>Ga0194121_10003859_pt1 | contig 22287 bp, 13 predicted proteins | sample TA2MahCa50mmetaG_FD_148609 | JGI IMG/M metagenome (GOLD analysis project Ga0194121, IMG submission 148609) | Freshwater microbial communities from Lake Tanganyika, Tanzania - TA2015020 Mahale Deep Cast 50m | ecosystem: Environmental > Aquatic > Freshwater > Lake | place: Tanzania: Lake...
CGGCGGCGGCGGCGGCGGCGGTCTCGGCGGCGGCGGCGGCGGCGGCGGCGGGTTGCCGGGTGTGACGTCCACGAACCTGACGTCGGCTGTGAACCAGTTGGTGCGGGATTTCTTCCTCGCGGCGGGAGTGAACCTGGGGAGCAACGGGACGGCGCCGACGCAGGTGTTCTTCAACGACCGGAACGGGATGTTGATGGTCCGCGCTTCCATCATTGACTTGGACATCATCCAGCAAGCCGTCGAGCTGCTCAACATGACGCCACCGCAAGTGCTCGTCGAGACGCGGTTCGCGGAGATTGACCAGTTTGACACGCGGGCGTTTGGGTTCGACTGGCTGATTGGCAACACGTTGCTCGGCGGCGGGCGGTTGGGGGCCTCGCCCGGAACGGCGCCCGGTTACATTGACCCGGATGGTTCGCGGGCCAACCCGAGCGGTGTGTTCCCCAATCCGTTGAGCTTTTTCGGCGGGACGAATACGTTCGGCCAGGGGCCGCGGGGCACGGACGGGGATTTGACGCAGTTTTCACATCCGAATCCGGGCAAGCAGATCCTGACGTTGACGGGGATTCTGACGGACCCGCAGTTCCGGCTGGTGGTGCGGATGCTGGAGGAACGGCAGGGTGTGGACTTGTTGACGGCACCGAAGGTGATCACCACAAGCGGACGGCAGGCGCAAATCCAGACGGTTGATTTGCGAACGATCATCACATCGGTGTCAGCGGGCGCGACGGCTGCGGGCGGCGGCGGCGGCATCGGCGGCGGCGCAGGCGGCGGCGGCGGCGGCGCGATCGGCGCGCAAATCACCCCACAAACCACCTTGTTCCCGGAGGGCCCGGTGTTGGATGTGCTGCCGTTCGTGTCGGCGGACGGATTCACGATCCAGATGACGATGATTCCATCGATCACGAAGTTCGTGGGTTACGATCCGGTGCCGTCGGAGTTCGCGAACTTGATCCAGGCGCAGTCGGTCGGCGGCGGCACGGTCGGGCAGACGTTGGTGGCGCAGGTGCCGTTGCCGCGCACGCGGGTGCGGCAAGTGGTGACGAGCTGCGTGGTGTGGGACGGGCAGACGGTGGTGCTGGGCGGTTTGATCTCGGAAGACGTGAGCAAGGTCAAGCAGAAGGTGCCCATCCTCGGCGATGTGCCGTTCTTAGGGCGGTTGTTCCGCAGCGAGTCCAACAAGTCGGAGAAGAAGAACCTGGTGATCTTCGTCACGCCTACCATCATTGATCCGGCCGGCAACCGGGTGCACACGGAGGAGGAAATGCCGTTCATCACCTACGGGACGGCGCCCGTGCCCGGCGCGTCGGCGCCGTTGCCGCGGTAAGGGATGAACCACGAAGACACAAAGGACACGAACGGCACAAAAAACGGAAATCGAAGCATCTTCTTCGTGTCCTTTGTGCCTTCGTGGCTAAATCAGTGCTTCCCTTGCGGATGACCCCCGGGAGCGACGGTTGCTTCCTGCTGGTGGACGGCCACGCGTGCGCTTACCGGGCTTTCTTCGCCATCCGGCACCTGAATTCTCCCACGGGCGGGCCGGTGAACGCCATTTTCGGCTTCATCAAGTCGGTGCTCAAGTTGCACGGTCGCCTCGGATGCACACACGGGGCGGTGGTGTGGGACGGCGGGTTGGCGGCGGAGCGTGTGGCGGCGTTGCCGGGCTACAAGGCGCAGCGGCCGCCGATGCCGGCAGCGCTCGGGGAGCAAATCGACGGGATGGTGGAGTGGTTGCGGGCCGCGGGCATGAATTCGCTGTGCCGCGACGGCGTGGAGGCGGATGACTGGATCGGCGGCCTTGCGCATCAGGCGGAGGCGGCGGGGCGGCGGGTGGTGATCGCCAGTCCGGACAAGGATTTCATGCAACTGGTTTCCCCGGCGATCGGGTTGCTCCATCCGAACGACAAAAGCGAGGCCGTGTGGACGCGCGAGCAGGTCCGCGCCCGGAGCGGCGTGGAGCCGGGGCAGATTGTGGACTGGCTCGCGCTGGTCGGCGATGCGGTGGACAACATCCCCGGCGTGCCCGGCGTCGGGCCGAAGACGGCGGCGGACTTGCTCGGGCGACTGGGCAGCATCGAGGGGATTTACGAACGGCTTGCGGAGGTGAAGTCGGACCGCATCCGCGCGGCGCTGGAATCGGCCCGCGAAGCCGTCACAAGGAACGTGATGATGGTGCGGTTGCGGGGCGAAGTGGCGGGGACGTTTGAGCTGGCGGCGCACGCATTCCGCGAAGCGGATGCCGCGGCGCTGGCGGGACTTTATGAGCGATGGGGGTTCCGTGGCCTGCGGCGTGAACTGGAAGCGGCGGGAACGGCGCAGGGGGAGCTGTTGTGACCGGCTTTTTTTGTTCCAACGCGGTGGGGAAAAGCAACTTCCCCGTGCGCGATAGGGGAAAAACCTTAGCACGCTCGGGGAAGGAAAGCGTGGACAACCCGCTCCAAGTTTGTTACCCGTTCACCCATCTTATGGCATTGGTTTCGCGCGCTGTAGCATGGCTGTCGTTTGCCTTGATGGCGTCGCTGGTGGGCGGGGTTTCTGCCCAGTCGGTTTTCACACCCGTCGCGGGCGAATACTCGCCGGTGGGTGCGCTTCCGGGCGACCAGGTTTTTCCGCACGCGGCGGTGCGGCCATCCGGTGGATTCGTCGTGTGGCAGGACAACGCGACGGACGGTGACGGCTGGGGTTTGAGCGCGCAGGCGCTCAACGGCAGCCTGTCGGGGACGTTCGGCACGTTTCGCGTGAACGAATCCGCCGCGGGTCACCAGGAAAACCCGCGTGTGGCGATGTTGCCCGACGGCGGCGCGGTGTTTGTGTGGCAGGGAGGCGCGAAGGGATTCCAAAAAATTTACGCGCGGTTTCTCGGCGCGGGCGGAGTGTTCACCACGGGCGACATCCGGGTGAACACGTTCACCGGCGAGCAGCAGGTAAATCCGGCGCACGCGGTGCTTGCGGACGGAACGGTGGTGGTCGTGTGGGGCAGCTTCAGGCAGGACGGCAGTTTGCAGGGCGTCTACGCGCAGCGGCTCTCCGCGTCGGGCCAGAAAATCGGCGAGGAGTTTCGCGTCAATCAGGCCACGACCTACAACCAGCGCACGCCTTCGGTCACGGCCCTCGCGGCGGGCGGATTCGTGGTCACGTTCGTGAGCGAGTCGCTGCGAGGCGTGGACGCGCTGGGGCTGGAGCGCTTCGATGTGGACATCGTCGCGCGCCTTTACGACGCGGCGGGCGCGCCGGTGGGCGATGAATTCAAGGTCAACGGGTCCGCGAACATCTGCGCGAATCCGGCGGTGAGCGGTTCGGCGCTGGGCGGATTCACCGTGGCGTGGAGCCAGATAGATGCCGCGGTGAAGACGAACGGCTGGGACGTGTGGGCGCGGTCGTTCGATGCGGCTGGCGCGCCGATCTCTCCCGGGGCGCGTTTGAACACCACGACATTTGGCGACCAGTTCATGCCGCGCATCGAGTCGGCCGGCTCGGATCACCTCGTGGTGTGGACGAGCCTCGGGCAGGACGGCTCGCGCGAGGGTGTTTACGCGCGGCCCCTCTCGGCGCGCGGCGAACCGGGCGCGGCAGAGTTTCGCGTGAACACCGTCACGCGGTCGGCGCAGTTGCATCCGGCGCTCGCGAGCGACGGCGCGGGGCGGTTCCTCGTCACGTGGGCGAACTACAACGCCGGTTCGCAATACGACGTGGCGGCGCAGCGCCTCAACTTGAGCGAGGTGCTTCCCACCATGTCCGCGCCCGTGGTCACCGCGATCAGCGGATCGCGCATCCTTGTTTCGTGGGCGGAACTCTCCGGCTACCAGGTCGCGAGCTACAATCTCTACGTGAACGGCAGCTCGACGCCCGTCGTGCTCACGAACAACTTCCACGTCCTCACCGGCCTCGGCGTCGGCAGCAGCCACAACTTCCGCCTCGACTACACGCTTGCCGACGGCCGTCGCGGGACCGTCTCCTCGGCCAACACCGGCACCACATGGGGCGAGGACGCCAACCTCGACGGGCTTCCCGACGACTGGCAGGCGCGGCACTGGGGCGGGAACCCCGGCACGTGGCCCGGCCCCAATGTGGACAGCGACAACGACGGCGCGACCAACGGTCAGGAATTCCTCGCCGGCACCGACCCGCGCGACGCGCAGAGCGCGCTGCGGCTTGCGATGCAGAATTCGCCGCAGGGCATGCGCCTCTATTGGAATTCACAGCCCGGCTCGATTTACCAGGTGCAGTCGTCCTCGGATTTTTCGACCTGGCAGAATGTCGGCAAGGGGCGCTTTTCCCCGGGCGCGCAGGACTCGATCCCGCTGAACGGCTCGAGCACGCTGACCGTGTATCGGGTGATCCGGGTGCGGTGAGGGCGAACGTATGAGACGCGTGATGAAAGCAATCGGCACGGGCCTGCTGGTGGCGACACTGGCGGCGAGCAGCTCCGGCTTCTCGCTGCTTGGGCCCTACACGACGTGGCAGGTTTCGCAGATCGGCTACAACCTCACCGTCACCGACCTCGGCGGCCCGATGGCCCTCGGCGAGGAATACCGGCTCACCGTCCCGCTGCTCACCTACGGCTTCGACCAGAGCTTCCTCCAGTTTTTCGGCACCAATGGCGTGCGCGCCGTGGAGGCCGCGTTTCAGGTTCTCAACGACCTTCCGCACGTCACTGCCATCACCGATGATTACTTGTTGTCCACGAATTGTCCGTTGGACTCTTCTGGAGTCAACTTCACGGCACAAGGAATGGGCATCCTCGACCTCAAGAGCACCGTGCTCGGGATGGTGGTGGCTCAGATGGGGCTGGCAAGCCCCGAGCGTTACGCGTGGACGCTCCGAAGTCGCACGGTCACGACGACCACGCCACCGGCGACCAACTATCTCGTCGTTCGCCGCAACTTCGACCCGATCACTCTCGCGCCCTCGAGTTTCGTCAACGGGACACTTTACACTTACGACATCCGTCAATTCGACCCGCCTGCCGTGCCTCAGCAATTCTGGGATGCCGTCGAGAGTCCGGTGGACCCGCAGGCAAGCACCTACACATCGGTCGCCGGCGCGGATGACTCCGGCGGCGGCAATTTCATCGCTAACACGGTGAATACCTTCGCGCTCGGGCTTGGCTCCGGCGAGTTTCTTAGAGGCCTGACGCGCGATGACATCGGAGGGTTGAGATACTTGTTGCGCTTTAACAATTTCAACATCGAGAGCCTTGCGCCCGGCGTCTCGAATGTAGTCCGGAGCAACGGCATCTTCGGTCCGTCGGGGCCGTCGGGCCTCGGCCTCCCCTCGCCCTACGGGCCCACGTTCACGGGCACAAACGTCGTGCTCAACCTCACCAACTCCGGGACCAACGCCATCATCGTCGGCCTGCGCCCCGGCATCGGCAAGGTGAGCTTCCAGAAGCTCGATTTTGACTCGTTCCTTTACACCGTCGTCTCGCGGCCTGTCACGAACACGTTCATCGACGTCGTCATCACCAACTCCATCGTCACCAACCAGCTTGTCCAGCGCATCATCACCTTCCCGGACATCCTCTTCACCGCGTCGGACCTCGGCGTGGTCGGCACCACGGCGATTCCGTTCCGCTACGCGCGGACGCTCGTGCAGGGCCGGTGGATCAACAACGCGGGGACCAACTTCATCACCGGCACCGGGCCGGTCGTGGCGCCGGGCGGCCCCGGCGTGATTCCGCCGACCACGGCTGCCGGTGGCGGTGGCGCAGGTGCGGGCATCATCTTCACGTTCAGCACGCTCACACCGAGCTTCGTCAATTCGACAACAAACTCCTTTTTCCAAAATGAGGGGACAGCTACGCCCTCGCTGTCGTGGGGCTACTTCGATCAGTCAACCATCTTTGCGATTTTCCCCACGAATACCACGTTGCAGGAGCTAGAGGCACTGGTGCTGAGACCATGACGCAGCAAGACGAAACTCCGGGTCGAATTGTGTCGCTGCTTGTCCTAGCGGTGGCACTTTTGCTCCCGCCGTTCGCGCGGGGCGCGACCACCAACCTCTTTCTCAACGAAAGCACGCTTTCCAACCCGACCATCGATGCCACGGCCGTCGTGAACAGCGGGACGATCAACTACCTCGACTCCCTCACTTTCCGGAACTACCAGACCTATAACACGCACCACTTCACCAACCTCGCCAGCGGCACGCTCACGTTTGATCCCGGGTTCCGCTTCGAGACCATCACGAACAACTTCCGGCAGCGCGCGGGGACGTTCTTCAACGAGGGATCCATCCGCCTCGGCAACGCGTTCTTCGCGCAGTTCGGTCCGAGCAACGTCTTCGGCGCCCCTGCGGGCGGGCATCTCAACGTCACCGCGACCAACATCATCAACGCCGGCATCATCAACGGCGGATCCGGCGGGTTGCTCCGTTTCGACGCAAAGACGCTCAACGTGAGCCGCTCGCTTTCCGTGATTGGCCGGCCGGGGACCATTTTCGCGGGCAGCTCCGGCCAGACCAACTATTTCAACCCGACCGCGACCAGGGACATCTGGTGGGCCGTCGCCACGAACCAGGCGCTGGCCGCGGTCAGCGCCTCGCCGCTGGACCTGCCGTCGCTCGCGACGGTGCTCGCCTCGGGATTCCCGAGATTACCGACGCACGAAGTGGAGAGCGCCATGCTCGGCATCACGAACGTCTCGCTGCCCTCCACGATTTCCGCCGGCTCGCAAACGCATTCCTTCATCCGCACCGCCAACGCAAGCAACGTGTTTGTGACCGTGGTCGTGGTGTTCACCAACAGCCTTGAGACGAACATCACCACGGGCGTGACGTTCGCCGGGGGCGGCCGCGTGCCGACGGTGGAGTTCAACTTCACGGACGTGGACCTGATCACGGGCCAGCTCTTCGACAACTTCGTGTCCATCACCGACCAGCTCACGCAGCGGACAAATCTAGTGCTTGCTCAGGAGCTTGATGTGCTCAGCCGAAAGCCCAACAACATCGAGTTGTTTCGGCCGTCGTTCACCACGCTCTTAGGCTCGCCGTCGAACTCCGTCCTCACAAACGTCACGCTCAACCTCGGCCCCGTGACGGTCACGTTCCCGAACATCATCTACAACCCCCTCTTTACCAACTCCGTCATCACCAACACCTACGCGGCCTACGGGGCGGAAATTGGCAGCTTGGCAAGCAGCACGTTTTTCCCGCTGCCTCCGGGCGGGAACCAATCGCTCACCGACCCCACAAATTTCCCCGGCCGCATCGAGCTCTTCGGCGACAACCTCGACATCAGCCTCGCCCGCCTTCGCGCCGAGAGCACGCTGATCATCAAGACCACAAACCTCATCAGCCAGACCGGTTCGCTCGTGGATGCGCCGGTGATCAAGTATGACCTCACGTCCGCCGCGCCGACGTTCCTGCTGAACAACTTCATCCCCGCGACCGTCCGTCGCTACAACGGCCAGGTCTTCACCTACTCGACTCTCTGGACGAACACGCTGCCCGCGATTCCGCTGATCGGACTGAGCAACGACGTGGCCTTCACCTACAACCTCTTCATGGTGGACGCCTCGCTGCTGCGGTCGGTCCAGGACGTGGACCTGCCGTCGCTCAACATCAAGAGCACGAACATCGTCCTGGAAAACCGGCTCAACGCCAGCCGGACCTTCGTGCTCGACGCGGACTCCGTCACCTTCAACCGGAACAACCAGCTCTTTCTCTCCTTCAACTCCACCAACATCCCGAACCTGACGTCGAATAACTTCCCCACGCTCACTTCGTTCACCAACCTCGGAACCATCAGCATCCTGAACCAGGGCGTTTTCGGCTCCGACCGTCCCGCGGGCTGGTCGAACATGCTCAACCGGGGATCCATCGTCGGCGTGGCGCACACATTCAAGGTCGGCAACCTCGAGAACAGCGGATTCATCAGCGCCTCCGGCGGCCCGATCAACATCCTCGCCGAGAACGCAAAGTTCGAGGCCGTGACGAACATCGGCGTCCTCAACGCGTTCGGCTCGGTTTCCTTCAGCAACAACACGCTCAAGGTGCGGAACCACGTCCTCACGACCTCGGCAACGCTCAACTTCACCGTCACCAACCTCCTGACCGACAACGGCCCGACCGCCAGCAATTTCTTCACCGCGTCGCTCGGCTTCAACCTGCTCACACGCCCTGCGACCGCGGACCTCATCGGCACCACGCTTGCGAGCGTCACGCTCCCCAACCGCCTCGTGCCGCACGTGTGGGCCGGGGCGGACCGCGGCGCGCGACGCACCGGCTTCAGCAACAACGCCGCCGTCGGCCGCCTCGTGCTCAACCCCGGCACGAACAGCCTGCTGAGCTTCCGCGCCACCGCACCGTCGGGCGTGAGCAACGCGCTCTACGTGGACTTCCTCGAGTTGCAGGGATTCGCCAGCACGAACCTCTCGAATTACCTGACGATCAACACCAACTTCACCCTCTACTTCGCCACGGCCAACGTGCCCGTGACGAATCTGGACGGCCAGTTTGGCGGGCGGCTCCGTTGGGTGCGCGACTTCGCGGGGCCGGCGAGCGGCGTGGACGTCGTCTTCCCCGGCGGCCAGAGCTTCCGCGTGAACCAGGCCCTGCTCAACAGCACCACGCTCGACACGGATAACGACGGCATCCCGAACGCCTACGACGTCGCACCGTTCGGCGGCGTGACCATCAACAGCACCGTCACCTTTGTAAACGTGCCGCCGCTCACCGCGTTCATCTCGTGGCTTGGCGCCGCGCAGACCGATTACGTGGTCGAATACACGACGGTCCTCCAGCCGCCCGACTGGCAGATCCTCACCACGGTGACCAACAACGCCGCCGTCACCGGGACGATCACCGTGCAGGACCCGCTGCCCGCGAATGCGGGGGAACGCTACTACCGCGTGCGCTACAGCCCGTGACCTTGCCGCCGAACGATCCACCTATGGGGATGCATCAACCCAACCGCGCCGGCCTCGCCTCCCGGGCAGGTCGCACGCCGGCTTCGCGCGGCCTGCTCCGCTGGGCGGCCCGGATTCTACTCTCGTCCGCTCTGGTCGGCGTCGTCTCCGGGGCGCGGGCTGCCTCGCTGGCGGAACGTCACGAGATTCGCGACGGCAACATCAAGCGCACCTTCGTCATCGCGACCAACGAGATTCACCTGCGACGTTCCGATGGCGTCCGCGAAAACCGCGTGGTGCTGAACGCCGCGACAGCCGAGGCCGTGCGTCAACAGGCGTTGATGACGAGCCTTCTCACCGGAGGCGAGGCCGAACTGGTGCTTTACGCCGAGGGCGCCGCCCGCAACATCCATACACGGAGGATCCTGACAAAGAACATCCTGGTGAAACTCGCGCCGGGCACGGACGTCGGCGCGCTCGCGGCCGCGAGCGGCACAGTCAGCGCCGGCCCCGTGGCTTACGCGCCCGGCTGGCACATGTTCAGGGCCCTCTCCACCGGGAGCGCGCTCGAATCTGCGGCCGTGCTGCGCGCGGGACCGGGAGTGATTTCATCCGAGGCGCAACTCGCCAGCCAGAAGGTCCGCAAGTCCATCCCGAACGATACGCTTTTCCCGAATCAATGGCACCTCCGCAACACGGGGCAGAACGGTGGCACGCCCGGTGTGGATGTGAACATCACGAACGTCTGGAATACCTACCGCGGCCTCGGCGTGACCATCGGAATCGTGGATGATGGTTTGCAGGTGTCCCATCCCGACCTCGCGCCCAACGTTAACCTCTCACTGGGAATCGACTTCAACGGCAACGACAACGACCCGAGTCCGAATGTCCAATTCGATTTCCACGGCACGGCTGTGGCCGGGGTTGCCGCGGCGCGCGGAAACAACAATCTTGGAGTGTCGGGAGCCGCTTACGAAGCCACCCTCGCCGGGATACGATTGATTGCGGGACCCTCCACCGACGCTGAGCAGGCGCAGGCGATGACCCACAGCAATCAGGTCATCTTCGTCAGCAACAACAGTTGGGGCGCGCCGGATGACGGCCAGACCCTGCTTGGGCCCGGGCCGTTGATGCTTGCGGGGCTTCAGCAGGGTGTTACCACCGGCCGCAACGGGCGCGGCACGATATTCACATTCGCAGCCGGCAACGGTGCTGAGATTGGTGACAACGCAAACTTCGACGGGTTTGCGAACAACATCTTTGTGATCGGCGTTGGCGCGCTCAACGACCGCGGGGGACGGGCGTCCTACAGCGAACCCGGCTCGTGCCTGCTGATCTCCGCCCCGTCCGGTGGAGATTTTTTCCGCCCGCAGGCGACCACGACGACAGACTTGGTGGGCAACAGCGGATTCAATTCCGCGGCGACGCCTTCGGACTACACCGACAAGGACTACACGGGCACTTTCAGCGGGACATCGAGCGCGACGCCGCTTGTTTCAGGTGTCATTGCATTGATCCTTCAGGCCAACCCAAATCTCGGCTGGCGCGACGTGCGCGAGGTGTTGATCCGCTCCGCAACGAAAGTGACGCCCAATGACTCCGACTGGATCACGAACAGCGCGGGGTTTAATTTCAATCATCAGTTCGGCGCCGGCATGATCAACGCGGAGGCCGCGGTAAACCTCGCCACATCGTGGAACAACCTCGGCCCGCAACTCACCGCTGCTTACACGTCCCAGGGGGCGGCCGTCGCGATACCCGACAACACACCCGGTGGCGTCACCCAGACCTTCATCGTCACGAATTCGAGTTTTCGAGTCGAGCAAGTCACCGTCACCGTGGACATCTCCCATCCCCGGCGTGGCGATCTACGGATCATCCTCGTCTCCCCGAGCGGAACGGTCAGCCGCGTCTGCGAGCCACGTTCCACGGATTTCAATCCGGATTTCACCGCGTGGAGTTTCATGTCCGTGCGGCACTGGGGCGAATTCGCGCAGGGCACATGGACCGTGCAGGTGATCGACACAGCCACGGGTTCCACCGGCACGGTCAATACCGTGCGCCTTGACTTCTATGGGAGCGGCGCAGCGCCCGTCACCGACAACATCCTTGAGGTTTCAGTCTTCCCGCCCACCGGATCGACCGTGTTCGGAGGCACGAATCTGAACATGTTCGTCACCGTGCGGGACACGACCCCGGTGACCGACGCATTCGTTTTCCTCAGCGCCGTGAACTCGGCTTCCATTCCCGTCTTCACAAACATCTTTGTTCCGAATGACGGCCTGGCGCCCGACGCGATCTCCGGCGACAACGTCTATTCCTACGCCCTGTCCAACCTCGCGAGCGGCAACTACACATTTTACGTAAACACCACCGCACCGGGCAAACAACCTGACCAGACCATCGTCAGCTACAGCATCCTCACCGCGCCCCCCAACGACCTCCTGGCCAATTCGCTCAAGATTGCCGCATCGGGCCAGATGCTTACCGGCTACACTCACTTCGCGAACATCGAAACCGGCGAACCCGTCCACGCAGGCACTGCCGGGGTCACCAACTCCATCTGGTTTACTTTTGCGCCGACTAACAGCGGCCGCGTGCTGGTGGATCCCGGCGGCAGCACCTTTGACACGGCGATCGCCGTCTACACCGGTCTGGCCGTGGACGCGCTCACGCTCGTCGCCGCGACGAATGATGTGCCCGCGATCAACTCGATCACCAACAACCCGCGGGGCTGGCTCTACTTCGATGCCACCGCCGGCGAGACCTACCACATCGCGGTGGCCGGTGTGCCCCCCTTCGCCTCAGGCACTGTGAATCTCAGGGTCTTCTTCGATGGCGTGCCCGACACGAACGCGCCGGGGGTCACCATTACGGCGCCATTCAGCGGCCTCATCACCACGAATGGAGCCGTCACGCTCGCCGGGACCGCCACGGACGGCGGTCTTTTTGACTCCGGAGTCCAGTTTGTCGAAGTGAGCCAGAACGGCCAGGCCCCCGTGCTCGCGCTCAGCACCAATGGATTTGCCGCGTGGTCGTTGCGCGTTCTCCTGACGGCCGGCAGCAACGTGCTGCAGGTGGTCGCGGTGGACAACGCGGGCAATCGCTCCGCGCCGCGGAAGGTGGACGTCACGTATCGCGTGTTCGACCCGCCCAACGACCTTTTCGCCATGGCGCGCGACCTCTTTGGCACGAACGGCCTGATCGCAATCGACACGACGAAGGGCACGAAGGAAGTCGGCGAACCCAACCACGCCGGCAACAACGGCGGCAAGTCGATCTGGTATCGCTTCGTCCCGCCGTCCGACGGCTCGCTCTTCCTCACCACGACGAATTCGAATTTCGACACAGTGATGGCGGTTTACACCGGCACGCAGGTTTCCGCGCTCACGAACCTGGCATTCAACGACGACGCGCTCGCCCCGTTCCGGCACAGCGTCATCACGCTCGCCGTCCGCGCCGGAACCAACTACTACATCGCCGTGGACGGCTTGGGCGGCGCGTTCGGCACCGCGTTCCTCTCCCATGATTTCAGGCCGGCGGCGGTCTTCGACCTGACTCTCAACATTTCCGGCATCGGCACCGTGTCCGTGCCCGGCGGCAGCTACACGAACGGCACGCTCCTCTCAATCCGCGGCAATCCGCTGCCCAATCACGACTTCGTCTCCTGGTCCGGCGCGGTCAACACGCTCGACAACCCCATCATCGTCAACGTCGTCAGCAACACGACCCTCACCGCCACGTTCCTTCCGCGGATTTTCTCCGATGACTTCGAGACGGGCACGCTGACGAAGCTGCCGTGGTCCGCCGCCGGGAATGCCGCATGGACCGCCTCGGTCACGAACGCCTCGGAAACCAACACAAGCCTCGGCGGCCGGTTCTTCGCGCGCAGCGGCCTTATCGGAAACAACCAGACGAGCACGCTGCGCCTCGTGTCGCCGATGATCGCGGGGCCGGGCCAGTTCTCCTATCGCGTCAGCACCGAGGCGGGCTTCGACTTCTTCTCCTTCAGCCTCAATGGCGTCGTGCTCACGAACGTCAGCGGCGAGAGCGGCTGGCAGGTCTTCAGTTTCAACGTCCCCACCGGCACGAACACGCTCGAATGGAAGTTCACGAAGGACCCGGCGTTCTCCGGCGGGCTCGACGCCGTCTACATCGACAACGTCGATTTGCCGGTCGTCATTCCGAAGGACTTCAGCGTGCCCGTCACGCTCTCCAACTTTTTCATCAGCGCGGGCACGCCGGGAAATGTAGTGCCGAAGTTCCGCGTGAGCGGGCAGACGAACCAAGTCTACCACCTGCAGGGATCAGCCGACCTCTTCAACTGGGAAACCATCTCCACCAACATCGCGCGGCATGGTGTCATTCAGTTCACCGACACCCAGGCCACCAACTTCCCGACACGCTACTACCGCGTCATCGTCCCGTAGGCCAGGGATTCGCGGTGATGTTTGTCGCTCCCTCCGGTCGTATCCTTCCCGCTGGTCCTGCCTCGGAACGGGCACTCTTGGGACACTCCGCGCGTTGGGGATTCCAAGTCCGTTGTGAAGTGTCCTATTGCTTCGAGCCCGGCGGGACCGCGGGCGTGTCGGCTGGCGCCGGGGCGTCAATGACCTGCAGTTGGTAGAGCGCGGAGAACCGGCTGTCTTCGCGCGGCACCGGGATGGAATTGTAGAGGTAATCCACGCGGAAGCGGTAGTTCACGTAGTTTGTGCCCGGAGTCACCGGGATAAGCGTCTCCCACCGGTTCGACAGCTGCGCAAGGCGTTTCATCGCGTAGTAGTTGGTGCCCACCTGCACCGACGGCCGGACGCTGTCGCGCCGCAACGCCGTCTGGCGCGAATCCCACGCGAACTCGACGATGTAGCTCCCGGACTCGTTGCGCGGCTGGGCGCGAGGCGTGAGGTTGGTGAACGTGGAATAAGTGGTCGCGCACCCCGAAAGAATCAAGGTGACACTGGCAAGACTGGCGATGCGGTGGCGCAGACACATAGTGGCGCGAGCGTTGCACGCGTGCGAACGGTTTGTCAAAGGCGGAGTTTCCGTGACGGCTCGGGCGATCGTCGTGTCGGCCGCGCTGGAAACGAAAGAGGCCGCATCGCCGCGGCCTCAATCTTGTCCGGGGCTTTGCTGCCGCTCAGGGCGTGCCGACGCCGACACCCGTCGCCGGACGCAACAGCGTGAACTCCCCCCGGCGGTTTTGCGCCCACGCCGCATCGTCATGGCCGAAGGCTGACGGCCTGTCCTTGCCGAACGTGCGGGTGTAGATGCGGTCGGTGGAAATGCCTTCCTTGATGAGTTGCTCGCGAATCTTCAGCGCGCGGCGCTCGCCGAGCGAGCGGTTGTATTCCTCCGTGCCGCGTTCGTCGCAGTGGCCGTCCACGACGACCTTGTTGGTGGGTTGCCCGCGGAGGACGATCGCGACTTCCTTGACCTTCGCGAGTTCCTTCGCCGCGATCGCCGCGCTGTCGTAGGCGAATTGCACGGTGTTCGGCTTGAGCGCGTTCGCATCCGGCGCCATGCCGAAGAGCTTTTCCAAGTCGGAAGGCAATCCGATGCCTCCCGTGCTCGGTTCGATCACCGGCCTCGAGGGTTCGATGGGAACGGGGACCGGTTGCGGCGGGGGCGGCACGGGCGTGACAGGTTCCTCAACGGGATTCGGCGGCGTCACGCGGGCGATGTTCGTCGCCGCTTCCATCAGGTTGGGATTACCGACACTGGGTGTCGCGCCGCCACGGATGACGGTGATGCCCTTCTCGGGCCGCTTCGTGCGGCAACCGCTCGAAAAGGTGCAAACGACGGCGGCAAGTCCGATGCAAACAACAGAGCTGCGAAGTGAAACTTTCATAATGATCTCCGATCGACGGTTTTCTGCGCGCCCACGCAGTGTGAAATCCACAACCCCGACCGACGCGGCATTCTCGGCTGCTTCGTGCCGTGCGTCAAGCCAAGAGACCACCGCGCCCCGTGCGGTTCATTCGCAGGCAATTCCCGTTGAAGGATTCCCGCTTTTCTCCGTCGATGCTTGGAGCAAACTGCACCGCAATCGCATGAGTAACCTGACACTTTCACGACGCACCGCACTCAAGGGCATCGGCGCCACGCTGGCGCTGCCGTGGCTCGAAGCCATGGGGCCGCTCGATTCGTGGGCCGGTGGCGCCACGCCCGCCACCAAGGCCGCGCCGAACCGCATGGCCTTCATCTACGTCCCGAACGGCAAGAACATGGCCGACTGGAAGCCCCAATCCGAGGGCGAACTCGGCGAACTGCCCGCCATCCTCGAGCCCCTCGCCGAGCACAAGCGCGACTTTTCCATCCTCACCGGACTCACCGCCGACAAGGCGCGCGCCCACGGAGACGGCGGCGGCGACCATGCCCGCGCCCTCTCCGCGTTCCTCACCGGCGCCCAGCCGCGCAAGACCGACGGCACCGACATCCGCGCCGGCGTTTCCGTGGACCAGGTCGCCGCATCACGCATCGGCGAACAGACGCGCCTCGCCTCGCTCGAAATCGGCACCGAGGCCGGCGCGATGGCCGGCAACTGCGATTCCGGCTACTCGTGCGTATATTCCTCGACGATGTCGTGGCGCTCCGCGACGCAGCCGCTGCCGAAGGAAGTGAATCCGAAGCTCGTCTTCGAGCGGCTTTTCGCCGCGGGTTCCGCGCAGGACCGCGCCCGCCGCGACGCGCAGCGCAAGAGCGTGCTCGACTTGGTGAAGGCCGACTTCAACGAACTCAATGGCAGGCTCGGGCGCAACGACCAGCGCAAGCTCGAAGAGTTTGCCAGCGCCGTGCGTGACATCGAGCTGCGCATCGAGCGCGCCTCGAAATTTCCCGAGCCGAAAGCGCCGGAGGGCGTCACGCAACCCACAGGCATCCCGGCCACCTACGAGGAACACATCCGCCTGATGGGCGATCTGATGGTGCTCGCGTTCCAGACCGACACCACGCGCGTGTGCACGTTCGTCGTCGCCAACGAGGGCAGCAACAAGCCGTATCCCTTCATCAACGTCCGCGAGGGCCATCACGACCTCTCCCACCACGGCAACGACATGGTGAAGAAGGAAAAAATCCGCGAGATCAACCGCTTCCACACCAAACAGCTCGCCTACGTGCTTGGCAGGCTCAAGTCCGTGAAAGAAGGCGACGGCACACTGCTCGACCACACGATGCTCGCCTATGGCAGCGGCAACTCCGACGGCAATGCGCACAACCACGACGACCTGCCCATCCTCGTCGCGGGACGCGGTTGCGGCACGCTCACACCCGGCCGCCACGTCGTCTATCCCCGCGAAACGCCGCTCAACAACCTGTGGCTCGCGATGCTCAACCGCATGGAGATCCAGGTCCAGCAACTCGGCGACAGCACCGGCGAATTGAAGAACCTCGCCTGAGCCGGGCGGCTCAACCACGAAGGCACAAAGGGCAAGAAGGATACCGGAATCCGGCCTTCGTGCCCTTTGTGGCTTCGTGGTTCAACTCCACCTTCCCCGGAAGAGCTTCACTTGGGACGTGAACTTCACGTCCGCGTCCAGCGGGAAAATCGGCCGCGCACACTTCGTGTGACCGAGCGACTTCAGGTTTGCGCTCGTCGATCCGGGCGCGTCCACATCCACGTAGCGCGCCGCCCACGCCTTGAACATGTGCGGCTCGCAGTGCGGCGACTTCACCACGACCGCGCCGAAGCGCCGCGGGTCGCAGCCGTGCGCGAGGAACAGCGCGCGGTCGTAGAGGCTCACCGCGCGGCTCGTGACGATGAGCGTGAAGCCGGCAAACTGAATCACCGCCGTGCGCCCCGCCTGCCACAACTCTCGCGTCGTCTCGCTGTGAAACCATCCGTCGGACAGCATCCGCACGCGACCCTCGATCGGCAGCGGCGTGAAGCGCCGCTTGTCGAGCGCACCGCCGACCGTCGTCTTCACCGTGTTCCCGACGCCCGCTTTGAAAGCCGCCGCCACCGCAGCCGCGTCCACAATGGGAATGAGCGCGGTGCCTTCGTAGCCCGCATCGAGCAGCGCGCGAAGAATCGCGTTGCTGTCGCCTGACGCGCCGGAACTCGTCGCGTCCGCCGCGTCCACGAGCACGACGGTGCTTGAGCGGTCACCGCTCGAGTCTTGCGTCGTAGGAACATCACGCACACGAACACCCCTCACCCGCCCTTCGGGCACCCTCTCCCCTCGTCGGACGAGGGGAGAGGGATGGGGTGAGGAGTGCTCGTCCGCCCATATCTCGCGCGCAATGCGCGCCGCGTCCGCGAGGCTCGTGAGCGGCACCTGCATCTTCTCGTGATGCTCCCAGAACAAACTCGCGATGCGCAACGCCTCGCCCTCGGCGCGCGCCGGGTCGTTGTCCGTCACCACGAAGCTGTTCGACGCGAGCGCGGGCACGTCGGTGAACGGATTGCCCCACATCATCGCCGCCGAGAGTCCGCCGGGACGTTGCTCGATGGCCTTTGCCGCGTTCACCGCGTGCCGGATGGAGCCGGTCTCGGTGATGAGTTCATCGCCGCGCACGAGCGCAGGCACCGTGACCTTCGCCGTCACCGGCTTCACCTCGCCCGCGACGATGCGCAACAGCAGCCGTGCCGCGCGCGCGCCCGTGGTGAAGAAATCCACATGCGGATACGTGTGAAACGCCACCGCCGCATCGCTGTGCTCCAGCATCCGGTCCGTGAGGATGCCGTGCAAATCGAGCGAGATCACGATGGCCACGCGCTCGCCGACGATCTTCCGCGTCTCCGCAAGCAGCCAGCCCTCCGGGTCGCCCTCGCTCTCCGTCGCCATCGCACCGTGCAGGGAAAAGTAAATACCATCCACCGGCGGTGCGGCCTTGATGCTCGCGAGAATGTCCCCCGCGATGCGCGCAAACGCCGCATCCGTCAGAGTGCCGCCCGACGTGATGAAGTGCGCGCTGCGCGCCGGCACCGGTTCGACGCCCGGCGTCGCATCGAACACGCTCAATGCCCCGCCGACTTCGCTTCGCACCGTGCGGTGATAGTCAAGAATCGCGCGCCCGTGCCGCACCGTGAAATCCTCGCAGCCGCTCAACACCGGATTGAACGTCGAGACTTCCTGTTTGCACTCGACGATGAGGATGCGGGGCATGGCGGCTGGACGCGGCGGCCCTTTCACACCGCAATCGGCGCCTTGATCGCGGGATGCGGGTCGTAGCCTTCGAGCGTGAAGTCTTCGAACTTGAAGTCGTGGATGTTGGTGACCGCGGGATTCAGCTTCATCACGGGCGGCGGCCTGGGCGCGCGCGCGAGTTGGAGCTTCGCCTGTTCGAGATGGTTCGCGTAGAGGTGCAGGTCGCCAAACGTGTGCACGAATTCGCCGGGCTTGAGCCCGCAGACCTGTGCCACCATCCGCGTGAGCAGCGCGTAGCTCGCGATGTTGAACGGCACGCCGAGGAACAGGTCCGCGCTGCGCTGGTAGAGCTGGCACGAAAGCTCGCCGTCCGCGACGTAGAACTGAAAGAGCGCGTGGCACGGCGGCAACGCCATCGTGTCCACTTCGCCGGGGTTCCACGCGGTGACGATGTGGCGGCGCGAGTCCGGGTTTCGGCGGAGTTGCGCGATGGCCTCGTCCACCTGGTGTATGCTCCGGCCGTCGCTCGTGCGCCAGTCGCACCACTGCGCGCCATAGACGCGGCCGAGGTTGCCGTCGGCGCCGGCCCACTCGTTCCAGATGGTCACGCCACGCTCCTGCAGCCAGCGCACGTTCGTGTCGCCGCGGAGGAACCAGAGCAGTTCGTAGATGATGGACTTGAGGTGGAGCTTCTTGGTCGTAAGCAGCGGGAAGCCCGCGCGCAGGTCGAAGCGCGCCTGTGCGCCGAACACCGAGTAGGTGCCGGTGCCCGTGCGGTCGGCCTTGAACTTGCCGCGCTCGAGGACGAGCCGGAGGAGGTCGTGGTATTGGTGCATCGGTGTCGTCGTCGCCGGGACGGATTTGACGGCATGGGACGGATGGCCGCGTGAACGTCGCGGAGGGATTTACGCGAAGCGATGTGGCGCGCCAAGAGTTATCAGCCGCACAACTCCTTCAACCTCCTCAACACCGGCGGCATCGCCGTGAACGGGTCTTCCTTCGCCTCGTATTCCAGCGCGACCCAGCCTTGGTAACCGCCGTCGCGCAGCGCCTTCACGAAGCGCGGCAGGTCGGCGGCTTCGCTCGCGTTCGCGCCCGCGCGCCGGAGTTCCGTCTTGAGCTGCACGTTCACCGCGTAGGGCACGCACCTGGCGAAGTCATCGTAGGGGTTCTCGGTGCGGAAATTCCCGCTGTCGAGGTTCACGCCGAGCCAGCGGCTCCTCACCGGCTTGATGAGCTTGAGCAGATGTTCAGCGCTGCCGATGGCGTCGTGATTCTCGATGCCGAGGAAGATGCCCTTCGAGCCGGCGTAATCGCAGCATTCCTCGAGCGCGCTGATGACGAGCTTGTCGGCCTCCTCGCGCGGCAGTTCGCGCGTCTGCCCGGCGAAGACGCGGATGTGCGACGTGCCGAGCACCGCGGCGCGGTCTACCCACTGCTTGCACAGGGCGATCTCGCGGTCGCGCTTCTCGCCCTTCGGATGCGAGAAGTTGTTGCCGATGGCCGTGCCGCTGACAGCGATGCCGCGCAGGAACGCGTGCCGCCGCACTTGCACGAGATAGTCGGTCGTGAGTTCCTTGGGGAAGAAGTAGCTCGTGAGTTCCGCGCCCTCGCAGCCGTGCGCGGCGCAGTAGTCCACGAACTTGAACATGTTCATCGCCTTGTCCGCGGGCGGCGCCTTCGCCGCGGGGCGCGCCCCGTCCGTGAAGAATTCGCGCACCGAATACGCCGCGAGGCTGAGTTGCAGCCGCGGCTTGCCCGAACGTGGAAACGGCTCAATGGCGGAAGCGGTCGCGCCGACCGCGGCGGCTGAAGTCGTTGCGAGGAAGGACCGGCGTGAAAGCGTGTTCATAGGCTGTGCCCGGAACGTAGGATCAAGGCCGCAGGCAGGGAAGAAAAATGGCGGGCGCACCGCTTTGCCCCCCCGCGATTCCGGCTTGGTAGTCCGCTCCTGTTTGCCGCTACTCTAGCCGCGCGCAACGGATGAAACTCGTCCTCTTCGCCCACACGCCGCCGCCACACCACGGGCAGAGCTACATGACGCAGCTATTGCTCGACGGACTCGGCGGCGACGCGCGGTGCCGTGCTCCGGGCTCGACACAAACGCCGCAGGGCATCGAGGTTTTTCACGTCAACGCCCGGCTCTCCTCCGGCGCGGAGGACATCGGTCGCGCGCGATGGCACAAGCTGTTCCTGCTGCTCCGCCACTGTGCCGAGGCGTTGTGGTGCCGGGTTCGCCACGGAGCGGCGCATCTTTATTATGTGCCCGCAGCGCCCGCGCGCGTGCCGCTGTATCGCGACTGGATGGTGATGGCGCTGTGCCGGCCGTTCTTCCGCACCTTGACACTGCACTGGCATGCGGCCGGGCTTGGGGAATGGATCGGGACTCAAGCCCGCCCGTGGGAACGCGCGGTGACGCGCTGGCTGCTCGGTGGCCACGCCCTGAGCCTCGTGCTCGCGGAATCGAACCGGCGCGACGCCGAAGCGCTCGGCGCGCGCCGCATCGAAGTGGTGCCGAATGGAATTCCCGATCCCTGCCCGGATTTTGAGTCCACCGTGTTGCCGCGCCGCATCGCCCGTGCGAAGCATCACGCCACGCTTGTTTCAGGCGCATCACCGGCGCCGCAACCCGGAGCGGAGGCGGGAGATGATGCCGCCGTGTTCCGCGTCTGCTTCCTCGGATTGTGCTCGCAGAGCAAAGGGGTGTTTGATGCGGTCCGCGCGGTGCAAGGCCTCAACCAGCTTCACGACAGTCGGGGCGCTAGATTGGAGGCCACCCTCACCGCGGCGGGCTCGTTTCCGGATGCCGCCTCGCGCGAGGAATTCGAGCAACTCGCGGCGCTTGCCGGCCGTCGCGAGGACGGCTCGCCGGTGGTGCGCTGGGTGGGTTTTCTGGACGCGCGCGACCGGAACAAATTGCTCCACGAGAGCGACTGCTTTTGTTTCCCCACGATTTACGAGGCGGAGAACTTGCCGTTGGTCGTCCTGGAGGCAATGGCGTCCGGCCTCCCTGTGGTGGCGACCCGATGGAGGGCGATCCCCGAAATGCTTCCCGCTGGGTGGTCGCTGCTGGTGGCGCCCAATTCACCTGCGGAGGTCACGGCCAGATTCGAGCTGATGCTGCGTGAACCACCCGACCCTCTGGCGCTTCGCGAGCGGTTTCGCGCGCGATTCACACTGAGCGCCCACATCGAGTCCGTCGCCCGGGCGCTTCGAACGCTGGATGCGTCCTGCCAATGACCCGCAGTTGGGAAAACCCTGCTTGCCGCGGGCGGCGGCAAGCACTACAACCTCCCGACTTGATCGAATGAGCAAGACACTTTTTCTCTCGCCGCCGAGCTTCGACGGCTTCGACGGCGGCGCCGGTGCGCGCTACCAGGCGCGGCGCGAAGTCACCAGCTATTGGTATCCCACCTGGCTCGCGCAACCCGCCGCGCTCGTGCCCAGCAGCCGGCTCCTCGACTGCCCGCCGCACCACATTGATGTCGCGCAGTGCCTCGCCATCGCCAAGGACTTCGACCACGTCATCATCAACACCAGCACGCCCTCGCTGAAGAACGACTGCAAGGTCGCCGAGGCCATCAAGCAGCAGAAGCCCGGCACCCAAATCGGCTTCGTCGGCGCGCACGCGATGGTGCTGCCCGCCGAAACGCTCAAGGCCTCGTGGGCGATTGATTGGGTCGGGCGCAAGGAGTTCGATTTCACCTGCAAGGAAGTTGCCGAAGGCCGCGAGCTTTCGACCATCAAGGGCCTCTCCTACAAGGACGGCGAAGGCAAAATTAAGCACAACCCCGAGCGCGAGATGATTGCCGACATGGACTCGCTCCCGTGGGTTGCCGACGTCTACAAGCGCGACCTCGAAATCGAAAAGTATTTCATCGGCTACCTCCAGCATCCCTACGTCTCGATGTATACGGGCCGCGGCTGCCCGGCCCAGTGCACTTTCTGCCTCTGGCCGCAGACCATCGGCGGGCACAAGTATCGCGTCCGCAGCGCGCAGAACGTCGCCGACGAGATGGCTTACATGAAGAAGAGCTTCCCGCAGGTGCGCGAATTCTTCTTCGACGACGACACCTTCACCGCGAACCTGCCGCGCGCCCGCGAAATCGCCAAGAAGCTCGGCCCGCTCGGCGTGGACTGGAGCTGCAACAGCCGCGCGAACCTCGACTACGACACCATCAAAAGTTTCAAGGACAACGGCCTGCGCCTCTTCCTCGTCGGCTACGAGAGCGGCAACGACGAGACCCTCACGCGCATCAAGAAAGGCGTGACCACCGACGAGATGCGCCGCTTCACCAAGGACTGTCACAAGGCGGGCGTCGTCATCCACGGCACCTTCATCCTCGGCCTGCCGG
>Ga0194121_10003860_pt1 | contig 22282 bp, 30 predicted proteins | sample TA2MahCa50mmetaG_FD_148609 | JGI IMG/M metagenome (GOLD analysis project Ga0194121, IMG submission 148609) | Freshwater microbial communities from Lake Tanganyika, Tanzania - TA2015020 Mahale Deep Cast 50m | ecosystem: Environmental > Aquatic > Freshwater > Lake | place: Tanzania: Lake...
ATTCCTGAATATTTAACCCATTCAGGAATATTCCTCAAAATTTCATCACTTGTTAGCATATCAAACGTATTTTCTTCAACGTTATTTTGAATAATCACTCCAATGCTGTCTTGATCAAAATTTTCGTATTTATCTTGTTTTTCAACAAAAAAACTATTCCTAAGATTATTCAATTCAACCAAGCATCCCGGTTTGATTGCAGAAATATCTGGTAAACCGTTTGCACCTTCGAGGATTGCACCTTCGAGGTTTGCCCTGTGGAGGTCTGCATTTTCGAGGTTTGCACCTTCGAGGTTTGCATCTTTGAGGTTTGCACCTTGGAGGATTGCATCTTTGAGGTTTGCACCTTGGAGGTTTGCATTTTGGAGGTATGCACATTCGAGGTATGCCCTGTGGAGGATTGCATTTTCGAGGTTTGCACCTTCGAGGATTGCACCTTCGAGGTTTGCCCTGTGGAGGATTGCATTTTCGAGGTTTGCATTTTCGAGGTTTGCATCTTTGAGGTTTGCACCTTGGAGGATTGCATCTTTGAGGTTTGCACCTTGGAGGATTGCATTTTCGAGGTATGCACATTCGAGGTTTGCACCTTCGAGGATTGCACCTTCGAGGTTTGCCCTGTGGAGGATTGCATTTTCGAGGTTTGCACCTTCGAGGTTTGCATCTTTGAGGTTTGCACCTTGGAGGATTGCATATTGGAGGTTTGCACGTTTTCCTTCCTTTCCCTTCGAGGAAAGATAGAGAAGGTGCAGATGAAGAATCTGTTGGATAGCTTCGTTGTTCATCGTCGTCATGCTCTTAGAATACCAAACATGGCAGATATTCTAAAGATTATTCTAACATTTCCTCAAAACAATAAGGTCATTTGGAGAAACGTAATGCTTGAACAAAGTCGTTGTTATTGAGGTAAACCCAACCGATCTCACCTCGGGTAGTAAGAATTTTGCAAGCATTTTGAGTTGAATACTTGCTTTTTTCAGTTTTTAGAAGCACAAAGAAGCTTCCATGCAACAATGCTTCATAGTTCTGAATATACCTGTCATCCAGTGTTGGATCAACTGGATGAATATCTTTATCCATCTCACCAGTATATTTGTAAAGCTTGCCTAGCTCAAACATTGTTTTTTTATTTTTTCCAGAAAAAATCAAGCTATGGTTTCCTTGTTTGTGCGAACGATTTGTTCGAGCTTGGATTGACGCTTCATTAGTTCAAAGTAGAAAACAAGAGTGTTGTAAGCGTCAACATCTGCTCGGTGTGGTTCACCCTTGAACTGAAGCTTGTATCTTCCCATAGAAGACTTTAGACCACCCTTGATACTGTTTCCACTTGACAATTGAAGAAACGTATAAATGGTTTTAACGTCAATAACACGATGACCAAAATAAGGAAACTCAGCGTTGTTTTCTTTGAACTCTGCTTTTAGCTCGTCAGCATCTCCCATGCCCCACTGCACAGGATTCACAAACGTTTGTTGTTCATCGATTAGTTTGCCAAGTTCTTCTGCTACCGTAGCTAGAGGAACTGCTTTGGTATCAATGTCTTGTTGTGTGATACCTGTAAGTTGTGTAATAAATGGTGTTAGAGGTTCCTTGGGATCAACATACCATTTATAGGTTTGTATGTTTGAAGGCTCGCTACCAAACGCTACTCCGACTTGAATGATTTTGGTGATGTTGTTGTTACCATCAGAGTTGAGTTCTAGGTCAAGAGCCAGAAAGTTTTGTTTGTTCATGCAATACAGTATACCATAGCATAATCAAAAAATAAATGGTTTAGCGGACAACAACTTGTTTTATTGTTATCGAATAAGCAACCAACTCACAAATCTCTCCTCCAGAAGTTAAGATCTTTAACTGCACAATGATTCAACTCATCGTCTGTGCATTCTTGACATAGTATCAAGACAGTTCTCGTTGTAAACTTTGTTTTTCTCAATATCGCTCATGAAAGTGGAAGCTCCTACATCTATCTATATCACATGGATATTCAACTAGAAAACTTATTGTTTACAGAAGCTGTGCCAACACCCAAAGAAGCTTTGAAAAAAAGGCGTTGCAGCGATTGGATCAATCCAAAGCGGCGCAGTTGTGCTTGTGAGTTATGACCGCACAATCAAAACAATAGAACGTTCAGCAGATCTTGCTTTTGATCTGTCTAACCGTGCGGTTGTTGGTTATGTTAGTTTTAACGCCGTTGATTCTGATTTGTATCAAGTTGAGTATTCTGCTGGAGTGAACAAATACGGTGTGCTCACATACCAACTTGTAATGCATGAACTCAAAACCAAAACCGATGGTTGGTTATCCAGCGATATTTCTCTTAGCGATGACAGTTGGGATGTTTGGCAAAAAATGTATTCATACTCAGATAAAAACGGCGGAAACCTTTATAAAGCAAAATGGTTGGGAGCATGGGGTCCGCAAGTTTTTCAACCCTCAACAAAGTCATTGGAGTATCGTATTCCAAATGGAATCTATAGCAAAATATATGATTACGGCCTTGTCGAAGAACAAGAAGTGTTGAAAGCTCTTGGCAAACACGCCTCAAAAGCTGCAACTCTTTATGCATATCAGCTTAAAAGACCGTTGCCACAAGTATCTCAGATGTTTGAAAAAGGCAAAGAACTGCTCAAAAAAGTGTCGATTGGGAATATCATGAAAGCTGGTGATATGTTTTTTGAACGGAGGTATTGGGGTGGTTGATTCAATCACTTCATTGTCGTTGTGCAAGTAAAGATACCCAACAATCCCATCAGTTGTCAATATCTTTGGATAACAACAGTCGTTAGCCTCGTTAACCTCCAACAACACAAACATATCTTTGTTCGATAAAACAAAACCAACACGCTTGGTTGGGCCGTCAGCTAACCAAATACCATCACAAAGTTGCGGTCTTTTATCAAAAACCATTTGTTTTATGGCATTTGGATAGCTTCCTCAATGCTAATCTTTGTCTACTGAAAATTTACTTCCTCAAAACAATCATTCCACTCACTTCCAAACCAAGTCCAACCCATTTCTCCGCTGCTTGAAAGAAGTTTCTTATACTTTCCATCAACTTCCAACAAAACAACAAGATCGTTTGGAGAAAAGTATGAAACGTTGCAGTTATATTTTTTGCTCCAAGAAGCAGCGGCGGCGGAGGAGGTGGTGGGACGCAGCGTCGAGGCCAACGAGATCCCGGCGGGGGCGAAGGCGACGGCTTCCTTGTTAGAAAACAAAAGCCAATAATACTTTTTGACGACATACAAACCACCGATCTTGTTCATAGATCCAATATATCACATAGAAAAAAGAGTATAGAGATAATTTTTAGCAACGTGCAAGAATACAATCCACCAACAGTGAAATCTTTCATGGCATTTGTTCAAAACAATCAAGGAAAGAATTCATTGTGCTAATATGTGGCACGACAATCCACCCGATTACTCCATTGCTCGTTTGAATCTTTTTGTATCCCTGATTCCAACGTCCGGTGAATGGATCTGCTCATCCGACAAGGTGCCTGACATCCATGTATTCATTCGCAGCTTCCCATAGAAGCTTGATTAGAGATGAGTTGAAATACCCATAACAATCATAGAAAAGAACCCAACAAGGCCCATCGCTAATCACTCCAGCTTCTTCTCTAAACAGCGAAAACCAGCGATTGCTAAATAACGTAAAATGCTTGTGGTTTGTTGACATTTTTTCCTTTTACTCCGAAAACAGATCTCCAGCAAGAATCAAGCGGTCAATCCCACGGCGATAACCAACCTTGATAACAAGGTCTTGAAGCTCGGAAATGCAACCGTGAATATCGCCAACAACAATGGTACGCATTACTTGCACTCTCACACGTTAAAAAACGGTTGACAAAGCTTTGGCTTATCCATTCGAACGATGACGTACAATCGTATCGAATGCCTCAACATCGTCACTGTTCGCAAAAACCTGCATAACACAAAGAAGTTCGTTCTCACTCATGCGAGCCAAACGTTTTGCGAGCTTAATCCCAAGCTTGTCAAGCGACTTGGCAACATTGCGGGCGATACGCATAGAGGACTTGGAGAGAGCGTTGGTGTTGTTCATCGTCTTCATGTTATTAGAATAGCATACCAACAGCAATTTCTAAAGATAATATTGATTTTCTGAAAACCCTTTGGTTTATGGCATTTGGATAGCTTCCTCAACGCTATTCTTTGTCTGCTGAAAATTTACTTCCTCAAAATAATCGTTGTAATGTTCATCGACAAACAAAATCCAACCCATTTCTCCGTTACTTGTTAGAAATTTCTTGAATTTTCCATCAACTTCCAACAAAACAACAAGATCTTTCGGAGAAACAACAGTTACGTTGCAGTTAAACCGTTTGCTATAGAAAGCGGCGAGCTTGCGCACCAGGTCGTCGAGGTGGTACAGCGCCTCCAACGGCCACCCTGCGACGGCGCCTCCGAGGACGGCGGCTTCCTTCGAAGAAAACACCAAACAACAACGCTCTTTGAGTTGATAGAGAGAACCGATCTTGTTCATTGGTTTACTTCCTCAAAACAAACATTATAACGTTTTATATCACATATCAAAAAGAATGTCAACTACTCACAGGACGAGCCTGTGAGTTTTCTGCTCATAAGGAATAAAGGTATTTTTTAGCAACGTGCAAGATGAAATCCGGCAGCATACACATATACGATCATACATATCCAGATTACAACGCTGAGTTCGTTGCGGAAGAACATATTACGTGGCTAGAAGCTTGCTATGCAAAAACAACAATTTCTGTATCTTCTGTGATTGTGATTTGAGTTAGTGGTGTCAGCACAACACTTACTTTTGGTTTGTGTAATGGTCCACCACGGGTTATTGTAACTATGCAAGGTTTGTTGTTGTACATGATTATTTCACCTTCAGCAAGGCTAGTATTTAGAAGGTCTTTTTGTTTTTCGTATTTACGCATTACTTGATTCCTTTCGCTTGTTTCCTGCTTTCACTTTAACCAGTTTTAAACCAAAAAAGCCAACAGAAATAAAGTTAAATATGCTTATCGTGCCAACACATCCGTTCGGCAGCAAAAAATCCGTGGCCATTACTTCTGGCTGACAATCAGGAGTTCGCCCCAAACATAGTACCACATCACCAATCTTTACATCATATGATTCATTGTTGTTAACGTCGTTAACGCTAAATCTCATTTCGTTGAAATCTAACATTGTTTTCTTACAGCTTTTTTGAAGCTCATAAAGAGAACCGATTTCGAAAGCATTGAAGTCATGAATGGTTTGTTTTCGTTTCATTATACCAATGTTATCATATAGATTTTGAAAACTATAACTTTAGTTCAAGTTCTCTTGGATCATATTCACGAAACGTTTCTTCAATGTAGTATCTTGAAAGGATTAATATTGCGATTGTACCATCTTTACATAAAATCTCATATTCCTTATGAGGTGATTCCGATACAAAAACAATTGGTACAAACAAGTCGCTGGGTTCTAACCATCCACATATTAAATATGTGGCACATATTGTATTTCGTTCTATGTAAAATAGCGGCCATGCAGTATCTTCTGCTGTGTTAACATACAGTTTTCCGATCTTAAAATGCATTATTAATCCCAGTTGACGGTTTCGCAGTCAGCAAACACAGTCAAAAGCCTGTTAATCTTTTGACTTAGATAAAAGCTGCGGTAGTCATTTGGATGAAGCTCCTTCATATGAATAATAAGAAGAGCTTTAATGCAGCACTTTCGAAACGTGTCACCATCCAATGTTCCCCACAGTACTGGATTCTCTAACGTACACAATCCTAGTGCTAGGAGGATCTCGAATGCGTTACCGTTGCTGACGTTAATGTCTAGCCCACCGCCAATTTGATCCCCATCTTCGTTATATTTCACCAAATTGCTTGGGTCATAGAATGTTACTGACATATGTTTCTACCTTTTCCCATTCGTCTTTAAACCAAATAACCCAACCAATTGCTCCGTCATGCGTTAACACCTTAATAAACGACTGATAGCCTTTGCCGTCAACACCAATATACTCCATCACAGCGTTATCCAAGTATATAACATTGTCATTTGCTTTTATCCATGATTTTCTAACAGTATCGTATTCACTGTTAAAAAATTCGAACATGTCTTTATCGGAAAGAAGTTCTCGATGTGGGACAAGACAACAATATAGTTTGCCTTGAATCATTGGACTTTTTTTCCATCGCATGTATTGAGTTGTATAAGACATTACTTTACTCGTTTCCAATCACCATAGTGCCACGAAGCCCAACCAATCGTGCCTATAGCCGTTAGCACCTTAACCATTGTCCAGCTATATCCGCTGTTATCTACTTTAAGGTCCTGCATTATGACCCCAACGTCTACACATATCAACCAAAGTTTCTTCGGAAAACAAGGTTCAACCTTCTTTGCGATATCGATACAATCCACCTTCAACAATTGGATCGAAATCCCAAGCAGTGTTATTGCTCAAGCTTTTTAAACGCAAAAGAATAACCGCATTTCTCACAAACCAAATTTGCTTTATCCATTTTCATCAAATGTTCGATTATACACCATTTATTATCATTTATAACTTTTGTTGTTTCTGAAGCTATGCTACTTGCAAAGATCGTTACTTCTATATCCCTTTGATCCTTCATATTTTCCTGATTGCGACTTTCTTCTGTTGGCTCTTGTCAACCTTGCTAATATCTCTTGTGGCAGCTAGAATGACACAAAACCATTCCAGCAACATATTATGCAGTAAGAGCGGATATAGAGTGAAGTTGCCGCCTAACAGCATTTTTGATGCTTTTTTCCCAAGTTTTCAACGCCGTGGCATCCACATTCTTCCCAGATTCGGCATGACGCTTGGTAAGATGATATCGTTTGTGACATTCTGAATGGCAAAGTACCATATTTGAAACGTAGACCAAGTTGGTCCAATCGTCAATCTCACGATGACCAGTCTGGTGATGAAGAGTAATGCTTTTACCGGGATAACGAGGATTGTACCCGTCCGCCAATGAACCTCCACAAATCGCACAAGGATTCATGCGGATAATCCATTGCATGAGCCAATCAAGCTGTTTGACTTTGCTTGTCACAGATCCCTTGCGACGTACAACAGCCTTCTTCGTCGTTTCCTTCTTCATGTTCTTATAATACCATATATGGCAGATATTCTAAAAGTTATTCTGATATTTCCTCAAAATAATGGTCGTCATTTTTATTAATCCAAATCCAACCAATATCTCCATTACAGGAAAGAACCTTCTTTCCTTGTCCATCTGTTTCCAACAGAACAACGAAATCGTTTGGAGAAACAACGGTTACGTTGCAGCCATAATACTTTCTATAATAAGCGGCACTCAGTAGGGCGTCGCCGTGCCCCATCCCCGACGGAGGCGGCGTACTGCGGAGATCGACGGATTCATGAGATTGCCTCATGAATCCGTCTTCCTTGTTAGGAAAAACAAGCCACCACCACCACCACTTGACTTGATACACCTTACCGATCTTGTTCATTCGTTTACTTCCTCAAAACAATCATTAAAATCTTCTATAAACCAAGTCCAACCCATTTCTCCGCTGCTTGAAAGAAGTTTCTTATACTCTCCATCAACTTCCAACAAAACAACAAGATCGTTTGGAGAAAAGTATGAAACGTTGCAGTTATATTTTTTGCTCCAAGAAGCAGCGGCGGGGGAGGCTGCGGAGGCGACGGTGGCGACGGTGGCGACGGAGGTGACACCGTAGGCGGAGGCGACGGTGGCGACGACGGTGGCGATGGCTTCCTTGTTAGGAAACAATAGCCAATAGTGCTTTTTGATTTGATACATCTTACCAAGCTTGTTCATTCGTTTACTTCCTCAAAACAATCGTTATAATCTTGTGCAAACCAAATCCAACCAAGCTCTTCCATCCGTTTCCAACAGAACAACGGTGTTGTTTTTCGCTTTACCGTTTTGCAAGTTCATGGTATTAGTCCCATTCACATCGCAAGATTCTGAACACCGAAACCAGAAAGCTCTTGAATGCGCTCGACATAGTAAGCCTTGAGAGGTTTGCTAACGCCCCGCCAAACCGTATCCACAGGAGCAGCAGGAGCAGGAGTATTAGCACGCACAGGATTCAACCGAGGTTGAGCATTAGGGTTACAAATGATGTACATGGGGTTTTCCTTGCCACGCTGCCCAGCGACCTTTTTGATCGTGATACCATGCTTGGTTTTGAGCATAGAGATAGCAACCTTTACACTATTAAGAGCAAGACCCGTGCGAGTGCTGATGGTGTTGAGGAACAAAGTACCACCACCATTGCGGTAGCTAGCCATGAACACATCATAAACCTTTTGGCAACCAGCGGCCATGCCAGTGATCGACGCAGGACGACCACGACGAGCGGCAGGGCGAGCAGGAGCCGCAGACGTAAGCTGCTTGGAAGCTTCAACAAACGAAGTAAGAAACTCAACCCAGTTAAGAATGGTATCGGGATTAATAGAACCCGAATGCTGCCGAAACTCAATCGTGCCGTGACGCTGGAGAGCCAACAGATTGACCTTGAAGTATCGATCAGGAAGAACACGCTGAAGTGCAGTCAAGGTTTGGCAGTTTTCGACGCTGTTAATTACGTTGGTGCCGCCTTTGGTGTAATATACGTTTTCACCACGTCGGTTAGCAGGAACCATGAGATCAATCATGTTTTCAAACTTGGTGTAACGATGAAAGATCGTTTTAATATGTTCGACAGAGAGATCATTGCCGTCAACGTGAACATGCAATCCGCAGCAGCTATTCACAGTGCAACCCATCGCTTGAAGCGCAGCACACACCTTGCGAACCATGCGAAGGTTGTCAACCTTGTCAGTGTCGAGCACAGGAGACACAAGCTCCATGCCGTGAAAGTTATTGATATCAGCCACAGAGCCATCAACAACAATCTTCCAATCAGTACCATAATTACTGATAGAAAGACCACGCACCTTACGACGAAGAGCCGCAATGGTGTCAGAAATGTTCTTGGGGCTGTAGAACTCGATCTCCAAACCGATTTTCATGTTATTAGTATATCAATCATCAACAATATTCTAAGGGTTATTCTTTTTTTCATAAAACGTCGTATTTATATGCATATGACAAAAATATGTACAAGTTGTCTTGCTGAAAAAGACGAAACCGAATACACAAAAAAAGGAACCGGCCTCAAGCCAATATGCAAAAGTTGCAACGCTGCACGAATGAAAACATACCATCAGTCAAATACTGAAAAAGAAAAGGTATATAGGGATATCCGAAAAGATCAGATTAAATCATATCGGGAAACCAACAAAACAAGAATATCAGATCAAAAAAAAGAATGGTACCAAAAAAATAAAGCTCGTTTGCTAGACGTTCAGAATAAAAAAAGAAAATCTAGCTTTGAGCATAAACTTCGCCACAACCTAAGCTCAATGATTCGTCATAGTTTACGGAAACAAGGCTTATCTAAAAGTAATGCTAAATGGCAAAACCTTGTGGGTTATTCTTTACAAGAGTTGAAAGAACATTTAGAAAAACAGTTTACACCAGATATGAGTTGGGATAACTACGGATCATACTGGCACATCGATCATGTTGTGCCGCACTCATGGTTCAAGTTTGATGATCTAACTTGTGATGATTTCAAAAAATGTTGGTCACTTGAGAATCTGCAACCTTTGCAGGCGACAGAAAACATAAAAAAGGGAAATCGATTTTCTGGATAGTGTGTTTGGGTCGGCATCTAAAGGTATTTTACCCTATTTTTTTGTTAACGTTTTTTCTCTGTGTTTTCAAGGGTTTAACGATCACCTTTGCAAATGGTTTTAAAGCAAGAATAAAGTGTGGTGTAATGTTATATGAAAACAGAAGATCTAGATGATCTTGTTATGGGGCTATACGTTTGCATGGTAGCTCCATTTATTCTTGCTTTAGTTTGCAATATTATCAACTGATCGATCCAACTGATCGAAAGGATAGAGCTATGAATAATAACGAGGTATTTGTGGTGCTTGACGGATCAAAACTTGCTGGTGTTTATCGATATCGTGAAGATGCAGCAAGTCACGCACAAGCTTGTGGTGGGAACTATGTTGTACAACTTATTCGGAATGAGATTCCTGTTTGGGTGCAAACAATGATTGACTCGGCCAAAGAAAAAGCACGTCTGCAAAACTCGGTGCGCCAATGAGCAAAGACACTTTAAAACCGTCAAGGAATGCTGCCATGATGTTGTCTTCCATTCATGATATGGAAGATGATGTATTGGATTGGTTTAATGATATGGGTATGGGTATTAGTTCCACGATGGAAGATATAACTTCACGTATTGAAAATCCACAAACAGGTCGTGTAAAAGGTTGTGAGGTTATTCATCTGGGAGCAGAGTTGTTTTTACCCATGAGAAGCTTGAAACAAAAGTTGGATTCTGGCGGGTTGTTCTTCGAAGAATATATTCGTGAACTTGATTCAATCGTTGATCAACTAGATAAAGTTGTATATAAGAACAAAAAAGTTATGAGCAATCCCAACGTTCGTAATTACATGAAACAACTAGCAAACACTGTGATTCTTCATTTGGAAGCTGGTCCTGTACTCAATGCTATGTTTGGTATTTTAAGTCAACAACACTAAACAGGGCACGTTTTTACAAACCGTGTCGTTCTTTATAACGTTTCATTTTTTCACGTTGATTGCATTTTTTACAGCGTAAGTTTTTTAAATCATTCCTGCGAATAATATAGGATATGCCACATACTGAACAAATCCGTTCTATTTGAACTTTTGTTTTTCCACGTTTTTCATCAAGTATCTTTAACATTTTTTCACGAAATTCTGGATCTTGCCAGCGATTCTTCAATCTCTGAGATGCTAAAATAGCAGAATCAGATTCTGTGAAGCTTTCTAATTGCTTTTGACGATATGCGGTGTCGTCCCACTTAGCTTTTTGATTTTCACTTTGTTTGGCTCTGAACTCATCAGATTTGATTGTTTCCAAACGTTTTTTATTCTTTTCTGGGTTGCTCCATACTTCTTTCATCTGTACAGATATGCGTTGTGACGTTTCTTCTGGGGTCAGTGAAAAACAGGACCGTTCTTTTGATTCTTTTGTTGGCTGAAGTTGATTATTGTAAAGCTCCATTCCCGACTCTAATAAGAAGTTAATATAATATTCTTCTCGGATAAGGCGTTCTTTCTTCGTTGAATTTTCCATAACTTCTAAAATTTCAAACACAAAAGCATCTTCTCCATAAAACTGAAAACTATGGAGAAGATGCTTGTTTTGATGTAAACCATTTTTTAATGATTTAGCGTGATGGTACCAACGTGTTTTGAACTCTTTGGCAGACCCAATATAAACTTTGTGGCTTTTCTTGTTCGTGATTTTGTAAATACCAGACTTTGCAGAGTTCCCTTGATAAATGTATTCCATGTAAACCTCATTACTATTATATAGTAATGAGGTGTCATTTTACCAATCAACCAACTCCGTTATATACGATTATGTTTGCGTATGCGTTTGATCCTGTATGATATGGATCAGATGCATCCCAAGCGTATGATCCTGTAAGTGTTGGAACACTTGCGGTTGGAATGCCAGTAAGACCTGCTGCGAGCGAAAAGGTCGAGCCGGTTATCCACATTTCTTTCACACGAAAATCAAATGTCACTGTTTGTCCTGATGGAACAGTGAACTTGTTTGTTCCTACCAAACCATTTGCAGTAAATGCAAATGTGGTTGCTCCTCCGGTTGCACTAATAGTAAAGTCTTTGGTTACGTATGGAAACTGTAAGCATACAGGGTTACCGGAAGCAGCCGTGCTGCTTGTGACGTATGGCAAACCTGACACTTGATAAGCAGGCATATGATTGTAACCGGGTTCTGGCCATTGCATAATGATTTAATCCTTTTTGTAGGTATGTCCATAACTATAGATAACCAATAAAAAGGACAATTTTTCATGCATGACAAACTTACTCTGGAACAATACTGTTCCACATTCGGTGACTCTGAATGGGCACCTCTCGCTGCCTTCCTTGCTATAACAGAAGGTGTTCAAATGTTATTGCACAGTCACCATTGGCAAACCAAAGGTGAAAACTTCTATGGAGATCACCTTCTATACCAGCGTTTATATCAAGACATTCTCCCAGAAATAGATTTGATTGGTGAAAAGCTTATTGGTGTTAGCCAAGACGTTTCTCTCACGAACTACTTCAAACGTGTTAAATGTATGGAGATGTTCTTAAAATCTGTAACTCACAGCGATCAATCATATGTTGTTGTAAGCCATGATGCTGAACTAACATATGTTCGTTTGGGTGGTGAGCTAATGGACAGACTTGAACAAGATGGCCTTCTCACAAGAGGTTTAGAACAAATGCTTGGCAACATATTAGACAAGCATGAAGAACATATTTACTTGTTGATGCAACGAGTTAAGGGTATGTGAAGCTGGTTGCAATTAAGGTCATAGAAACATGAAAACAAGTAGCAGGTTAACATGAAACTTAAAAAATTGTTGTTTGAATTTTTAGAACCAGAAGCAACTTCAAAAGATATTTTTGGCAAATACTTGTTTGCTCCTGAGAGAGCTGAGACAGAAGAATATCATATTGAAGGTGTGGATGAACCCAACACTAAAGATGAAAAAGCTTTTAAAAAAGCTTTGTTGTCTTTTTATGAAGATAACGAACCAAAAAAATTGTTGGCTTATGCTCCAAAGATTCTTGAATTGCTTAAAAAGCACAAGTATACTCGATTTCTTGATCCCGGCGAACATAGAGTATACAGAGGAATGGCAGTATCAAAAGAGTTTTTAACAAGCATTCTTGAACCTTATGGTAAACAAATTGAGTATGACAAATATGTTGTAATGGATTTGCCTGATAATAGTCCAGCACTCAAAGATCGATTAGCTGGGCGCATCCCTCCAACTTAGCTAGCACTGCTGAAAAAGTTCACTGATTTAAAAGTCTTGAGCCACCAACGCATATAACCCAAGAATCGCAAGCATCTTTCATTTCTGCGTTGTAGACTTCTTGGCCTTGGCTTTTTCCCGTTTTGGCAACATGACGTTTCCAAGGAAACTCAGGATGTAAAGTTGTAACATAGTCGAATTCACTTTCTAAGTTGTTTGTTTGTTCTTTCAAACATTTTATTTCGGCTTCTAGCCTTGCGATTTTTTGCTTTAAAGTTTCTTTTTTGTGTGAATGGTAATATTCGGTTTTCTTTTTGAGAATAGCAGTTTTATTTTTCGTCCTGTATTCTTTGTTGCATTGTTTACAATCCGCACGAAGCTTACCACGATTCAGTTTAAACTCATGAGCGAGCTTTTCGATTCCGCATTTGGTGCAGGTTTTCTTATCCATTACATACTATCCTTCGAATCGATTTCCCTTTGCATAGTTGTTTTTTGCTGTTAAAGGTTGCAAGTTTTTCTACTCGAATAAAACTCACATCGATCTTTCTCTAAACCACATTTTTTGCAAATCATAATGTGTCTCCTATTGATAAGTAGGAGACACATTTCTTTTTAGTGGTATAAACGCAAACCTCCAACACAAATAACCCAAGAATCGCAAGCGTCTTTCATTTCTGAGTTGTAGACTTCTTGTCCCTGATTTTTCCCTGTTTTGGCTGTATGTTTTTTCCACGGGAATTCTGGATGTAATGAGATAACGTAGTCAAATACTTTCTCTTTCACGGGACGTTTATCAGTTTTGGTATTTTTAAACCCTATAGCTTTTCTAGCAGATGTGACGTTAACATCAACAACTTCTGCGTTAAAAGCTTTGTGGGAAAGATATGAAATAATTCCGTTAAATTTTGCAAGCGTCAAAAGTGTATCTGCGCTGCTAAAACCCGTGCTAAACATTTTAGCGTTAGCTTCAACAAAAATACGCTCTACTCTTTTATCACCAACAAGTTTCTTTATCTCTTCAATACCTCTGTCTGCTTTATCCCACATATTACTTAGTGAGGTAGAAGTCAATTTCACAGCATCAAACACAATAACTTGTTCGTTTTCGTCAATCAAACAAACTCCAGTAACCGAAGTTGAAATGTCCAAACCGAGGAAATATGTTTTTTCTGCTGCTTCATTGTCATAACTGCCACTTTTTTCTTTTATTGTTGTCTTCAAAACGGACCTCCATAAGCTAACAACCCAAAACGATATCGTTGGGATTTGGTGGCTGTGAAGCATAAAGCTTTTGACGTGCTTTGTGCTCTAATCGCAAAACAGCACAATAGTTTACAAGATCACGAATCTTTTTACGAAGTTCTACTCGCTCTGTTGGTGGCATACTTCTAGGCAAACAATGGCATCCACCATTAGTTGCTACACCACCAACCTTGGGCAAGCGAAACACACAACTATGGCCGCAACCATAAATGATATCGGGATCTTCGTTATTGTTATTCATTTCATCACCTTGTACTTTAGATTTTCAACGTAAAAAACCAACGACATTAATGACCAAATAGCTGTTAGCACAATCATGATATTAATATGACACACCGTTATTTTCTTCTCAAACAATATTTACAACTATGACATTAGCAAACCTAAAACGTTTAATCAAAACGTTGATTCTAGAAGCCAAACAAAACACCAAAGAAGTGTTTGTTTATCATATTTCTGACAACGCAAACCTTTCACCACAACAACTAAAAACTGGTGTTTATAGCCCCAAGTTTGAAAAAAACGGCTTGTTTACTGCTCCATTAAATGCAATCAAAAACAGTTGGGCAGCTTATGCTTCTGGAAAAGGTAGATTTGGTGGGGGCGGCAAAGAAACTTACGAAAACATGGCTCTTTACAAGTTGGGAATGCCCAAATGGGTTTTTGACGAAGCAGAGGCGAGGCATGACGCCCGTGCCCAGCAATCAAGTGCAGAACATCCAGATACAGCACTTGGAGCGTGGGGCTGGGATATCGAAACGTTTATCCCAGAAGACTTGCTGAAATATGTCAGAGTTGCTGGCAAACAAACAGGGAAAACAAACGAGTTCTTTAAAGGCAGATACGAAGACTTAAAACACGTCAAAGGTCAAAAAACGTATCACGAAACACAATACAGCTATGATTCAGAAGGCAACCCAGTTAGATCTATAGTAACTTATGGAATTGAACCTACAAGCCTTAGAGATATCCTTGCAGCTTCAGACGAATCCTTAAAATTTCTTAAAAAAGAAGAGCTTGAAAACGTTGTTAAAAAACTGCAATACTTCCTATCACCAGAATGGCTTGAAAACAAAATCGAAGAATATAAGTCTCAAAGAAAATACAAGGCGAAACATAGAACAAGATTTGAACAAGAACTATATTCTGAGTTTAATCCAACACTTAGAACAAAACTAGAACAAGAAGCAGAAGCAGAACGTACAACAAACAAAGAAGCCGCCGAACGTAAACTCTCAATAGCAAGAAACCTTCTGAAAACTAAATCTTAATCTTTGCTTCTAACAACCGTTATTGAAGATCTAAAAACTTTTATGTCACATTACGAACACAGAACCAACAGCAGCTCCAAGTATGATTTCCATATCGCCTTCAATTTCTGCGGCAATAGAAGTTAACTCATCTTGATTGATATCTTCACGGGCTGGTTCATCTCGACTTGATCTTATTTCCTTGCGTCCGTATGGACCAAATCCAGTAAGAATAGACCGTGGAAGAGGATTCAGTTTAATAGAACCAGTTAAAAGATATTGAGCCAACATTTCATAAGCAAACTCATACCAACTACGCATTTTATTCTCACGGGCACTTTTCATTGTGCCAAGTTGCTGCGCTACATACTTCAATATCTTATCTCTATTTGTTGAATCATGATATTTTAAGCTTACGTCAATCCCATAAACTTTCCACAAAACATCAGCAATTCTTTTGCGTAAACGATTTATAAGCTGTTGCCAACGTTGAGCAATACTTCCACCGCCTCTTGCTAACGCATGGCCTAAACGATGTGCTAGAATCCATCCAGAAGCCATATAGCGTTCTGCACCTGTATTGCTTGTGTAAATGATTGTTATTGTGTTGTCATTTGGCTCTGGGATTTCTTCTGGAGTTAATTTCATTTCGTCTCTGACAAAATCCATGTCAACCAATCCAACTTCTCTAAATTCGCTTTTGTTGACTCTTGGATCATTAACAAGATAAATGTCAAAATCGAATGGAGTTTTTTCCCATTGACGCTTGATTTTCTCCACGCCTTTTGGTGAAGTCAACAACTTTCTATCAACATCACCAAAAGAAGAACGTCGATTCCAATCTCCAACAGTCTTAAACTGTTGAATAGCCATTTCATCAACTGGTTGATCGTTTTCTAGAAACAAGATATCTTTAAGTTTTATTGTCATAACAACTAAATATTGTTATTTAGGCTTTTTTTGCTTCTAACAGCTTTCTATATCCTTCAATCACAGCATCAGTCCAAAACTGATACTCATAATCCTCTAACTTATTCTCTTTCAACCACTTCCTTGTCGCTGTAGCCTTTGCAATAACTTTCCTATCAGTTAGCTTGTCTGCACGTTTAACTTCTACAATAACCTTTTTACCGGTTTTATACAGCACCAAGAAGTCTGGTGTATAGGTTCTGTACCTTCCAGCTACTGCATATCGAATGTTAATGCTTTCATATTCGTAAGAAAGCACATCTGGATTCTGATCTAGATACTGTGCAACCGTTAACTCCCAAGAGCTTCTATAGTTTATTGGTGTAGAACACTTAGGAGAATGATGTGTGCCTGTGATATAATGGCGTTTACGTTTTTTACGCTTGGTTTTTGTTGGCTTCTTTATTGGTGGCATAACGTAAGTGTGGAAGATAACCAATAGAAGAGTATAAGATGGTATGAATAAGAGTAAGGGCTAGTTTATAAATCTTGAGGGGAAGGATTTTTGTCTAAAAATCGATTTTGCACGTAAATTTCAGGCGATCTGAACTGCGTTTCAAAACCGGCTGTGCCAACTTTGTTTTTGCAATGATATTAAGATTATCGTCATGCAGATATAGATCGGTGATATACACATAACGCTTATCAAAATCGCTAGCAAAATCTGTTGCTTCTAAATCACGATTCCAACTTGGATTGCTTGAACTCACAAGCTCTAAAGGATTAGCGTAAAGATCAGCTTTCATAACGTGAATATTACGTTCACCTTGGAACGTACATTCAAAACCATTCTGACCAAACCAATAAAGATTTGGATTTTTGATTAACACAATACCGTTATCATAAAAGATGTTGCCAACAGAGTTGTATTGAGCTTGAGAACCAGAACAATCTGCTCTATAAAGGCTTCCAAACCCATCATCTTTTAGAGTTATACCAACTTTGCCATAACTGTTTGATACATTTGTATCGGTTATTGTAAAAGTGCTTGGAGCTATTTTGTTGCCATAAAACAAGTTGGATATGTCAAACATAACAACTTGCAAGCTACCGTTTTCTTGTGTTCGCTGGAGAATGGTTGGTGTGCGTTGTGCGTTAAGAGTTCCAAGCGAGCTTGTTACATCAAAACCAGACAACGCTGCAATGATACTTCTTGGATTAAGGTCTGTGTTAAGAGTTGCACTACCGCTTACTGGAGGTACTAGATCGTAGATAGAATCCAGCGGATACATGTTTCTCAAAGTAACCAAGTTATAAGCTTGTTGTCCTTTGTCGGTAACAAAGGAGCTTGCGCTAAGATTACTTAACAACTCATAATAGTTTGGAGTGAACTTACCATTATCGTTTGGTAGAACAGTTAAACTGTTTTTACGAACAGAGCCAGTGTTGTAAAGAAACTGATTTGTTGTTAGTTGTTCTGTGTTACCTACAAGAGCACTACCTGTGAGATTGATCAGTCTTGGATAATTTCCTGTTGCAAAGTCTCTTGTATAGTTTTCTAGGTTGATATAATGTCCACCGGTATCAAAACTCATATCAACATTAAAAGGATGTTCTGTTGTTCCATTAATACATTGGAATGGATGTACAAGCACACCACCAAGTCCAGCAACAATATCAACGCTTCTAGAAGGCGATTCTTTTGTGAATATGGGTGGAAGGTAGAACAATAGATTTGGATCGCCTAATGGGGCTCCTGAGAGGCTTCTTGAGGCTATTTCATTTTGACCTAGATACTTGTTATAGATTTTCAGTTCATGTACTTCGGCATTAAGAGGATGTGCCAAAGTATATGAGGTTGGTTCATCTTGTGTGGCACTTGTTATGAATGAAGAACCAGTAACAGGTATACCAAATCTTGTTTGCGCTCTGTTAGAGAAGAAGTAAGCTGCTGGACCGTTTTCTGGACATTCCAAAAAGTTTCCAATGGTTAAAACACATGGATTTAGAACTGTTGTTTCTTCTCTTGGAGCAACGCTAGCAGAAGGAATGTAGAACGTTCCTTGCTCTACTCCATCAACCATGAAAGAACCACTACCAAAGTTATAACTGTTTGTGCCCCAACGAACTGTAACGTGATGCCAGTTGTTTCTTGATAAACAGTTGTCACTTGACACAAAGTTTAAACCTGTTGTACTTGCTGGATTAATGTTTGAAGGTTTTGTTTTTGCTGAACTGCTAAGTTGCAACAACAATCTATAACCATCGGTTAAGCCGTTTGAATCTCTACTTGAACCAGAGATAAGAGATAACGCATATGCTCCAGAAAGATGAAAGATTGTTCCAGCTTTAAACTCACTTGTTTGTGTGTCTATGGTGTATTTTGGATTAATCCAAAAATCAAAAGAGAATGCACCAGAAGGAATATAGCTTGAAGACACTATGGTTCCAGCACCGTTTAAAGAAGCGGTAGCAGGGTATAGCAATGCAGAGTTAGATGGAAGACCACTAGCCGTCAAGAAGTTTAACGAGTTATAGTTGGTAAAAGCAAAGTTGTAGTTTGTACCAAACAAACTATAGTAAGGCATGAGCACGTTGGTTGTAACAAACTTACGTGTCATGTCTAGGTTAAGGTTCACACCGGGAGTTAATCTTACAACTTCTTGCTTTTGTGTGTTTCTCGGATTGGTTGGTTGATTTTTAACAACAGAAAGATATTCTTTCATTCTGCTGTTAAGTTGTGATGGAGTTGTTGATTGTTTAGCGAAACCAAGAACATCATCTATGTCATTGATTTGTTGGAACGAGCCTGTTGGAGCACCAGAAACAACCGACCAGTTAACATAATAGTCTTTCATCGCATTTGAGCGGCGAGGATAAACGTAGGCTGCACCAGTTACTCCTGTACTACTAGAAACAAAAGTTGTACTGGGAACTGTTTGTATCGTGAAAAACTCGATATCTCCCGGTTCAAAACGTTGAATAGACACTCTGTTTTCTTTCTGTTATTGGTATTTTAAAAGTTTGTGAAAAACTTTGGCTAAGACTAAATTTTCTGTAACTAGTTTTGCTAAAGTTTTTTGAGCAGCTGTACTAATCTCTTTGACAGTATCTTTTGCCAGAACAAGCAAAGCTTCTCTTGGAGTGTTTGGATTTTTTGCAACAGAACTACGAACATCTTTACTTTTATCTTTTGCTAAATCAAGCAAAGCCTCTTTTGGAGTGTTTGGATTTCTTGCAACACCACCACGAACATATACATCTTTATCTTTTGCTAGAACAAGCAAAACTTCCCTTGGAGTGTTTGGATTTCTTGCAACACCACCACGAACATATACATCTTTATCTTCTGCTAGAACAAGCAAAACTTCCCTGGGAGTGCTTGGATTTTCTGCAACAGAACTACGAACATATTCATCTGTATCTTTTGCTAAAACAAGCAAAGCTTCTGGTGGAGCTTTTGGATTATTTGCAATAGAACCACGAACATATACATCTTTATCTTCTGCTAGAACAAGCAAAACTTCCCTTGGAGTGTTTGGATTACTTGCAACATAACGACGAACATTTTTGTCTTTATCTTTTGCTAGAACAAGCAAAACTTCCCTTGGAGTGTTTGGATTTCTTGCAACACGACCACGAACATATACATCTTTATCTTTTGCTAAAGGAAGTAAAACTTCTGGTGAAGGATTGTACTTAAAAGCTGATTCAATAAAGTTTTTCCTTAATTGTCTTCCGTTTTCATCATCTGCAAAACTATTGAGTTTTGCTTGAAAAGCCGTTGGGTTTTGAACAAGCTTGCGAAACTCTTCTTTGGCAGGATGCTCGCCTTGCAAACTTGCAGATTTTTGTTTCATAATTGAAAGAAACTTATTTGCTAAATCTGCTCCAAGAACTTCCTTAAATTTTTCTTCCTTTAAATTATCATTGTTTGCATTTACGCTAACACCACCGCTGCCTTGATTAAAAAGAGGTTTATCATCAACAAAACCAACACTCATTTTTGCATATGGATCTTTTTCTGCGTTTATACCTTTTTTAACAACGTAAAACAATATAATGCTTTTATCGGGATCACCAACATATTGAAGAAACATATTTGAAGCATCTGGCCTTGAGGTACACCAAACTGTATCTCTTCTGCCACCAGTTTTGCCTATTTCACAGCTTGCTTCTGTAGTATGAGGCATATAAAGAACCCAACCATCTTGCTCGGCAAGCTTTCCGTATTGGTCATCAGAAACAGCCATTTCCTCCGAAGAAACTTTTTGATTAAGAGCTTTGTTTAATTCTTCAATTGATTGTAAATTTTCAAGAAAGCTTGGATCAAATTTTTCTTTGTTTTTCTGCAAGGAAAGTAGAGGAGGTATATAGTCTTCACTAATTTGCTCAAAGCTTAGTTCTGGCTTTTGTTTAAGTTGCTTGGTAAGCCATTGAACATATGAAGCTTTTAGGTTTTTGTTTTTAGCTAAATCAACAGATTTGTAAAAAGTTTCAAGTTGTTCAAAAGAAAGTTTAGTTAAGTCTTTTGCCGTTGGGTGAACAAGAGCGTTATATTTTCCTGTTAAATCGGAGAAATATTTTTCTGCTTGAGTTAATTGTTCGTTTGTTAGGTTTGTGTTTTTATTTTTCCAAACATCGATAGTAGCTTCTGTAAGAAGGATTGATTTGATAATCGACTTTAGCAGAATTCTATTTTTATCCATACCACTAAATATGTTCCGGTCTAGATACCGTCAATCATAGAATCTAACTTGTTTTCTTTCTGTTATTGGTATTTTAAAAGTTTGTGAAAAACTTTGGCTAAGACTAAATTTTCTGTAACTAGTTTTGCTTGAAAAGCTTGTGGATGGTGATCAGGCGCAGCGCCCGGCCGAGCAGGATGCTCGCCTTGCAAACTTGCAGACTTTTGTTTCATAATTGAAAGAAACTTATTTGCTAAATCTGCTCCAAGAACTTCTACAAATTTTGCTTGCTTTAAAGTATCACCGTCTGCATTTACGCTAAGCTTGTCGTCGAAAAGAGGTTTATTATCAACAAAACCAACCCTCATTTTTGCAAATGGATCTTTTTCTGCGTTTATACCTTTTTTAACAACGTAAAAGAATATGCGATCATCGGGAGGAGGCATATACAAAACCCAACCATCTTGCTCTGCAAGCTTTCCAAGGCGGCTCTTGGAAACAGCCATTTCCTCCGAAGAAACTTTTTGATTAAGAGCTTTGTTTAATTCTTCAATTGATTGTAAATTTTCAAGAAAGTTTGGATCAAATTTATCTTTGTTCTTAAAAAGAGAAAGCAGAGGAGGAATGTAATCTTCACTGACTTGTTGGAAATTTAGTTCTGGCTTTTGTTTAAGTTGTTTTGTAAGCCATTGAACATATGAAGCTTTTAGGTTCTTGTTTTTTGCTAAATCAACAGATTTGTAAAAAGTTTCAAGCTGTTCAAAAGAAAGTTTAGTTAAGTCTTTTGCTGTTGGGTGAACAAGAGCATTATATCTTCCTGTTAAGTCAGAGAAATACTTTTCTGCTTGAGATAACTGTTCGCTTGATAGGTTTGTGTTTTTGTTTTTCCAAACATCGATTGGAGCTTCTGTAAGAAGCGCTTCTGTAAGAAGGATTGATTTGATAATCGACTTTAGCAGAATTCTATTTCTATCCATACCACTAAATATCTTTTGGTTCAAAACTTACCTAAATTAAATACTGTCAATCGTAGATTCTAACTTGTTTTCTTTCTGTTATTGGTATTTTAAAAGTTTGTGAAAAACTTTGGCTAAGACTAAATTTTCTGTGACTAGTGTTGCTAAAGTTTTTTGAGCAGCTCGACTAACAGCTTTGACAGTATCTTTAGCTAGATTGTTTAAAGCTTCTCTTGGAGTGCTTGGATTTTCTGCAACAGTTTCACGAATATCTTTACTTTTATCTTTTGCTAAATCA
>Ga0194121_10003863_pt1 | contig 22273 bp, 23 predicted proteins | sample TA2MahCa50mmetaG_FD_148609 | JGI IMG/M metagenome (GOLD analysis project Ga0194121, IMG submission 148609) | Freshwater microbial communities from Lake Tanganyika, Tanzania - TA2015020 Mahale Deep Cast 50m | ecosystem: Environmental > Aquatic > Freshwater > Lake | place: Tanzania: Lake...
GGGTCACCCATTAGCCGGCCGAGGTCAAGTGAGCGAAACAGGTTCTCGCTGCTGATGCGATAAGGGTAGTTCGAATCCCACTGCCGCCCTCACGTCCGCAACACATCCGTTTCTTCGTTCTATTGGCTGCGATTGCCCATCGCGCCAGTCACCCATCAGGATCAAGCATACGAGCCGGCTGCCGCCCGCTGCCGTGGCGGCGCCTGGCCGCCCCAGAAGAACGTTGGTAGCACGCGCCGTCCAAGGTTGAGTCGTGCAGATCGATGGCTGTCGGAGTCGACGCCAGGCTCCGTCGGGCTCGTCGCGTGGGCGATGCGCAAGTCGTGAGGCGGCAGGACATGGGCGTCCATTCAGACTGATGGCTTATCGCCAGGCCCCATTTCGGGCTCGCCCATGTCCGGCCATTTGTCATCCGGCGAAGCAGCGCTCGAGGTCAAAGGGCTCGCCACGCTTCAACGTGTGGTAGCAGGCGCGCGCGAGTTTGTGCGCGAGCGCCTTGGTCGCCACCGCACCGTTGGTCTGGGCGTGCTTTCGAGCATAGAAGCGCTTCGCCTGGGGGCAGAACCGGGCGGCAAAGTGCGCCGCCTCGACGAACGCCCAAGCCAGATACTTGTTGCCGTTCTTGGCGTTGCCTTCGCCCTTCTTTTTGCCGTTCGAGACCCGCACGCTGTCCACGCAGCGCGCGTAGGAAGCAAAGCGGCCCACCTCGGCGAATCGCCCGATGGGGCCCGTCTCGAGCAGGATGGTCGTGGCCAGTATCTCGCCCACACCCGGCGCGGTCTTGAGCAGCCTCCAGTCGGCGCTGCGACTCACACCCTCACCGAGCCGCACCTCCAGACGCTCGATCTCGGCGTTGAGCGTCTGGATCACAGCGACATTGGCCGCCATGCCGCACGCCACCTCGTGCGGCAACCCCAGCGCGTAGACCGCCGCCGGGGTCAGTCGCTTCACGTCGTTGCTGCGCATGCGCCCACCGGTCTGGCGCGTGAGCTGGTTCTCCACTGAAAGAATCTGCGCCGTGCGACTCCTCACCAGCTGGAGCCGGCGCCGCGCGAGGTCCCGCAACCCTCGCTCCCGCGGCGGACAGATGTAGCCCGTGGGCAGGATCCCCAGCCTCAGCAAATGCGCCAGATAGCGCGCGTCGGCCTCATCCCCGCTGCGCTTGAGCCCCTCATAGCGCTTGATCGCCCCCGTGCTCGCAAGCTTGACCTCAAATCCCGCCGCCTGCAGCCCGTCCACCAGCCAATACCAGTTGTACGTCGACTCGACCACCACCGCCACCAACTCCGAGCGCCACGGATCCAGAAACCCAACGATTCTCGCCAAGTCGTTCGGCAGCCGCCTCTCCGCCACCACCCGATCCTCTTCGTCAATCACCGCAACCACATTGTTGTTCGAATGCAGATCAATCCCGCTATACTTCATCGCCGGCCTCCTATCGGTTAAAGCAAGTCCGCAAACTCACTTTAACCTCACCGCCTAACAACGGTGGGAGGCCGGCTAGATGATTTTCAGACTCTGAGGTCTCCCCACGAAGTGGTGCGTAAATCGTGGGTCTCCCGGCGCCTTGGCGGTGAATTGTTGTTGTCACCGCCGCAGGCGGAAGTAGATCTCCGGCAGCTTGTTCGGCAGCGAGTTGATGTGGTCGAGCACGAGATAGTGCCCGCGCCCGAAGATCTGCGGCAGATACTGGTTCGCCATCGTGTCCACGGTGATGCAGAACGGATGCACGCCCCGCGTTACTGCTTCCTTCACGGCCATGCGCGTGTCCTCGTGCAGATAGCGCCGGTCGCCGCCGTCGTCGTAGTCCTCGGGCCGCCCGTCCGAGAGGATGAGCAGCAGCCGGCGGCGACTCTCCACGCGCTCGAAACCCGCGGTGGCGTGGCGGATCGCCGCACCCATGCGCGTGGCGAGCCGTCCCGACATGCCGCCGATCTGGCTGCGGATGTCCTGCGTGAGCGGCTCCTCGAACTCCTTGATCGTGTAGTAGGTCACGTTGTCCCGGTACTTCGAGCAAAAGCCGGCGATCGAGTAGGCGTCGCCCACCTCCTCCATGCTCTCCGCGAACAGCAGCACCCCCGCGCGCACGCGGTCCACCAGCCGCCCGCCGCCTTCCGGCAGGTGCTGCATGATGGAGGTGGACATGTCGGCGAGCAGCGTGACCGCGATCTCGCGCTGGCGCATCACGCGCCGCCGGTAGATCGCGGGCTTGGGCGAGCGCCCCGCCTGCTTCTCGACGATGTAGCCCACCACCGCGTTGATGTCCATGTCGTCGCCGTCGAACTGCCGCAGCTGCGGCGCGAGCCGCGTCGGCTTCTGCGCCTGGATCGCCTTCTTCAGGCGCTTCAGCGCCACTGAATACTGGCTCATCAGGCGGTTGGTCTCGGTGATGTTCGACTCCGTGAGCTTCTTCTCCTGCACCCAGCTCCAGTTGCGCTTGTAGCGCGCCTCGCGGTAATCCCACTCCGGATACGCGACGCCCTTGTCGCCCGCCGCCCCGGCCGGGCGCCGCTCCTCGGGACGCCTGGACTGCTGCACCGAGGCGCCGCTCGACTCCCCGAAACCGGTGATCTCCTGCTGCCTGCCGCTGTCGGGCTGGTTGCCGGCCTCCGCGTTCTGCGGCTGCTCGCTACTCTCGTCACCCTCCTGGCGCCGCTGCTCGCCCTCGGCGCCGGCCTGCGTCTGCTGCTGCTGGTCGGCGCGCTCCTGGGGATGCACGAGCCGCGTCGCATTCGGTCCGCGCCCCGGCAGATAGGCGGCCTGGAACGCCTCGAGATCGGAGACGCGCGGCAGTTCATCGGCCGTATAGATCGCGGTCGCAATGCGCCACGCGTCGGCCACCGTCGCGCCCGGGTGCAGCAGCGGCGCGAAGCGCTCGTCGCGCACGCCGTCGTTGCGGGATGCCGCGAGCGCCTGTTCGACGCTGTCCATGGCGAGCCCGTAGTACGCGCCGGTCTCGGGATGCCGCACACCGCCACGCGCGCCGGCGAGCAGCCGCTGCAGGTAGTTCGGCACCAGCCGCTGGATGCGAAAGTCCACGCGCAGGTCCTCGCACAGGTCGAAGATCAGCTGGAACCGCAGGCCGTCGTCGCCGTAGGCTGCAAACAGCGGCGTCCACGACACCGGGCCGGACGGCGGGAACTCCACGCCCGCCTGCGCGAACAGCTCCTTCATCGCCAGGCGGTCGAACGTGCCGAACCGCATGTGGCCCGCGGCGTGCAGCAGGCCGAGCACCGCCTCGTCCCGTCCCGGCATCACCGCCGGGAAATACAGGCCCCTGCCATCCACCTCGACGAACGGGCGCCCCTTTTCCGGGGACCAGCTGCTCTCCTTCAACTCGAGACCCTCGCCGTACCACACGTGGAGCAGCATCGTGAGCAGCCGGTTCCGGTCGGCAAGCCGGAAACCGGGCAGGTGCTCGAGCAGCAGCGCCAGGCTCTCCTCCGACTCCAGCCGGAAGTAGGCCTCGCCGCGCGCGCGCCCGGACTGCATGATGTCGGCACCGCGCAGCGCCCACGGCAGGATCGCCTGCGCGCCGAGCAGGTTGCGCACGCGCACGGCCCCCGCGAGGTAGGTCGCAAGCAGGAGTTTCCTCGATTCGAACAACTCTTCCGCCGGCTGCGTGAGCTGCTCGATGCCGGTGATGCCCTGGCGACCCGAGAGGTCGACCACGGGCGTGGAAAAATAGGCCGAGCCGCTGTCGATCTGCCGGGCGCACCACACGAACCCGATCTCGGCCCAGCGCCTCTCGCCCGAATGCCCGAGCGAGCCGTAGGCGCGGGGAAGGTTCAGCATGAATGCCTCGAGCGCGCGCCAGCCGCCGCGCCAGCGCGTGAATTCCAGCGCCTGCCGGGTCCACGGCAGCACGGTCTCGGACACCCTCTCCGCCTCGCGGCTGCCGCGAATGAAGGCCTTGCCGGCCTCGCGATCGTAGTCGAACAGCTTGTTGCACGCCGTGATCCACGCGAGCGTCACGTCCTCGCCGTGCGGCCGGATCGCGGGCAACACCTGCTCGGCCTCGCGGTGCGCGACGAAGCTCGCCTCGCGCAGGCGCACGAGGAGCCCGTTGATCGCGTTCTGTTTCCCGTTACCCGTCATGCCTCCGGGGCTCTCTCCTGAGAGCCGGCAAGAAAATCAAGAAAATTTAACCGCCGATAAACGCCGATACACACAGATCGAACTCGTGAATCGTGAATCGACAAGACACCCCGCTTCTCTCCGTGTCTCTGCGGTTCGATCATGGTTTTGGGTTTGCACTCATCCGCGTTCATCTGCGTTCATCGGCGGTTTCAAGCTGTTCGGGTTTTTTCAATGCGAACTTAGGTGCCGAAGTGCGCCTGGACGATTTCCATCAACGCCTCGGCGAGCTCCTCGTCGTCGGTGAGCGGCGTGACCATCGCCACCTCGCAGGCGGCAATCGGGTCGAGGCCGGCGTTGATCATGTTCGCGGCGTACACGAGCGCGCGGGTCGAGACCGCCTCCTCGAGCCCGTGGTCCTTGAGCAGGCGCGCCTTGCGGCCCGCCGACACGAGTTGCTGCACGATCTCGGGAGCGATGCCGGGAGCCTCGGTCGTGACGATCTTGCGCTCGATGTCTTCCGGAGGAAAATCGAAGTAGATGCCGACGAAGCGCTGCTTGGTGGAGGGCTTGAGGTCCTTCAGCACGGTCTGGTAGCCGGGGTTGTACGAGATCACCAGCATGAACTCGTCGTGGGCCTCGATTTCCTGGCCCTTCTTCTCGATCGTGAGCCGGCGCCGGTGATCGGTGAGCGAGTGGATGATCACGGTGGAGTCCGTGCGCGCTTCCACGATCTCGTCGAGATAGCAGATCGCGCCGACCTTGACCGCGCGCGTGAGCGGGCCGTCCTGCCACACCGTCTCCGCGCCTTCGAGCAGAAAGCGGCCCACGAGGTCCGAGCTGGTCAAGTCCTCGTGGCAGGACACGGTGACCAGCGGGCGCTTCAACTGGAACGCCATGTACTCGAGGAAGCGCGTCTTGCCGCAACCAGTCGGGCCCTTCAACATCACCGGCAGGCGCTTGCGGTACGCGGTTTCGAACACGGCGATCTCGTTGCTCTGCGGCTCGTAGTACGGCGCCACATCACCCGGCTGCGGCGCCTGCACGATGTCGCGTTCGACTCCGCGGATACGGCTCACAACAGTCTTCATGCAAACTCCGGAATCATCATAAACCCACAAGACGCGGGCCAGACCCGGAGCACCACGCGGCCGGAAGCGCGTCTTCCCGTACCATATATTGTAGGCGACACGGGGGTTCCGCGAAACACGGACGCACCGCGGCGCTCGGGGCTTCAGCTCGATAATCTCCGCTACCACGCCCATCGCGACCCACGTGGCGCACGATCTGCGCCTGGACGTGCTCGAGCGCGCGTTTCACGAACGGCTCGCGGAAAGACCGCGGCGGGTCAACTGCCGGCAACCTTGCCCGATTTGAGGTCCCCCATCGCGCGCAACGCGAAGCACAAGTCCGCCCATGCCTTCGCCTTGTCGGGCAGGTTGCGCAGCAGATAGGCGGGGTGGTAGGTGACGATGAGCGGGATGCCCCGGTACTCGAACAGCCGGCCGCGCAGGCTCGCGATGCTCGCATCGGTCGCGAGCAGGTTCTGCACCGCAACCTTGCCGAGCGCCACGATGAGTTTCGGCCCGATGAGCTCGATCTGGCGGTGCAGGTACGGCTCGCATGCGAGCGCCTCCGCGGGCTCGGGATTGCGGTTTCCGGGAGGACGGCAATTGTGCACTACGCCACCGGAAGTCACGAAGTTGTGCGTTTCTTCGACATCGAGGCAGTAGAACGTCTTGTCGGTACCGGTATGGACGAGCTCTACAGCCTCGACCTCGTCGTAGAGGACCTGCGTCGGACCGACGGCAAGGCGCTCCGGATCGAAAGGAACCTTCCCGGCGACTTCCGGATGAAGCTTGTATCGCATGCTTTCGGGGACAAACGGAGCGATTTTCTCAGAGAGCGTTCGCGTTGTCTGCACGCCGAAATGAATCCGTCCCCTGAGTGCCTTTGCAAAAATCCCAAGGTTCGCGAGTCCGCGCAAGAGCCGCTGTATGTCTTGTTCGGAGAATGCACACGTTGCGATCTCTGCCCGGGGCTGCCTGTGTTCGCGAATCCGCACATAACCGTCGTCCATGAACCAGAATGCGAGCATCCGGTCATTCAGTTCAGTTTCCACCCATGCGGGGACGCGCTTTTTTCTTGCGTCATAGAATTGCGAGCGAATTATGGAAAGGGCACGATGGGCGCGCGTCCGCATGTGCATGACCGGATACCTGCGATCGCCGCCAACCCGCGCGGTTACTGCAAGCTCGCCGACATGGCAACCGAGATTCGATAGCAACTGCGCCTTGAAACGAACATACTCCGACTGTCGCGCAGAGTGACTCATCGACAGGTGGGCATTGCGTGCCGCAATGTGGCCGTCACCCAGCAGTGTTCCACATACAATGTCGAGCTCCGTGCGGCTCAATCCCTGGCCTGTGGCAACAAGGTCGCCCTTACGAAGGTCCTGGACGGCGACCCATCCCCGCTGCGTCAATACCGGGTGATCGCCGGTCAGCTGAACTCCGGATCTCGAGGCACCGGCCGCCTTGGCCGAGGCATACGACAGGCGAAATACGCGCCGGCCTGCAAGGGGCGATGCATGCCAGCCCACCACCCGTCGCCGAACGAGACTTTCTCTCTCGTCGAGCGACATGACCTCGCCTGAATATTTCGATGAGACGAGCCGCCCGATCCGCTCCCATCTGCCATTCGCGAGCTGAACGAGCGCGTTGTATCTGAGACATTTGACGACATTACCAATGTAGACGTCCTCGCCGCGCTTGAGCTTGACCGCGGCGAGCATGCTGTCGAGGAGCTTGCCCGCCTGCCCCACGAACGGCTCGCCCTGCGCGTCCTCGTCCGCCCCGGGTCCCTCGCCCACGAACAGCCAGCTCGCGGCTTCGTCCCCGACGCCAAACACGGTCTTCTTGCGCTTCGCGTGCAGCGGGCAATCGGTGCAGGAGGCGACGCGCGCCTTCAGCTCGCGCCACTCGAGGCGCAGGATGGTTTCGCGTCGCTCGTCCGCCTCGACAGCGCGTGGCTCGTGGCTCGTGGCTCGTGACTCGAGCGCCGCGGCCGGCGCGGCAGCCGGCGCTGGACTCGCGCGTCTGCGCAGCCGCCAGACGGGCGTGAGCCCCATCTCCTCCAGCATCGAGTCGCGCCGGCTCTTCACGTGCCGACCCTTGATGGTGAGCAGCGAGTGGTGAGCAGTAAGCAGTAAGGACGCATTTCGAGGCCGCTCACCGCTTACCGCTGACCGCTTTCCAGTGACAGCTCCATGACGACCGCATCCTCGCGGCTGCCGCCCCCGGGATAGTAGCTGCGGCGCACCGCGATCTCCGTGAACCCCGCGGTGGCGTAGAGAGAGCGCGCCGCCGCATTGGACGGGCGCACCTCGAGATAGATCTTGCGCGCGCTGTAATCGCGCGCGAGCTTCACCGCGAACGCAAGCGCTTCCCGGCCCAGCCCGCGCCCCTGCCACGGCGCGGCGACGCTCAGGTTGAGCAGATGCGCCTCGTCCGCGGCGATCATCACCACCGTGTAGCCCGCGATCTCGCCGCCGCACTCGAGGATCCAGCAGTGGTAGCCGGCAGCGAGGGAGTCGGCGAAGTTGCCGTACGTCCACGGATGCGGGTAGATCGCCTGTTCGATCGCGACCACGGCATCGAGGTCGCGCTCCGTCATGCGGCGATAGCGTGGAAGTATGTCCAGCTGTGCGCTCACCGCCGCTCGTCGCTCCTCAATGCCACCTTGTCGCGGATATAGACCGGCGCGGCCTGCCCGGGCGCGACCGTCCTGCCCTGAGCGACCGCACGCGCTGCGATCTGCGCGATTTCCCGCGCGTGCGGGTAGGCCTTCGGGATCACGGCGGCGAGGCGCCCCGCGTACCGGCGCGCGAGCGCCGCGCCGTGCGCGGCGAACCCGCTGCCGCACCCGGTCCACATGCCCGCCGGCAGCTGCGGCGCGGCCTCGGGCGCGCACAGGCTCGGCTCGTGCACGGTGCGCCACTCTTCCCCCGCCCGCTCGTAGGCGCCGTGATAGATCTCGCCCATGCGCGCATCGAGGCAGCACACGGCGCGCTCGCCGCCCGCCGCCTGCGCCATCGCGACGAGCGTGCTCACGCCCACCACCGGCAGCCCAGCGCCCAGCGCAAGGCCCTGTGCGACGCCGCATGCGATGCGCAGCCCCGTGAACGAGCCCGGCCCGGCTCCGAACGCAACAGCGTCGAGCCCGTCCGCCCGCAGCCGGTTGCGCGCAAGCAGCTCGTCCACCATCGCGAGCAGCATTTCCGAATGGCTCTGCCCGGCGCGCGTTTCGCGCGCATCGAGTGCGCCGTCGCTCCACAGCGCGACGGAACAGTGCTCGGTGGACGTGTCGAGGGCGAGGATCTTCATGCTCGAGCGGGAATTTTAACCCGGCCATCGCGCCGTCGTATAATCTGCGGTCCTTTTGCACGTCGTGCACCGCCGGAGCGGCGCCACGACCGATTACGACTCGCGATTCACGGATCACGACTCACGGATCACGGTTCTTCGACATGCGCGAATACAGGATCGCCGCCATCCCCGGCGACGGCATCGGCATCGAGGTCATCGCCGCCGGGCTCAAGGTGCTCGATGCGCTCGCGGCGCGCGATCGCGGCTTCAGGCTCGCGGTCGAGCAGTTCCCGTGGGGCAGCGACTACTACCTCGAGCACGGGCACTACATTCCCGAAGGCGGGCTCGAACGCCTCAAGCAGTTCGACGCCATCTTCTTCGGCGCGGTAGGCGCGCCCAACGTGCCCGACCATATCTCGCTGTGGGGGCTGCGCCTGCCGATCTGCCAGGGCTTCGACCAGTACGCGAACGTGCGCCCGGCGCGGGTGCTTCCGGGGATCACGAGCCCGCTCGCAAACGGCAACGCGATCGACTGGGTGATCATCCGCGAGAACTCGGAGGGGGAGTACTCGGGCAGCGGCGGGAGGGCGCACCGGGGGCTGCCCGAGGAAGTCGCGACCGAGACGTCCGTTTTCACGCGCACGGGCGTCACCCGCATCCACCGCTACGCCTTCGAGCTCGCGCGCGGCCGGCCGCGCAAGCATCTTACGCTCGTGACCAAGTCCAACGCGCAACGCCACGGCATGGTGATGTGGGACGAGATCTTCTACGAGGTGGCGCGCGACTACCCGGATGTCACCACGCAGCGCGTGCTGGTGGATGCGGTCACCACGCAGATGGTCGCCAAGCCGGGCCGGCTCGACACCATCGTCGCCACCAACCTGCACGCCGACATTCTCTCCGACCTCGCGGCGGCGCTCTCGGGCAGCCTCGGCATCGCGCCCACGGCGAACCTCAACCCGGAGCGGCGCTTCCCGTCCATGTTCGAGCCGATCCACGGCTCGGCGTTCGACATCACGGGCAAGGGCGTCGCCAACCCGATCGGGACCTTCTGGACCGCGGCGATGATGCTCGAGCACCTCGGAGAAAAGGAAGCGGCGCAGCGGCTCATGGGCGCGATCGAGACCGTGACCGGCAAGCGCATCCACACGCCCGACCTGGGCGGGGAAGCCACCACCGAGATCGTCACGCAGGCGGTGTGCGACAGCCTGTGATCGTGTTCCTGTCCGGCGCGACGCGGGTGCTGATACAATAGCCCGCGGTAAATTTGATCGTGGTTGCACCGCGTGCCGGGGGGTGCGGGTGAAACAGGTCGTAGACTACATCCAGTCGTTCATCGTCGTCGGGCTCGTCCTGTTCGGCATCGCCGGCCTTTCCTACCACTCGTTCCGCGACGAAGGCTGGATCGAGTCCGCGCTCGGTGATATCTGGGAGCTCCACGTCCAGTACCCGCTGATCGCGGTACCGGTTACCGTCGGTGCGTGCATTCTCGCCAAGATGTGGCACGAGCAGCGCCTCTCCTCCGGGCGCCTCAGCAAGCTCCCGGACATTTTCATCTACGCGCTGATGGCGGCCGGCGCCTACTTCTTCAGCCTCTTCGTCTACTTCGGCGAGTTCTGAACGTGCCGGCGCCAGCCTAGGCCGCCGCCACGACCTTCCCGGCGATGAGCTTCTCGATCGCCTCGTTCGAGTAGCCGAGCCCGCGCAGCAGCTCGCGCGTGTGCTCGCCGACGCGCGGCAAGTCCAGGCGCGTGCCGAAGCGCCGGCCGTTCATCTCGACCGGCAGCACCGGCACCCGCGTCTTGCGGCCGTTGGGAAGCGTGATGTCCGCCATGCCGCCCGAAGCCTTGAGGTGCGGGTCCTCGAACAGTTCCTCGGGTCTGGTGATCGGCGCGAACGGCAAGCCGAGCTCCTCGCACCGCTCCATCAGCCGGCCCTTCGTGAGGGCGCCGAAAATCTCGCGCACGATCGGAACGATCCGCGCCCTCGCCTCGACCCGCTGGGGATTGGTCTTCAGCGCCGGGTCGGCGAGCAGGTCCGCGCGCCCGAAGGCCTCGCAGAACACCTTCCACTGCGTGTCGGTGACCACGCCGACGAACACCTCCCCGCCGTCGGCCGTCGTGAACGTGTCGTAGATCGCCCACGCGCGCACGCGGTCCGGCATCGGCGTCGCGGGCGCGCCCGTGACCCAGCCCTCGAGCATGTGCTGCGCGACCAGGAAAGCATTGTTCTCGAAGAGCGCGCTCTTCACCTCCTGGCCCTGCCCCGTGCTCCTGCGCTGATGGAGGGCCGCGAGGATCGCGATCACGCCGAACATCCCGCCCATCACGTCGTTGACCGATGCTCCCGCGCGCAGCGGCCCGTGGCGCCCGCCCGTCATGTAGGCGAGCCCGCCCATCATCTGCACCACTTCGTCGAGCGCGGTGCGCTCCTCGTAGGGCCCGGGGAGGAACCCCTTGAGCGAGCAGTAGACGAGGTCCGGCTTCACCTTCCTCAGCGCCTCGTAGCCGAGGCCGAGCTTCTCCATCGCGCCGGGCCGGAAGTTCTCGGTCACGACGTCGGCGCCCGCGACGAGCTTCAACACCGCCTCGCGCCCCTGCGCGGCGCGCAGGTCCACGGCGAAGCTCTTCTTGTTGCGGTTGTAGGTGGGGAAGAAGCCCGCGCCGGAGGCCACGAGCTTGCGCGTGTGATCGCCGTCGAGCGGCTCGACCTTGATCACTTCCGCGCCGAGGTCGGCGAGCACCAGGCCGCAGGTCGGGCCCATCACCATGTGCACGAACTCGACGACGCGCACGCCCGAAAGCGGAAGAGGAGGCGTACTGGACATGTGGGTCGCTCCGGAAAAGACCGGCGAAACGATCCGCGCCCGGCGCGGGCGCTGCGTCAAGCGCGCGCCGCGAGCAGCTCCTTGAGCCCGCGCAGCGCGAGGTAGTAGCCGTAGATGCCGAAACCGGTCACCACGCCGCGCGCCACGCGCGCGATGTCGGAAATGAGGGGACGTCGCGCCGGGTTGGAGATGTGCACTTCGATCGTGGGGAATTTGACCTGGGCGATCGCGGCGACCAGTGCCGGGTAGCCGGTGGTGAAGCCCGCCGGGTTGATGATCGCCGCGTCCACCCCGCCGTCGTGCGCGGAATAGAGCTTCTCGATTACCCCGCCCTCGCTGTTGGATAGAAAGATCTCCACCTCGAGGCCAAGCTCCGCGGCGTACCTGCGTATGGCCTGATCGTACTCCGGCAGCGTCATGGTGCCGAAGATCTCGATCTGGGCCTTGCCGCGCATGTTCATCCCGGCGCCGTGGACGACGAGGACCTTGGGCATAACGCGCTCCTTTCGTGGGTGTCCGAAGCGGGCGCCACCGGCCACCGCGCGCCGGCGTGTGCACCGCTCGATACTCTACTTCAATCGCCCGGTTCGCACTACGGGTGGTGCGGCTGCCGGCAATTTGACGGCGCCGCCGCGCGCTTGCTACGTTCGTCCTTCCGGCGCGTCCGCGCCGCGATTCCACATCGTGACCAGAGGAGAAGAACGATGAGCACCCCCATCAAGCGCCACAATCCCGGCCCCGTGCTGTGCCGGGCCGTCGAATACGGCAACCTGGTGTTCGTGGCGGGAACCACCGCCGAGAACAAGTCCGCTTCGTGCAAGGCGCAGACTGAGGAAATCCTGAAGAAGATCGACGAAGCGCTCGCCGCAGCCGGCTCGAGCAAGTCGAAGCTGCTGTGGGCGAACGTGTGGCTCACCGATATCCGCGAGAAGGCCGAGATGGACGCCGCTTGGAAAGCGTGGGTGGACCCGGACAACAAGCCGGTGCGCGCGTGCGTCGAAGCCCGGCTCGCCACTCCCGACACGCGCGTCGAGATCATGGTCACCGCAGCTAAATAACCTCCCACCGCGGAGGACGCCGAGGACGCGGAGGAAAACGAAGAACAAGAATTGAACCGCCAAGGCCGCCAAGGCAAACAATAAGGCACGCTTGCCGTCGCGACGCACCACGAGCTTCAATGAGGCCGAAGCACGCGTGCCTCGGAAAATCGGAGGTCCTCGTCGTGATTCATCGCGTCTCGCAGCGCTTCCTCGAGCTGCAATATGCGTCACCTCGTCACGAAATTCGGATATTCCGGGATCTCGCCCGACATGTTGACTGCCATCAGTACCGACGAGTCCGCGATCAGCGGCCGGAACGGCTCCATCATGTCGAGCGCGAGCGCGGGCCGCCCGAAACGCGGCTGATGGTAAAACCCGCGGTAAGGATCGAGCCCCACCGCCGAAACGGCGATCGTCCACTCGCGCGTGAGCATCGCGTAAGCGAACGAAAGCAGTGCGTTGATCGGGTCCTTCGGCGGGCGGCTGTTCCTATCCATTCAACACCGATCCAAGCACGCCGCCTGATGACCCCTCCCGGCACCCCGTTCAGACTCAAACCTCTATTGGACTTGACTCCCGACCATCGCGCGAAAATATCCCAACTCCTGCCATTCGGTTTCGCTTATGTGCCGGTGACAGGAGCGAACAGCCCGAGGTCGAAGCGGCAGGCGAAAGGAATTTTCCGGCCCGAGTCCGGCAAATTCCTTAACAGAAACCGACTGCGGCGAACGGGAAACGAGCACGCGCGAGGAGTAAGGCGAGTGATCCGCCAGCCCGGCCGGACTAAAGCAGCATCTTGCCGCCGTTCACGAATCCCGCCCGTGGCGGCCGGACAGGGCACAGGGCTTCGACCGCCGCCATCAAGTCATCGAGCGTCCGATAAGGGTCCTCCTCGCGGCGCACAGGCGCACTGAGGCCCGCATCGGCGGCGAAGGGCGGTTCAACGGGCTTCGCGAAGGAGCTCATCGAGCAGCGTCTCGCGTTCAGCGCGGCGGCTGCCTCCGCGATTTGCCTACCGAGGCGGGATGCCGGGGGCATCGAATTTCCTGCGAGTACTCATTCCATCGGATGCGCTTCAGAATTCATACCCCATGGCAACCCAGTAGCGCCAGTCTTCCACCGCCTCGCGCGTGGCTTTGTCGGGTTTGATGGGATCGAGCTGTGCCAGCGGCACACCGAGCTTGCGGCCCGCGTAGCGGATCGGCACGAACATTTCGCGCATGCAGTCGTCTTCCTTCGCCATTGCAAGCACCTCGACTTTCTCGCCCCTCGTGAGCGGCGAGATCGATCGGGGCGCCACGCACCGCGCCCTGAATGGAACTTTCAGCTTGTCCTCCAGGTAGCAGTACCAGCCCATCGCCTGCTCTTCGGGGCCGCAGGCGTCCACGATGATCTCCTCGCTGATGCGCTTTTCGCGCGCGCGGTTCAGTTTCGGCTTACGCACCGGCAGCGGGGACGAACAGGCCGAGGCCGAAGGAATTTGTCGGGTCGCGCACCGACAAATTCCTGACGTATGACCATGGAAGTACAGGCCCGGTGGCAAGCACGAAGCCGAGTAGCCGCGTGTCGGCCCCGCAGTACCGCCTGGAAACCCGCAAACGCTAATGGAACGCGGACCGGCGCGGCGAAGCGGATTTCGAGCAGGCGGCCGAGGGTGTCCGGTTGCGTCAAGCCGTGCTTGCGGCGGAGGCGACAGAAGTGCAGCGGGTGTGGTTCGCCAAGCCGGGCGAAAGGCCTATACCTGACCCAGTAGCGGCCCGAACCGCGGCTCGTCTCTTACGAGAACACCTTGAAAAGGAGCGTGACCGTCAGGGCAATGTTGAAGCCGACCATCCAATGTACGAGTGTGATCTTGCCTTCGAGCTTCAGGGTCGCCTCGTTGAGATCCGCCTTCGTCGCGAGCTCGGCGCCGATTGCGGACGCCAGAGCTTCCGCCTGTGCCTCGGCTTGCGCGTCGGGCACGCCTGCGGCTTTGAGCTTCTTGGCGTAGGCGAGCGTATCGAAAACAGTAGTGCTCATGTTCTTGTCCTTTGCCGCGATTAGTTTACCCGTTCCGGTATCTGAGTGATAGGTCAGCCGATCTTATTACATACAGTTATCCAGCTTACGCATCGGCAGCGGGGACGAACAGGCCGAGGCCGAAGGAATTTGTCGGGTCGCGCACCGACAAATTCCTGACGTATGACCATGGAAGTACAGGCCCGGTGGCAAGCACGAAGCCGAGTAGCCGCGTGTCGGCCCCGCAGTACCGCCTGGAAACCCGCAAACGCCAATGGAACGCGGACCGGCGCGGCGAAGCGGAGTTCGAGCAGGCGGCCGAGGGTGTCGGGTTGTAGAAGGCCGCGTTTGCGGCGGAAGCGGTGGAAATGCAGTGAGCATGCTTCGGTCAAGCCAGGCAAAAGGCAGGACCTGACCCCATGCATGCACACTGGAATGAACGGAGCCTCGGCCGAAAGCTCCGGGAAGGCCAGCGGCAGCTCGCGCTGAACGCCATCCGTCGCCATGATCCATCCCGCGGGTGCGTCGGGGAGGGATTATGTCAGACGGGCGGACGCGAAACGTAAATTCGGGGTGGTGCCGGCGAGCGGGTTGGTCTAAAATCTAGCTAGCCAGAATCCGGAGGCGGACAAATGGAGCGAATCGGCATCTACGAGGCGAAATCCCGGCTCTCCGAGCTCGTCGAGCAGGCGCAAGCCGGCAAGGAGGTCACCATCACCCGGCACGGCAAGGCGGTGGCGAAACTCGTGCCGGTGCGCGCGGGGAGGGAAGTGGACCGCAAGGGGATCATGGACGAGATCCGCGCCTTCAGCAGGACCGTCAAGCTCAAGAGAAAACTCACCATGCGCGAGCTGCGCGAGGCGATCGAATGGGGGCGCCGTTGATGGCGTTCGTTTCCGACAACTCGGTGATCGTCGCCTGGCTCATTCCCGATCAGGCGAATGACTACACTCGGCGCATGGACCGCCGCGCGGCGCGCGAACAGCCGGTCGTGCCGGCGCTCTGGGAGCCGGAGTTCGCGAACGTCATCACGGTACTGGTGCGTCGCGGGGTGCTCGCCCGTCACCACGCGGACGCGATATTGAGTCGTGTTGAACGCTTGCAGCTTGCGGTTGATCGAGCCGCGGTCCTTCCCCGCGCCCTGTTCGAGCTGGCCGACCGCCACGGCATCAGTGCTTACGACGCGGCTTATCTCGAGCTCGCGCAGCGCCGCGGACTGCCGCTCGCGACGCGCGACACGAGGCTGGCTCGCGTGGCCCGTGCTGCCGGTATGTTGCTGCGCTGAGTGCTGCGCCGGACTCAACGGTCATCGGCCGCGGGAACGAAGAGCCCGAGGCCGAAGTGGCGGGCAAAGCCGAGAGCGAGCGGGCCGCGGACGGGAGCAGCAAAGCGGATCTCGAGCAGGCGGCCGAGGGTGTCGGGTTGTAGAAGGCCGCGTTTGCGGCGGAAGCGGTGGAAATGCAGTGAGCATGCTTCGGTCAAGCCAGGCAAAAGGCAGGACCTGACCCCATGCATGCACGCCTGCATGCTTCCCGAGCTCTGAAATGCCCGAGAATCACCCACTCGATTTCCTGAAGAGCCAAAAAAAGCTTGGAAGAATAACCAGGATCGGGTCCATGTCCGGGAAATGTGAACCTGGTCCCATTACCCAGTTCATCCCCGCGCGCGCGGGGAACGTTCGTGTGTTTTTTGTTCCCTGCCGGGCCGTCGCGGTTCATCCCCGCGCGCGCGGGGAACGTGTGATGGGTATGCGCCAACGCGGTCGCTAGTCCGGTTCATCCCCGCGCGCGCGGGGAACGTGTGAATCCGACGCGGCGCGATTTCTCCGCGATCGGTTCATCCCCGCGCGCGCGGGGAACGTGTCAATGAGGGGACTGCCTCGGTCTTCATCAACGGTTCATCCCCGCGCGCGCGGGGAACGTCAAGACGCGGAAAAATGAGTTGGGGCAAACGCCGGTTCATCCCCGCGCGCGCGGGGAACGTACGATGCCGTCGATTTTTTCCGTGCTCGTCTCCGGTTCATCCCCGCGCGCGCGGGGAACGTATCGCGCGCCTGGCGGCCGATCTCGCGCGCTTCGGTTCATCCCCGCGCGCGCGGGGAACGTACCTCGCGCGCCTCTCCCGTCGCGGGGTCGGTCGGTTCATCCCCGCGCGCGCGGGGAACGTCTGATACACTTGCCCGCCGTCGCGAGCTACTGACGGTTCATCCCCGCGCGCGCGGGGAACGTAATGGCGCCGCCGCCTGGGGCGCCCTGGCGGTCGGTTCATCCCCGCGCGCGCGGGGAACGTACCTCGCGCGCCTCTCCCGTCGCGGGGTCGGTCGGTTCATCCCCGCGCGCGCGGGGAACGTCGCCGCGCGCCAGCGGCAAGCGCCCGCTCGCGCGGTTCATCCCCGCGCGCGCGGGGAACGTTGTGAAGGGCGTGAAGGGTAAACCGCGAAAACCGGTTCATCCCCGCGCGCGCGGGGAACGTGCCTCGGGCGGCGGGCGCGGCGCGAAGGTGCGCGGTTCATCCCCGCGCGCGCGGGGAACGTGAGAGCTCGAGCAGCCCGATGTATTCCCGCCACGGTTCATCCCCGCGCGCGCGGGGAACGTGCCGGCGCCCGGCTCGGGCGCACCTACGAGGGCGGTTCATCCCCGCGCGCGCGGGGAACGTGCTTCGCCACGCGCTCGGATGTCTCGCCTATGACGGTTCATCCCCGCGCGCGCGGGGAACGTAGCGTGAAGGTGTCGGCGGTTACGCCCGCCACCGGTTCATCCCCGCGCGCGCGGGGAACGTCATGGCGGCCGCCTCGAGCTGGCTCTCCGGCGCCGGTTCATCCCCGCGCGCGCGGGGAACGTTGTGAAGGGCGTGAAGGGTAAACCGCGAAAACCGGTTCATCCCCGCGCGCGCGGGGAACGTAGTCCCTGATTCAGCGGCGTAATTAACGGACTCGGTTCATCCCCGCGCGCGCGGGGAACGTCGCAGTAAAACACAAAGACCTCGTCGGTATCCCGGTTCATCCCCGCGCGCGCGGGGAACGTGTTTTTGAGCCCACTGTTCCACTAACTGTTTTACGGTTCATCCCCGCGCGCGCGGGGAACGTCGCTCGACCGCTGGCTCGATGATCGGCTCGGCCGGTTCATCCCCGCGCGCGCGGGGAACGTGCGAAACGTCCCGACGCGACGTGGTTCGACGCCGGTTCATCCCCGCGCGCGCGGGGAACGTGCCGATACGTGCCTATGAATGGGATATGGTGAGCGGTTCATCCCCGCGCGCGCGGGGAACGTGCCTAAGCTGGCACGGAAAATGCCTACTTGATCGGTTCATCCCCGCGCGCGCGGGGAACGTCAGCCGCGAGCCGCGCTTTAACGTGCCGATGTCGGTTCATCCCCGCGCGCGCGGGGAACGTTAGGCCGTCGCCAGCTTGCTTCTCTGCTATTTCGGTTCATCCCCGCGCGCGCGGGGAACGTGCTGCTGGAGTCGGAACTCGATTTGCCGTTTACGGTTCATCCCCGCGCGCGCGGGGAACGTGGTGTTACACTGAAAAACGTAAGTAACGGATACGGTTCATCCCCGCGCGCGCGGGGAACGTATACCCCAAGAGCGCGAGCGCGTCCCCTGCGGCGGTTCATCCCCGCGCGCGCGGGGAACGTGTAGGCTGCCACGGCGCGTTCCCCATTCCACACGGTTCATCCCCGCGCGCGCGGGGAACGTGCGCCAGCTCGACTCCGCGAACGGATCGTCGCCGGTTCATCCCCGCGCGCGCGGGGAACGTGCACGTTGGTAGAGGTGGGCCAGCCGGCGGTCACCGGTTCATCCCCGCGCGCGCGGGGAACGTCTCAAGGGACTGGCGGCGGATGTGGCGCGCATCGGTTCATCCCCGCGCGCGCGGGGAACGTACTTAATCCACTTCCATGATTTCCCGAGGGAAATCAGCGCCGGCGGAATCTACCGCCAGATTTGCCGCCGCCCAGAGCCCTACTAACGAAGCCGAACGGCACTATAGGCGGCGGCAAAATCTTAGCTTACAAATTGTTAAAGAGCATCCCCCGGCCTCGGTGGCAGGAAGCTTACCAGTTTGGCACCGTCGAGCTCCACCGGGATTCTACGATTCGTTCCGAGGGTCACGAAATCGAACCCTGCTTCGTCCAATGTTCGCCACGCCATCACCGCATTACCGTCCTCGATACCTGCTTCGACCTGGCGCCAGATGAAGTTCCTCACCTTCGCCGAGTAGTCACCTACGTAGACCCCGGCGCGCAGTTCGAGTAGCCAGACGGCAAGACGGCCGCGCAGCCGCGGTGGCGCATTTTCAACCACGATGACCAGCATCGCCCAGTGGCCTTGGATCCTCGAACGCCGGCAGTACCTGATCCTCGGAGGGCTCCGGCGGCGTGATTTCACCCGCCGATAGCATCACCTCAATGCCGGGGATTATGCGTTCGAGCAACTGTGTCTGACGAAATACGTCACGGCATCCTACCCGGACAGCCTGCTCAACATTGTGCTGCTGCCTTGCCGCCACGCGAAACGCGACTGGAACAACCGTGTCAAATTTATAGACGTCGGCAACGTCGTACACGAAGGATAGCGGCTTGCCGGTGTGTATGAATCCCACGGCGGGCGCATATCCAGCCGCCAGAACAGCCGATTCCGTCACGCCATACAGGCACGAGGTTGCCGCGGAAAGACACCGGTTGGGAATGTCCGACGCGTCCCATTTTTCCGGGTCGTAATCTCGTGTCTTCCATTCGACCCCGTACTTCCGCGCGATTCGCTTGTACATTTCCCGAACACGCGCGCCCTCGATCCCGCGCAATTGCTCCACCGAGCGCCGCTCGGGCGGCTTCTCCCCGAATCGCATCTCATACATCTTGCGCACCACTTTCAGACGCAGATCGGGATCGAGCGCAAGCTTCGCCTGGTAGAGAAGCCTGTCCGAGCGCGCGCCGCCGGGCTGTCCGGCGGAATACAGCCTTACGCCAGCCTCCCCCACCCAAACCAGAAGCGTGCCTACACGCGCCGCCAGCGCGCATGCCGCGTGAGACACACGCGTCCCGGGTTCAAGCATAAGGCACGCCACACCGCCAACCGGGATATGCGTGCGCACTCCTGTTATGTCCACCACAACGAATGCACCATCGAGAACGTCGAGGTTGCCCTTCTCGACGTAGAGCACGGACAACCGATCCTTGATGGGGATCGGGCGCAGTGGTGGCAGGAGTTCTGCCATGTATCCTAGGCACGCTTGACGAGAAGAAGGCCGCAGCCGAAGGCTTTGGCCCTGCCGATACCGTTGAGCAATGTTTCACGAAACCTGCCGGAATCCGTCACCTCCAGCTCGCCGGTCAGATCCACCGTCGAGAACCGAATCTCGCGGGCCTTTTCGCGACGGACACGATGCTGCCCGTAGGCATCCACCCGTAGCTTCGTAGTGTCGACCGAAAAGCCGTAACGGGACGCCACTCCTGGCTGGCCGTCGGCGCCGCAGAACCAGTCGCGAACCGTTTCGTGAACCAGTTCGTAAAGCGGCGGACGTGTTTCATCCCCGATTTCCGTCCAACGCCCGGCGTGTGCCTGCTCCTTAAGCTTTCGTTTCGCGTGCATCACAACGTCGTGATAGATCTTGCGCTTGCTTGGGCGCGGCCGAATCTTGAGGCCCTCCGATTGGCGACGCGCTACGTAGGCTTCCTGCTCCTCCGCTGTGCGCTCCTCCATTTCATGAAAGACCGGATTGACCTTTAGATCAAAGCCCAGCCTGGCGCCCCTCTCCAGTTCGGGCTCATACGCTCTGGTTTCGACAATCCACGCGGCATGAACGGGCTGTGGAGGCCGGGAAGATACGACGTAGAACAAGGGCTGCTGCCTGTCGCCCTGCGGCTCCATGCGCCGGAACAGAAAGTCCCGGGGGTCACCCTTCGGTGCCGGGAAGAATTGCCAAAGCCACTGATGGTCAGCATAGGGGTTCGCTTCCAGGGACCGATGCAGCGCCTCACGCGCCGCGGGATGTCTCTCGTTAAGTTGGATTCGGCTGAAATGGCTCATGCGTCATCCTCAATCGCCAAATCCTCCGGCGCGATCAGCGCAACGTGCTCGGCACGATCTCCGAACTGCCAGCGGCGGCGCGAACGTACATCATCCTTGCGCGGCACGCTGAATGTCACCTGGTAGCCGGGTTTGGCACCATCTTCCCAAGCAACTCGCCGCAAAGTGAGTGGCATCTTCCGCACAAGTTGGGCGGCTAATTTTTCGAGTCGGGGCTCTGTCTGCGCCAACGCAGCCTGAATGTCGTCAGCTTCTACGATCTCCGGATTCAGCGGCAGAGCAGGGGGACAGGATTTGCGGCCGAGATAAAGCACAAAACGGGGCTCATTCAGCGCCGCATTAAGCTCGTCGAGCGTCCAACGCGCAGGGTCGGCTTTCGACCAGAGGCAGATTAGGTTGACGGCATCCTGGCGATAGTCGCGCGTGGACAAGATGGTGTTGAGATCGTCGCGCAGAACAGCCAACTCATCCGCCCGTGTCCGGTGCGGACGTCCTTTCATACTTGAAGTTCCCGGAACTTGCGCAGTGTGGTAGTCCCTCAATAAGCGACCGTCTTCATACACGGCGACGGCAACGCCATATCCGATATGCAGGGCCTCATGTGCGTCCTCGTCGCCGCGATCAAGACCCAGCGCCGCGCCCAGTAATCCCAGCACGGCCGATCGCGAGGGATAGTTGAAGCTTGGACGAAACTCCCCCACCGCCACATCGCCCCAGCTCGCCAGCGGCGCGTAAGGCGTAAACAGTAGGTAGCGCATGTTCAGTCGGCCTGGGCGAAGGCGATCAGTTCATCCAAGCTGCCTTCCCCTGTTTCTGCGTTCAGAGACTTTCGATCGGACGCGCAGGGACCGTAAACCTTGTCCAGATTGTCGCGCTTCGTGGTCAACGCGCGGATCGCCTGGTCGAGCTGATCGGTGCCGTTGACCGGCTTGACGAAAGCCAGTGCCAACGAGCGGGGCTGCTTATCGCCTTTTTCAGCCAGCAAATACGAAGCATAGGCACGGCTGGCGAAGCTATTTTGTTTGCCGGTAGGAGACACTTTAGTGATTGCGTTTAACAACGCGTTAAGAACGCGATTTCGAAGTGCGACTACTGCTGTCTTCGCTTCGTTGTCTTGTGCGGCGTCCACCCCCAGATTCTGGTCGAGCTGCTCCCGGTTAACACAGATATACAGGTAGTAAACCCCTGCACCGAAGCCGGTTTCGTTGACGTGGGCAGCACCCACATCCTCCTCACGAGGATTGAGATCATCCACAGCTGTGAAGTAATCGCTGTCAGCCGACGCCTTGTGAACCGTAAACGCGTGCGCAACTTGCACAGCCGCGTCAAAGTTGAACGCCGGCACTGCAGCCAGCATGCGGCCGAAAAGCGCAATGTCCACCGCCGTGCTTTCTTTAACTAACAGCATTCCCCCCAATTCACGTGCAAGCGTGACATTCGCCTTCTTCTTGTCGCTTGCCTTATCCCGCTTCTTGATGGCGTCATGGGCCTTCTTAACAAGCTCCTCCGGTGGCGCGCCCTTTAAGTGAGCTGCCAAGAGTTTCAAGAACGCGCTGAGTTTCGCCTGCTCTACAGGCGAAACGTGCACAGCCTGCTTGTTAAGCAACGCTTTATCGGACTGTTCTTCTGGAACGCCGTATGCGCGTTGCAGATCTACCGACCACTTGGTGGCAGTTTCCGAATCGATGCCGGCTGTGACTAACTCGGATGCGATCCAATCCGCCCCCACTCGCCGCGTTCGAGTGCCATAAAGGCTCTCGTCCGAGAACTCATCTTTCACAAACTCAGACGTTCTCCACGCCCGCTTGAGGAGGTAAGATCAAAAAGTGTGTAAATGAGGAAGGCGGCGTAGCCTTTCGGTTGGAAGCTTGACTTCAACCAACGCCCGGTTAGCGCCGGGGTGAAAGGAGACGCCACCCATGAAAGAGAAGACCACA
>Ga0194121_10003874_pt1 | contig 22243 bp, 17 predicted proteins | sample TA2MahCa50mmetaG_FD_148609 | JGI IMG/M metagenome (GOLD analysis project Ga0194121, IMG submission 148609) | Freshwater microbial communities from Lake Tanganyika, Tanzania - TA2015020 Mahale Deep Cast 50m | ecosystem: Environmental > Aquatic > Freshwater > Lake | place: Tanzania: Lake...
GGCCGTGTCGCGCGGCGTCACGGCGATGCTCGGGCTTCCACATCGTGCACCCCTCGGATACGATTCGGGTGCCCGACAATGAATCACAACAGATTCGTCCGATTCAACAACTTTCAGGATCGGCTCTCAGGCATATCCGGGGGTTACATCCTAGCCCAATTCGGCCATTCACGGTAGGGGAGATCGCTTGCCGGGGACGAGCGTTCCGGCGGCCGGTGTCTTCCGGGGATGCATGGCGGGCCCGGCAAGTGGTACCAATGCGAGAAATGGGTCTGCCTGATCTCCCGGCCAGCCAAGGGCCGACGTCCACATCACGCGACCGTCTTCGCGCGCAGCTCTACCAGGGCTACGTCAGCTCGGGGCAAGCCGGCGAGCAGGCGTCTGGGGGGAGCAGCGCCGCCGTTCGCGCGCCCCACCTGCGGGCTTTGATCCGGCGCCACTTCCCGGCCGACCGGATGGCGCGCGTTCTCGATATCGGCTGCGGCCATGGCGCCCTTCTGCTCGTCGCCCGAACGGAGGGCTACCAGCGGCTCGCCGGCATCGATGCCTCGCTGGAACAGGTACAACTGGCCAACAGGCTGGGCCTCGATTGCGTCAAGCATGGCGATCTGATGAGCGAACTACGCGCCCAGCCTGCCGAATCGTGCGAGGTGATCGTTGCCTTCGACGTTCTCGAGCATTTGGAGCCCGGCGAGGCGATGTCTTGCCTTGGCGAGGCGCGCCGCATCCTTTCGCCGGACGGGCGTATCATCCTGCACGTTCCGAACGGCGAGTCGCCGTTCGTCGGCGCCATTCTCTACGGCGACTTCACTCATGAGCGGGCGTTTACGCGGCGATCCCTCACCCAGCTGTGCCGCGCCATCGGCTTTTCCCGCATCGAGTGCCACGAAGATCAACCAGTCGTGCATGGCGTGATCAGCGCGTCGCGCTGGGCGCTGTGGCGAATGATCAGACTGCTCCTGCGCTTCATCACCGCCGTGGAGACGGGCGACGCCGGGCGCGATGCTATCCTCACTCGCAACATGACGGCGATCCTCCACCGATAATTCCGGAGCGCCACGAGCCGGGGCCGACTTACGGCCGCCGCATCGTCAGGGAGCGCGCGACCGAACCCAGCCAGCCGCGCGCCCTCTGACGATGCTGGTCACCGAGCATGATGTGGAAAGCGGGCAGCGCAACGAGAGCGCACCACACGACTCCGGCCAGCGCGAGTTCACTCAAGCGCGAACCGCCGCACAGCGCGACGGCGAGCTTCGCGCCGGCGAAACTGGCGGCGGCGCCGGCCGCAGCGGCCGCGTATCCGGTCAGCATCGGACGCAGGATCGGCAGCCCCATGGTCCGCCCGAGCTGCCAGGGTAGCAGCCCGACGGTGAGGCATTCGGTCAGTGCAAGCGCCCACGCAACGCCGGCGGCACCCCAAAAATGAGCGCCCGGAATCGCCAAAGCGCACCCCGCGGCGGCCTGCACGACCATGCATAGGGTCAAGGCGCGGGCCTGGTTGCTGGCAAACAATTGCAGCATGGCGAGTTGACCCGGCAGGGTCAGCACGATGCCGGCAAGCAGGCCCAGGAACGTCCACGGTTCGTAGCCGACCTTGCCGCGCGTCCAGATCGTGATGACCAATGGGGCGACAACGACGAGGCCCCCCGCGAGCAGACCGCCGACGCCGCCCAGCAGGCGAGCGCTCGCCTCATAGAGCGGCACCAGTTGCGCGCGATCGCCGGCCGCATAGAAGCGCGTCATCTCGGCGCAGGCGACATGGCCGGTCTGGGCGACGATCTGGCGGGCCAGATTCGCCAGGGTCCTCAGCGTGGCGAACAGGACAACCGGCGCATTTGCAGCAGCGCCGGCGACGCTGCCCAGAATCAACAGCGACCCCTGAAGCGTTGCTGACATGGCCGCGGGCACGATCAGGTAGTCGATCGCTTTGGGCAGGATCTCAACATAATCGCCGATCTTGGGGCGCAACGTCCGGTAGCCGAGTTCGGGGTAGCATCGGCCGTGGTCGAGCCACAGGCAGAGCCACAGCAGGCAGGAGGCGCCGGCATAGACCAGCGCCACCATCGCGGGCGTCGCCTCGAGCCACAGCGCGGCGGCAACCGCGATCGTTTCGAGCACGGTAAAGCCCGTGGCGAAATTGATGCCGCGTGCGACATGGCCACGCGCCCAGTAGATGCTGTTGGCCACGCCCGATGGCATCGCGATCAAGGTGTAGGTGGCCATACCCATGATCGCGATGAAGACTGACGGCGAACCCGTGGCGCCGAAATCGAGCCAGCCCGACGCAGCCGCGAGCCACGCTACGGGCGCCACGATCGCGACGGCAATCGCGATGACACGGACATAAATGCCCAAGCCCAGGTGAAAGATGCGCTGAAAACCTGCAGCATCTCCCGCCGACCAGGAGATCAGCAGCTGGTTGGCCAAATAGTAGTGCAGACCGAGATCGAGAAGACCGAGGAAGCTGGTTGCCGCGACCAATATCAGCCATTCCTGGTAGACGGTCGCACTCCATGCGCCAAGGAACAGCGGGACCATGATGATCTGCTGCGCGAGCCGGACGACGATGGAAAAGCCCTGCGCACCGAAGCCGGCGAGCAGCCGGCCGAACAGGCTGCGGGTTGGCACGTTCATCGCGACATCGCCCGGCCATCGAAGCGCGCGTGCACGAACCGCGCCCAGCCGCGCAGACCACGTTCGGGCTGCGCATCTTTGCCAGCGAGCAACCAGTCGCGCACGGGCACATTGAAGCCGGTCTTGGGACGGTCAAGCACGTTGGCCGGCACGGCCGGTACGGCGGTCTTGGCCATATCCCGCTTGGACGGCCGGCTCACATCGACCAGCCGGGGCAACAGCGCACGGAACAGCTCGATATCGACCAACGGGGTGCGGATCTCGAGGCCATGGGCCATTCCGGCCCAATCGGCGTCCCTCAGAAGCTGGTTGCGCATGTACCAGGTCGTCTCCAGGGCCATGACCTTGAGCCAGCCCTGGCTGATCGGCCGATGCGTGTCCTCCAGACGCGCCATGCTGTTCAACTCGTTCCAGCCGGCGCGCGCCATGTCGGGGCCGATCAGCTCCGGCAGCTCCCATGGCATGAACAAGCCCCGACGAAGCAGATAGACGCCGCCATAGTCGCCGCCATATTCGAGCAGGCCCGCATACTTTGGCGAGCTCAGCATGCCGAGAACGGGCGCGCTGACGATTCGAATCAATCTCGGCAGGAGCGGCAGCCGCGCCAGGGGAGCCAGCGCCGCGACCGCGCGCGGCAGCTGGCGATAGCTCAGATACGTGCCGAACAGCTCGTCGCCGCCGACACCCGACAGCGCAACCTTGAGGCCGGTCGCCGCTGTAGCCTGTGCCACGAAATAGGTATTGATGCCGTCGACGCTCGGTTGGTCCATGGCCTCGAACAAGGCGGGCAGGCGATCACGGAAATCGGCTGCAGATACCCATCGCGTCTGGTGTGCCGCGCGCAAGCCTCCGGCGATCGTCTCCGCCAGTCCGACCTCGTCGTCGGCCGTGCCGGCGTACTCGCGGAAACCCAGCGTGACCGTGTGCAGCGGCTGGTTGGAGAGCGCGGCCGCATGGCTGGCGATGGTCGAGGAGTCGAGGCCGGCCGACAGGAAGACGCCGACCGGGACATCGGCAACGAGGTGGTGACGCACTGTGTCCTCGATTGCCATGCCGAGCGGGATGCGCGCCGACGCCCCGGCCTGCTCGGCCGCTGCGATCTCCTGCCCAATGTCGAATAGCCGGGTCAGGTCGCGCCGTCCTGCACGATCGATCCAGAGCATCGATCCGGCGGGCAGCGCGCGGATGGCACGGTAGAGCGTGTGCGGCTCGGGCACAGAGCCCCACAGAAAAAAGCCGGCGTGTCCGGCCGCATCCGGACTTGCATCGATCTTGCCGCCCGCGAGCAGCGCCTTGACCTGTGAGGCGGCGCGCAGAGTCCGACCATCGTCGGCCAAATAGAGAGGCTTGATGCCGAACGGGTCGCGCGCGAGCAGTACGCCACGGCGGCGCGCATCCCACAGGACGAACGTGAACATGCCGCGCAACCGGCGCACAAAATCGGGACCCTCGCGCTTGTAGAGCTTGAGCATGACCTCGGTATCTGAGGTGCCGCGGAATTTCTCGCCCTCGGCCAGCAACTCATTGCGCAATGGCTGGTAGTTGTAGATCTCGCCGTTGAACACCATGGTGAGACCAGCCTCGTCCTCGTGCATCGGCTGCACGCCGGTCGCGCTGAGATCAATGATGGCGAGGCGGCGATGGCCCATGCCGACGCGCTGATCGTGGTCGATCCATTCGCCGACCGCATCGGGACCGCGCGCCGCCATGGCGTCACGCGTCGCGAGCAGCTCGGCACGGTCGATCGGCGGCGCCTCAGCGCCGTAGGCGACGATGGCGTTGATGCCGCACATCGCCTCAACGGTCCCCGAAGATCAGTCCGCGATACCTTGCGAGCACGACGTCGCGCGCCGCCACCTGTTCGGCATAGCGCCGTCCGGCGAGGCCGAGCTTTCGGCAACGCTCCCGATCGCCCAGCAGATCGAGCGCGGCGGCGGCAAAGGCCTCGGCATCGTCGGGTGCCACGCAAACCACCGCCGCGGTCTCCTCGGCGAGCCGCCATAGCGAGCTGCCCGGTCTCGCCGTCGCCACCATGGGTCGAGCCGCGGCCATGATCGAGTAGACCTTGGACGGCAAAGCGAAATCGGCGGCATTCGGATCTTGCGGCACGAGATGAACATCGCCCTCCGCAAGGCCCTCGCTGAGCTTGTCCTTGCCGACCAACGGGGCGAATGCGACGTTGCGGAGGTTGCGGGCGCGCGCTTCGGCGATCAGCGCATCGGCTTGGTAACCGGCACCGCGCACGAGCACGCGCACATCGCTTCGGCGTCGCGCCACACGCTCGGCCAGATCGAGGACGATGGGCAACCCTTGCTTGCGCCCGAGATTGCCGCTGTAGAGCAAGGTCGGCGGGCGCGCAGGGTCGTCCGGCAGCGGATGCACGGCCTGGGGGTCCACCCAGATCGGCAGGACGACGATCGGACGCTCGACGCCCAGGCGCTCGATCTGCCGGCCCATTTCCGCCGAGAGAACCACGATGGCGTCGGCGCGATTGAGCACGAAGCCTTCGAGCCAGCGCAGCGCCTGAGCGAACAGCCAGGCGCCGGGAAAGCCTAGTCCCTCGGCGAGACCGGACTGGATGTCATGCACGACGGCGATGTGCCGCCTGTGCCGCCCCGCAATGACGCGCGCGAGCAGAACGGTGAAGACCGAAGGGCAAAACGACACGATGAACTGCCGGCGCGGGATCCGTCGGCGCCAGTGGGCGGCAAGTCCACGCACGAAGAAGGCCAAGTCGGCGCGCAGACGCTCCACGACACCACCGCGCTGCGGCACGAGCGGGGTCAGGCGCATGACCGACACGCCACCCAGCTCCTCGCGGTCGCGCGCGCCGTCGCGATAAGGCGGCAACACCTGCGTGTCCGGGTAGTAGGGCCGATTGGTCAGCACGTCGACCCGTGCGCCGTCCGCGGCCAGCCATTCCGCGAGGTCGGCGCAGTAGGGCGCCGAGCCGATCGGCTCCGGCCTGTAGTACTGGGCGAGGATCAGAACGTCGAGCCCGCCGCTTGTCGCGATCATACGAAACGGCCCTGCGTGGCATCGCGCCAGCGCGCGAGACCGGATTCGAGGTCCGTGCCGAAGACGTAGCCGGCCCCGGCCAGCGCACGCGGCTCGATACGCGTCGAGCGCACAAGCTTGTCGATGCGCTCGCGATGGATGCCGGTCTCGATCCCCACTTTGGCGAGCCACTCGAACGGCTGCGCGGCGAGCCGCATGCCGGCATAGGGCAGCGTTCCCCACGGCAAGGGCAGACCGGCGACGCGATGAAATGCCTCGCAGATCTCGGCGATGCTGTAGTCCCGCGGATAGCAGAAATTGTAGAGAAAGAACGGCCGTCCGAGCGCATCGGCGAAATCGAATGTCGCGAGCAGCTCGTCGACATGTCCGCACGCCTTGATGGTGTCGCGCCTGCCGGGATAAAGGAAGCGTCGGCCGCGCAGGGCCTGTGCCAGGCGCGTGAAGTTGCCGTGCTCGCCCGGTCCGAACACGACCGCCGGACGAACGATGGTGAGGCGGCGCCCATCGCGTTCGGACTGCCAGTTCCTGTGGATGGCTTCGGCCTGCAATTTCGAGCTGCCGTAGGGCGATTCAGGTGCGGGTGAGCTGTCCTCGTGCTTGGCCTGTTCAGCCGGCCCGTACACCGAGATCGAGCTGGTGAAGATCAGGCGCGGCACGGCGAGGTCACGACAAAAGGTCGTGACGTTCAGCGCGCCCGAGACGTTGCAGTCGTAATACTCGCGATCCGGATGTCCGGGCGTGCGGTGGATGGCCGCGAGGTTGTAGACGATGGATGGCGCGTTGCCCGGGCTGCGCGGCACCAGCTCGTCGGGTATCGGCCGCCGCACGTCGCACAGCGCGGCGCGCACGCCGGCGATCGGCGGGTCGAGCGGCGCGATGTCGGCAGAGACGACCAAATGGCCGCGCTTGACGAGCGCGGCCAGCAGGTGCCGGCCAATGAATCCCGAACCCCCGAAGACGACAGCAGTGCCGCTTGATCCAGTCACCGTATCAGCCGTGCCCTCTTGCCGGTATTCGGCGCGCAACTCGGGGGGATGAGGCGAGCCCGGGCGGCCGACCGGTCGGTGGACGGCGCGCTGGCTGGGAACGCATCATGACGTCGGCGTCCGAGTGGTTGATCGGGCACCTTAACCGAATTGCCCGGTTGGGGCGACACCGCCTCGGCCGCCGGCGTGCGCACTCGAGCCGGTCGACCCCAGGGACAACCATGAGGCTCAGCCTTGGCATATTTTGCCGCGCCGGACGTTAGCGCGTTGTTAAGCCCGTGGCGCGATGATGCCGGAGACGCCCGGTGAGGCCATTCCAACTTTCGACAAGATTGCGTGGGACGCTATCCCTGGTAGGTCGAACCCCTTTTGAACCGAAATATGAGGTTTTGGGCTCTAACCCATTAGAAAATAAATTTAAAATGTTGACTATCTACCCGTCAAGTTCATACTTCGCGACGCGACCGGCCCGTGCCGGTAGAGCGCATTTCAGGCGTTAAAAACCGGCCATGGCCATCAATGTCGGCACAGTTCCGCGCGGTGGAGCGCGCGCCACGGAGGCAGTCGAGACTGCCGCCCAGGGCGCGACCCCGCTCGGCACGGCGACGGGCGCTGGCATCGACCTCGCGCTTCTGCTGGCGGTGCTCAAGCGCCGCAACATCCTGATCAGCGGCGTCATCGTCGTCATCACCGGCCTTGCCATCCTGTTCGTCAGCCAGCTCACGCCGCTCTACATGGCGGAAAGCATGGTCATCGTCGGTGCGCAGCGCGAAAAGATGCTGAGCGCGGAGCAGTACGCGCAGAGCATGATCCCCGACTTCTACACGAACGAGACCGAAGCCGCGGTTCTGGAGTCGCGCGACCTCGCCGAGAAGGTCGTAAGACGGCTCAATCTCGTCGCCAATCCCCTGTTCAACGGTGACCTGCGTCCACGCAAGGTCTCGCTGATGCACCGCATCGCGGGCTGGACGCGCGAATGGATCGCCGGCACGCCGATTGAACCGCTGATCGAATTTCTGCCGGCCGAGCCGTCGGCACCGGGCGCACAGTACGAGGGCATGTCCAAGGAGGACGTCGATCGTCTGGTGTTCGAGCAGGTCACGAGCGCCTTCATGAGCGGCATTTCCGTGAAGCCGTCGGACCGCTCGCGCGTGCTCACCGTGCGTTACACCTCGACCGACGCGACCATTGCCGCCGTGGCGGCCAATGCAATCACCGAGCTGTACATTGCCGATCAGCTGCAGAAAAAGACCGACGCAACCACGCGTGCCGGACGCTGGCTCGCCGACCGCGTCGAAGTGATCGGCAGGCAGATCGTGCAGAGCGAAAAGGCGGTCGACGACTACCGCCGGCGCTCGGGCATCGTCGAGTCGGGCGGCTCGGTGGCGATGGTCCAGCAGCTCGCCGAATTCAACAGCCAGCTGATGGCGGCGCGCATCAAGCGCGCCGAGGCTGAGCTGCGCGAAAGCCAGGTGCGCAACCTGCAGCGCAGCCAGGGCAGCATCGACACGGCTGCCGTCGTGCTCGAGAATCCGTTGATTCAGCGGCTGCGCGAGACTGAGATCCAGCTCGAGCGCAAGATCGGCGAGCTCAAGACCCAGTTCCGCGAACAACATCCCAAGATGCAGCTGGCCCAGGCCGAGCTCGACGATCTGCAGGCCAAGCTCAAGATCGAAATCAGCAAGATCGCCGCGCATCTGTCGAACGAGGTGCAGCTCGCCAAGACGCGCGAGAGCAATCTGCAGAGCGAGGTCGACCGGTTGCGCCAGCGCGTCATCGAGCAGAACGAGATCGAAAGCCATCTGCGCGGTCTTGAATCCGAATTGCGCGCCAACCGCCAGCTCTACGAGACCTTCGTCGGCCGGCTGCAGGCGACCCGCGTTCAGGACGAATCGAGCCAGTCGGCCGACGCACGCGTGATCAGCCGCGCGATCCCGCCCGAGGCGCCGTTCTATCCGCGCACCAGGCTGATCATCCTGGCATCGCTGGTCTCGGCGACCATGATCGGCATCGCGCTCGCCTTCGTGGTCGAACATCTGGACGGCGGCTTCCGCAGCGTCAATCAGCTCGAAACCGTGACCGGGATCGGCGCGCTGGGTCTGGTGCCCAACGTGCAGAGCCTGCTCCGGCCTGGCACATACACCCACCACCTCGTGGTGAGCCGGCCGAACTCGCTGTTTGCCGAGGCGATCCGCACGGTTCGCACGGCGCTCATGCTGTCCAACCTCGATCGCCCGCCCAAGACCGTTCTTTTCACCTCGACGGTGACCGGCGAAGGCAAGTCGTCGACCGCGCTGGCGATCGCCGTCATGGCCGCGCGCTCGGGCCAACGCTGCTTGATCATCGATTGCGATCTGCGCCACCCCAGTCTGCATACGCAGCTCGGTCAGCCGAATGCCACGGGGCTGTGCGACTACCTCACCGGCAATGCAAGCCTGGAGGAGGTCATCGAGATCGATCCCAATTCCGGCGTGCACTACATCACGCCGGGCAGCCGGCCGCCCAATGCCAGCGACGTGCTCGGTTCCGAGCGCATGCGCGAGCTGCTAGAACACCTGCGCGAAGCCTACGACATGATCATTCTCGACACCCCGCCCGTACTGGCGGTCGCGGACGCGCTGGTCCTCGTGCGCATGGTCGACAAGACGGTCTATGTGATCCGCTGGGAAAAGACGCGGCGCGACACCGCCGTCAGCGGCTTCAAGATGGTCGCCGAAGCGGGCGCCAACATTGCCGGCATCGTGCTGACCCAGGTCGATGCACGGCGCCAGAGCATGTACGAGTACTACGAAGTCGGCTATCACCAGAAACCCAGCGACAACCGGCCGCTCGCCGCCTAGGGCCAGATTCGAGCCGGCAAACCGCCGGCAAATCCAGTTGGATTGTTGTCCGACATCCGCTAAACGCTTGAGCCGGCAGGACCGCTTTGCCGGCCCCGGGCCGGTCCTTCAGTGGCAGTGTGGTGCAGGTAGCTCATGTTGACACGCAATCGCATCCTTGTGACGGGCGGCGCCGGATTTCTCGGGTCCCACCTGTGCGAACGGCTGATCGCGCTTGGCAATGACGTGCTGTGCGTCGACAACTTCTTCACCGGCACCAAGGACAACATCCTCCCGCTGCTGGCCAACCCGCATTTCGAATCGCTGCGGCACGACGTCACCTTCCCGCTCTACGTCGAGGTCGACGAGATCTACAACCTGGCCTGCCCAGCCTCGCCAATCCATTACCAGTTCGATCCGGTTCAGACGACCAAGACCTCGGTCCATGGCGCCATCAACATGCTCGGCCTGGCCAAGCGCGTGAAGGCCAAGATCCTGCAGGCCTCGACCAGTGAGATCTACGGCGATCCGACGCAGCACCCCCAAACCGAGAGCTATCGTGGCAACGTCAACACCGTCGGTCCGCGCGCATGTTATGACGAGGGTAAGCGTTGCGCCGAAACCCTGTTCTTCGACTACTGGCGCCAGCACGACCTCCGCATCAAGGTCGTGCGCATCTTCAACACCTATGGACCGCGCATGCATCCGAATGACGGACGCGTGGTATCCAATTTCATCATCCAGGCGCTGCGCGGCGAGGACATCACGATTTACGGCGACGGCAGTCAGACCCGCGCCTTCTGCTACGTCGACGACCTGATCGAGGCCTTCATCCGCATGATGGCGACGCCGGACACCGTGACCGGACCGATCAACGTCGGCAATCCGGTCGAAGTGCCGGTCGTCGAGCTGGCCGAACGCATTCTCAAGATGACCGGTTCGAAATCCAAGCTGGTCCGCAGGCCCCTGCCGCAGGATGATCCAACCCAGCGTTGCCCAGACATCACGCTCGCGCGCAAGGCTCTCGACTGGGAGCCCAAGGTGCCATTGGATGAGGGCTTGGCGCGAACCATCAGCTATTTCCGTCGGCTGCTCAACGCCTGAGGCCGCCATGAGACCGGCCCGTTTCATCATCGCCGATTTCAGCTTCGGCACCTTCGGATGAGCGACGACTCGGATCTCGCTGCCCAAGTCGACCAGCTCGCCGGGGCGCGCGTGCTGTGCATCGGCGACGTCATGCTCGACCGGTTCGTCTACGGCCGCGTCGAACGGATTTCGCCGGAAGCTCCGATTCCGATCCTCGCGGTCGAGCGCCAGTCGGTCCTGCTCGGCGGCGCCGGCAACGTGGTGCGCAATCTCGGCGCGCTCGGCGCGGAGACATGTTTCATCACGGTTGTGGGCGACGATGTCGAAGGCCGCGAGCTGACCCGGCTGGTCGGCGCCGAAAAGCGGTTGGAACCCCATCTGCTGATCGAGCCCAACCGGCGCACCACGCTGAAGCTGCGTTATGTCGCGGGCGCACAACAGTTGCTGCGCGCCGACAGCGAAACGGTCCAGCCGATCGCGGCCAAGCAGGCGGCCGAGCTCAAGCGGAGGGCGCTCGAGGATCTCGAATCAAGTCAGGTCCTGGTGCTGTCCGATTACGCAAAGGGCGTCCTGGTGCCGGCCCTGACGCAGGAGCTTATCGCGGCGGCGCGCGCGCGCGGCCGCGCCGTCGTCGTCGACCCCAAGGGCAACGATTTCCGCCATTACGCGGGCGCCAGCGTGCTCAAGCCCAACCGGCGCGAGCTTGCGGAGGCGACCCGCATGCCGGTCTCGAGCGAGGCGGAGGTGGTTACGGCGGCGCGCAAGTTGATCGCGGACTGCCGGGTTGACGCCGTCCTGGTATCGCTCAGCCAGGACGGTATGGTGCTGGTCGAGCGCGAAGGCGTGGTCGATACGATGAAGGCCGAAGCGCGCGAGGTCTTCGACGTGTCGGGCGCCGGCGACACCGTCGTCGCCACGTTGGGCGCCGCACTCGCCGCCGGCGTGCCGTTGCACGCGGCCGCCCGCCTCGCCAACGTCGCCGCCGGCATCGTCGTCGGCAAGATCGGGACGGCCGTTGCATCCGCCGCCGAGCTGCGCGCGGCGCTGCACCGCCACGATCTGCTGACCGGCGAGGTCAAGACCGTGACCCTCGACAATGCGGTCGAGCAGGTCGCAGCCTGGCGCGCGAAGAATCTCACGGTCGGATTCGCCAATGGCTGCTTCGATCTGCTGCACCCAGGGCATGTCGCGCTGCTGGCGCGCGCCAAGAGCCAATGCGACCGCCTGATCGTCGGCCTGAATGGTGACGCTTCGGTCACACGGCTGAAAGGTGCCGGCCGGCCCGTCCAGTCAGAGGCCGCGCGCGCCGCCATCCTCGCCTCGCTCGCCTCGGTCGACCTCGTCGTCATCTTCAACGATGACGTGCCGATGAAGCTGATCGAGCGCCTCAAGCCCGAAGTCGTGGTCAAGGGCGCGGACTGGGCAGGCAAGACGGCGCCGGATTTCGAACTGGTCAGGAGCTATGGCGGCCGCATGGTGTTCGCCGACCTGACGCCGGGCCAGAGCACCACGGCCACGATTGCCAAGCTCGCGCGCTAGAAAGCCCGCGACTAGATCCCCGGGTCGCAGGCCTGCCAGAGCCGTGTGCTGGCCAGCATGGCGAAGCGGAGCAGCAGGGCGCGCCGCCGCGCGGCCGCCAGCGGCGTCACCGGCGCGGGCCTGAGGATAACTCCGCCGAAGCGATCAGCGATGATCAGCCCCGTGTCCTCGGGCAGGATGTCGCGCGGGAACTCCTCGGCCACAGCGAAATAAAGCCGGTCGCACCACTCCCGGTATTCAGGCCATTTCTGGTCGGTGCGGAAATCCTCGATCGAAGACTTGACCTCGACGATCACGATTTCGCCTGAGCGGTCGATCGCCATGATGTCGGCGCGGCGGCCGGACGCGAGCGATACTTCGGTCAGCACGCCATAGCCGAACTCGCCCAGCGCGCGTCCGACACCGCGCGTAACGGCCTGGGTGATCTCGTCCCGGCAGGGCAGTGAAATCTCGACGGCCGACTCGACCGCCACGACAGGGCCGGGCTCCGGGAACCCCCGTTCCGTTGGCGGATGGGGCGGCGATTCGAGGTTGCGCATAAACCTATTCTACTTGTTCTACTTGCGGAAGCCGACGGCGCCACGCAGATCGGCGCCATCGAAGTTTGCGCCGCGCGTATCGGCGGCGGTGAAGATTCCGTCCTGCAGGTCGGCGTTACGAAAGTCGGCGTCCTGCATCCTGGTGCCGGCCAGATCGGCCGATTGCATCTTGGCATTGCGGAAGCTGCAGGCCGTCAGATCGGCGCCGGACAGGCGTGCGCTCTCCAGATTGGCCGACCACATGTGCGCGGTCGAGCCCATGATGTTGACCGGTCCGCACTTGGCACCGACCAGCTTGGCGTCGCACAGATTGGCGCGCTTGAGATTGACGCCGCGCAGATCGGCGTAGCTCAGATCGGCACCGCGCAAGTCAGCGAAGGACAGATCGGCCATCAGAAGGTTCGCCTTCGACAGATTCGCCTCGCGGAAAATGGCGAATTCGCAGTTCGCTGCCGACAGGTTGGCGCCGCTCATGTTCTGCTTGGACAGATCGTAGCGCGCGAAGTCCGCGCGCTTGCCCTTCTTGCCCGCGGTTCCGACCCACTCGACGTGCTGCATGAGGATTTCCTGCAGCGACGCACCGAGCGCCTCGATGCTCTTGGGCATGCGCGCCTTGGAGAAGTCGATGTTGTTCTGCTGCTCGGTGTCGAGCACCGCGCCGACCAGATCGGCGCCCTCGAGGTTGGTGTTGCTGAGGATGGCTCCGGCCAGGATGGCGCCGTGGAAGATCGCACCGGCCAGATTCGCCTCGGTCAGATCGGCACCTTCCAGATTGGTGCCCGTCAGGTTCGAATTGCGCAGGTCGGCGCGGATCAGCTTGACCCCGCGCATGATCGAATCGGTCAGGTCCGTCTGCATGATGAAGGCGTTCGACATCTTGGAGTGCGTCATGTCGGCACCCTTCAGCACGGCGCTGCCGATATCGGCAACCGACAGGTCGAACGCCACCGTGGTGAGATTGCCCTGCTTGTCCGAGCGCAGCAGGATGCCGTCGCGCATGTCGCACTCCTGCATCAGCGCCTCGGTCAGATCGGCGCCACGCAGGCAGGCGCCGCGCAGGTCAGCACGCGAGAGATCGCATCCCGTAAGATCGGCCTTGCGCAGATCGGTGGCGAACAGGTTGGCAGCGATCAGCTTCGACGCGCGCAGCTTGGTCTGGCGCATGCGCGCGCCGCTGAAGTCGGCATTCGACAGATCGAAGCCGGACAGATCGAGATGGGACAGATCGAAGCTGCCCAGGTTGGCTCTTTGACCGCCACTGCGCCCCTTGAGAAACCACTTGTGGTTCTGCAGCACGCGATCGAGGTCTTGCTGACTGATTTGCTTGAAGACCGATTTCGGTTCTTCCGGGAACTCGGTGCCGGTCATGCCCTCCTGCCTCTTGCCGTCCCGCGCCCGTTCCGGTCCGCGTCAGCCCGGGACGCCTCGGCCGCGCTTGCGCCTCTCGGAGGCATGACGACCGTCGTTCGTCGCAGTCTAGGACGAATCAGCGGCGAGCGCACTGCCCAATGCCGTCCCATCCAGCGGTTCGTCGGTCAAGTCGTCGCGGACTCACGGATATTTGGTATGCCCACCACGCGATGGCGGCGGTCCTGGTCAGCGTGAAGCTCCGGCGCTGGCGCGATGCGCCAGATCCATTCGCGACCTGACCACGGGAGCGTGACACCGAGCAGCGCGTCCTCGCTCTCGACAAGCGGACGATCATGCCGGCGCGCATCGAAGGTCATGCGTTCAACATCGGTGATCAGCGCCACCGTTCCGGCTTGACGCGCAAGCAGGTCAAGATGGGAGGATATCAGGCTGCGTCCGAACTCCACGATGGCGTCCGCCGACAGGGCAAGGCCTTCGCAACGCCGTCGATCGAGCCAGGCGATCGGCAGGATCGGCAGTTGCGAAAGCAGATTGGCCGAGACGACCAGATCGGCCGGGGCGGTGCCAAGGCTCGGCTCCGGTACCGGCAGATCCGGACCGCCGAAGTCAGCCAGCGACGCCAGCGTGCCCGTCACGTCGGCTGCAACCAGTCGAACATTGCCGAGGCGCTTGGCCTGCCAGCGCGTCCAGGGCGTGTGTACGAGGTCGACGAGCTCGACCTCAGCGAATGCGGCGGCAAGCGCCGCCAGCGGTACGTCGTGAAGCAGGCCCGCGCCGAGCACGACGGCGCGGCTCCGTCCCCTGGTTCTGGCGATCGCGTCCTCGACGACGCACCGACTGTTGGCGAGGTGATCGGCCCAGTCGCGTCGGCGGCGCCGATAGCGGGCGGCGATCGCAACCAGTTCTCCTGGATATCCCATGCGCCGAAGGTGGCTCGCACAGGGTATGGCGAGGTAGGCGAGCGCCTCGAGAATCATGCCGTTACATCGCGCCTGCTTGCGGCACCACCGCCCCCGGGAACGCTATTCCCACATCACCCGATAGACCTCGATCGGATCCTTGAAGCCCTTCATCTGGCGCGCACCGAGATTAGTGAAGGTCAGGTTCTTGGCCGCGCACAGCCCCTGCACGACGTAGGAAATCACCACCTGCCCAGGTTCTGCGACCGCGCACACGCGCGCAGCCAGTTGAACCGTCGACCCGAACAGGTCGGCGCCTTCCTTGATCGGTTCGCCGGCATTCAGCCCGATGCGCAGCCCGATCGGCAGTTCGGCGTGCTGCAAGTTGTGCCCCTTGACCGCACGCTGGATCTGGATCGACGCGACGACGCCGTCATAGGCCGAATTGAACGCCGCCATGATGCCGTCGCCGGTATGCTTGATCTCGCGACCCGCGTTATCCGCCAGGGCACTGCGCACAATGGCATTGTGTGCCTTGATCAGTTCGTACTGCGCCACGTCGCCGTGGGTCTGCGTGAAGTCCGTCGAGCCGACGATGTCGGTGAACATGACGCAGACGTAGTCGGATGCCCCGCGCTTCTCGCTACGATCGTTCCACCGGTCGAGCGCATCGGCGAGCAACGATCCAATGGACGCCCCGCCGCCGCGGCGCTTTTCCATGGCGTCGACGCCGTTCTTGTAGATCTCCAGGTATTTGGGTTGCATCAAGTACTCGTCGAAATGCTCGGCAAAATGGCTCGCCTGCCGGTCACCGCCGAAGATGCTGGTCAGCGCATGGGAGAGCGACCAGCGCATCTCGTTCTTGCTGCGACGGCCAGCCAACCCCAGGCTCTCGCCGGCGCCGGCGAGGAACAGGTGGCAGCCGAAGGTGTTGTAGGCATCGAGCTTGCCCTCGGCCAAATGCTTGCCATGCTCGGTCAAGCCCTTCAGCGCGTCGTGCAGGAAGGTAACCAGCGTCTTCGCGTCATCTTGAAGCAGGTGCAGCCGGTGCTCCTCGACACCGAATTCCCGCACATCGCCCGAGCCCTCGCCCGCGCTCTCCGATGCGCCGGCGCCCGACGTTCCATCGACCCCTGCACCTGCCTGGCGCGGCGGCGGCTGCCAAGCCGGCGCCGCGACGACGTGCTCCGGCCCCAGATCGATCTCGCGGCTTCTCCGCAGCCCCATGGCAAGCTGTACGACCTGCTGGATTTCGAACGGGTTGAGCAGCAGCCAATTCAGGCTGACATAAATCAGGCCGAAGGCCAGGACGGACGTTACCACGGCGGCACCGCCCAAGCCGCGCGGCGTGAGAAAGGCGGACACCATGGCATGCAGCACGGCGGTGGCAATGCTCGCACCAGCCACAGCACCAATGGCCTTGACCAGGAGGCGCGGCGTATTGACCTGCTGTGCGTCCATCGCAATGCCGCTGGCACCACCCACCGCCATGCCGGGCGACGGCATCCCGCCTAGGGTGCCGCTCCTTCCTCCTGCCGCCCTTGCCGCCGCCCCAGCCGCCGCAACGCCCCCGACCTGCACTCCGATGGTCGGCGACGTCGATGACGAGCTACTGCCCGGCCCCTTCGTCGTGATCGGCTTCTTTTCTTTCTTGTAGACCGTCTTGTCGGTCGCCTTGCCGGTTGCGTCGTCGATCGTCTCCTGGATCACGCGCACGCCGACGATCTGCTTGCTTCGATAGAGTTCCTCGGCATGGGCGATGGCGTCTTGCTCCGCGCCCGCGTCGAAGTTGCGCTCCATCGTCCAGCGCTCGCCATCGAACGCAAAGACCTCGAAGGTGATTTCGGCCATGGCTGCGGTTTAGGTTCTGCGCGCGCCCAGCGGCGCTCGGCACGATACCGGCTCGGCCCATGCGATCGCACACGTCGTCATCTCATCCTCGTGCGTTTCGTCCCCTGCGGCGCGGCCGGGAGGTGTCGCGCATGCGAGCTTGATCTGGCCCCAAGTCTAGCCTCTGGGCGACGCGCCGGACAAGCCGGAGCGCGGCCGGAGCGCGGCCGTTGCCCGACCCGGGTCGGACAAGGCAAGGACCGTAACAAGCGCTCTTCCTGGGGTTGCGCCAGTCTGCAATACTCGCGCGCCAAGACCCCCAATCACACCGAATCCCCGAACAGAAGGAAGGCCCATGTCCCAACGCATCAAGATGGCGGCAAGCGCTCTGTCCGTGGTGGCGGCGCTCGGCGCCTTTGTCGCGCAACCCGTGCTGGCGCAGGAAATCAAGATCGGCATGCAGGGCGAACCAGGCACGATGGACCCGCAGTTCAATCTGCTGGGCACCAACACTTCGGCGCTGCGCAATATCTACGACACGCTGTCGAGCCGCGACCAGAACCTGCAGCTCGTGCCCAGCCTCGCTCTCTCCTGGCGCGTCGTCGATGAGACGACCTGGGAATACAAGCTGCGTCCGAACGTGAAATTCCACGATGGCTCGCCGTTCACCGCAGCCGACGTCAAGTTCACCATCGAGCGCGTGCCCAATGTACCGGGCAACCCGAACTCGTATCTGGTGTACGTCAACCAGATCAAGCAAGTGCACGTGATCGATCCGCTCACCGTGCATTTCAAGACCGACGGGCCGGCGCCGCTGCTGCCGACCAACCTGTCCAACATCTTCATCATCTCGTCGGCCAAGGGCGTGCAGTCGCCCGCCGATTTCAACTCGGGCAAGGCCGCCATCGGCACCGGCCCGTACAAGTTCTCGTCCTGGCAGCCCGGCAGCCCGTTCGTTCTCGAGCGCAACGAGCAGTACTGGGGCGCCAAGCCAGACTGGGCGAAGGTGACGTTCATGCCGATCACGCGCGATGCAAGCCGCGTCGCCGCGCTGCTGTCGGGCGCCGTCGACTTCATTAACGTGGTGCCGATCGCCGACCTTGAGAATCTGAGCAAGGACAAGCGTTTCAAGGTGTTCGCCGGCGACTCGGCCTATACCTACATGATGTTCCCAGATGTCGGCCGCGATGACCCGCCGGGCGTGACCGACGAGACGGGCAAGCCGGTGACCAAGAATCCGTTCAAGGACGCCCGCGTCCGCGAAGCCTTCTCGATCGGCATGAACCGGCCGGGGATCGTCGAGCGCATCATGGAAGGCCGCGCCACGGTCGCCAACCAGGTATTGCCCAAAGGCTTCTTCGGCCGCGCCGAGAAACTGGCCATGCCGGCCTATGACGCGGATAAGGCGCGCAAGCTGCTCGCCGACGCCGGCTATGGCAAAGGCTTCGGGGTGCAGCTCGCCTGCCCGAACGACCGCTTCATCAACGACGCCAAGATCTGCGAAGCGGTCGCGCAGAACCTGGCGCGCCTCAACATCAAGGTCGAGCTGCAGTCCCAGCCGCGTGCGGTCTTCTTCCCCGCGCGCGCCAAGAACGCCTTCGGCCTGCACATGGCCGGCTGGGGCAGCCTGACCGGCGAGGGCATCTACTTCCTCCAGGCGCAGGTGCACACGCCCAACAAGGAACTCGGCCTCGGCGCCATCAACACCAACGGCGTCGGCGAGCCCGACATCGACCAGCTCATCCAGCGGGCGCGCCGCACGCTCGACGACAAGCAGCGCGATGCGCTGATCCAGGATGCGATGACCAAGACCTTCGAGCGCAATCTGATCATTCCGGCCCTGACCTTCCAGACCATCTGGGCCGGCCGCGCCGACAAGGTCGACTTCAAGACGCGCGCCGACGAGGAGACGCTGGCGATCGAGATCAAGCGCGTCGGTAGCTGACCGATACGTCCCGCCCCGGCCCGCTGCCGCCGGGCGGGGCGGAACTTCCGTGACGGCGGCACGCCTTGGAATGCCCGGCGCCGCGGCGCCAGGGCGATCGACTGCGCGAACATGGCTGCTGAATCCGACAGGGCTACCACGCTACTCGGCCGCGCTGCGCTGGTGACGGGCGCCGGCAGCGACGGCATGGGCCGAGCGATCGCGCGCGCCTTCGCGCACGCCGGCGCCGACATCGCCATTCATTACCACGGCGCGCCCGATGGCGCGGCGACGCTGGCGGCCGAGCTCGGCCGGCGCGTCCATGCCATCGAGGCCGATTTTGCCGACCCGCGCAGCGCTCGTGGCGCCGTGCGCCAGGCGATCCGCGAACTCGGCAAACTCGACATCCTGGTCAGCAACGCCGCCGTTCTGCTACGCAAGCCCTTCCTGGAAACCACCGACGCGGAATGGCAGAACGTGCACGCCATCAACCTGCATGCCTATTTCGCCGCGGGGCAGGAGGCCGCGCGCCACATGATCGGGAACGGCGGCGGCCGCATCGTCTTCATCAGCTCGATCAATCAGTGGCGGCCCAACGCCGGTCTGGCCGCCTACGGCGCCGCCAAAGGCGGCGTCATGCAGCTCGCCCGAACCATGGCGCTGGAGCTGGCGCCCCATCGCATCACGGTCAATCTGATCGCTCCCGGCACCATCGAAACCGATTTCAACCGCGCAGCGCTCGCCGATCCCGCCTACCGGAAGATGAAACAAGCGCTCATTCCGGCCGCGCGCATCGGCACGCCCGATGATGTGGCGGCGGCTGCGCTCTACCTCGCGGGCGACGCGGCGGCCTACGTGACCGGCTCGACCGTGACGGTCGACGGCGGCCTATCCCTGTGAGGCAGACATGACCGGACCCAAATACGAAGTCTACGCGGTACGCTATGCGCGTCACGACGAGCGGCGATCCAGCGAAGTGTTCCTCGGCGGCGATCCGCACGACCGCGCCATGCCGCTCGACTATTTCGTCTGGGCGATCCGCGGACCCAAGAGCGTGTGGGTCGTCGACACCGGATTCACCGCCGAGCGCGCGGTCCAGCGCAAGCGCACCTTCCTGCGCTGCCCAAGCGCGGGTCTCAGGGCGATCGGCATCGACGCCAACGAGGTCGAGAACGTGATCATCACGCACATGCACTATGACCATGTCGGCAATCATCATCTCTTTCCAAAGGCCGTCTACCACATCCAGGACCGCGAGATGGCCTATGCGACGAGCCGACACATGTGCAATGACAATCTGCGCGGCGGGTACGAGGCCGAGGACGTCGCCGAGATGGTCTACCGGCTCTATGCCGGCCGGCTCCGCTATCACGCCGGCGACGAAATGCTGGAGCCGGGCCTGAGCGTGCACCACATCGGCGGACACACAGACGGCCAGATGGCGGTGCGCATCCGCACCCGGCGCGGCTGGCTCGTGCTCGCCTCGGACTCGGCGCATTTCTACGCCAACTTCATCGAGAACCGCCCATTCGCCTACATTTTCCACGTCGGCGACACGCTGGAAGGCTTTCGCAAGCTGCGCAGCCTCGCCGAGTCCGAGGACATGGTGATCCCCGGCCACGATCCGCTCGTCATGCAGCGCCATCCGCCGGCCGGCCCGGGCCTGGAAGGCATCGCCGTCCGACTGGATTGAGCGCCCGCCGCTCGGAATGAGCTCCAGCAGCACGGTTGCCGGCCCGCCGCGCGCGCCGGCTCCTCATCTGCCGCCCATGTGGCTGCTGGTGGCGGCAACGGCGGTCGGCCCGTTCGGCCTGCACATCCTCATTCCGTCGATGCCTGGCCTCGTCACCGGGTTCGCTACCGACTACGGCACCGTTCAGCTCACCCTCACCCTCTATCTCATCGGCATGGGCGTGGCCCAGCTCGGGCTTGGCCCGCTGTCCGACCGCTTCGGACGCCGGCCGGTCATGATTGCCGGGTTTGCGATCTACATTGGCGCGTCGACATTGTGCGCGCTCTCCTGGTCGATCGAGGCGCTGATCGCCGGACGCATTCTCCAGGCAGTCGGCGTGTGCGCCGGGCAAGTTCTCAGCCGCGCCATCGTGCGCGATGTGCTCGACCGCGATCGCGGCGCCAGCACGATCGCCTTCATCACCATGGCCATGGCGATCGCGCCCGCGCTGGCGCCACTGATCGGCGCCTATATCGATCTTTGGCTGGGCTGGCGTTCGATCTTCGTCGGCCTTGTGCTGATCGCGCTGACGACCGGAGCCGCGATCGTCCTGCTCCTGAACGAAACCAATCTGCAGAAGCTGCCGCGGCTCGACTTTCGCGGCGCCTTCGGCCACTACCGGCAGCTGCTGCGCGATCGCGCCTTTCTCGGCTACTCGCTCAGCACGTCGGTCACCATGTCGACCTATTTCGGCTTCCTCGCCGGCACGCCGCTTATTCTCGTCGAGCAGATGGGCCAGCCGGTCCAGGCCTATGGCATCTGGTATCTGCTGATCACGCTGACCTACATGTTCGGAAATTGGCTTGCAACGCGTTTCACCGTGCGCATCGGCGGCGACCGGATGATGGCCTGGGGCGTCTGGTTCTCGCTGTTGGCCGTCTTGGCCATGATTGCGGCAGAGCGCCTCGGTCCCGCGCATCCCATCGTTCTGTTCGGTCCGATGTGCTTCTTCGTGATGGGCAACGGGTTGAGCCAGCCCAACGGGATTTCAGCGGCCGTCGGTGCCCGGCCGCAGATCGCCGGCGCCGCTTCCGGACTCATGGGATTCACTCAGATGCTGGTCTGTGCGACCGTGACGCTGCTGGTTGGCCACATCATCCAGAGCTCGCCTCTGCCGATGCTGCTGGTCATGCTAGCGACCGCGACTCTGGCGGTCCTGTTCTTCCTGATGGCGCGATACCGGAGCAGCTTGAGCGCTTCCGATCCTCCCACCCCACTTCAAACCAAGTCGATGCAGACATGACCATCTCGGTAATCCCATCGACCGCGGGTGCCGCCAGCGGCGTCGCGTTGAGCCTGGCCGGCGGCACGGCATTGATCGCCGGCGGCAACCGCGGCATCGCGCAACTCTAGGACTTCACCACATGCCGGTTCTATGGACGAAGTACCAGGCTAATGCTACTCCTATACAATGACTGATTGTTCCGACATAAATAAGAAGGGGATGCCATGCGGGAGGGATCAACCGACGGATCATCAGAAATAGCAGGTCCCATTAAGGCTCTGCTGGATCTTGACCTGGAGATCGCTTCCAGTGCCGAGTCGGGCGGGGCACGTCCCTGCGTCAGACTCATACTACCGTCGGATTACAGTCAGAGACCGGACGTAAAGCGCAAGGCGGATAGCGGCCATTTTCGTTACCAAGGGCACCACGCACCAATCCGAAGCGAACTTGAAAAGGTCCTTACGGTTGCCTTTGGTCATTTCCCCGCGAACCCTAGTATCCCCGGCACAGTAAGTGCATTGTCCCGTACTTAGAGCCGATCCTGAAAGTTGTTGAATCGGACGAATCTGTTGTGATTCATTGTCGGGCACCCGAATCGTATCCGAGGGGTGCACGATGTGGAAGCCCGAGCATCGCCGTGA
>Ga0194121_10003875_pt1 | contig 22239 bp, 19 predicted proteins | sample TA2MahCa50mmetaG_FD_148609 | JGI IMG/M metagenome (GOLD analysis project Ga0194121, IMG submission 148609) | Freshwater microbial communities from Lake Tanganyika, Tanzania - TA2015020 Mahale Deep Cast 50m | ecosystem: Environmental > Aquatic > Freshwater > Lake | place: Tanzania: Lake...
CATCGGGTGACCGATCTGGATCGTCAATTAGCTAGAGTCCTGGATGAGCATTATGATGCTTTTCAAAACGGCTTGCAATACCCGCCGTAATTCCAAAAACTATAAAAAAATCACGATTCACCGAAGTTCATTTGTTCAAACCCTCCAAAAGCATGAATCCGGCTTAGCCACCGGTGTTATATGCCGCGAAATGGGTATCGTACCGACCACCTTTTACAAATGGAAAGCCATAAAGAAGGTAAAATTAAATATATAAATTTAGTTCAATAGGTCTCATTTTTGAATAAAGCTGTAAAAAAGCAAACTTTATCCCATTTCCATAAAATTCTACTCTAGTCATTAGCACCGATGAAAGTGTCTATATTGACTATGATGTGTTAAAATTAATCAGAAATTTTAAGAATTATACATCAAAAAGTAAAAATATTACAATGGAATTGACAGGCTTTAAGAGGGTATATAATATCAAAAATAGTAACCCACAGCAATCACCTTACTTATAATGGAAAACAAATTTGTATAGCCTGCAAACGGGAATTTTTTATAGTGCGTTACGTTTAAGGCAATTTATGGTTTGGTGGCAGAGAACAGGTTTTTATAGAAATCGGATATGGCACCGAGGTGAATGTCGTGAAAGGGTTGTTTTAGCTTGTGATGTGGCAAGATTTCAAAATATCTGGGAAATGAAGGGGAAATGGGTTTTTACAGGCAGGACATTGGTTATTTTTGTCCAAAACGTGTAAAATGCTATCCAAAAAAGTGCTTCAATATTTCGTGCTTATTGCCATTATTCTTTTGGCGGCTTTAAGTAGGGTAATTCCCCATATGCATAATTTTTCGCCTTTGGGGGCTATTGCTTTGTTCGGCGCAGCCCATTTTAGTCATCGTTGGCAGGCCTTGTCGGTACCCATCGCAGCGACTTGGCTAAGCGATTTGGTTATCAATAATGTCATGTATGCTCGTTTTTATCCGGAATTCACTTGGTTTTCTACGGGATTTTATTGGACCTACGTTTCCTATGTTTTGATAGCCATGGCGGGGTGGGGACTTCTTCGCAGGGTGAGCCTGGGCCGGGTCATTGGCGCAGCAGGTGTTTCGTCGTTGATCTTTTTTGCAGTAAGCAACTTGGGCTGTTGGGTGGGTTCGACGACTTACTCTCAGACCGTGGGTGGATTAATGACGTGTTACGCTGCGGGGGTTCCTTTCCTTCAGGGGACTGTTTTGGGCGATTTATTCTACAGTGCTCTTTTATTCGGTGGATATCATGCGATGCAAAATCGCTGGACCGTCCTGAAGCCTGCGGAGGCGACGATCGCTCATCGCTAATGCCTACAGAGCAGACCTGCTCCCGATGCCGGGCGGTAGTGATGCAGGAATTTTCAAGAGATTCGGCTCCAGAGCACTTCAAAGCCTATTGGGGTCAAACCTATTATTCGGTGTTATGTATTTCTTGTGCTGATCATTTGATGACGCTGCATGAAAGGGTTAAAGGGTGTCCTGTACCTGCTGTGGGCATGCCCTTGCAAGAGGGGCTTCATTTCGAGATGGAGGGTTTGAATTTAGTCTTTACGGAGGCCTATCACATGATGCGGGGGCATTGTTGCCGAAGCTCTTGCAAGAACTGCGTTTACGGGCTTGGCGCCCATCAAGCAATCTAATAGCCAAGCATGACAGTTAAGATAACCAAGACCGTCAAGACCAACAGAGGTGAATCGCGTCGCGTGGTGGATTGGTACCCTCAGCGAATTGTTTGCTTGACCGAAGAGCCTACGGAAATTTTGTATCGCTTGGGCGAGCAAGACCGCATCGTCGGAATTTCGGGATTTACGGTCCGACCTGCTCAAGCGCGCAAAGAAAAGCCCAAGGTATCGGCATTCACCGAGGCCGATATCCCGGCCATTGTCGCCTTGAAACCAGATTTGGTGATTGGCTTTTCCGATATTCAGGCAGACATTGCTCAAAGCCTTATAAAACAAGGTGTTACGGTGTTGATGAACAACCATCGCTCGGTGGAAGAAATTCTCAAAACCATCGTACAAATCGGTGCTCTGGTAGGAAAAAGTTCAGAAGCCATGGAATTAGCGCTCCATTATCGTCGTAAGCTCGAGGCCAGGCAAGCGGTGAATGTGGGGCGAGTGCGTAAACCAAAGGTGTATTTTGAAGAATGGTACGACCCCATCATTACAGGGATCCGCTGGGTTAGTGAATTGGTTGAGGCGGCCGGTGGAGAAGATGTGTTCGTACATCATCGCAATGCTTCCTTGGCTCGTGATCGTATCGTGGGCGACCCTGTGGAGATCGTGAACTTGAAACCTGACCTTATCCTTGCTTCATGGTGCGGAAAGAAATTCAAGCCGGAACGCATGCGGGAGCGAGCAGGGTGGGCATCAATGAAGGCTGTTCAAGAAGGGCATCTTTATGAAATTCCTTCCTCCATGATTTTACAGCCGGGTCCTGGAGCCTTGGGCGATGGATTTGACAGGCTTTGTGAAATCATTGACCGTTGGTATCTAAAGTAGTGTATCTTTACAACGCTTTGAGGTTCCCATTTCCATGGGACGAAAAGGGAACTCCGGTGTAATTCCGGGACAGTACCAGCTGCTGTAAGGTCCGCTTCAATTCCGAGCATAAAGTCACTGCGATCAGGTTAAGCCCATCGTGGGAAGGCGTTCGGAAGGGACCAAGTCAGAAGACCTGCCTGAAGCCGTCACCGTCGGGTTTTCTGGATCAAAAACTCAGGGTAGCTTGGCAAGCCATGGCATTTTAGTGCCTTTGGACCGGTCTGCTCTGTTTTGGGATTTGAAAAACCTGACCCTCAACAGAATATGGAACACGTTCGATTAAATGATGCTCAGAAGTGTAATTCTCTCCAACGGGGATTGGCTTGGAGTTTTGTGTTCTGGGCTTTGGGAATGTATGCGGCTAAGGAAACGTCAGCCGTAGGTTTCAAAAATGAATTTTGGGAGTCTTTCGACACGACCACAGATGGTCAGTACTCAGTCACCCCAATTTTACGTAAGGATTTGTTACCCGTGGAGGTGTCTGGATCACGCTTTCGTCCTTCGATGATGAAAGTGGACTCCATGGTATTGAAGTGGATGCCCTTGCACTCTGCGGCTGATCTATGGGGAGTCCAAGGCAGTATGGCTCTGCGGCAATCGGTTCCTGGGGCTTTATCCACCTTATTGTACCGCGGCTGCTCTGGTAACCAAAACGATTTGACTTGGGGAGATTTCGCACTGAATAATCCCATGAACCGTACCATGGATTTGCAATTGATTCCTGCCTGGCTGTTTCCTGCCTTGAATATCTTGAACGGAGCGGATGCCATACAATCCGGGGGATACGGCATTGGCGGCCAGATTGAACTTCGTCCCACCAAGGAATTGGATGATTTTCCACAACAAGTTTTTGCGGGACTTGCTTCTCCTTGGCTTAAGGAAATTTCACTGATGACAGGGACTTCCGGGGAGCGTTCTCTGGGGTTGGCGATTAAGTACTGGGAGGGTCGATGGTACAGTTCGACTCGCATCGTGGGGACGGTGAATCCTAATCGCTACACTTACCGTAATACGGCAGTACAAGGATCACCAAAGGCGATAATGACGGGGGCAGATTGGGATCAAAAGGGCATTCTACAGCACCTGCGATTTCAGTATAATCCTCGTAGCTATGCCGAATTAGAAGTATGGGCTCAAGGCAATAGCCGGGGTATACCTGCTTCCATGACTTCAAGGCCAAATTCAGCCAAGCAAAACGATAGTATGTTACGAATACAATCGGCTTGGCACCATGGATGGGGCCGAGGCTACAAGTTTTGGGTATCCCAAGCCTACCAACGCGATTTGAATCGCTATCTCGATACCCTGCAGGGAATAAGCGGGTTGCATCAGGTTGAATTGATACAGACTCGTACGGGGTTTAAATTCAATGAACGAGGTTGGCAAGTGCAGGCTCTTGTACAAAGGGATTTGCAACGAGCAGTTTCATCCCAATATATTGAATCCATTGTTCAAGAACGTTTGGCCTTGGTCCTACCCGGAGTATTACGTTGGAGACAATCGGAGTATAAAGTCCAAGTTCAACGGGAAAGCCTACAGGGTCAATGGATGCCTTGGACCCTGCAGGGGCGCTGGAATTATAGCTTGGGAAAGCACATCTTTTGGTTTGAGTATCGTAAGGCATTCAACCCCCCAACTTTCAACGATAGATTTTGGGTACCCGGGGGGAATCTCTCTTTGAAGCCGGAACTGATGTATCAAATCGAGACAGGAGGATTATTTGATCGTGCCGTAGGTAGTTTTAAAGTTCAAGGTCAATGTCAGATTTATGGAAGGTCTCTTCGTAACAAAATTTGGTGGCAACCTCAACCGAATCAATCTTGGTGGACTCCATCTAACCTTGCACAAAGTCATGCTGTAGGTATTGAGGCTAGGCTTCAGGTTTCCTCTTTCCAGGGCCGGTTCATCGCGAGATTGATAGATGGGGCTAATAATGGGAGAGAGAAATTGCGTTGGACACTGAGTGTTGATTACCAATGGAACCGGACCTGGGCAGGAAAGGAACTTTCGCCGGGCCTTCAGCTTCCTTATATTCCTGTGCACAAAGCATGGTTACAGGGAACGCTTCACCTGAAGTCGTTTTTTGGACAGGTTATGGTCACCGCTATTTCGTCACGGTGGACTACGGTAGATGCTTCAACTTTCTTACCTCCCTGTACTTTGATGAATGCTGGAATTGGGTATGAATATCACCATTATCGAATGGCAATTGGGATACGCAATATTTTCAATACATCGTACCAAGATATGCCTTGGTTTCCACAACCGGGGAGCCAAGCTCACTTCTCTGTTTATGCAAAATTTTAATTGCACTAAATCTTTTAATCTAATTTTTTTATTTTCATTGAACCCTTAAATAAATTTTATGAAACTTTCTCAATCCTCCCCTGTATTCTTTTTTTGCCAAAATCTTTTTCGGTTATTCTGCCTCTCTATTGTACTGATATCCTGTGCTAAAGAGGATGTAAAGCCGCTGTTATCAGCCTATGGCAATGGTTTGTGGGTGGTCAATGAGGGCCCATTTGGATCAGGAACCGGTACGTTAACTTGGATTTCTCGGGACGGAAACAGGATAGAACAAGATGTGTTTGGGAAGGTCAATCAAAGGCCCTTGGGCAATATTGCACAGAGCATGCAAAGCAGGGGAAATCAAGGCCTGATTGTAGTCAATAATGCAGGTAAATTAGAGTGGGTTAATTTACAGACCATGGTTTCGGAGGGTATGTTGCAAGGATTGGCTTTGCCATCGGCTGTGGTGGTTGATCCTGTGCGTGGGAAAGCTTATGTTAGTGAATGGATTCGTTTTGGTGGGTCTGGCAGGGTAGCGGTAATTGACCTTGTGAGTAGACAGAAAATCAAGGATATTCCAGTAGGACCTTTTCCAGATGCTTTGTTATTAGCCAACCAGCAGTTGTGGGTTGCTAATGGTGATTCGAATTTTGTGACCGTTGTGGATATCAATGCCGATACGGTTTTGACTCATCTCGAAGTTGGCGATCGGCCTAACAGCATGGTTGCTTGGCAAAACAAAGTAGTGGTGATGTGTGGTGGTAGGCCGAGTTGGGCAGGAATAGAGACAGGGGGCTCGATTCATTTGTGTTCAACTACTCCGTTGCGCGTAGTCGAGGAGGACACTTTTGTCTTGCATGGTCAACATCCAAAAGATATGATTTTAATGCCTTCAGGCGATGCTGTACTCTATCAGTTAGAGGCCGCCAACGGTTTTGGTCTCCAACAATTAGGTTTACCATGGGCATCAGCGCCAATAAACCCTGGTTTACCCTTATTTCCAAAGGTATTTTATCATATTGCCTTTGATCCCTACGGAAATCGCTCATTTTATGCCACCGATGCAGGAAATTTTGGACAAGCCGGAAAATGTTACCGTTTTAATGGGCAATGGTCTCCTGTAGATTCTTTTACAACAGGAATTGCCCCAGGACATTTATTTTTTGTGCCGTAGATTTTATCAATGAATTGGGTACTGCTATAAGATTAAGGACGGCGTGGGAGATGGTTTTCGGCTAGCATGCATCGGGCTGATCCGCCACCAATACGTTCGATGGTTGGAATTTCGACAGGGAGGAGGTTGGCATTAGCCTCAATCTTTCGGCGTTGTTTTGCTGTCCAGGATGCAATGGCGCGTTGGGAGGCTATCCAGTGCGGTGTGCCGTTTGCAGAATAAGCCTCCAAGACATTCGCCGCAAATTCGCTAACCTGTTGCAAGGTGAGGTCGATGATCAACCTGTCGCTATCCTGCAGGCGTTGGCGAATTTCAACCTGTGTTAGCTTCTCCACACCTTCGCCACCCCAAAAGGCGAGGCTACGCCCCAAGCTCATGACCACGTTTGTATGGTACAGGGGCAGACCATGAAGATCCTGCGTTTCAAAGGAGAGGGGTTCGTAACCAAAGGTCGAACACCATGAGTGCAAAAGCACGGTACTGGTTCGGCTCGAAAGAGCAGCGTAGACCACGTGGTTTTGATGATCAAAGACCATGCTTCCTGTTCCTTCCAGGTATTGACCTCCATCGGCCCAGTCGCTCCAATCCGATTCAAAGTCCACCTGGAATCCAGCTTCAATCAATTCATGGGCCAGGTTGGGACGTATTTCCATACGCCTTGAAGGAGATTCCATCGGGAAATGCACCAAGCCTGCACTTCCGTTTGCGATGACCGAAATTGACTCGACATAATCTTGGCCATTATGCTTGACAGGGCTGGTCGGCAAGGTACAAAATACATTGTTAAGAAATACCGCATCCGGGCATGCAGGATGATCGCGATCTTCCAGAATGGTCAAGGGAATACCGGCGCTTTGAATGGTATCAGCCATTCGGTCAAATTCACGAAGGCCTTGAAGGGTAATTTCTTTGGCTTCGGCCGGAGACGGCCCTGCGGCTTGAAATGTATTGCTCAATGCAGTTTCTGGGTTCCACCCAAAATGCTTGGGGCGGAGCATGATCAGCCCTGGACCGCATGGGGTGGACTCGTAGGTCATAGGTTAATAGGGCTATTCCTTGTAATGTATTCTATGTCGCAATGCCAAGGCTTCATTATTTATTTGGAAAGGCCACCGGTGATAGATGCAGTGATACGCACCACCAAAGCTCTAGGGAAAAGACCGGTAGACGCTGCAAGGAAACGATTCATGAAGCCGTGCACGGCCACGGTTCTTCCGTGCATCATAGCTTCGTGGCCAAATCGCGCGACCTCGGCCGATCTCGGAATTTGTTTGCTTTTGAGCATGGACGGGGCGGCTTGTCCTGGTTCTTTCATGGCCTGCGCAAAGCCGCTTTGGGTAGGGCCTGGACATAGGGATGTCACCGTAATGCCATGGCGTTTCAGCTCAAAATGGATGGCTTCCGAAAAGTGCAAGACAAAGGCCTTGGTTGCAAAGTAGACGGCCATGCCGGGACCGGGCTGAAAGGAGGCCGTCGAAGCCACGTTCATGATGCGCCCGCTACCGCGTTGGATCATATCCTGCATGTACAATTTGGTCAGGTGAACGACTGCACGGACATTCAGGTCGATCATGGAGGCTTCTTTTTCCCAGGGAATGGATTCGAAGGGACCGTGCGTCCCAAAGCCAGCATTGTTGATCAGGTAATCTACCTGCAACCCCGAAGCGCTGGTGCTGCGGTACAGGTTTTCAATGGATGCTGGTAAGCTGAGGTCTAAGCCGTAACAATGAATATCTAATTTATGCGGACTCGAGGTTAGGATCTCTTCACGCAGGGCTTCGAGGCGGTCCAGCCTACGGGCAACGAGGATAAGGTCATCGCCTGCAGCGGCATGGATGCGAGCAAGTTCAAGGCCGATTCCGTCAGAGGCTCCGGTAATAAGGGCTGTGGGCATGATTGGCTAAGGATTAAATTGGGAGAATAGGCGGGTTAGGAATTGAATTTCTATGCTTTAGTCTATTGTATTTTGACTCTGTAGTTCATTGTATGGATATGGAATAGACTTTGAGAATTTTAAGGGGTTAGACTTTGTAACAAGGAGTCGTCTTTGGCAGACTTCAGGCGGATCAAGTCACCCATGATTTCGTTGGGGACGGTGGCCGAAAGGACATATTGCTGAATTTTCCAGGATCCGTTGGCGAAGGTCATCACGCCAGAACCGCGGCATAATTTCATTCGGGTGTCGAGCAATTCTTCGAACCATGCGACGCTGCTGTCCGCCGTGAAATGGAATAGCCGTGTGACCGCCTGCATGTTCCAGGCCTTGCCCCGTTCGAAATGCGGTTGGGCATAGGCCATGAATTCGGCTTTGGTCCAGTGTTCGCCTGCATCGGTTCCGACGAAAACCGACGAATCGTCCATGCATTGGAAGTATTCTTGGAACTGGGCCTTGGCTGCCGCCTCGTGATAACGATCAAGGCAAGCCGTTGCCGATGCAAGAGCATTGCTGGCCTTGTCCGGAGCCGAAGGGGAACAGGCTTGGAGGAAAGGAATTAAAGCCATCACCTGGCCTATGGCCCGAATTAATCGATAGTCAAGAAAAGCCATTGGAAGAAGTTTTATTAAAAGGGGTTCTTTGGCGGACAATGGGAATTATCTTCAAAAATTTGTGGATATCCCAAAGGTAACCTAATTTAGGAACATGAAAACAAACCCGAATATGCCTTATCGTTTAAGGTCAGCGTTTCGAATCATGGTCTGCACCGGGCTGTTCCTGGTGGGGATTGTTCTGAATATAGGGGCTCAAACCCGTATCAGAGACTTCATTGATGCCGAAATTTTTCTTAAAGGGGTCTTTGGACAGGATTGTCGAATGGATGAATACGGTATTCTCAAGATTAACGGTAAAGACTACAAGGCGGGGAACGTGACTTTCAGGCTAAGGGATGTTCGCATCCGTTATGAAGAACCCAAGGCAGGTCCTAATTGCCCTGTGCCATGTCCCCCTAAAGCGGTTATCAAATTTGTATGCAGAAAAACGCCTTGTGTTTCGGTGATTCAATCAGAGAATAGCATAGAATTTCCGGCTTCCATGGCAGTTTACCAATTGGAGTTTACCGATCTTCCTAAAGGACGCAAGATGTTCAGCATATTCTTGGAATTGCAACGCTTTCTTCGACAAATTGCGATATCGGAAAGTTCTTTTGCCAAATAATGGCGAAGGTTAGGGCAGCCTGCCTAAATTTGATGTTATGCCTTACATGTTCCGGCGGTACTGACCGCCTACCCCGTACAAAGCTTGGGTAATTTGTCCCAAGGAACAGTATTTCACCGCTTCCATGAGCACATTGAACAGATTTTCCTGACGAAGAGCGGCCAAGCTTAATTGGTTTAACCAATGCTGCGCCTCTTCGGGGTAGCGTTGATGCAGGGCATTCAGCGCCTCAATTTGCGCTTCTTTTTCGGCCTCGGTCGCACGAATCACTTCGCCGGGAATCAAAGTGGGCGAGCCTTCTCTGCTTAGGAAAGTATTTACACCAATAATCGGAAGATCCCCGTTGTGTTTGAGGGTTTCGTAGATAAGGGATTCTTCTTGAATTTGATTGCGTTGGTACATGGATTCCATAGCGCCGAGGACCCCGCCCCTTTCGGTTATGCGATCAAACTCCATCATCACGGCTTCCTCGACCAAATCGGTGAGTTCTTCGATCACGAAAGATCCTTGAAGGGGGTTCTGGTTGTAGGCTAAACCTAATTCACGGTTGATAATCAATTGAATGGCCATGGCCCGACGAACCGATGCTTCCGTGGGGGTGGTGATCGCTTCATCGAATGCATTGGTGTGAAGAGAATTGCAATTATCATAAATCGCATACAAGGCCTGTAAAGTGGTCCGAATATCGTTAAAATCAATTTCTTGAGCATGAAGGGATCGCCCCGAAGTCTGGATATGGTACTTAAGCATTTGGGACCGTTCATCCGCTCCATATTTTTCGCGCATCGCTTTGGCCCAAAGGCGTCGTGCAACTCTACCGATAACGGCGTATTCGGCATCAATCCCGTTGCTGAAGAAGAAACTGAGATTGGGCGCGAAACGATTGATATCCATTCCGCGGGAAAGGTAATACTCCACATAGGTGAAGCCATTGGCAAGGGTAAAAGCTAATTGGGTGATGGGATTGGCCCCAGCTTCGGCGATGTGGTACCCTGAAATCGAAACGGAATAAAAATTACGTACCTGGTGTTGGATAAAGTATTCCTGAACATCCCCCATAAGCCTTAGCGAAAATTCTGTTGAGAAAATGCAGGTGTTCTGGGCTTGGTCTTCTTTGAGGATATCGGCTTGGACGGTACCACGAACCCGGGTCAAGGTCTTGCTACGAATTGCCTGATACACCTTCGGATCGAGGACCATGTCGCCGGAGAGGCCAAGTAAAGCCAATCCCAATCCGTTGTTCCCTTCTGGAAGTACTTGATCAGGCCGATTGCCCAACGCATGCTCCAAATTGTAAGAAGGCCATGGTGATGACGAGCTTTGAAGGGCCTGAATCCGAAGTTTAATTTGATCCTGAAGTCCGTTTTCACGAATATAAATTTCGCATTGCTGGTCGATGGCTGCATTCATGTAGAAGGCCAATAGGACGGGTGCAGGGCCGTTGATGGTCATGGAGACTGAGGTCGCTGCATCACATAGATCAAAGCCTGAATACAATTTCTTAGCGTCGTCCAGGCAACAAATGCTTACTCCGGAGTTACCGATTTTGCCGTAAATATCCGGGCGCCGATCCGGGTTGTTGCCGTATAGTGTTACCGAATCAAAAGCCGTGCTGAGACGCTTGGCTGGCATGCCGAGGGAGACATAGTGAAAACGTTTGTTGGTTCGTTCGGGACCACCTTCCCCGGCAAACATTCGGGTAGGGTCCTCTTGTTCGCGTTTGAAGGGGAATACACCAGCCGTGTAGGGGAACGAGCCTGGAACATTTTCTTGCAACATCCATCGCAGGAGGTCTCCGTAATGGGTGTACCGGGGCAAGGAAATTTTGGGCAACTTGAGCCCGGAAAGCGTTTTGGTATGGGTATTTACCTTTAGGTTTTTGCCACGAACACGGTACACAAATTCATCAGCCATGTAGGCGGCTTTGAGGGTGGGCCATGTTTCCAGCATACGAGTATAAGATCCCTTCATCAGTGATTTAACACCGATGATCCGCTGGTGGATCGCTTGCTGGGCATTCAGGGAATCAAGGTTGGTGGTCGCATCGGGTTTGCAATCAGGGCTTGGATCTTTGGGGCTTGTGGACAAGAGTCGATGGCTTTCTTCCAGGGCAAACCATTGTCCCGCCAGTTCGGCTTGTTCATTTACCTCTTGATTGTAACGTCGTATGCTGTCAGTGATTTCGGATAAATAACGTGTACGCGATGGCGGGATAATATAAATTTTCTCGGAGAGACCTTCGGTTACAGGGTAAGGCTGGTCCGCCAAAGTGAATCCACATCGGTCAGCAAGCAAGCGCATCAAGCGTGCGTACAGGCGGTTCATGCCCGGATCGTTGAATTGGCTGGCAATGGTTCCCTCCACCGGCATTTCGGAGGGAGGCGTTTCCCATAATCCATGGTTGCGCTGGTACTGCTTTTTGACATCCCGAAGCGCATCCTGACCACCGCGCTTATCGAATTTATTGACCGCAATCAGGTCGGCAAAATCGAGCATATCTATTTTCTCCAATTGGGTGGCAGCACCATATTCTGGCGTCATCACATAGAGTGATATATCGCTGTGATCGATGATCTCGGTATCGCTTTGGCCGATGCCCGATGTTTCGAGAATAATCAAATTGAATCGGGAGATTTTGAGCAACGACAAGGTGTCCCGCACATGCCGGCTCAAGGCCAAATTGGATTGCCTGGTGGCGAGCGAGCGCATATAAACCCGTGGATGGTGAATGGCATTCATGCGAATGCGATCGCCGAGCAAGGCCCCCCCGGTTTTGCGTTTAGACGGATCCACTGATACTACAGCGATACGAGGGCCTTCGTGCGGGTTCAAAGGGTTTCCGGTGCTGTGAATGAAGCGTCGAATCAATTCATCCACCAGCGAAGATTTACCGGCACCTCCAGTCCCGGTGATTCCAACTACAGGGATTTTTGGAAGCGTTTTCTCGTTGGCCTTGTGATCAGTATCGTTGTTAATCGAAAAGCCTAAGTTCTTCGCTAATTGGGAAAAAAGTATCGGATCGTTTTCGGCCAGCGAAATTCCGCGGGCCAAGGCAGGGTCAAGCCCCTGACGGATTTGATCGGCCCATTCGGCGATTTTATCCTTTTGATCTGAAACCACCGAAAAATCAGATTGTTGCAACAAATCATTGATCATGCCTTGGAGTCCCAAGGCTCTTCCATCATCCGGAGAATAAATACGGTTGATCCCGTAGGCATGCAATGCTTCGATCTCCGAAGGGAGAATGGTTCCGCCACCCCCTCCAAAAATACGGATATGCGGACAATTCCTCTCCCTTAGAAGGTCATAGAGGTATTGAAAAAATTCGATATGCCCGCCTTGGTACGAGGTTATTGCAATAGCCTGGGCATCTTCTTGGACGGCACAATCCACGATTTCTGCGGCCGAACGGTTGTGGCCGAGGTGGATGACTTCGGCCCCACTTTTCTGAAGGATGCGTCGCATGATGTTGATGGCAGCATCGTGCCCATCAAAGAGCGAGGCGGCGGTGACGATTCGAACGGGATTTCGAGGCTGATAAACGGTGATATTCTGCATTTCGCGCCAAATTACAACGCGGTTAGGTTAAGGAGGTTTGTTTAGGCTGGTGGCTAGCCCTACTTTTGTTCCATGGCTCGTTATTTGCTCACTGCCGCGTTGCCTTATGCCAACGGTCCGATACACATAGGCCACCTAGCGGGTTGTTACCTCCCTGCGGATGTGTACCATCGCTACCTGAAAGCTAAAGGCGATGACGTTCTTTTGATTTGTGGAACGGACGAGCATGGAGTGGCCATCACTTTGCAAGCTCGCAAAGAAGGAGTAACCCCTCAGGAATTGGTGGATAAGAATTTCAAGATTATTCATGAGGCTTTTCAAGGACTTGGTATCGAATTCTCTCATTTTTCAAGAACATCCAGGGAAATTCATCACCGAGAAGCCCGGTCCTTTTTTTTGGATTTGTATAACAAAGGATTTCTTAAAGAAAAAACTACCTCACAATTTTATGATCCTGTTGCTAGAACTTTTCTTGCAGATCGATATTTAGTGGGGACATGTCCGCATTGCGGATTTGACGGGGCTTACGGAGATCAATGTGAGAATTGCGGCACTTCATTGAGCCCGGATGAACTCAAAGAGCCCCGTTCCGTTCTGAGTGGCTCCGTTCCTGAGAAGCGAGAGACTAACAATTGGTTTTTGCCAATGGATGAAATGCTCAATCTTCCTGAATTTGCCAAATACACCGAACGGATCACGCGATGGAAATCCAATGTCAAAGGGCAGTTTCATTCCTGGGTTCAGCAAGGGTTGCAGCCCAGAAGCATGACTCGTGACTTGGATTGGGGGGTACCTGTTCCCTTGGAAGGTGCTGAGAATAAGGTGCTTTATGTTTGGTTTGATGCGCCCATCGGATACCTTTCGGCCACCAAGGAATACATGGAATTGCAGGGAAATCCGGAAGGATGGCGAGCCTATTGGGAATCCGAGGATTCTCGGCTTGTTCATTTTATTGGGAAAGATAATATCGTATTTCATACCTTGATTTTCCCCATGATGCTTGCGGCTCATGATCAAATGGTTTTGCCTTGGCAAGTGCCTGCTAATGAATTCATGAATCTAGAGGGACGTAAAATTTCTACATCCAGGGGGTGGGCTGTATGGCTGCATGAATACCTCCGAGATGTTCCGGGAAGGGAAGATGAGCTTCGTTATACGTTGTTATGTAATTTACCTGAGACCAAGGATGCTGATTTTTCGTGGCAAGACTTTCAACTTCGGGTTAATTCTGAGTTGGTTGCTATTTTGGGTAATTTCGTGAACCGGGTCATGGTACTTACCCGCAAATTGAGTAATGGACAATGTGGAGATTTGCCGTCGGAAGATCCGAACACAGCGCACGGGTCCTTATCGCTCGAGTTGGATAGTACCGGCAAAGATATTCGATTGGCCATGGAGCAGTTCCGGTTGAGGGAAGCTATGGCCGGAGTGATCCACCTTGCTCGTCTGGGGAACCGGTATTTGGCCGAAACAGAGCCCTGGAAGATGCTCAAAAATGATTCTGAGGCTGCATCGTGCGTCCTAAGGGTCGCCGCCGAATTATGTGCTGAATTATGCATCGCCTTGGAGCCCTTCTTGCCATTTACAGCCACAAGATTATGTAGTCAATTGCAATGGTATCCCACCGATCACGACCGTGAAGCCTGGTGGAGTACCGGATTAAGATGTACCTACCTGACTTCGGGAAAACAGCTGGGAGAGCCTGCCTTGCTTTTTACCCCTATCGAAGATGATTTTATAAATGCACAGGTTCACAAATTGCAATCCATGAACGACCAAAATCCCCAAACCGCGCCAACGCCGTCTGATCCAACGCCGTCTGATCCAACGCCGTCTGATCCAACGCCGTCTGATCCAACCTTGTCTGTGCCTAACTCATCCCTTGCGTTGAAGCCCGAGGTGAGTTTTGATCAATTTGCTTCCATGGATTTGCGAATCGCGACGATTTTGAGTGCACAACCGGTTCCCGGCGCTGACAAGGTTTTTGAAATTAAGGTTGACCTGGGGGATGAGCAACGTACTGTCGTTTCCGGAATCGCACAGCATTTTCAACCCGAGGCATTGTTGGGCAAGCAGGTTTTGATGTTGATCAATTTGGCACCTCGCAAAATCAGAGGTATTGTTTCCCAGGGAATGCTCTTGTTGGCAGAGAACCGAGAGGGCCAATTGGTCTTGGTGGGCCCTTCCGGTACCGGAATTCGACCCGGTGACAAGGTAAGTTAGACTATGGCTTGGTTGCGTTAGAGCGCATTTGTTGATGCTGGTGCATGGGCTGTCTTGGTACTGCTTTTCAACAAAATTGGCGAAGGGTTGAGCAAGGGCATCCTCTTCTTTTTTGTTATTTTGATTCTGGGACAAGCGTCGAAAATCGCGAGCTCACTTTGCAGCCAAATGCAGTTCGTTCTTTATGGCCTTTAGAATATCTGCTGAGGCTATTTGTCCGGTCCATTGCAGAATTTTACTCCCGCGCCGTAAAGTGAGCTATATCTTAGACCGTTTCGATTGCAATACCAAAAAGATTCGATCATCGGCTGGCTCGATACCGGTTGATCATACAGGGTTTTTAAAAAAATAAGATCAAATTGACCACTTTCTTGGATTTTGTCCCTCCCTTTTTTTGGAAGCCATGAGCATTTTGCCTTCGTGTTGGAAACGTTCGAGAAGTTTTGGTTTAAGGTAAAGTAGAAATTTCACACCGAGGATGGCTTCCGATAGGAAACCCGATAACACTACAAAAATGCCTATTGGACTATTCAGAAGGGCTGTTGGTAGCCCTACAAAATCCCCCCAAAAAGAACAATTACTCTTACAAATGGCTTTAAAACACAGCCATTGTCAGTGTTATCAAGTCGATTGACCTGACATGTCAAAGCAGAGTTCGACCAAATGGCGGCTATGATCCGGCCAGGCTTTGGGAGGGGCTGGTGGTTGTGGCAGCCATTCTCTCAGGGTTATTCCGGCGGCAGCGTCCAGCCCTTGGCCCACCGCTACACCCATGCGACGAAGAGCTTCGGCGTTGCAGGCTTGTTCAAATTGGTGCTTCATGGGGATGACCATAAGCTTTTTGCCTAGAAACAGGGTCTCAGCCGGGGTCTCAAAACCGGCACCGCATAAAACACCTGATGCATGTTCCAAATGTTGGAGAAACAAAGCGTCTCCGGCAGGATGCCAAGTGAAGCGGCCCTCCTTGATTGATTCTTGCACGGTTTTGCTAAAGATGACCCATTCCTGTTCGGGACCGTAGCGGCTCAGAAAATCCCGAAGCAGGTTATCCCCGTAGGCTGGGAGGTAAACAAGAATTTCGGGGTTGTCACGCGAGGTTTGAAGAGCGCGAATCCCGGGGCGAATCACTGGAGTATAAATAAAATCATCATAGGACTCAAAGTGCAATCCAATGGACCTGGCGCATGAGGCATAATTCTGAAACAGCCATTCGGCATGGGGCGCCTTCAGATGGGCAGGCCGAGGGGCCAAAGGGGACAGAAAGGAAGCTTGATGACTGAGACCCACGATATGCCGGTACTTTTGTCGACGAGCGGCTAAGGCCGAAACCGGTTCAAAATCGTTTATCACCAAGTCATAATCGTGCAGGGGTAGCTGTCGGCTGTCGCTGAGCAATTGCCATGGACGCTGAATGGCCAAAGTCTGCCACCAATTAAAACTTCCATGACGTCCAAAAACAAAGCCAGCTCCTGCTAAACGGTATTTCACCGGGTAATTTAGGGTTACATTCACATCCTTTCCGGAAACCAGGATATCCAATTCGCCTCTTTCCACCAAGTGGGGGATGAATGCCGAGGCTCTGCTCATGTGCCCGTTTCCGGTGCCTTGAATTGCGTAAAGAATGCGTGACCTAGTCAATGTTATTTAAATAAATCCCGAAGGCCTTGGGTTACTAGTCGAAGATAACGAGAATATTTCTTCTAACAAGGGGTGAGGAAACAATCTTTCCTTCGAAGCAGCTTTGTGGAGGTCTTCTCTTCTAATTCGACTTTGAGTTGAGTTTTGGTTTAGGACTTACCCGACATGGACACACCCTATGCTGCTTGGTAAATATGGTCTTGATGATTGGTTGATGGATGTGCCCTGGACTACATAATCGTAACCTCTTTCGATGGCCAGGTTCGCTGTGTATACGATGCCAGCCAATACCGTTTCTTGAATTGCTAGATATCAAAGATATCCCCGTTGAGAATGACAATCCCTGGATCAATTTGGTCTGGGTAATGAAGGAGTTCATTGCCATAGCAGCCAAAAGGCCTCATTAACAAATCTTAAAGTACTAGCTGGTCTATTTTTTGCTTTTCCATCATTAAATATTCTTTGGGAAGCAAAATATTGGCGAAAAGTAAATTCATTGAGAACGATGAATCGGCAATGCGATTTGTATGCTAAATTAGATGCATGAATAAGTTCAATATTGGTCTTTATGAAGCTTTTTGACCCTTTTGGAAACCCTTTGCTGATCAAAAGAATCTTGTTCGGCGTCTTTGGATCATTTTATTATATTGGATTGTGCGTCATCAATAGGCTTCGCATCAACGGTACCAATATCGTAAGGGATTTGCCCTCCAACAATGTGTTATTCGTATCGAATCATCAAACCTACTACCGTGACGTAATGGCCATTTTTCATTCCATTTGCGCAGCCAAATGGGGGTACGGAAAGAGATTGTGGGCTCCGTTTTATTTGTTATGGATTCCAGCAAGGTTGTATTATGTCGCTGCGACGGAGACCATGAAGAAAAGTGGATTTCTACCTTGGCTGTTCAGCCTGGCTGGTGCGGTTACAGTGAAACGTACATGGAGGGAAGCTGGTCAAGAAGCGCAGCGTCTGGTGGATGTTTCTGAAGTTGAAAAGATTTACAAGGCCTTGAATTTTGGTTGGGTATTGACTTTCCCGCAAGGAACCACTAAACCTTATGCCGAGGGGCGACGAGGGGTTGCCCAAATGATTATCGAGCAGAAGCCCGTTGTGGTTCCTGTGGTTATCAACGGATTTCGCAGAGCCTTTAACAAAAAAGGATTGCTCCTTAAGAAAAGAAACGTGGATTTAAGCGTCACATTCAAAGCGCCCTTGGAAATTGATTACACAGCCAGTAAAGATCAAATTATCGGACAAATCATGGACGCGATCGAGCAAAGCGACCGTTTTCGCTTCCCGCATTACCGCCCGGCCCAAGGGTGAAAAAATCCTCCTTTTCGTGAGAATGCAGGGTGAGCAGTCCTGATCGGGTCAATTGAATAAGCATATTGCGGGCCCGTACGGTTCCAATATTAAACATTGACTTACATTGCGAGACATTGATGCGCGGGTTAGTCCTTAGGTAATCCAGCAGGGCTTGTTCTTTGCTTCCAAATTCAAGGACGGGTTCATCTTTCCTTTCCGGTTCCTCGTTTTGTAACATTCTAATACTCATGTCGGAAGCTAGTAGGCACCGGTCGTTGCTCCGGATATAAACCTCCCATTCACCCTCATCACTCAAACAACAGACTGGTTTATGGTCAGATTCTTTGATTTCCACCATCAGGACTTCTTTCATACCGACTTGCAGGGGGTGAAAATTCAGGGGTACTTCAGGCATACAAAAAAAATTTCCAGCATTTTCCAGCATTTGCTTTTCAGCTTCGGTATCCAGATGCCGAAGACTGCCGTTATCCCTTACACCCACTAGCAAGCGGCCTCCTCGGGTATTGGCGAAGGCACAAAGGGTTTTTGCAATTTTGCGCGATGAGGAAATCGTCTCTTTGAAGTCTTGACGATCATGTTCCCCCTCTTCAATCCACCGATAAAAGTTCACATGACTGATACCGGAGCACGTATCCCCTTTGAGATTGACCGGGCCTGAATGCTGGACGCTTGTACGGTGGCCCCTGATATCCTTTTTCACACCTTGAAATTAAGGGGGGGGATCCTGCAAGAGGCATTCCGGGTCCCAGAAAACTTCTTGAAAATTCTGGACGATATCGTCCAGGACGTAGATGCCTTCCCTTTTTAATTGGTCGGCCATCGTGGTTTTGCTACCAAAATGATGTTTCCCGCTGAGCAGGCCATTCCGGTTAACCACACGATGAGCAGGAACTGCCGGGATCACCTGATGGGAAGCGTTCATCGCATAGCCCACGGCTCTTGCGCTTCGCCCGCTTCCCAAAAATTTAGCAATAGCGCCGTAGCTGGTGACCCTTCCACGCGGCACCAGTCGAACAACCTCGTAAACAGCGGCAAAAAAATCCCTTTCCAATAGACCCAAAAATACAATACGCCTTCTTTGAAAGTGGAGAACCCTTGGTAGATATGGTTTTATCCCCTAATTTGCGAGGGTAATTAAAAAAATGGAATTTGTTATAGGCCAAATCTCCGGGTTGATGGACGCTCGCTTTGCGGCGGCGGCAGGCACCGAGCGTGTGATTTTGAATCCTTGGCCAAGCCAGGGATTCTCAGCCCATGGGACAGGTGATTATGAAGCCGATTATGTACATCAAGCGGAGGGACAAGTTGAAATTTTGAAGCAAACACTCGCTACCTGGAATGAAATTAAAGATTGGGTCGCCGGGCCAGAAATTTGGTTGGCTGTCCCATCACCATGCCTATCGATGGCATTGGAAGCCTATAGTTCTTTGGAGGATTGTTGTGGAATCATGGTTCCGGCAGGTCAACCCTATGCAACAAGGTTACCGTCTCAAATTCCCTCACAGATTCCCCCACAGATTCCTTATGCTTTGGATTTTTCTTTTACAGGTTTAAGCAGAACGAGAGCATGGTCTTCTGTTCACCCACCGGAATGGGTAGTGGTGCCATGGTCTCTTCTTGGGACGGATTCAGGAAGCTCCGAATGGGCAAATAAGGCAACCTATGTCTTGGTGGAGTCCCTCGAAGGGGTTGACGCCTTACAAACCTTGCAGGAGCTTCCATCTATTGTTGGGATTTACCTCCAAGCGAGACCAGGCGACCAAACGGACTACGAGGCTTGGCAGCAAATCATTGATCGAATAAGTCTATAAAAACCTTGCCCTAAGGTAGTGAATTGGAAGGCCTTGCGCCATATAGCGTGATTCGTAGGTGGTATGTACCGATAGGGCGCTTTGTTCTTTGGAATCTCTTTGCGCCTCATTTTCAGGGGAGTGAATATCCCGAATGCAGCGTTCGATATGAAGTCCTTCGGATTGCCAGGCTTCGAGGGAGTATTCAAACAAAGGTGTGTTATCGGTTTTGAGATGGATGCAGCCGTTTGGATGCAGAATATTTTGGTATCGGCGCAGGAAGGCAGGACTACTGAGGCGTTTTTTTTCGCGGCTCTCACGGGGTTGCGGATCCGGAAACGTGATCCAAATTTCATTAACTTCGCCATCCGCAAAATACTGCTCTATTTGCTCAAGTCGTGTTCGTATGAAACCCGCATTGCGGAGCATTTTGCTTTCTAAGATCTTGGCACCGTGCCACATTCTTGCTCCTTTGATATCGGCACCAATCCAATATAGTTCCTTGAATTTTTCGGCCATCCCAACGGTCCATAACCCTGTCCCACAACCCAATTCGAGGGTGAGGGATTTAATTTGGAAATTGTTATGGGATTCGGGGCGATGGGTGGGATCTGCGAGCAAGGATCGCCATTGGCCTGCACAATTTTCGGGATGTTCCCAAACCCAGGGCATGGCCGCCATTTCCGCAAAATGCGCGAGCTTACGTCTGCCCAACAGTTGAGGTATTATGGAGGATTCGGGAATAAAGGCGAACTGTGTTTTCCAATCCAAGGTACAAGGCGTCGGCCACCAGGGCGTGGCCTATCGAAACTTCGTGCAGCCAAGGAATGTGTTGATGCAGTGTTCCTAAATTAGCGAGATTCAAATCATGCCCCGCATTTACCAGTAGTCCTAAATCAGCAGCGGCACGGGCTGTTTCCACATACGGAATCAATAACTGCGAGGCATGGATTGATCCAACGTAATGCTTGGCATAGGCTTCGGTGTACAGCTCGATGGCGTCCACTCCGAGTTGGGCTGCCCTTTGGGCATGAATCTCTTCAGGGTCAATGAAAATAGACACCCGAATGCCGGCTTCTTGAAGTTGAAGGATCAAGGGGGTAAGGCGATTAGCATGCTTTTCGAGGTTCCAACCATGGTCCGATGTTATTTGAGCGGGCTCGTCCGGCACCAAGGTTGCTTGATGGGGCTTCACTTCCAGAACTAAGTCCATGAAATTCGGGTCGTAAGGATTCCCCTCGATGTTGAGTTCGGTATGCAGGCAGCTTTGTAGGGCCCTTACATCATTGAAGCGAATATGCCGAGCATCTGGTCGGGGATGCACCGTGATGCCATCTGCCCCGAAACGCTCGCAATCCAAGGCAACCGCCACCGGGTCGGGAATTTTCCCGCCTCGACTGTTGCGAAGGAGGGCGATTTTGTTAATGTTGACGCTGAGCCTGGTCAAAGCGAGAAGCTCTCACCGCAGGCGCAGGATCGGGCGGCGTTGGGGTTATTGAAGTGAAATCCTTTCCCGTTGAGCCCGTCACTGAAATCCAGTTCGGTACCAATCAAGTAAACCAGGCTTTTTTTATCGCAGAGTAATCGGACACCTTTGTCTTCGAAGCGCTGGTCCTCCGGTTGGGGTTCAGCCTCAAAATCCATGCGATAAGAGAGGCCGGAACAACCTCCGCTCAGCACCGAAATGCGCAAGTAGGATTTGCCGCTTTGTTCAGGGTCAAGGAGCAGGGTCTGCACCTTGTCAGCGGCTTTTTGGGAGATTTGCAACATAGTTCTTGCAAAATTACAAGGAGGGAGGGACTTTTCCTTAAATTCGGGATTCAATGGATGACGCTGCTGGGAACCAAGTCCCCCTTGCCGAATTTTTGAGGGTTGAGCATCTGGGGATCGCTGTGCATTCCCTGGATGCGGCCGAGCCAATGTACACCCGCTTGTTGGGGGTGCCTCCCTACAAGAGGGAAACTGTGGAATCCGAAGGGGTGGTGACCAGCTTTTTTCGGGTGGGGCCCAACAAAATTGAATTGCTCGAAAGCTTAAACTCTGAAGGCCCCATCGCCAAATTCCTAACCCAAAGAGGGGAGGGCCTTCATCATGTAGCGTATGCGGTGGAGGATATCCGTGCCTCGATGGCCAGGCTACGCGACCAAGGGTTTCAGCTTCTTTCGGAAGAACCCAAAGCTGGAGCGGACCATCAGTGGGTTTGTTTCTTGCATCCCCGCAGTGCAGGGGGCTTGCTGGTCGAACTTTGCCAACCAAGGCAAGATAGCGGTTCGTCCTCTGTCGCTTAAGCGATTTGTTCGACAGGGATCACGCCGAGGTTGCGGCCAACTTTGCCGAAGGCGTTAATGACCCTTTGCAATTGTTCGGTGGAATGTGCCGCGGATAGTTGAACCCGAATGCGGGCCAGGCCCTGCGGGACGACCGGGTAAAAGAAACCGATGACATACACCCCTTCAGCTAACAAGTCATCGGCCATGCGTTGGCTCAAGGCGGCATCGTAGAGCATGATGGGGACGATGGCA
>Ga0194121_10003879_pt1 | contig 22234 bp, 23 predicted proteins | sample TA2MahCa50mmetaG_FD_148609 | JGI IMG/M metagenome (GOLD analysis project Ga0194121, IMG submission 148609) | Freshwater microbial communities from Lake Tanganyika, Tanzania - TA2015020 Mahale Deep Cast 50m | ecosystem: Environmental > Aquatic > Freshwater > Lake | place: Tanzania: Lake...
CCTGATGGGGCCGCTTAAGGTTCCCTACTTCGCTTCCGGCACATGCCGGGCCAGGTCCATCGTGTCATGAAGCACCCGTAGGACTACGATGCTCCTGTCTTTCTCGCGGGAGGCTCGAAAGACAACAAAATGGCGGCCTGCATGCAGCGAATAGAGCCTCACGCCAATCTCCGGACGCGGCCTTACCCCGACTGCGGCGGGACCTGCGCTTAGCGCGGCCAGGGCATCCGCCAGAATCTGCGCGTATATATCGGCTTGAGCCGCACCGAACTGATCTTCGGTCCACCGGCCGATGTCTTCAAGATCGGCCTCCGCTGCAGCTACGGTTCTGACCGCCCAGATCGCGTGCGTCACTTCGAACGCCGCGCCCTTCCCCGCTTCATCAGCGCGGTAACGTGCTTGCGTAGCGCATCGGGGGTCTCAAAGGCGGTGTAGCGCCCCGCTTCCATGTCCGCCAGGCCGATGTTGACGGCGCTGCGCAGGGCTTTCAGCTTGACTTCATCTTCCCTATCCCGCCGCTCGATCAGGCGCAGACCGTCGCGCAGCACTTCGCTCGCGTTCTGGTAGCGGCCCGATTCGACAAGCTGCTCGATCAGCTCCGCCTGATGGTCGGTTAGCACGACATTGCGGGTCGGCATGCGAGAAACTCCCCATATCCTTATTGGCATATTATGCCAATAGAGGTCGGAGGACCAGCTCTGCGTTTATGGCGGCGGCCCTACCCCGCCGCCTGCGGCTCGCCCGATGGGGTCTCGCCGGGACCGGGCGTCACCGCCTTGACGCGCCGGGCGCGCACCGTCTTCTTGGCGCGCAGGCGGCTCTCGCTGAGCTCGCCGGCCGCCTCGAGGATCGGGTAGGCGACGCTGGTCAGGTGCGAGTTGATGCGCTTCAAGTCGCGCAGGATGTCGAGATGCAGCGAGCTGGTCTCGATGCTCTCCGCCCTACCGCTGCGCAGGCGCATGAGGTGCTGCTCGGTCAGCTTGCGCTCGCGATCGCGGAACTCGATCTTCTCCTCGAGCAGCTTGCGCGCCATGGCGAGATCGCCGGAGATGAAGACGCTCATGGCGAGCTGCAGATGCTCCATCGCCTCGGCGTGCAGCAGGCTGATCTCCTTGAAGCCTTCCTCGGAGAAATGCAGGCGGTGCTTGATCTTCTTGACCGCCATCTCCATCAGGTTCTTGTCGATGATGTCGCCGACATGCTCGAGGTTGGTGGTAAAGCCGATGATGTCCATGGCCCGCTTGCCGTCGACCTCGCCCAGCGGCTCGCGGCTGACCTGGGTGAGGTAGAGCTTGATCGCCTCGTGCAGCCGGTCGACCGTGTCGTCGCGCCGGATGATGTCGGCGGCAAGCTTGCGGTCGTCGGTCTGGAACACGGTGAGGGTGTCGCGCAGCATGCCTTCGAGCGCGTCGCCCATGCGCAGGGTCTCGCGCGCCGCGGCGGCGATGGCCAGCGGCGGTGAGTCGAGCGCCGCGGGATCGAGGTAGCGCGGCTTGGCCGGGTCCTCGGCGCCCGGCGCGTCGACGACGCGGCTGGCCAGCAGCCGGCCGATCGGGCCGGTGAACCAGACGAACACCACGGCCAGCGCCAGGTTGAAGGTGAGGTGGAAGTTGACCACCAGCCGCGCCGGGTCGGCATCGAACCCGGCGAGCAGCCTCGCCGCCGGCTCGAGCAGCGGCAGGGCGACGAGCGCGCCGGCGAAACGGAAGACGAGGTTGCCCAGGGTGACACGGCGCGCGGCCGCGTCGCCGCTCCAGGTCGCGGCCAGCGCCGGGAAGGCGCCGCCGAGATTGGCGCCGACCACCAGGGCCAGGGCCAGCGGCGGGGCGAGCATGCCGATCGAGGCCAGCGACATGACCAGCAGCACGACGGCGAGGCTCGAATGCGCCAGCCAGGTGAGGGCGGCGGCGACCAGCACGGCGATGATCCGCTCGCTGCCCAGGCCGGCGAGCACCATGTCGACGGTCGGCGAGGTACGCAGCGGCGTCGAGGCCTCGACGATCAGGCGCAGCGCCAGCAGCATCAGGCCGAGCCCGACTGCCGTGCGGCCGAGATCGCGCTGGCGGGTGGTGGTGCCGGCGAGGAAGGCGATCACGCCGATGAAGATGAGCACGGGCGAGATCCAGTCGACGCGCAAGGAGAGCGCCTGGGCGACCAGGGCCGTGCCGACATCGGCCCCCAGCATCACTGCGAGGGCCGCACCCGTGGCCAGCAGGCCGCGCTCGGCGAAGGAGGCGGTCATCAGCGCCGTCGCCGTGCTCGACTGCAGCACCGCGGTGACGCCGAGCCCGGCGGCGAAGGCGGTGGCGCGGTTGCGCAAGCCGTGGCCGATCACCCGGCGCAGATCGGCGCCGTAGGCGCGCATCACGCCGGTGCGCACCATGCGCAGCCCCCACAGCAGGAGGGCTACGCCACCGAGCAGGTGGATGAGGATCGTGGTCGCCGAGATGGCCCTAACTCCAGCCGGCGGAGCGCTGGCGCGGCGCCGGAGTCATGACGGAGTGCAACAAATCTATAAGCGATCCAATAATGAGCCAGCGCCTTGCGAAAGCAAGGAAAAATGCGGGTTCGTTAACCCAATCCCCCGCCATCCGGCGGCGCCGGCGGCCCCTCTCGTCGGGTTGCCGCGGGGGGACTATGCTGGAGACGCGCCGGACGGAGTCGGAATCTCCGCCGGCTTCAGACAATGCGCATGGGGGGTGCCATGTCCGATCAAGTTGAAGCGAGTGAACCGAGGCTGCTCTTTCCGCAGCTCAAGCCGTTCTACGACAAGATGGAGCCGATCTCCTGGCTGCTGGTGCGGCTGGCGGTCGGCCTGATCATCATTCCGCACGGTTGGCCCAAGCTGATGGCCGGCATCGAGGCGACCGCCCAGAGGGCCCTGACCTCGCGCGGCATCGAGCCGGCCTACCCGTTGGCCATCGCCCTGATCCTGCTGGAGACGGTCGGCGGGCTGTGCGTGGCGCTCGGCCTGTTCACCCGCTTCTGGGCGGCGGCCATCGCCATCGAGATGGCAATCATCGTCTATCACCATCTCGGCGGCGGCTTCGGCTGGACCAGCCGCGGCTACGAGTACCCGCTGATGTGGGGCCTGGTCATGCTGGCGGTGGCGCTGCGCGGCGGCGGCCCCTACTCGCTCGACCGGCGGCTCGGCAAGGAGCTCTAGACGCGGGCCTGGCTGGCCGATTCGGCCAGCGGCACGCCGGGCGGCTCGGCCGCCACGCGCCCGACCGGCAGGGTGACGGTCGCGGTGGTGCCGAAGCCCGGCGCGCTTTCCAGCGTCAGGGTGCCGCCGTGCAGCTCGACGATGGCCTTGGTCAGCGTCAGGCCGAGGCCGGTGCCTTCGTGCTTCTTGTCCCAGGACGAGCGCAGCTGCTGGAAAGGCTGCAGCGCCACGGGGATGTCCTCCTCGCGCATGCCGATGCCGGTGTCGGCCACGGCGATGACGGCCGCGCCGTCGCCGGCCCGGTGGGCGGTGGCCATGACGCTGCCGCCGGCGGGCGTGAACTTGATGGCATTCCACAGCAGGTTGAACAGCACCTGCTTGAGCCGCGTCGCGTCGACCGAGACGACCAGCGGCGCACCCGGCGGCACGACCTCGAGGGTCAGGTCGCGCTTGCGCGCCTCGCTGGCCACGATGCGCTCGCAGGCGACCATCAGGTCGGTCACGTCGATGCCCTGCTCGTCCAGGGTCAGATGTCCACTTTCGATCTTGGTCAGGTCGAGGATGTTGTTGATCAGGTCGAGCAGGTGGCGGCCACTGGCGTGGATGTCCCGGGCGTATTCGCGGTACCTGCGGTCGCCGATCGGGCCGAAGAGCTCCATGTCGAAGACCTCGGCGAAGCCGATGACCGCGTTGAGCGGCGTGCGCAGCTCGTGGCTCATGTTGGCGAGGAAGGCGGACTTGGCGCGGCTGGCGGCTTCCGCCGCCTCCTTGGCGGCGTGCAGCTCGCGCTCGGCCGCCTTGCGCGCCGTGATGTCCTCGACCGAGCCCTCGTAGCAGAGCAGCCTGCCGTCGGGCCCGCGCACCTCGCGGCAGGTCTCGGCGATCCAGATGACCGACCCGTCCCGGCGGTAGACGCGGGACTCGAACCCGGCGACGGCGCCGTTCTCGCTCATCAGGCGGATGAACTCGTCGCGCCGGCGCGCATCGACATGGAGGCCGAGGCCGGTATCGGCGCTCGCCTCGATCAGCGATGCGGGCGTGTCGTAGCCGTAGATGCGGGCCAGCGCTGGATTGGCCAGCAGATAGTGGCCATCGGGGGTGGCCTGGAAGATGCCCCAGGCGGCGTTCTCGAACATGCCCTGGAAGGGCTCGGTCCCGACCTGAGTCGCCCCTCGCAATGCCAGCCGCTTGACCTGCCTGGCAGTCACTGCACACCCCCGGTGATCGAGGCCCTCACCTAGCCGAGGCAGCTTAATGCTTTGTTAGCCATAGGCAAATATTTGTTATTTAATGATAATTTTCGTGAAACTGCAGGCAGCCCGCACTTTTAATGAGGCTTCCCGCGGCGTATGCTCTTTGAGCAATGCTGCGCTGCAGCATCGATATCCCTCGACGATGCCCCAGGCGCCGTATGCTTGGTCCGACTCGCGGGTGCGATGTATGGCTTGCCCGCGCGCAGAGAGGGACTGCCGATGAGACAGAGCAAATTCCGGGGCAATATATTTGTCGCGAATCTCCCGCTGGGCTTCACGGACGAACAGCTGGCCCAGACTTTCGACGCGTATGGCTTGGTGCTCGGCGCCTATCTGGCCCGCGACCCTCTCACCGGAAACACGAAAGGCTACGGCCTGGTCAACCTCGCGCCGGAGAAGGCGGCTGAGGAAGCGATCGCGGCCGTGAACGGACGCAAGGTGGAAGGCCGCACCATAGAGGCCAAGCGGGCGGATCCCGACATGGCGATCACCATCCAGACCCGGCGGCCGATCATGGCGGCGGAGCCCGAGCCCCTGCCGGCACCCACGGCGCGGCCCGCTTTCCCGGCCGTAGCCGCCGCCCCGCGCAAGCCGGTCATCGTCGAGTACCGGAAGCGCCGCGTCTCGTAAGCCAGAGCGCTGCCGCCACCAGCAGCAGCGCGGCCAGTACGAAGAGCGAGGCGAGCGCGTTGACCTGCGGCGAGAGGCCGAGGCGCACGCTCGAAAACACCACCATCGGCAAGGTCGTCGCCCCCGGGCCCGCGGTGAAGCTGGCGATCACCAGATCGTCGAGCGAGAGCGTGAAGGCGAGCAGCCAGCCCGCCGCCAGCGCCGGCACGAGCAGCGGCAGGGTGACGCCGAGGAACGCCCGCCCCGGCGGCGCGCCGAGATCGTGGGCTGCCTCCTCCAGCGCCGGATCGAGCAGCCTGAGCCGCGCCTGGACGATCACCGCCACATAGGCGGTGGCGAAGGTCGCGTGGGCGATGACGATGGTGAGGAAGCCACGCTCGCCCGGCCAACCGATCATTTGATCCAGTGACACAAACAGCAGCAGCAGCGAGAGGCCGGAAAGCACCTCGGGCATGACCAGCGGGGCGGCGAGCAATCCCGTCAGCAACAAGCGGCCGCGGAAGCGGCCGAAACGCGCCAGCGCCATGCCGCCGGCGAGGCCGAGCAGTGTGGCCAGGGTGGCGCTGGTTGCCGCCACGCCCAGGCTCAGCCAGGCGGCATCGAGGATGCGCTCGTTGCGCGCCAGCTCGCCGTACCACCTGGTCGAGAACCCGGCCCATACTGTCACCAGCCGCGATTCGTTGAAGGAGAAGACGATGAGCAGCAGCACGGGCAGATAGAGGAAGGCATAGCCGAATCCCAGGGCGGCAAGCAGAACGGGCGGGTTGCGCTTCATGACGAGGCCGCCCGCTTCTCGATCGCCTGGAAGGCCAGGATCGGCGCCAGCAGCAGCGCCAGCAGCCCGACCGCCAGCGCCGAGGCCGCCGGCCAGTCGCGGTTGTTGAAGAATTCGGTCCAGAGGATCTTGCCGATCATCGGGCTGTCGGCGCCGCCCAGGAGATCGGGAATAATGAACTCTCCGACCGATGGAATGAAGACGAGCAGCGAGCCGGCGGCAATACCCGGTAGCGACAGCGGTAGTGTTACGCGCAGGAAGGCGTTCCACGGCCGCGCGCCGAGATCGTGCGCCGCCTCGAGCAGGGCGGGGTCGAGCCGCTCCAGTGTGGCGTAGAGCGGCAGCACCATGAAGGGCAGGTAGGAGTAAACGAGGCCGAGATGCACGGCGAACTCGCCGGCGTCGAGCGGTAGCGGCTCGGCGACGATGCCCAGCCCCATCAGGGCCGAGTTGATCAGCCCGCTCGGCCGCAGCAGCAGCATCCAGGCGTAGACCCGGATGAGGAACGAGGTCCAGAACGGCACGATGACCAGCATGACCAGGAGGCCACGCCAGCGCTCCGGAGCGCGCGCCATGGCGTAGGCCATCGGGTAGCCGATCAGCAGGGCGATCGCGGTCGCCGTAAAGGCGATGCGCAGCGCATTGGCGAAAGCGGCGACGTAGAGGTCGTCGTGGATCAGCAGCCGGTAGGAATCGAGCGTCCAGTTCGCCGGGTTGAGCGGCGAGGCGAAGGGCGGCACGGCATCGAGCGCCGGGACGAGGCTGATGCCGGCGACGATGACGAAGGGCGCGGCAAAGAAAGCCAGCAGCCAGACGAGCGGAGCGCCGATGAACAGCCGGCGCATCATCGTGTGAGCACTGCGCCGGCCTCTTCCGGCCAGGCGATCGCGACCTCCGCGCCGGCGGCTGGCCGCGCGCCGGGCTCGCCGGCCCGGTTGGGCTGGCTGAGGCGCAGGTGGACCCCTTCGGCGATCTCGACGACGTAGCGCGAAACATCGCCGGCGTAGACGGCCTCGCGCACCGTGCCGCGCAACGTGTTCGGGCTACCGTGCGTATCGAGGCCGATATTCTCCGGCCTGACGGCGAGCCAGACCTCCGTGCCGTCCGCGAGCGCCGGATCGTCAGGCGCGCGCAGGCGCAGCGCGCCCGACACGCTCTCGATCAGCAGCCGCCCGCCCTCGCGCCCGGCGACGCGGCCGTGGATCAGGTTGGCCCGGCCGAGGAAATCGGCGACGTAGCGCGATTGCGGCCGTTCGTAGACCTCGCGCGGCGGGCCCTCCTGCTCGAGGCGTGCTTCGCGCATGACTGCCAGCCGGCCGGCCAGGCTCATGGCCTCGTCCTGATCGTGGGTGACGAAGACGAAGGCGATACCCAGGCGCTTCTGCAGCGCCGCGAGCTCGCCGCGCATCTCCTCGCGCAGCTTGCGGTCGAGGGCCGAGAGCGGCTCGTCGAGCAGCAACGCCTTGGGCCGCTTGGCCAGGGCGCGGGCGAGCGCCACGCGCTGGCGCTGACCGCCGGAGAGCTGGTGCGGCTTGCGCCGCGCCTCGCCTTCGAGCCGCACCAGGGCCAGCATCTCGGCAATGCGCAGCTCGATCTCCCATTTCGGCAGCCTGTCCTGTTTGAGGCCGAAGGCGATGTTCGCCGCCACGCTCAGATGCGGAAACAGCGCGTAGGACTGGAACACGGTGTTCACCGGCCGCTGCCAGGGCGGCAGATCGGTCACGTCCATGCCGTCGATGACGATGCGGCCTGCGTCGGGCCTGTCGAAACCGGCGATCAGCCGCAGCAGGGTGGTCTTGCCGCAGCCCGAGGGCCCGAGCAGCGCCAGGAACTCGCCCGGCTCGACCGTGAGGCTGACATCGTCCGCGGCGACGACCTCGCCGAAGCGCTTCGAGACGCCGTCGAGGGAGATGAGAGGTGCGGTCATGGGCACCTCACCCGGCCCCGCTGTGTCGGCCGTCACCGCCCCGTGGTGATGCGGGTCCAGGCACGGGTACGCTGGCGCTCGTAGGCGCGTTGCGGCGCGGTGATTGTGTAGAAACGCTGGCGCAGCTCGTCGGGCGGATAGATGGTGGGGTCGCCGCGCACCTCGGCGTCGAGCAGCGGCAGCGAGGCCGGCACGGCGTTGGCGTAGCCGATGAAGTTGCTGTTTTTCGCCACGACGTCGGGCCGCAGCACGAAATCTAGGAAACGGTGCGCCGCGTCGGCGTTACGCGAATCCGCGGGGATCGCCCAGGTGTCGATCCACACCAGGGCGCCCTCCTGCGGGATGGCATACTCGACGGTGAAATTCTTCTTCGCCTCGGCAGCGCGCTTGCCCGCCTGCTTGATGTCGCCCGAGTAGCCGAAGGCGAGGCAGGCATCGCCGTTGGCGAGGTCGTTGATGTACTCGGAGGAGTGCCATTTGCGCACGAAGGGCCTGATGGCCTGCAGCACCTTGGCCGCCGCCTCGAGATCCTCGATCGAGTGGCTGTCCGGGTTGCGGCCGAGATAGGCCAGCGCCGCCGGGATGACGTCGGTCGCGGAGTCGAGGACGACGACGCCGCAGCTCTTGAAACGCTGGACGATGGCCGGATCGAACAGCACCTTGAGGCTGTAGACCGGCGCGTCGGGCATGGCGCGCATCAGGGTGCGCGTGTTGTAGCCGATGCCGGTCGTGCCCCACATCCAGGGGATGGCGTGGCGGTTGTCGGGATCGTACTTGGCGAGCTGCTGCATCAGCGCCGGGTCGAGGTTCTTATAGTTGGTCAGCCTGTCGCGCTCGACCGGGCGGTAGAGCTTGGCCGGGATCTGCTGCGCCAGGAACGGCGAGGCGGTGGGCACCACGAGGTCGTAGCCCGAGCGGCCGGCGCGCAGCTTGGCGTCGAGCACCTCGTTGGCGTCGTAGACGTCGTAGCGCACCTTGATACCGCTCTCCTTCTCGAAGGCGGCGATCGTGGTCTCGTCGATGTAGTCGTTCCAGTTGTAGATGATGAGCGTGCCCCGGCTCTGAGGATTGAGCTGGGCGGCGGCGGATGCAGCACCGAGCGCCAGCACGCAAATTGCCGAAAATACGAGCTTACGCATCGCCGAATCTCCCCTGCCCCGTCAGGCGATTGAGCCTGTTGACTGAGATCGAGTCAATGCGCGCAGCCACCGACCGGCCGGCAGAAGCGGTTCACGATCGCCCTCGCATTAGCGCCGGGGCTCCACGCTGTTGACCTGTGCTCCAACCCCTATTCAGAGGTCGGCAGAGTCTATTCAATTTGGGCCCGCCGGTCTCGGTAGCGCAACAGGACGAAACGCGAAGCCCCGCGGCGAGCGAGACCCTGCCGCGGTCACATACTATAACGCATAACGTCTTGCGTTATGGCCTACAACCGGATACGCTCTGGCGTGATCAAATCCTTTCGATCCGCCGAGACCGAGCGGATATGGCACGGCGAGTTCAATCGGCGGCTACCGCACGACATTCAGGCCGTGGCTCTGCGCAAGCTTCGACTTCTCAACAACGCGCAACGGCTTTCCGACCTTCGAATACCGCCCAACAACCGCCTTGAAGCTCTTGTCGGAAGCCGGAAAGGCCAATACAGCATTCGCGTCAACGATCAGTGGCGGGTCTGCTTCCGCTGGTCTGAAGGAGGACCGTTCGATGTCGAGATCGTCGACTACCACTAGGCGCATCCCGAACCCGTCGCCGGGCGAAATCCTGGCGCGGGAGTTCCTGGAGCCGATGGGCCTGAGCCAGAACGCGCTGGCACGGGCTATCCGCGTGCCGCCGCGGCGGATCAACGAGATCGTGCTGGGCCGCCGCGCCGTCACGGCCGACACGGACCTCCGGCTGGCGCGCTTCTTCGGCCTTTCGGAGGGGTTCTGGATGGGGCTGCAGGCCGACTACGAGCTGATGGAGCGCCGCCGCGAGATCGGGCGCGAGCTTGCCGCCATCCGCCCACGGGCGGCCTGAACGCCGACCCGGCGGGCCACGGCGCTCCCGCATCCGCTCAGGCGGCCTGCCGGGTGAGGCAACGGACAAACCCGGGTGGGACAAAGAGCGCCTCTCGCGCAATCGCGACGATTGCGCTGCGGCGTTGTCCGCGCGACACGCCTTGCGTGTCGCGCTGGGGATAAGTCTGCGGCATCGGCGCTTTCTCTAACGCTCTCAACACCCTGAAAATCGCAAACGTCTATAGACGTTTCGGTCCCTAGACAAAGCGGGGGGCAGCCCCCATATCGCCGGTCAGGAGAGCATCCATGGCCGCCACACAGCCCATCCCCAGCCGCGAGACGCTAATCGAGCACCTGCAGGCCATCGCCCGCACGACCGGCCAGCGCCACGTCAACCGCCGCGAGTTCGAACGCCGCACCGGCTTCAGCCGCTACCATGTCTTCCAGCGCTTCGAGACCTACGGCGCTTTCCTGCGCGCCGCGGGTCTGGTCGAGGCCAAGAACGCGCATCTCGACGACGACACGCTGCTGCGCGCGCTGCGCGATGCTTGCCTCGCCGCAGGAGGCGCCGTCAGCGCCCTGAAGGTGCGGCGCCACGGCGGCCGCAGCGCCAGCGCCTATATCCGGCGGTGGGGAATCTGGCGGAACGCGTTGGTGGCGCTGCGCGACTGGATCGAGACGCACGATCCCGATTTCCCCTATCTCGCCGCCCTGCCCACCGGCGGGCCGGACGCGCGGCCCTGTCTTCTGCCGAAGCCCGTGGCCGCGCCGCGCTACGGCGCGCCGATCAACTTCCGCGGCATCCTGCACGAGCCGATCAACGAGGCCGGAGTGGTCATGCTGTTCGGCGCCATGGCGCAGGATCTCGGCTTCGCCGTCGAACGCGTGGTCAGCGCCTTCCCCGACTGCGAGGCCAAGAGGCGCACGGCCGAAGGCTGGCAGCGGGCGCGTATCGAATTCGAGTTCGAGAGCGGCAACTTCCTGAAGCACGGGCACGACCCGGCCGGCTGCGACCTGATCGTCTGCTGGGAGCACAACTGGACCGAATGCCCTGTGGAGGTGCTGGAGCTTAGAGCCGAGGTGGTGAAGCGGTCGGCTGGCCGGCCGGGCACCAACGCTGCGGCCTGAGGGACCGTCCGCCGCGTCCGTCAGACCAGCGCCTTGCGCACCACCTCGAGGAGCTGCCCGGGGCGAAAGGGCTTTTCGACCACGCCGGCAAGGTTGAGCCGCTTCACCATGACCTCGTGATCGCCGACCCCCGAGAGGGTGCCGGAAACCGCCACCATGCGGGCGGAGAGGTTGACGGCGCGGATGGCGTGCAGGGTTTCGAAGCCGCTGCGGTCGGGCAGCATGAGGTCGCAAAGCACCAGGTCCGGCTTCTTCTCCCGGAACAGCGCCAGCCCCTCGCCACCGCTGGCCGCCTCGATCACCGAGTAGCCTTCCGCCTCCAGCAGCTTGCGGATCAGCCCGCGCTCCGGGTCGCTGTCGTCGATCACCAGAATGGTGGCGGGCATGCCGGAGACGGCCGGGCGGCTCTAGCGGCCGACCGCGGTGACCTGGCGCACGACGTCCAGCAGGTGCGCCTTGCGGAAGGGCTTCTCCACCAGGGCCGCCACGCCCAGGTTCTCGCGCATCGCCGCCTGGTCGACGCCGAAGAGGAAACCGGAGATGGCAATGATCGGCATATCGGGCGCGCGGTCGCGGATCGCGGGGATGGTCTCGAAACCGTTCTTCACCGGCATCATCAGGTCGCAGATCACCAGCGTAGGCCGCTGCGCCTCGAACTGCGCCAGCCCGGCCTCGCCGTCGCCGGCCTCGCAGACCGCAAAGCCTTCCGACTTCAGCATCTTGCGGAGCAAGGTGCGCTCACTCTCGTTGTCCTCAATCACCAGGATCATGGGGCCTCCGGGCCCGCTCGCCTTCGCCCGCGCCATGGATACAAGGCTTCCCGCGAATACCCAAGCGTATAATGCAGCCCGCCGTTAACACACCCTGCACCCCGGGAATACGCGAAAGGCGCCGGGGGTTGATAATCAAAGACCCAAGCCAGGGAAGGGAGCCCTGTCCATGACCAGCATGCCTAGAACAATGAAAAACCCGGCCCTGGCGGCACTCGCCGCCGGCGCGCTGCTGGCCGGAAGCGCTCTGGTCCAGACAGCCTACGCCCAGGCCCCCGCCGCCCCGCCCGCCCCGCCGATGATCGATTGGGCGAGCATCCAGATCAGGACCACCGCTCTGGGCAACAACACCTACATGCTGGAAGGCCAGGGCGGAAACATCACGGTGGTCGTGGGCAGCGACGCCATCCTCATGGTCGACGGGCAGTTCGCGCCGCTCTCCGACAAGATCAAGGCGGCGATCAAGGCGATCTCGCCCCTGCCCATCAAGTACCTGGTCAACACGCACTATCACGGCGACCACACCGGCGGGAATGACAACTTCGCCAAGGACGGCACGACCATCGTGGCGCACGACAACATCCGCGTGCGCCTCGCCGCCGGGACCCGCAACATGCTGACCGGCGCCACCGTGCCGCCCCGTGCCCCCGACGCGCTGCCCAAGGAGACCTATGTCGGCGGCTCGCTGACCCTCGAGGTCGGCGGGCGCAAGGCGCAGCTCACCCACGTGGCCAACGCCCATACCGACGGCGATACCTGGGTCTATCTGGCCGATGCCAACGTGCTGTCGACCGGCGACACCTTCAACAACCTCAAGCGTTACCAGAACATCGACTTCGGCAACGGCGGCGACGTGCGCGGCATGATCCGGGCGCTGGAGACCTACATCCGGGTGTCCAACGACCAGACCAAGATCGTGCCCGGCCACGGGCCGCTGGCCACCAAGGCCGACCTGCACGTCTTCCACCAGATGCTGGTGACCTCGCGCGACCGCATCGAGAAGCTGTTCAACGAGGGCAAGAGCGAGCAGGAGGTGTTGGCGCTGAAGCCGCTCGCCGACCTCAACGCCACCTGGCAGAACAACGAGCAGCACGGCATCGGCCACACCCGCAACGTCTACAACTCGTTCAAGAGATTCTAGACGCCACCCCCTGCTGTCACCCCGGACCGGCGCATAGCTGGCCGGGGGTGACAGGCCCGCCTATGCTGGCTTCCCACGCAGGGAGCCATGCATGAGCCTCGAATTCCTCATCACCTCTTTCATCGTCGTCGCCTCGCCGGGGACGGGCGTGCTCTACACGCTGGCTGCCGGCCTCGCCCGCGGCAGCCGCGCCAGCACGGTGGCCGCCTTCGGCTGCACCTTGGGCATCGTGCCGCACATGGCCGCGGCCATCCTCGGCCTTGCCGCGCTGCTCCACGCCAGCGCGCTGGCCTTCGAGATCTTCAAGTATCTGGGTGTCGGCTACCTGCTGTGGATGGGCTGGAGCACGCTGCGCGAGCAGGGGGCGCTGCGCATCGAGAAAGAAGTCAGCGCCCGCTCGGCGCTGCAAGTGACGGCCCATGCCATCCTGATCAACATCCTCAATCCCAAGCTGTCGATCTTCTTCCTCGCCTTCCTGCCGCAGTTCATCGCCGCCGACGAGGCGCAGCCGCTGGCCGCCATGCTGACCCTGAGCGGAGTCTTCATGCTGATGACCTTCGCCGTCTTCGTGGTTTACGGGCTCTTCGCCGCTGCGGTGCGCGAGCATGTCATCTCCCGCCCCTACGTTCTGACCTGGATGCGCCGCAGCTTCGCCGGCGCCTTCGCAGTGCTGGGCGCCAGGCTCGCCTTGGCTGAGCGCTGAGCTACTCCGCCGTTCAGCCCACGTCCGCGTCGAGGTCCGCCGCGTCGAACTCCTGAAGCGGGCCACCCAGGCTGCGGCGGTCGAGGGCAATGGCCTTGATCACGGCATAAGCCGGCGTACCGGGGGCGAGGCCCAGTGCCGCGACCGAATGACGGGTGATGCGGGCTAGCAGCGTCTGACCGCCGCAGTCGAGCCGGATCTCGGCGATCGGCCCGCTCTCCGCACCGATCTCGCGCACCACACCGCCCAGCACGTTGAGCGCGCTGAGGCCCTCCGGCTTCTTGACGGCCAGCAGCACGTCGCGCGCCCGGATGCGCACGCGTACGGCGCTGCCTGGCGCGAGGTCAGTGTGCGGCATGCGCAAGATGCCGGCCGGGCATTCCAGCATGGTCAACCCCGAAGCGGCATCGTGTGCTGCAACCTGCGCTTCGATGACCGCTCCCGCCTCGCCCCGGCCGGTGAACGGGAAAAGATCGAGCCGGCCCATGATCTCGGCCGTGCCGCCCACCGCCGCCGCCTTGCCGTGCGACAGCACGACAACGGTGGTGGCGAGCCGCGTCACCTCGGCGACCGAGTGGCTGACATAGACGATGGGGATTTTGGTCACGTCGCGCAGCCGCTCGATATAGGGCAGGATCTCCTGCCTGCGCGCCTCGTCGAGCGAGGCCAGCGGCTCGTCCAACAGCAGCAGCCGCGGACTGGCGAGCAGCGCCCGGCCGATGGCCACGCGCTGCTTCTCGCCGCCGGAGAGCGAGCCCGGCCGGCGGTCGAGAAGCGGACCGAGGCCCAGCAACTCGACCGCCTGGTCGAGCGTCTCGTAGCGCTGCGCCGCCGGGGTGAACCACCTGCCGTAGAGCAGGTTGGCGCGCACCGAGAGATGCGGAAACAGCCTGCCTTCCTGAAAGACGTAGCCGACCCGCCGCCGGTGCTTGGGCACGAAGATGCCCGCAGCGGTGTCGACCAGCGCCTCGCCGTCGACCGTGACACGGCCCTCGTCCGGCCGGATCAGGCCGGCGATGATGTTGACCAGCGAGGTCTTGCCCGCACCCGAGCGGCCGAACAACGCGGTAAGGCGGCCTTCGCTCTCGAAGCGGACGTCGAGGGCAAAACCGCCCAGGCGGTGGCGGATGTCGAGCGAGAGGCTCATCCGACCGCCTCATGCGACATTCTCCGGCCGATGCGCCGGGCCAGCAGCTCGGAGCCGAGCAGTGCGGCCATCGAGACGACGACCGAGATGGCGGTGAGCCGCAGCGCCCCGGCATCGCCGCCCGGCACCTGGGTGAAGGTGTAGATGGCCGAAGGCAGCGTCTGCGTCTCGCCGGGGATGTTGGAGACGAAGGTGATGGTGGCGCCGAACTCGCCCATCGCCTTGGCGAAGCAGAGGATCATGCCAGCGACGATGCCGGGCAGGATGAGCGGCAGGGTGACGGTGAGGAAGACCCAGGCCGGGCTGGCACCCAGCGTGCCGGCCGCATCCTCAAGCCGCCGGTCGACGGCCTCCAGCGACAGCCTGATGGCCCGCACCAGCAGCGGAAACCCCATGATGCCGCCGGCCAGCGCCGCCCCCGTCCAGCGGAAGGCGAAGACGATGCCGAAGGTCTCCTCGAGAAAGGCGCCGACCGGGGTGCGCCGCCCGAAGAGCAACAGCAGGACGTAGCCGGTCACCACCGGCGGCAGGATCAGCGGCAGGTGAACGATGCCGTTGAGGAGCGCGTGGCCCCAGAAGCGCCCACGCGCCAGCACATAGGCCACGGCAATGCCGAACGGCAGGCTGACCAGCGTCGCCCAGAAGGCGACACGCAGGCTGAGACGGACGGCCGTCCATTCCTCGGGCGAGAGCGCGTCGAACACGGACGGATTATGGACGATTCTCTACCCGGAATTCGATGGAGATCACGAGCTGCCGAGCCGGCCTGCCCCGATCACAATGAAACCCTGCTTCTCCCACAGCGGCCTCGCCTTCGCCGATCCGAGATAGGCGAGGACAGCAGCTGCATCGGCATGCCGGCTCACGGCCGTGAGGGCGAGCGGGTAGACGATCGCCGGATGCGCCGCCTCCGGAAACGTATCGACGATCCTCACGCCGGGATCGGCCGCCGCATCGGTCCGGTAGACGATGCCCAGCGGCGCCTCGCCGCGCGACACCAGCAGCAGGGCGGCGCGCACGTTCTCGCTCTGGGCGGTCCGCTGCTGCAGCGACGGCCACACGCCGAGCCTCTCGAGCGCCGCCTTGCCGTACCGGCCGGCCGGGACCGAGCTGGTGTCTGCCATGGCCAGGCGGCCGTTGCCGAGCAGCCGCGCCAGATCGATGCCCGGACCGATCGTGAGCGAGACACGCGATTCCCGAGGCGCGATCAGCACCAGCCGGTTGCCGAGCAGGTTGGAACGCGTGTCTGTGCGAATCAGGTTCCGTTGCTGGACATAGTCCATCCAGTCGAGATCGGCCGAGATGAAAATGTCGGCCGGCGCTCCCTGCTCGATCTGCCGGGCCAGGGCCGGGCTGGCGGCGTAGGAGATCACCGCCTTCCTGCCGCTCTCGTGCTGCCATTGTGCGTTGATCTCGTCGAGGGCGCTCTTGAGGCTGGCCGCCGCGAAAATCACCACGCCGGCGCTCTGTCCCGCCGCCGGGAGCGGCGCCGCCGCAAGGCCAAGGATGGCGAACGCGACGGCAGCGATGCGCCGGGACAGCCGCATGGGGATTTCTGCCATCATAGGCGTCAGGATACAAAGACCGGTGGCCGGCGGGAAACGCCGTCTCCCGCCCGAAGCGACGCCCTTTGCCGGCTGTTCCGCGTCCCGCCGCGGCCGTGCCTAAAGCCCCGCGTTCCCGGCCAGCGCCGAGAGGTTGTCGTAGCCCATCCTGGCGTAGGTCAGCGGGTGCGCCTTGGCCGGATCCTGCTCCGCCTCGACCACCAGCCAGCCGTGGTAGCCGGCCTCGGCCAGCGGCTTGAGCACCGACTTGTACTCGACGCTGCCGTCGCCCGGCACGGTGAAAACGCCTTCGAGCACGGAGTCGAGGAAGCTCATGTCCTGCTGCCTCGCCTGCCTGAGCACCGGGGCGCGCACGTCCTTGCAGTGGACATGGACGATGCGCTGCGCGTGGCGCTTGGCCACGGCGGCCGGGTCGCCACCGGCATAGGTCAGGTGCCCCGTGTCGAGCAGCAGCCCAACCTCCGGGCCGGTCTCGGCCAACAGGCGGTCGATCTCGGCCTCGCTCTCAATCACCGTGCCCATGTGGTGGTGATAGGCGAGCTTCAGGCCGCGGCGCTCGAGATAGCGGCCCATCTCCGTCAGATGGCGGCCGTAATCCTTCCAGCGATTCTCGGGCATCTTCGGCCGCTTCGACACCGGCGTGCCGCGCTCGCCATGCACGCAACCGGAGACCTCGGCATAGACCATGACCTGGCACCCCATGTCGGCGAGCAGGGTCAGATGGCCGGCGACCGCCTCCTTCTCCGCTTCGACCGAACGTTCGAGCAGGCGCGAGGAATACCAGCCCGACACCAGGTCGAGATCGTGCCTCACCAGGATCGGCCGCAGCTCATGCGCCTTGCGCGGGAACTTGTTGCCGAGCTCGACCCCGGCATAGCCGGCCTGCTTGGCTTCTTTCAGGCAGGTCTCGAGCGGCGTCTCGCCGCCGAGCTCGGGCATGTCGTCGTTGCTCCAGGTGAGCGGATTGATGCCGATGCGGATGGCCATGGTGTCGGTGTTCCTGACTATCGATGGGGAGTTACGCCAGCCTCTGCCGGCGGCGGTTGGTCTCGTAGGCCTTGCGGGCCTTGCGCTGGGCGGCGGAGCGCGGCGCCTCGCTCACCGGCACGTCCCACCATGTGCCGCCCTCGGCCGTGGAGATCTGCGGATCGGTGTCGATGACGATGACCGTGGTGCGGCTGGCCTTACGGGCGCGCCGCACGGCGGGCTCGAGCTCGGCGATGCTGCCGACCTTGACCGCCTCGGCACCCAGCGCGTGGGCGTGGGCGGCGAAGTCGATGGCAGGCGCCTTGTCATCGAGCAGGTTGTTGAACGGCTCGCCGCCCGTGCCCTTCTGCAGCCGGTTGATGCAGCCGAAACCGCGATTGTCGAGCAGCACGATGGTCAGCTTCGCGTCCAGCGCTACCGAGGTGGCGATCTCCGAGTTCATCATCAGGTAGCTGCCATCGCCGACCATGACGATGACCTCGCGCTCGGGCGCGGCCAGCTTGACGCCCAGCCCGCCGGCGATCTCGTAGCCCATGCAGGAGTAGCCGTATTCGAGGTGGTAGCCGGCCGCATCCGGCGCACGCCACAGCTTATGCAGCTCGCCCGGCAGGCCGCCGGCAGCGCAGACCACGATGGCGTCGTCGCCGGCCTGACGGTTGACCGCACCCAGCACCTGCGCGTCGGTCGGCAGCACGTTGCGGTCGCGCGCCGGGGCGGCCGTCACCCTGTCGACGATGGCATTCCACTTGCGGGTGAGATCCGTGGCCCTGGCCGTCCAGCTGCTGCCTGCCTTCCAGGAACCCAGCCCTCCGGCCAATGCCTCGATCCCGGCGCGTGCATCGGCGACCAGCGGCTGCGACCCGTGCTTGGCGGCATCGAAACCGCCGACATTGAGGCCGATCAGCCGCGCCTCGGGAAAAATGGTGCGCGAGGCCGAGGCGAAGTCGCTGAGCCGGCTGCCGACCACCAAGGCCATGTCGGCGTCGGCGGCCAGCGCATTGGCCGCGCTAGAACCGGTAACGCCGATCGAACCCACGTTCATCGCGTGGTCCCAGGCGAGGCTGCCCTTGCCGGCCTGGGTCTCGCAGACCGGGATGCCGCGCTTGGCCGCGAACTCGGCCAGCACCCCCTCCGCCAGCGAGTACTTCACGCCGCCGCCCGCCAGGATCAGCGGCCGGCTGGCACCCTTGAGGGCCTTGATGGCATCGCGCAGCTCGCCGGCGTCGGGCTCCGGGCGGCGCAGACGATGGACACGCCGCTCGAAGAACTCGGCCGGGTAGTCGTAGCTCTCGGGCTGGACGTCCTGCGGGAAGGCCAGGGTGACGGGGCCGCATTCGACCGGGTCGGTCAGCACTCGCAGGGCCGCCGGCAGGGCGTTGAGCAGCTGCTCGGGCCTGGTGATGCGGTCCCAGTAGCGGGACACCGGCCGGAAACAGTCATTGGCCGAGACGGTGCCGTCGCCGAAATCCTCGACCTGCTGCAGCACGGGGTCCGGGCGGCGGTTGGCGAAGACGTCGCCGGGCAGGAAAAGCACCGGCAGGCGGTTGACATGGGCTACGGCCGCGGCCGTCACCATGTTGGTGGCGCCGGGGCCGATCGAGGTGGTGCAGGCCATCATCCGCCGGCGGGCATGGGTCTTGGCATAGGCGATGGCGGCATGGGCCATGGCCTGCTCGTTGTGGGCCCGGAAGGTCGGCAGATCCTTGCGCGCCGCCTCCAGGGCCGGCCCCAGCCCGGCCACGTTGCCATGGCCGAAGATGGCCCAGACCCCGCCGAACAGCGGCACGGTCCGGCCGTCGATCTCGGTGTACTGGGCGGCAAGGTAACGAATCGCGGCCTCGGCCGCGGTCAGGCGGATGCTCGCCATACCGGCGTTTCCTCTATATTCCGAATAGATGCGCTGGCGCGTTGTTTAGCAGTTGACGCGTTCGCAAACATTACGGAAATGTGACACCCCCAATGAAGGCAGGACTCACCTGCCCCGATAGCCCAGGAACCCCCCATGCTCAGATTCGCCCAGTTCGGCGCCGGCCGTATCGGCCAGATTCATGCCGCCAATCTCGCCGCCAACGGCGGCACGGCCATCCGCTATGTCGTCGACGTCAACGCCGACGCGGCCAAGGCGCTCGCCAAGAAGCACGGCGCCAAGGTCAGCGACGTAAAGACGGCGCTGGCCGACAAGGACGTGGATGCGGTGATCATCGCCTCCTCGACCGACACCCATGCCGACCTCGCCATCGCCTCCGCCAAGGCCGGAAAGGCCATCTTCTGCGAGAAGCCGATCGACCTGTCGCTCAAGCGCGTCGATGCCTGCCTTGCCGCGGTGAAGAAGGCCGGAGTACCGATGTTCGTAGGCTTCAACCGCCGCTTCGACCCGAGCTTCCGCGCGCTGCAGGCGCGTATCGCCAAGGGCGAGATCGGCAAGGTCGAGCAGGTCATCATCTCGAGCCGCGACCCCGGCCTGCCGCCCCTCGCCTATCTCAAGGTCTCGGGCGGCCAGTTCCGCGACATGACCATCCACGATTTCGACATGGCGCGTTTCCTGCTCGGCGAGGAACCGGCGGAGGTCTTCGCCTACGGCTCCTGCCTGGTCGACAAGGCGGTGGCCCAGGCCGGCGACATCGATTCCACGATGATCGTCATGCGTACGGCCTCGGGGAAGCTCTGCCATATCAACAACAGCCGCCGCGCCTCCTACGGCTACGACCAGCGCATCGAGGTGCATGGCGAGAAAGGCCGGCTGATGGCCGGCAACCACACACCGACCACCGTAGAGCTCGCCAACGGCGATGCTGTGAGCGCCGACAAGCCGCTCTACTTCTTCCTTGAGCGCTATGCCGAGGCCTACAAGGCCGAGCTCAACGCCTTCGTCGAGGCCGTCACCAAGAAGAAGAAAATGCCGGTCGGCGCCGAGGACGGCCGGCTCGCCCTGGTGCTCGCCGAATGCGCGCTGCGCTCCTACAAGGAGAAGCGCCCGGTCAAGGTCGCCGAGATCGCTGGAGGCGCCAAGTGATCCAGCTCTCGCTCAAGGACAAGGTCGTCGTCGTCACCGGCGGCACTCAGGGTGTCGGCGAGGCCATCGCCCGGGGTGCGGCCGAGGCCGGGGCGGCCGGCCTGTGCATCACCGGCCGCAACAAGCAGCGCGGCGACGCGGTGGCCGCCGACATCGCCAAGAAAGGCACGCCGACCATCTTCGTCGCTGCCGAATTGGGCGACGAAAAGGACTGCCGCAACATCATGGCCGAGGCGGACAAGCGCTTCGGCCGCATCGACGGCCTGGTCAACGCCGCCGGCCTCACCGACCGCGGCCATATCGACGACACCAGCGTCGAGCTCTGGGACCGGCTGTTTGCAGTCAATGTGCGTGCCCCCTTCATCCTGACACAGGAGCTGGTGCGCCGGGCCAAGGCCGCCAAGCGTCCGGGCAGCATCGTCAACATCATCACCATGTCGAGCCATGGCGGACAGCCCTTCCTCACAGCCTACGCCTCGTCCAAGGGGGCGCTCGCCATCCTGACCAAGAATACGGCGCACGCGCTGCGCCGGGCGCGTATCCGGGTGAACGGGCTCAATATCGGCTGGACCGACACGCCCGGCGAGCATGTCATCCAGGGCCGCGACGGCAATCCCAGGGACTGGCTGGAGAAGGCCGAGCCCAAGCAGCCCTTCGGCCGGCTGATCAAGCCCTCCGACGTGGCCACGGCCTCGGTCTATCTGCTTTCGGACGCCTCCGAGATGATGACCGGCTCGCTCATCGACTTCGACCAGAACGTCATGGGGGCCTATGATTGAAATGCGGCGGCTGACGCCGGCGACTTCGACGATCGACTGGGACCGGACCGCGGCCTGGACCGAAGGGCTGCTGCGCGACGGCCTGGACGAGATCGTCAGGGTCTTTATCGCGCAAGGCGCCGGTGCGCCGTTCGTCGTCTGGAATCCGCGCCCGGAGCAGCTGCGCAGCGAGCCTGCGCGTCATGTGCTGGCCCACTGGTCGAGTCTGGCCGATGGCGCCCGTCTGCCCGGCTATCGCCAAGTCGATCCGGCCGACCTGCGACCGGCTTTGGGCTACGTGCTGCTTCTCGATGTCCTGGAGGATGGCTGGGATTTCCGCTACCGGCTCTTCGGCAGCACGATCAGCAGTGTGTCCGGGTTCGACCTGACGGGGAAGCTGCTGTCCGAGCATCCGGCGAGCGCCTATGTCGCGGAATTCAGCATCGCCGTCGGGCGTGCCGCAACTAGGCGACGCCAGCCGATTTACTCCCTCCGCCACCCGGTCGGGGCGCAGGACACGAGCCTCTGGGAACGACTCGTGCTGCCGCTGGCCGACGAGAACGGCCACGTGGTCCGGCTGATGGTCGTCGCCACCCCGCTCGATCGGGATGGCAAGCCGATCCGTGCGGTCTTCTGAACGCTAAGACGAGAAAGGCCGCTCCGAAGGGCGGCCTTTCTCATCTCCGCGACGGTGCCGCGTCAGTTGAACAGCTTGTCGATGTCGTCCTGGCTGATCGCCTGCTCGGACGCCTGCGGGCCGTGCAGCTCGAGCTCCCCGTCCTTCTTGACGATGCTGTCGTCGCCCATGGGCATCATCTCGATGTCCTTGCGGCCCCAGATCACCTGCATCGTCTCGATCCGTTCCTCGATGTAGTCGATGGTCTTGACCACCTTGGTGATGCGCTGGCCGGTCAGATCCTGGAACGAGCAGGCTTCGAACAGCTTGGTCGTCTGATCGGTCATCTCGTTGAGGCGCGAAATGACATAGGAATCGCTGACATGGGTGGTGACTTCGCGCACAATCTCGTCGAGGTGCTCGGCAACCTGCATGATGGCGGTGGTCGCCTCCTCGGTCGCCTTGACGACCGCCGAAAGCTCCATCGCCGCCGAATGCAGCTTGTCTTCCTTGGCCAACGGATGCTTGAGGTTGGCAATCTCCTGCTTGGTCAAGGTTATACGCGCCGAAATCGCCTCGACCTCGGCCTTCACCTTGTTGAGGGCGGCCTGGTCCATGCCCGGCTCCGCCGCCGGCACGCCCGGCTCCGTGGCCACCT
>Ga0194121_10003880_pt1 | contig 22230 bp, 19 predicted proteins | sample TA2MahCa50mmetaG_FD_148609 | JGI IMG/M metagenome (GOLD analysis project Ga0194121, IMG submission 148609) | Freshwater microbial communities from Lake Tanganyika, Tanzania - TA2015020 Mahale Deep Cast 50m | ecosystem: Environmental > Aquatic > Freshwater > Lake | place: Tanzania: Lake...
AGTCATAAACTTAAAGTGATTTTGATGGTTTTAAATCTCACCAACATTACCACTGTCAAAACCTTTACCTATAATTTTACCATGAAAACCAGCAGTAACGATGTAACCTTCATCAGATGGATTCTTTATTACGTATCCATCAATAATGCTGATCTCATCCCCATTGTCATAATTTTCCACATCATCACGCCAAAGTGTTGCGAGTATCTTACCAGTGTCATCAGTTAATGTTACCATACACTTTTTGTCTTTCTTGCTATGAATAATTTGTTTTTTAGAAATTTTTCCTTTCACAGAAACACGCTTCATAGGAGAATTAATTTTTCCAATTTTTGTGAAAAGCCTCGGAATGTTCACTTTTTTACAAATTATTTGATCCTTGATGATTTTGATTTTTCCATAATCCCCGGCGGTAATGTTTAATTCTTCATTAACGATGGTGCAATAACCGTTGGTGAGTTCGATATAATTATTATCCATAATTTCATATGCATCTTTATTCCAGAAAGTTATCATAATGTGACCTGTCTCATCACACAATTTTGCCAATGATACAGGACTGTTTTTAAATTTTCCACCATTTGGATTCACTTGACTTTTTTCTGAAACTAGACCTTTAACAGAAATTGAGTTGTCATTAAATTTTATATCAATGATTTTTCTATAATTTACAGTACTCATTAAAATCCTTTCTTACGATACAAATCGTTGAATACATTTATCATATCATCTATACCGGTTCTGTCATAAATGCATGCTAGATAGTTATTCTGTTTAGATTCTAATCCTGTATAAGTTAGATTTGCTGAACCGATTATGGCGAGTTCTTTATCAATGATATAAATTTTTGAATGGACAAAACTCGTACTCTGAATTTTAAATTTTATTTTATCTTGAAATTTTAATAAATCCAGGCACTCCGAGTTATTTTCATCATCAGAAGTGATTATGAAAATCGATATATCTCTTTTAGAAATATCGATTAATTTTTCGATGTATTTTTTGGATATCCATGGACTACATATTCGTAGTTCTTGTACTACATCAAATATTTTTTCTAATAAGACGTATCCACAGTCCTCTCCAACATAAAGATGTACATCTTTTAAATGAACTCCATACCCTTTGAAATTCAAGACTAGACATTTTGGTTTATTATGTGAAATAAACTTGATGTATGTTATTTTTTCAATCCTGACGAAATCAAAATTTGTAAAATTCTTATTTTAAATATGGTATAAAAATTTCCTAGACATTATAGTCCTCTTAGAACTTTTCTATTAAAATAATAATTTACTGATTACTTTTTCGTACTGTGTTATTTTTTGAAATCGTTTATCATTATTCAGATTTTTTTAAATAACTAATTATCTGTCTGCTAATTTTCTTCCTCAGAAAATCATCTACTTCATCAAAACTAGTGCACCAGGTTGTTTCATCATCGAAAATCCTCTTTAATTTTTTAAAGTAAGTATCTCCATGGTCACCCACGCAAATTCCATTACAAATGACTCCTCTTTTCCTCATTTGTCGAACTCCCTCTTTCCCAATATCCAAATCTTTGTCGGTGTTAGGTTCTCCATCAGTAATTAAAATGAATAATCGCTTAGGACTAGTCTGGGATTCGATTAAATGGTTGCAGTACCAAATGGCTGTTCCCATAGGTGTAAACCCTGATGCATTTAGCGAGCTAATTTCAGATGGTTTGGTAATTTTTTTTACTATACAAATATTTTCATTTCCAGTCCAACCTATTATGGTCATACGAACGTTTGGTAGAGCGGATATAGATTCGTAAAGTGTGGCACACATTCTTCTTGCTATAGGAATTTTCTCTTCCATAGAACCACTCTCATCTATGGCAATTACAATGTCAAATCCCACATAGGCTCTAGTACCTCTTAGAAAATTTCCAGATCTGTTGATTTTGTAATCAATATATGACTCTACATCAATATCGTCTCCAACAGAATCAATTTCGTAATTTATGCCTCCTTGAATTCGCTTGAAAATATTCTTTAACTTTATCGCAATGTTCGTGTTGAATTTTTCTGGTTTACCTGATGTTGGCTTTATCTCGATTATTCCTTTTTTTATTCCATCCCAGCTGTATTTGCTACGAATTTGATTGTTAGAAAGCTGCTCTAATTGTTGCTCTATTTTGGCAATTTCTGTTTTACCTGATTCTTTAAGTTCTGCATATTTTTTGGCAAAATCTGACCTTTGCTCAGACCAAATCCTTAATGGTTTTGTAACAAGCTTTGATAATTCCTCATTATTTGCTGCGTTAAGTGATTTTGTATTAAGATCTTCCATGGCATTTTTGAGTATTTTTTTTGTATTAGGATCTCTGACATTCGACATTTCCTCTTGCATAACCTTCATTTTTTCTTGAATTTCTGATGTATCTTTGGAATTACCTTTTTCATCATTGTTTGAACCATCCCCTTTAATCGCTCGCTGGTTTTCCAAAAATTTTTTTTCTAGAAAAGGCTGAACTACTTTTTCCCAGTACATTATTGCAAGGTCCATGCCACCTTTTTTTCCAGTTAGTTCCACTGCCTTGATATATTCTTGTGCTATAGGAAACTCACTTTTCAAAACGATTTCACTCTGATCAAATCCTGCCATTCTTAGAGCATCAATTGGATCATGGGGGATTGGTAATCCTGGAAAGAATCTTTTTGCATCCTCAAATCGAGCTTCGATGAATCGCTCATTTGCACCTCTGTAAATCTCCCCATAACATGACTCTACTCTTCTTGTCTCAAGACATTCAAAAATCATGAAAATGAATTTGAGAAAAACCATTCTTTGTTCAGTGTTCCCATCGGTTCTCATTTTTTTTACTAACTCCAAAAATCTTTCATAAGGAGAATCAAAAATTATCTTTGCAAGCTCTCTCTCTAACTTGGTCTTTGGACTTACTCCATCATGTCTAATTGATACCTTTACTATGTATTTACCAGCAGATTTTTGCATACTGGTGATTTCAGTATTCTCAAAGGAATAGTTAATTTTTCTTCCCTTGAGCTGCTCTACCAATGAAACTGTATTTGCTAGAATCTCATACTTGGACTCTTCCTCAAAATTCAGGTCTGTACCGGCTTGAAGCCACACTATTTATCCACTGCCTTTTGGGAAAATATTGATTTTCCAAAAATACTCTCTATTCTGGACATGATTGTATTGACCTGGTCAGCGTCATCGTAGTTCCCTAGCACTTTGAGTTCCAGAACTAGTTGCCTTGGATCAATACCAGAAGTTTTACTATAACTTCTGTACATATCTAGTGCATCTGCGATATCTCTGGTGGATATGCCATACTCTATATCCCCTTTTTTCTCTAGTGCGCGTGTCTCATTTGCTAGCTTTAGCAATCCTGTTACAAAATCACTTGGTATGCCAAACCATTCTAGCATTGCAGTTTCTTGACTCGTTATTGGATAATCCCAGCTCATTATTGCAAAGCGACTCTTGAGATCTTGGTTTAGCTCAAAGACACCCCCAGTACTACTTGGATTTGTAGTTGCAAACACTATTAGTATTGCATCCTTGTCAAGACTGAATCTTTTGTTCAACTGTTCGATAAACAAACCCTTTCTCCAATCAAGGAGCGGGTTTAGCAGCTTTTGCATTGCAGGAGGTAAGGAGCTTATTTCTTCCAAGCACAAAACTGCAGCCTTTGCTTTGTTAGCAAGCTCTATAGCAGTTGGTATGACACCGAGCTTAAAAGGTGTAGTTCCATCCTTGTGGATAATAGAGCGACCAATTAGATTACTCTCCTTTGTCCCTTCACTACAGTCGTACTGGATAAAAGGGATTTTTGGTCTCTGGGAAACCCAGCTTGCAATGCTGAGTGTTTTTCCAATTCCTTTAGGACCTCGAATCAAAAGTGGTTTTTTGCTTTGTAATAATCCATCATAGATTGCAAATTCATTGCGGGTCTCTACATATGTAGGAACATTTTCTATGAAATAATCTTCGATGTTGACCTCGATATAATCGAGGAGTTCGTTGTTTGTTATGGTAGATGTTCTACTCAATTGCACAAACCCCCCACGAATTTCTTTTTTTCTCAGATTTTCTTTTTATTTCTGAATTTATCATACAAAAAATATATCTTTCAAAATTATAAAATTAAGGATAATACTATCTATACTTTGGATACTATTTGAGAAATATTTCTTTTAATACATTAAAAGAGAAACTGCGACGCTAGCTTTCCATCATCAGTGAGGAAAATGTATCGATTTCTACCAACTTTTTTTTCATCTACAAATTTCCAAATATTTTTGAGTGGGATTATGATGTTTTTATCTAATGAAGTGAATCTAGCCATCTTGTAGTTCTCAGATGAATTTACAGTAATGATCTTCTTTTTTACAGCGATATCTGCTAACTCACTTTTCTTAATTTCTCCATGCTGCTTGATGATTACCAAGGCCTGAATTAGTTCTGGTTTTGGTGTCTGCATTTGATATGTTGGAAGTGGATGAGTTTCCTTTACTCCATAGGTTTGTTGCTCATCAGCTTTGAAAGCGGGATATTTTTCAGCTTCGGCATAATAAGGATGAAGGTTTCTTCTGTCATCAAAAATCATGCAACCCATCATACATCCTATTGCATGAATTTTTGAGCCGCTTGAAACATTAATGAAAATTTCAGATTTACGATGTTTGATGATTATCTCTTTAACTGATTTTACAATTTCAAGTAGATTGTTTCTATCTGCATATACTGTCTCTATCTGTATCTTATTTTTTTTCAAAATTTCCTTGATTTTTTCGTAATACTTGGTAGATTTGTCAGAAGATACGTTACTGTGGACAAGGAGATAAACCAAATCAGCTCTGTTCTGTATGGGCGGGATGACAACTCGATCAATTTCAAATCCTACGGGGGCAATGTGAATTCTGGGATTGACAAGTAAATTCAAAGTATTCAATTAATGATACTATTACTAAATAACACTTTATGAAGAAAATTTAAAAGCATGTAAAAAACTAACCTGTATGGGTCAATCCAGCATAGAACTAACCGTAATTGAAGGATACGAACGTGATGAGAAGAGAAATAGGATTAGAATTGATTCTAGGTCATTTAAGACAATTAATGCTGTTTCCGGCGATGTTGTAGAATTATCTGGAAAGAAAAAAACCACCGCAATATGTCTTCCTTTGTTTCCAGGATATTGTGATAAAGGTGTCATTGGAATGACCAATGAGATCCAAAACAATGCGGGTGTCACTAATGGTGAAAAAATCACACTAAAAAAATCATCGCCATCAAAAGCAGAGATTGTATCGATTCGCCCGCTGGTTTCTCATTCACATATTGACTTGGCATATCTATCTGACGAATTAAAAGGAGTTCCTTTTGTTAAGGGAGATCATTTATTCATCACGTATTTTGACCAGGACCTTGAATTTGAGATCATTTCGGCTTTTCCAAATCTAGAACCACTTCTAATTACAGAAGAAACGATATTTCATCTGATTAAGATATGATCTTTAACTAAAAAGTTATCACATATTGGATTTGTTTTTCCTATAATTCTTAATCGTTTTATCACACTCGTGCATTCCAATATTATCGCAGAGTCTGTACCCTATCGTTGTATACTTCCATGAAAGACCTTTTTTTCCACATTTCTTACATGTTACCATTGATAACTCCGATTTCTCATCCATCGCATGCAAAATTTTCAAATTTCAAAGATTTAAGATAATTATCAGTAGTATCTTTACTATAGATACAATTGAAAATATGTTTCATTTGAATTAATGAATTGTTCTAACCCCACCTTGAATATACGCATGTATCATAGGCATCAAAAATAGTATGGAAAGTAGTGATACTGGTGTGCTGATACATAATACTATCAAAAATAATAATGCCCTATGTCACGAAGAATTCAACAACGTAACACACCCGAGTCATTATTCCAAAAATTAAGCTCATTTAACATATCCGGAGTGATGTAAATGCAAATTCTTGATCTTGATTATATGCAAGGAAAGTTTGGATTGTTGATTCACGATAAAAATGATCATAGAAATTGCATTCTACTAAAATTCGATATACTAGAGAAATTAATTCGGTATTTTAGTGATTATAACAAAAGGCTGGGAATAGTAAAAGGGAAGGCAAGAATCAATTGAACTACATAAAAAATAGGATAGCATCCATAAGGAAAATGAGCAATGAAAGGAACTTTGGACCTGCAGTACTTTTAGGTGGAAAAGCGATCATAATCCTCTCATTTTTCCTGGCAAGTCAAACCATATCCCTTGTACAATCACTCGAGAATTCAATAGATAAAATTCTACAACATAACATCTTCCTGTTATTTTCATGTTATGTAGTGATTACTGTTTTGGTAATAGGAAAAGAGATAATTCAATTACACTTGATTGCATTCTCAAGATTAGACTCTATTATTCGAAAAGCAATAGATACATACTCGATTAGATACTGGAGAAAAAACAAAAAAGACTCTAAATTCCTCTCCAAATTCTCATCCATACAATACAAATTATTCAAACCAATGTTAAAAATGAATCAAAAAAAGAGAGATGCGATACTATTTGGAATAATAATGATTTATCTGATAATTGATTACATGCGATTTGGTCTGCTGCAAATCCTTCTAATTCACCTAAACAAATTTTTAACATCTACAAATGGAGGGATAAACATTGCAAGTTGACTATCAAAAATACACACTAGAGCTAGCAAAACTTGGTTGGATTGTAGAGATTCATGATGGAAAATCAAAAAAATATGCTCCAACCAAAAATGGAAAAGAATCACTAGATTTTTACAAGAAAATACAAAATTTAGAAGAAAATTCCAAAATTAGCGGTCATGAAGTAAAATATGAAATATGTCAATGGCTTGTTAAAAATGGAATTCTAGTTAGACATTATGACATGACCAATCTCAGAGAATCTATTTCTACAACTCCGTATGGATTTGGATTATTCTCCACTATGGAATTTTGGCTTAATGTAAAACTGCAAAAAAAACTAAACCAGAGAAAAAAAATCAACAATTTTCTTACAGACGTGAAAAAAGGAATAGACATAGTATTGAAATTTGTAAATACAATTTCCACCAAACCTAGAAGTAAATCTGGACTAGGTATCTAATTTGTCACATAATTTACAGAGTAAAAAAACTGGATTAATAGAGGCAGCAACAAATTCTATTGGCGGTTATCCGATCGGTCTAATAATTGGAATAATTATTCTTCCAATGTCTGCGGGCTGGATTCAAAAAGACCCAATAATTGCAAATCTTGCCATAACATCAGTTTATGTCTGTGTCTCCTTTATCCGGAGTTATTTTCTTGGAAGAGCCTTTAAAAAAATTAACTATGACGGGGACATTATGGGGCTGTATTTAGTTTTTATAAAAAAACTGGAATCCCTTGTCCAAAATAAAAAAGTATTACGATTATTACTGATTAAAAACATCAAATGGAAAGTTCCAAGTCAGTAAATAGACAAAATTATGGTCAATTCAAATATGAGTGATCCAAATGTATTATCACGAAAAAGTATGTCATCCTTAGTTAATCTAACGAAAGAACAAATTGACATACTAGAAACTAAAAAAAACACTATAGTCATAGCTAATCCCGGTACGGGCAAGACAACCACACTTTCACATAAAGTGATACTTCTTCTTGAAAATGGAGTCAAACCTGAAGACATTCTATGCATCACCTATACTGAGAAAGCAAAAAAGGAAATGTTTGACAAAATTTACGAAATAGGAATAGAAAAAAAAATACCCGATTCGCAAATTATGAAATTACATATCCACACTTTTCACAGCTTTGCATACAATTACCTAGTAGATAATGGATTTGTAACTGGTGACATTGTGGGTAATAACTTGATGAGGTACTCTATACTGGAAAGTTTTGAAAAAAATAGAGCTCTAAATTATGGCAAAGACTACATAATCTCCGAAATTGTCCCAAAAACCGAAAATGCGATTCGATACATCAAAAGTTTTGGTATTTTGTATAAGGATATAGAAATAAACAAAGTCAAGACCTTACTAGAACCGTTACATAGACAATCAAAAACCAAGTATAGTATTGATGAACTAAATTCCTTTCTAGAATATTTTATTGCTGCATACAAATACTATGAAGATTCAAAAAAGAACGCTATTGATTATTCTGATATGTTATTGATGTTCAAAGATAACTTTACCAGTAAAAAATTCCAATATGTCCTAGTTGATGAAATGCAAGATATGAACGATATTGAGGCTAAAATTACGGATATGATCGGCGAAACTCTATTTTTGGTTGGCGATGCAAAGCAAGCCATTTTCGGTTTTCAAGGAGGCTCCGTAAAGAACTTTTTAGCATTTGCCCAAAAGTGTGAAAAAAAACTCCTAACTTTGAATATGAGAAGCACACAGCAAATTCTTGACTATTCAAAAGCTAATTTCCTACTTAGAACTAGTAATAGTAAATTATATGCAGATGAACTAAATTCATTTACATCCAAAGCTGGTGGAGAAATACCAAAAATTATTTCCACACCTGCCGTTATGCGAACAATTTTTGAAATTATACAAAATAATCATGATAAAACAATTGGAATTATTACCAGAAATAACTTTCAGATAATTGAAATCTCTAAATTCTTAGATAATAACAATATCTCTTATTCTTCATCATCCTCTCAGGCAACCACAAAACATGCAAAAACAGAGATTATAACATATCTGATAGGATCAATATCTGAAAAGATTGAAGAAAAAATTAATGCTGCATTAACTGTTTTCTCGCCTTTTACATTAAAAGAAGCGTTCGAATTTTCATCAGCATACAAGAAAAATGATCAAACAAAACTTGATGTCATAAAAAAATGGAATATAGATATGAGTAGAGATGAACTTGATAAAATTTTCAAAAAAATAATCTTACCATTATGTGTTTCAAAGGGTGCGGAGTGGTATTCAACTGCTGTTTCTGTCAAGGAGCAAATAGAAGAATATCTTACATATCAAACTCCAACACTTGATGGGCTGAAAGACTTTTTACAAATTGGAGAGGAATCTTATGTATCGACTAGTAATGAATCAAGAATTACTCTTACCACTGTTCACAAAGCAAAAGGAAGAGCGTTTGATATTGTCATCTATGTACCAAAAACTACGAAAAAAACTAGCTTTATTGACATGATAGTATCGTCTATTCTTTCATCACACCAAATCAACATATCTAATGAAATACTTGAAGAGTCACTCCGAGTTGATTTTGTCGCATTCACTAGAGCGAGAGAAAAATTATTCATCATCACAAATGATTCAAACTCAACAGAATATCACATTCAAAAACTATCTCAGTATGAATCAAATGATACTGAGGATGATGATTTTGGTAATGAGCAAAATCATCGTCTCTCTGAGGCATATTCACTATTTCTTGCACAAAAAATTCCTGAATCACAAGATTTGCTTGAAGGGGAAGATGATTGGTTAACACAGTATATTCAAAATTATTTTAAAAATATGGAAGAACTCTCGTTTAGCAAAATTATTATCAAACCATATGAATTTATGAAAAAATATATTATTAAAATGCCCTTTACAAACTCATCACTGGATTTTGGAGGAGAAGCACATATAGCAATTGAAAATGTTTTGCAGAATAAGACAAATCTATCTTCTTATACTGGAAATATTCTATTAGCTGTTAAAAATAGTCTTGCTGCAAAGACAGAACTGGAGAAAAAATTTCCGGGTCTTCAGCTTGTCGATATTGAAAGAAATATGAAAGTCTCCCTTGAAACAATTACTGGACAGCCTGGGCCTAATCTTATGTTTACAGGAAAATTAGATGCATTATTCAAACATGATTCAGGATACCTGATAGTTGATTTTAAAACAAACAAAAAAAATGATGCCTCTGCAGAGCACAAAAGACAGCTTACTGTTTACAAAAAAATGTTATCTGTTTTGGATAATATCTCTGAAGATCGTATCAGTGTGTGCGTAGTGTATGTTGCATTGAGAGATAATATCAACACTGGAAAATTTGGTTGGGGTCTAGAATATCCATCAAGAGATACCTTTGCTACATTTCTCGAACACCTACAAATTTTGCTAGATTGGATCAGTGATCCAGACAAGTTTATTGCCGAACTAGTTGATGAAGAGATCGATGAGCCACTCTATGAAGCAATTGCTCAAAAATTACAATAGTTAGTTTTAGCAAAATTTCAAATCCGTGGCTTGCCTAAATTGTTAATATGACATCATGTACGTTCAGATAATGTACTTCCAAAATCTCAAAACATACTTCCATTTAAATACTAGCGCCTAAATATGGAAGTATGTCTAAATCACTTTCTGACGAATTAGAAACAGGCAGCGAAGTCTTTGGATTTGATGCACTTCGTGGTAATCAGGCAGGACGAGAATTTTATGTTGCAATGTGCCCACTCAAAATAATTCCCAAATTATTTACATTCAACGAGTTTGACCTACCACCACAACTAAGGGCACAGCGAACACTAAGGGAATCAAGGATCCCTCAAATTGCTAACTATATTGTTAATAATCCCAAGGACTATGTTTTCTCTTCATTGACAGCATCAATTGATGGTAAAATGAAATTCTCACCAACGCCGTCATCTGGAGAACATGGTAAAATCGGGAGGCTCTATATTTCAATGAATTGTAAAATGCTAATCAATGACGGACAACACAGAAGGGCGGCAATAGAAGAGGCACTTAAACAAAAACCTGAATTAGGAAACGAAACTATTTCCGTTGTATTTTTTGAAGACAAGGGACTCATAAGAAGTCAGCAAATGTTTGCAGACCTAAACAAACATGCAGTCAAGCCAACTAAATCCATTGGAATTTTATATGATCATAGAGACACATTTGCGCAATTCATAGTAAAACTATCCAACGCATTACCAATTTTTCATGGAAGAGTTGAACTAGAAAGAACATCGATTTCAAATCGCTCTACAAAATTCTTTACATTAAATGGCATTTCAGATGCAACAAAATTCCTTCTTCGAGCTAAATCAAAAAATCTTACCGAGTCAGAACAAAAATTGGCTGCAGAATTCTGGGAAGAGATCTCCAAAAATATTCCTGAGTGGCAACTCTTAATTGACAAAAAAGTCTCAGCATTTGAGCTAAGAAAAGATTTTGTCCATGCCCATACAAATTTAATTAATGCACTTGGTATGGCAGGAAATATCCTAGTAACACTTTATCCAAATGAATGGAAACAAAAAATTCAGGGATTGCAAAAATTAGATTGGGCAAGAGACAGTCCTGTCTGGCAAGGCAAGCTAATGATTGAAGGAAGGATGCTCAAAACACGCTCAGGAATCAAAAAGGCTACTAATGTTATTCTCGATGCATGTGGAGTAACAAATACACTGGATGACATTGAGGATCAAAATTAATGCCCGCAGATTCTGTGTTCAAATCACGAACATTACGAGAAATTTATGATGAGATAAAATCTGTATATCAAAGCGATAATAGACCATGGATTCTGGGATTCAGTGGAGGAAAAGACTCTACCTGTATGGTCCAACTAGTCTGGTCTGCCATATGTGAACTTCCTTCAGAGCTACGACAAAAAAGAATTTTCATAATATCATCTGATACACTAGTCGAATCACCAAAAATTGTAAATCAAATTACAGGAACACTGGATAAAATGGAAAAAGCGGCAAGACAGTTAGCACTTCCAATCTCAACTAATTTGGTAAGACCTGTTGTCAAGGATACCTTTTGGGTATGTATGTTAGGCAAAGGGTTTCCAGCACCAACTAACATGTTTAGATGGTGTACTGATAGATTAAAGATAAGAAATGCAGATCGATTTATCAAGGAAAAAGTATCTGAATATGGAGAGGCAATAGTAGTACTAGGTACTAGAAAAGATGAGAGTGGCTCACGAGCTCAATTAATGAATCTCTACGAAATCAAAGGAAGTCTTTTATCAAGACATTCTAAATTTCCACAAACATATGTCTATACCCCACTAAGAGATTTTATCACAGAAGACGTCTGGAATTATTTACTCCAGAACAAAAATCCCTGGGGCTCTAATAATCGGGACCTATTAACATTATACCAGAACGCAAATTCTTCAGAGTGCCCACTTGTAGTTGATTCAAGCACACCATCATGTGGTAATAGCAGATTTGGTTGTTGGGTCTGTACAGTAGTTGCAGAGGACATTTCTCTCAAGAACATGATCGAAAATGGAGAAGACTGGATGGAACCACTCTTGGAATTTCGTGAAGAACTAAAACAAAGCCAAGACCCTCAAAAAAGAAAAGAACTCAGGGAATTCAAGCGAAGAACCGGACAGATGAAGCTAATGGATGAAATTAGAAAAAAAGGTGCATTAGAACATACAGCAGAATCCCTAGAAATCCCAATAGAGGAAGTCGACAAAAGCGATGTATACTCACAGCTAGTACCTGGACCATACAAGCTAGAATACTGTAAAAAGCTACTAAGTGAATTATTAAAATCACAAAAGTTAGTTCGCAAAAATGGACCAGATCCAAACATGGAGTTAATTCAGGAAGATGAACTACATGAAATCCAAAGAATTTGGAGAATGGAAAGAGGAGACTGGAAAAATTCGGTATACTCAATTTACGAAAAAGTAATGGGTGAAAAACTGGTGCCACCACTAGAAGACTTGGGAGGTTTTGGCTCTGTAGAGCAAGAAATCTTGGAACATCTCTGTGAGCAAAAAAATATCCCACCACTGTTAGTAAGTAAACTTCTAAACGAAGAATTTGATTCCCAGGGAATGACAAAACACTCACAAATTTATCAAAAGCTAAACAAAATTCTCAGTGAAGAATGGAGAGAAGATATTGACGAGATAATAACAGATCTTAAAGATCAGCGTAAAATCAAGCAGGATTATGGATAATGTTACTTACCAAAATTATTCTAAAGGATTTTGGAGTCTATGGTGGATTTAACGAGTTTGATTTCACCTGCGATGAAGGTAAACCAATAATTCTAATTGGTGGAACAAACGGTTCTGGCAAGACGACCCTATTTGATTCAGTAATGCTGTGTCTTTATGGAATGTCCGCATTTGGAAAAAAAATCACTAGATCATCATATGAGAAATATCTAAAAAATAAGATCCATAGGTATCTTGGCGCTCCTATCTCTGCAGACCATGCATCAATAGTTGTCCAGTTCAAGTTCTTTCATAATAATGAAATCTCTGAATATCAGGTAAATAGGATCTGGAGAAACGAAGATGGAAAAATCAAAGAAGAATTAGATATTAAAAAAAGATCCAAAGAGGAGCAATTCCAATCCCTGGATAATATTGAAAAATCATATTGGCAGTCATTTATTGAGGATTTAATTCCAAAAGGAATTGCCAAGCTTTTCTTTTTTGATGGAGAAAAAATTGTCAGTATGGCAGAAGAAGGCAACGAAGACATTGCAATTAAAACATCGTTTAACTCATTATTGGGCTTGGACCTAGTAGAGCAACTCAAGGCTGATCTGCAAATCAATTTGGTTAGAAATCTTGGTATGAATGAGGCTGCAAAAGTTGAATTTGAAAGATATCAATCAGAAAAAATTGAATCAGAATCTGACCTTAAAGTTCTACAAGAAAGTAAATTGCAAAAAGAACAGCAACGTGATCGTATATTCAAAGAAATAGAGGAAATCGAGATAAAATTGCAAAAAATGGGAGGAGAATTTTCTATGAAAAGAGAAGAATTAAAATCAAAAAAAATACTGAATCAAGTAAGACTGGATAATTTTGCACAAAAAATAGCTGAATTATGCAGTCAAGTTTTACCGCTTAGTCTAATCCCTAACCATTTAGATGAACTAAAAAAACAAATTCAAAATGATGAGCATTCAATAAAAAGTAATTTTGAAAAAGAAATTCTTCAATCTAATCTAAAGAATATTAAAACTGAACTAGATTCGGATAATTTTTGGCATGAAATATCTGCGGATAAAAAAATTCATAATCAATTATTACAAAAAATATCAGCGTTATTTGAGCAACACATAGAATCTAAATCTAAAGTATATCAAAGCAACTTTCATTTTTCAATAAAAGAATACCAAAAAATTTTAGAAATTATAGAAGAATCTAAAGGACAAACTCTCAAATCCCTAGAAACTTTAACACAGCAATACAACGAAATCCGTGAAGAATTAGACAAAATAGAGACCGCCCTAATTAATGCTCCAAGAGATGATGAAATTGGGCCGCAAATCTCCAAGCTGAATGGACTAAACAAGGAACTAGGTACATTTGAGGCTGAAATTGCTCATATTGATCAAAAAATATCCAGCTCTAATTCACTAATCAAACACATTGGTGTCAAAATGAGAGATGCAATATCAAAGCAATACAAGAATAAAAAGTCGCAGGAAAAAGCTGAACTCACTGAAAAAATACTGGATGTCTTATCTGAATATTCAGAAAAACTAAAGCTTCAAAAAATTTCCTTACTTGAAGAATATCTTCTTGATGGAATTCTAACTCTATTACACAAAGAAAACTTTGTCAGTAAGGTAAAAATTGACAAGGAAACATTTGTAATTACATTATTTAGAGAAGATGGAATCGAAATCCCCAAAGATATGTTATCAAAAGGCGAGCAACAAATGTTTGCAACTGCTGTATTATGGGCCTTGGCAAAAACATCTGGCAGGCCGCTACCATTTCTAATTGATACTCCACTGGCAAGACTTGACAAACAACATAGAATGAATCTTGTAGAGGGATTTTACCCAATAGCATCACACCAAACTGTGATATTTTCTACTGATATGGAAATTGATGCAAAATACTATTCCACTCTATATCCTTACATCACACGCTCGTACTCGATGCAGTATCAATCATCAAATGGCAAAACAAAACAATACCAAAATTATTTTTGGAATGAAAAAGGAGAATCACTAATTGAAATTCACTAGACTTCGAATGAGCTATCGTTCACAGAACTTGCTAGGCCAACTAAAGGTAAAAACCGGACTGACACCAAACATTACAGGAAGATTTGCACTGTGTTTATCCCTAAAGGACCCATCAGTTCCAAATCCCGATGAATTTGATGAAAAAGGCTCTGAGATTGCCCCACAGGTATTATTTGGTGATTATGAAAATATTTACTTGGCATTATTGTTATCTAGACTAAAAAAAGATGGATTAGACCCAGAATTATATCTAAATAAAATGCTCAGAGCTCACTTTAATCGCGGAACAATAGCGCTATATTCTAGAGTCAAAGATCTCTCTGATTTTCACTCGATGGTTAAAAACGAAAGACGCTCATGAGCCAAATAAAATTTCCAATTTACCTAGATCATCATGCTACTACCCCAGTAGATCCTCGAGTTCTCAAAGAAATGCTGCCATATTTTGGAGCCAAGTTTGGAAACGCATCTAGCCTTGACCATACTTTTGGATATGACGCATCTGTAGCAGTGGAAAATGCTAGAGAACAAATTGCAACAGCAATTGGCGCAAGACACGATGAAATTATTTTTACATCTGGTGCTACTGAATCAGATAATTTAGCATTACTTGGCACCATGGAAAAATACAAGGAAAAAGGAAACCATCTAATTACATGTGTAACTGAGCACAAAGCAGTTCTTGATACTGCAAAACATTTAGAAAAAATTGGTTTTAGTGTAACTTGGCTTCCAGTAAATAATTACGGAGAAATTGATCTTGACTTACTAAAAAGATCAATTACTGATAAAACAGTCATGATTAGTATCATGGCAGCTAATAATGAAATTGGAACAATTGCCAATATGGAAGAGATTGGCAAAATTGCTCATGAAAACGATGTATTCTTTCATACTGATGCAGCGCAGGCAGTAGGACATATTCCGATGAATGTTGAGAAAATGCAAATTGATATGATGTCAATATCTGCTCATAAAATGTATGGGCCAAAGGGAATTGGTGCTTTGTATGTTCGTGGAGTAAAGCCCAGAATCAAGCCAGAATCAATTCTATTTGGTGGAGGCCAAGAAAGAAACATACGCTCTGGCACACTAAATGTGCCTGGAATTGTAGGATTTGGCAAGGCAATGCAAATCTCTCATAAAGAAATGGATACAGAAAATGAGAGATTCAGAAAATGGTCAGAAATAATGCTGAAAGAATTTGAAAAACTAGGCGGAAAATTAAACGGACATCCAACCAAAAGATTACCTCATAATCTAAATGTGTATTTTCCAGGAGTAGAGAGTAAGGCAATAATTAATTCAGTTTCAAAAGAAATTGCAATATCTGCTGGCTCTGCATGTACTACTCAGATGGTAGAACCATCACACGTACTTTTATCAATAGGATTATCTGAAGAACAAACTCATTCCTCTATTAGGATTGGATTTGGAAGATTCAATATTGATGAAGAAATCATGATTGCATCAAAATCTATTAAATCATCAATACAATCTTTATCACAAATTAAAGTTTAAATTTTAATATCCACTTTATATAATGTTGAATCGAACTTATCTTGATATCGCGATTGCAATTTTAGAATTATTACATGATGCAGAATATCACACAATTACTGCTACAACGTTGCATATTGCAAAACATTTTCATCTTACTTCTGATGAAATGAGACAGGTACCAAAATCGAGATTATCTAAGAATAATAATCTATTTACTTCTACAAGAATTTATACTGAAACTGTACTTGTAGTATCTCACTTGAGAAGAGCAAAACTTGTTAAAGATTTTCCTAAATCCAAAAATATTGGGTTTTTTGCAATAACTGAAAAAGGACTATTATTATCCCAGAAAAGTTCAGTTGAAATTAAAAAATCTCTTAATCTAGAATTGAAAAAATTTAAAAATGAATAAGATGACTGTCTACAAAATTAACAATCTAAATTAAAATGGACTCAAATATGGATAAATGTGATAGGCATAGTTTCTTTAAAGGATTACGTGTAAAAATTATTTCGACTAGTGGAAATACTGTAGAAGGTATAGTTTCCAAAGTAATAACTGTAATTAGTTATGATCCTAATGGAATTTTTGTAGAATTAGAAACTGGTGAATCAGGAACTACGATAGAAATTCTACAAAACGAACAAGAAATTATTATTAATAAAATGAAGTCTGATTTTGATGGTCATCGTATTCTTGGCGAATCTAATGAAGTTGAATTTAAAGAATCTTATATGTATCCAATCAATGACCCGCTAAAATCAGTGGAACAAGTAACCAAAGAGGATAAACTTCTCATAAAATATATTATTGCAAAAACTATAGCTGCATTTGCAAATGCTAATGGAGGCACTTTGTACATTGGTGTACAAGATAGAACTAACAAAATCATGGGATTGGAAAAAGATTTTTCACTTTTAGACGCGGGTAAACAAGATTCCGATGGGTTAGAAATAAGAATGACCAGCGACCTACCAACTTTTTTTACAAAGAGAGACTTGGTGTTTCAAAATACCAAACTTCATTTTATCAAAGTTGAAAATAAAGACATCTGCGTAGTGAAAGTAACGCGTTCTGATGTACCATTTATCACATTAAAAGATGCAAAAGAGGAAATGTATGTTAGGCAAAATAATAGTTCTAAAAAATATGAAAAAGTTTCAGAGTTTATTGATTATTGGGTTAATCACATTCATAAATCATAAGTTATAATTTATCATTTAGCAATTCTTGTAATTTATTTATTCTATCTTCACATATCTTATACTTTTGACCTTCAATTAAATTCAATTGAGTGTCTAATGGCTTACATTTTGTTGGATCTTTTTTTTCGGGGGGTAATGGGTCTTCAGTTCCAGTAACTCGAAATACATCTGGATCATTTTTGCGAACTTGATAGTGGACGTCGATCAACCATTTGCAATACGGGTGTCGTTGCGTCATCTCATTGTATATGTTACCGGAGGCCAATGTTGAAGAACAGGAATTATTACCACGACTGCCATTTTTACTTTTATTGAGAGGTGCAAGATTCACTAAATTATCAATTTGCTCATATCCTCTCTCATTTTCCATAGTGTGACTACTCTGATTTGGAATTAAGTGATCTATTTGATAATCAATTTTTTTTGTCCCAAAGTTCAACGGATCAAATTCAGGCTGAACACTTTCAGCACTTAGTAACAAGCCTCTTTCTGGCAATAAACATGCATTGAAAATTAATTGTGGTTTTTTGGAAGAGTATCTGGCTGATAATAAAATTGCTCTCAGCCAACCAGGATCTGGCGCATCGTTTAAATCTCCAGCTGATTCGGGACTTAGTTTTTTACATAATATTTCCATATTATCTATTTCACCTCTCATCACAGCATGTAGTATCCGTTCTGTTTTCCCTATGTCACCATCCAGAACTTTTCTGGTCATCGCACGATAGAAACTCCATTGTTCTTTCAATGTTATCAAATCCCCACCCAAAAAATCGGGCAAGTCTTTAAATAAATCCTGATATTTAGCCTCTTTCAAAGATAAATCTTTGATCATCTGATTATATTTTTCAATTTCTGGTTCGTTTTTCTCTTCTTTAGCTTCTTTTAATTTTGATTTATAGTCATCACGTTTCTCAATCATTTTATTAAAACGTTCATGGGTCTCTTCTAATTCCTTATCCAATTTCAATTCATTCTTGTTAATTTTATTCTTTAATTCTTCTACAGTTATTTTCAATATTTTGGCTTTATTTTCTAAAGCTTCATCAAATACGAACCCCTCCTTAATTTCGAGAAATTTAGTATAGTGGTTTCTATAATAAAACCACGCGAACATACAAAAAGGTAAGGAAAAATTCTTCATTTGTGCAATATATGGAAATTTCCACTTAGCCTCATTTTTTTTGATTTTTTTATTCGCAATTTCCCAAATCGTTTCAATGTAGTCTAAAAGATCATCAAAATCATGTTTATCGACTGTGTCCCAATTTTTAAAAATATATTCAGGATTACAGCCCTTGATTATTTGTTCATTAGAAATGTGTTTCTCATCCTGTTTATCATACATAATGTTGAATAATTGAGTACCAAGACTTTTGAAAAATTTATTACTTTTTTCGGATTGGAAAATTTCTGTAAATCTATTCTCAAATTCAAATATGTAACTTTGAGAAAATTTATCTATTCCAAGATTTTCCATTTGTGAAATAATTGAAGATCTCAATAAATCCAATTGGGATAGAACTTCTCCTGTTCTATTGATGCCGAGAAATGTATTGATTAGATCCTGTTTTCCAGTAAAACCATGATAAGGATCTATTGCAACCTGTCTCATTAAAAATGCGTCAAGAATATTATTAATAAAATTCTCATTATTATTTACATCTTCTATTTGTTTTTTAATATAACCACTTACCTCTCTGTAGAAATTTTTGTAACTGTCACTAATGGCATTGCGACTATGTTCCATCAATCTTTTGTGATTCCATTGAACAATTGCATATCTAGAACCTATCTCATTTTGGAGTTGATTATAACGATCTTTTTGAATGGGCATGGATGGGGATGGCGAAAGTACAAATTCCCAGAGACAATGCACAACAGCAGTACCTACTGATAATCTCTGAAGTCCATCAATTAACTTCCAAGATTCGGTGGAAGATTGACCTTTTGCTAAAATGATCGTACCGTACATCTGAGATTTTGTTTCCAACAACTCGATGAGATTTTCTTCACCCCATACGATCCTTCTCTGCCAATTTGGAATTACAATATCTTGAGGGCCTGGAGATCGGTTAGGAACAGATACCCTTGCAAGGTTTTGCAATTCTTCAGGATAATGTTCTCTTGTTATAGGTGGAATTTTGTCTGGATCTACTATACAATATTGCAATATGTATTGAATGAAAATTGGAACTTTGCCATCTCTTCCAATTATCTCCTCCATAGAATATTATCTTAAAACAAGTATAAAAAATTTCATTAAATCATATGATGACATAATTTGATAAATCAAATTCTCATTAATTTTTACGAATTTATAAAATTTGATTATGAGTGATTGAGATGGTGTAAATATGATTTAAAAAAATCGTTACTTTGGATTCTTAAGAATTCCACACATCTCATTTTGCGATAGAATCTTTTTTGCAACTACGAAGGATGCTAAATCAAACTTTTCATTTTCAAACAAATTCGCCGTAACGAATTTACTATAAAATGTAAGGCCTTCATCTTTCATCATGGTAAAAAAATCATTCACATACTTGGTGCTAGCTGCCGTGGCAAGAAAAATCGCCTTTTTAATGGATTGGTCTCCTATGTCGCTTATATTTTGAATATGTGGTGAGTAGCAAATCTGCTTTATTACATTCACAAAGTCTTCATTTGAAATATCATATTTTTCAGGCACATCACTTGTGTAAATCTTTGAGAACATACCTGCGATCTTAAAATCAATATTACTGATGAACTTTTCCAGCTTGATTCTTGATTCAAAATCAAGAGAATTCCTATATTTGATCATCTTTTCCTTTTGAATCTCCAAGGTACCTATTTTATCCAAAAATTTATGCCGAATTTCCATCTTGCTAAAACTAGCCGCTATCTGCGATGTCAAATATTTGATATCATCGTTGATTGTGTTTCTATTCACATTTAGTCTCTTGGCAATTTGTAATGCGGACATGCCTTGCTCATAGTGCATATTGTAGACCCTATCCTGTCGGTTTTCCTTTTCAGTTTTGGTGTATCGTCCCCCCTGTCTAGGTATTGTCGACATGCCACATTAATCGGCTTTCGCATATTTTAGTATAATCTTTATTTTAAAAAAATTGCCTAGTTCTGCATAGTTATTTTGATTAAATTGAGGAAAAATTCACTAGATTACTTAACAAGTTAATTTCTTTAAGGGAAAAATTGTGTTGCAATAATTTAGAAATTTTTTTAAATTACTATACCTACATAGGATATGGCTAATTGCCCTGTTTGCAATAATGTCATTATAATTAGAGAGTTTGGTGGGGAATTAGTAGAATACCGAGGTGGCGGAAATGGGTTTTGCAAGTGCAGGGGCGCAAGACAATTCCTTAAAGATGATCCAAATGCATTGAACAAATTTCTAAAGCCACTTGAAGAAATTAAACAAAAAGAGGCAGAAAAAGAACGAGAAGAAGAACTGAGACGATTAGAGTGGGATAGAGAAAGAGAAGAGAGGAAATTACAATTTCTAAAACAAAACTTAGAAAGAGAACATAGAATTGAAGAAGAGCGAAAAAATAAACAGATATCACAAAATAATGAAATTAAAAAGAAAATACTTGCACTTGGATATAATGGGCTATTTAATGAATCAAATAGCCCATTTGCAGATTTTTACGAACTTGAAAAAATTTTAGCTAAAACTAGAGAAAAGAAAAAACTGATAGAAGAACTCCTCCAGATAAATAATGTGATTAATCCTTCTAAATCTTCTAACTCTGATAATAAGAAAATAGATAGATTTTCAAGACTGGAACTAATGAAATGCGATGATTCAACAATAACGTCAGTTAAAAATTTTTTATACAAAAAATTAGAGTTCTGGAAAAAATTTGGTAAAAACACAAAGTTTCTAGAAGAACTCAATACGTATGAAATTCAAAATTTAAATAATTTTACTTCTGTTGGTATAGATGCTCAGACAAAATTAATGAGCGAATCAATGAATGAAAATACTAAATATGTGGAAAAAACGGCTTTTTTAACTGATGATATAAACATTAAAGATTACCCATCATCAAGATTACAAATTGCGAACATCCTGATTAAGGATAACTGCACACTGGATAAAATTCTCTCATTGATTAAAGAAAAAAAACCCACGATTGAACAAATTGTAGTTGACACTGTTTTAGTTGAGTTAGTGAGTCAAAAAAAAGTAAAATATTCTGCTGGAGTATACATGGGAACAACTGACCTAGTAAGTTTTGTAAATGAACAAGCCGAAGAATTGAAGGAAGAGAACCGCAAAGAATCTCAATATTGGAATGACTATAAAAAACAAACTCGATATGACGATTACAAATTCTAATAGATCGATGCCGAGAATTTATAAAATATCTATTGATGGTTAAACACCATGGGATTATTCAAAAAAAATGACACAAGCCAAACAAAATGCCCCAAATGCGGACTTGAACTGCACGACCCAGAGCGACTAAAGCGACACATCAGCAAAGCACACGCTCACGTTAACACATC
>Ga0194121_10003887_pt1 | contig 22202 bp, 18 predicted proteins | sample TA2MahCa50mmetaG_FD_148609 | JGI IMG/M metagenome (GOLD analysis project Ga0194121, IMG submission 148609) | Freshwater microbial communities from Lake Tanganyika, Tanzania - TA2015020 Mahale Deep Cast 50m | ecosystem: Environmental > Aquatic > Freshwater > Lake | place: Tanzania: Lake...
CCATAAGACAATTCCTTTTGTCTGTTTGTTTATGCTGCTGCGTCCGGCATCCATGCCGGGTGGAAAACCTTTGATTCAGGCGTCTTCCGTTGTCCTGTTGCGATAGAAAAGGCTACCGCGTCCTATGGTTGAACAAGCCTTGCAACGGCCCAAAGGCCGCTGCAGTCGATTCCAGGAGGACCGACGCCATTTCAACCAAATTGCAGGCGCATCCCGGGCGCAGTTCATCTGCGATCACTGCGCCGTTACGCCTAAAATGATTTCAAAGCCGCATTCGACCGCGCGGGCCACAGCCGGGCGAGAGAAGTTGTGTCCGCTCCCAACGCTGGTACACACGGACGGCTCTCTCGTAGCGCAAAGTTGAACTCTGCTGTACTGCCGATGTGTAATCGGCAGCGCCTGGACAAGTTCCAGAACTCTGGAAGTTGCGGCGCCTTGCGGAATGCAATTCCGCGATACGGCAGATTGACAATCTGCGCTACCCCAGCGGCCCATTCTGCCCCGTCCTTATTCGGAGATACGCCCCTCAGCCTCCGCTTGGCGCGCGGTCACAGATCACGCGCTGATGCGCTATTGTGAGGCCTCCTTCAGCCACAACGCGCTTTGCGCGAAGCCTGATTAAAGGCCCCTAAGCTGGAGCCGGCGGTTTGCACCGTCTCCGGGAGCACGGACGAATGTGGTCAGCGGGCGCAGCTACAAGCCCGCCCACGGATTTGTGTTGGTTCTTGCTTTCATCTGTTCACGAGAAAATGTTGACGGAGTGCGCTGCACAGGACCGGTTCACGTCGAACTTCGACGTCCGGGCATAGCTCACGGGCATATGGCGCATGCTGGATTTGCATTGCCCAAATCTCACGGCGCTCAGGTGCGGACGAATGAAAGGCTGGAGTCTCGCCGCCGAAGCCTGGCTCAGGCTGCTTTCGGCAAGGACTCAACCGCGCTCACATTGCCAAGACCGTCGAGGAAATCAGGACTCATCCAGGACACGGCGGTTGGGTTGGCCTTCGGTCGCCCGGCTGCCGCGAGCAACTCGCCCTCGGCAACGAGCAGGACAGAACTCTCTCCCTTGAAGCGCTTGGCTTGGATCTCTTCGACGTAATTTGGGCCAGGGTCCGAGGCCTCCGCGCAGGGCGGGGGCAGGTTCACGATTTTGGATCGGTTTTCGTCGCCGAAGGCCGCTTGATCGGGCGGGCGCCAGCGCCGATTCGAGGAATCACACGATCCCGACGGGGGGTCCGGCGAAGATTCCCGACCGGACGGGGAAGGATTAAACTGAATGATCATAAGACAAATCCGTTTGTCTCTCACGCGACGGCGGCGTCCTTGCCACCGGGAAACCTGGTGTTCAGGTGGTTCCCCTGCCTGGGCAGCAACCGGATTGCTGCTATTGGTAAAATCGGCCATTCTCGCGCCGACTTGAGTAATCGCTCAAAAATATTCTTATGGCACCCGAAGAGGCATCGGTCCTGATTTCCTTCGTGCTGGGCGGCCGGAACGACCGCTACCTGGGGGATTTCAAGTGGCGGTTAAGCACCTGCATCAATTACCTCGCGGAAAACCTCCATGCTCTGCACCGCCTGACCGAAGCCGAAATTGTGGTGGGCGATTGGAACAGCGAGACGCCGCTGGCGCTGGCCTTGAAGCTCGACGAAGCCGCCCGCCGCATCACCCGCTTTGTCCGGGTTCCGCCGGCCATCGCTCAGGTGGCGCAAAAGGACAGTCCTTTTCCTTACGTCCTGGTTCAGAACGTGGGGATTCGACGGGCGCGAGGGCAATTCATCGCCCAGACTGATTCGGACATTCTCTACCCGCGGCACTCTCTGGAGGCGCTCTTCAGTCTTGTCACTCGCAAGTCTTGCCTTGAAACGCCCCTGGACAAGGCGCTGTTTGTCGCCAGCCGCCGGCAACTCCCGCTCGCGGTGGCGCAAAAGCAACCGAGTCTTGCTGAGATCAATCGCTATCTGGCGCTATACGGCAACATGCTGAAGGTCGATCGGCTTTCGGTCGGATTTCTGGCGCCCTCCGCCCTGACGTTGATGCATCGGTCGCTCTGGGAAACCTGCGGCGGCTACGACGAGCGGCTCATTTATTGGGAATGGATGGACATCGATTTGTATTTGCGCGTCACGCAACTCTATCCCTGGTTTGATTTGGCGAACTTCGGCGTCCACTTGCATCACCTGGAACACTACCCGAACGCCGATCGTTTGCGGGACCGCAGAACCAATCCCTGGGCCGCGCCGTCCGAATTTCGCAACCAAAACGAGGCGTCCTGGGGTCTGCGGGATCAGCAACTTGAAATTCAGGCGGCTCGGCCACCGGAGCCTGACATGTCTTCGGAGGCTTCGGGCCCATCGCAACGGTTCGTTCCCCAGAAAACCCTGGGCGAAGTGCGGCGGGAATTGAGCGCTCCCGATGTGATCAAACACGTGCAGGAATCGAGCAAAATCGCGCCGAGCGATCCCACCGAATTCCCCGCCTTGTGCGCGCTGGCGTGGCACAGCCTGCATTTTCGCCCTGCCCGATACCTGGAGTTTGGAATCCGCTATGCGAACGCCGCGGCGGTGGTGGCGCGGGCTTATCCACCGGTTGAAATCTACGGGATCGATTCGTGGCAGCCGATCAAAGGCAAGCCGAACGTCTCGATCTATTATTGCGCGGAAACCCTCACCCGGCTGGAGCATCGCGGTTACTTGCGGTTTATCATTGGCGATCCGCAAACGGCGCTCAAGCGCTTGTGCGATGGTTTCGCCGGGAAGCCGGAGTTCGATCTGGTGTTGTTCCGGGGAGAAATGTTTGGAGAATCTGCTTTTGCTCAGGCGGTCGAGGTCCTCGGTCGGATCGCAGCGGGGGGGATGCTGGTTGTCGCTTACGAGTCACCAGCGAAATTCGCCGAATTCTGGCGGTTGTTCCGATGTTGTCCCAACGAGGACGAGCGCCTCGAACTCGACAACCGCACCGGGCTGGTTCTTCGAGCGCGTGGTGATTTCGTGTTTCGTGCGCTCCACTGAAGTTCCGCGTCGAATAGATAGCCTGGCCGCAGCGACTCCAACGATTTCGGAAACGCTCTAAAGCTTCAACACCTTCACCGCTTCCAGCGCGACGTTCACCAGGCGATCGGGGAAAAGCCCGAGATAAAACATGGCGGCAATGCACGCGTAGAGGCACGCGCGCATGGGCAACGAAACTTCAAGCCGCGCTGATCCAGCGGTTCCTTTCGACCAGTAAATCGCGCGCACGACGCCGAGATAGTAATAGAGCGAGATGATCACGCCCGCGATGGCCACCGCGATCAAGACATAGTAGCCCGGCTGATTGGCCCCGCTTTCAACCACAGCTTTCAGCAGAAGGAACTTTCCAAAAAAACCGGCCAGCGGCGGGATGCCTGCCAGCGACACCATGGCCAGACTCAAGCTCGCCGCCAGCAGAGGCGATCGCTCGTGCAGGCCCGCGACCGCGCTGATGTCGTCGCCTTCGACGCCGCGCATCACGACGCAAATGACAGCGAACGCGGCGAGCAAAGTGAACAGATACGCTCCGAGGTAATACAGAATGGCGGACGATCCCGCCGAGTTGACGGCGGCGACGCCGAGCAGCAGGTAGCCCGCGTGCGCGATGCTGGAATAGCCCAGCAATCGTTTCAGATTCCGCTGCGGAATCGCGCACAGATTCCCATACAGAATCGTGACCGCGGAAATGATCATGAGCAGCTTGGTCCAATCGACGGTGATTTGCGGCACGGCGCTGAACAACACGCGCAGGAGCAGAATGAAGCCCGCGGCTTTGGAACCAATCGCCAGAAAGGCGGTGGCGGGAGCCGGCGAGCCTTGATAGACATCCGGCGCCCAAATCTGGAAAGGGAACGCGGCGATCTTGAATCCCAGTCCGGCCAGAACCAGGAGCAAGCCCAGCAGAAACACCGGCTTGGCGGTGGTGACGCGCGGGGTCGCCATCAAATCGCCGAAGTTGGTCGTGTTGGCGACGCCGAAGATCAGCGCGATGCCATAGACTAGAAAGGCCGAAGCCAGCGCGCCCAAAATCAAATACTTCACCCCGGCCTCCAGCGATTGAAGGCGGCTGCGCTGAAAGCTGGTGAGAACGTAGAAGGTGACGGTGATCAGCTCCAGCGAAACGAAGACGAGAATGAAATCGTTGGAGGAGGCGGCAAACATCATCCCGGACAACGCGAACAGGATCAGCGCGTAAAACTCCGCGATGCCGGTCTCAATGCGATCGGCGAATTCCACGGACATCAGGAGCACGACGAAGGCGGCGAAGAGGAAGAATCGCTTGAAGAAAAGCGCCAGGCCATCCATCACGAACATTTTGTTGAAGGCGTACTGGGGCGCGCCGGCGTCCATGATCAGGCTGCCCAGGAAAATGAGTCCGACAGCCGCCGCGGCGGCGTAGCCCAGACTCCGCTTTTGGGAAGCAGGCGTCCAGAGATCAGCCAGAAGGATCGCCAGACCGGCGGCGATCACGGCAATTTCCAAGATGGATAGAGAAAAGCTCATTCGCCAAATGACCTATCTTCGAGCGGGCTTGCGCGCCCTGATTGTTCGCTGCCGCGTTCCCCCTCACTCTGGCCCTCTCCCTCTGGGAGAGGATTCTCCGCAGCGTCTCGCCCATTGAACCCCTGAACTAATTCTTTAACCACGGATTTCGCGGATTTCGCGGATGGAGAACTGTTTTTATCCGCGTAATCCGTGTTATCCGCGGTTGAATCAGGTTGTTGGGGAGGGTAGGGAGAGGGGATCGGTTCATGAGAAACGTCCGCAGCCTGCGAGCCGTGCCCACGGTCCTTGAACCGAAAACTGTGCGGACCGCAGCCTTTAGGCTGCTTGTGCGCACTCTCCGCAGTCGAGCGTTGAAACGGCGTAAAGGCCACTGTCCGGGAGACGGATTCATGGGACGCTCCCTTAGCGCCCTCTCCACCGGGGGGCACGGCCATTGAATCAAGCCTATGGAGTTCTCCTGCTCCGAATCCTAATGTTTCAGAGCCAAGCGCCTTTTGAGTAAGAGTCAGATTAGGATTACGATTAAGAACCCCGCTGAAAGTCCATAATTCAACAGCAATGGGGCCGGGGTGAAGGGAAAGGGAGCGTTGGTCCTGCGAAGGCTCTCCGGCCAGACCCGTCGTGTTGGAATGTCCCGCTTGATTCGCGGCGCGGTTTCCAGGCATCCCGCCGTTCGCCATGTTCACAATGACTTCCGCGCTGGCCCGGATCTTGTCCGTGAGCAACCTGGGAAAGAATCCGAAGAGCAGCAGTGTGAAGAGGAGCACAGCGAAAGGCAGCCTTCGCCAGAGATTCGACAAGTCCCGCAAATCTTTCCAGTCGTCCACGAGGGGCCCGTGCAAAATATTTCTGACTGCACGGAGCATATAGACCGCGCCGATCACCAGCGCGCCCCAACAGGCCAGCGCTGTAACGACGGGGAACGTTTTCCAGGCGCCGAAGAACACCATGGATTCGCCGACAAAATTCGCGAACCCCGGCAGCCCGCATCCCGCGAGCATCGCCATCGTCAAGGCCATTCCAACAAACGGGACTTGCTGCAGAAGACCGCCCATCCGCGAAATCTCCAGCGTGCGGGCTTGCTGATAGATATAGCCGCTCAACGCGAAGCTCACGGCCGCGAGCAAACCGTGCGCAACCATGATCACCACGGCCCCCGTGACTCCGATGAGGTTCAGGCTCGCGATGCCGAGAAAGACAAATCCCATGTGCGCCACGCTGGAGTTGCCGATCAAAAGGTTGAGATCCTTCTGGCGCATCGCGACCAATCCGCAGTAGAGGATGTTCCCCAGGCAGAGCAGGGCAAGAACGCCGAGCCATTGCTTCGCCCCGTCCGGCATCAACGGCACCGCCACGCGGATCAGGCCGTAAAGCCCGAATTTTTTCAGCACGCCCGCGTGCAGCATCGCCGTGGCCGTCGGCGCGGCGCCGTAGCCGAGCGGCGCCCAGGTGTGAAACGGCCAAAGGGAAACCAAGATGCCGAAGCCGAACATCAAGGCCGGAAAGATGAGTTGCTGCGCCTGGGCCGCCATCCGTTGCCCCGCGAAGTATTGGGTCATGGCCGGGATGTCAAAAGTCCGCTGGCCCGCGGGCATTTGAAGGTAGAGCGCGATCAGCCCGAACAACGCGATTAGCGCGCCGAGGCTGAGATACATCGTGATCTTGAACGTGGCGTAGTTCTTGTCCTCCCCCCGGCCCCACACACCGATCATGATGAACGTGGGGATGAGCGCAAGTTCGTGGAAGAAATAGAAGTAGAACAAATCCAGCGACGCGAACGCTCCCAGGATCCCGCCGGTCATGGTCAGCAAGAGCAGGTAGAATTCTTTCGCCCGCTCGCCGATGTCGCGCGCCACGCACGTCGCGGCGAAGGCGACAATCGCGCCCATCAACAGCAAGCCCACGTTGAGGCCATCGACTCCGAGCCGGCAGTGGATTCCCAGGGCCTCGGCGCCCAGGCCCGGGATCGTAGTCACGAATTGGTACCCGGTTTGAGCGGCGTCGAATTGCCAGAACAATTTCACGCCGAGCAGAAGACCGAAAAAGGTCGTCAACAGCGCGATCACCCGCGGCGTGCCTTCGTTCTCCTTGGGGACGAACGCGAGGCCAATCGCGGCCAGGAACGGCAATAAGATGAGCAAGGCAAGCGTCATAGTTATCGGCCGATCATGAAATACAGCACCACCGCGGCGCTCAGGACAAACAGGAAGGCGTAGGTTTGCAGGTTGCCCGTTTGGGCGAGCCGCAAGCCGCGGCCAAACAGTTCGGTCGCCCCATGCGCGCCGCGCACCAGCAGGCCGGCCACGATCCATTCATCGAACCAGGCGGCGATAGCGGCCGCGATTTCCTGGAACTTGATCACTGTGGCTTCGTACAATTCGTCGAAGTAAAACCGGTTGCGCGCCGCCTGGGCCAGCGCGCCGAGTTTCTCCGGCAACGGATCTTGCGCGGCGTTCCAGTACAACCCCAGTGCGAAAGCCAAACCGAAAATCACCGCGCCCAAACTCGCGACCACGGCCAGCACGTGGTAGCCGGAGTGCGTCTCGCCCAGTTGGTGGCCGTAGAGTTCCGCGATGCCGAAAAAGCCTCCCAGCACCGAAGGCACCGCGAGCGCGAGCAGAGGGACGGTCATGACTTTCGGAGATTCGTGCGCATGATCGACTCCGTGGGATTTGGCCGGCCCAAAGAACGCGACCAGAACCAGCCGTGACATGTAAAACGTCGTGAGCAGCGCCACCATTACCGCCAGAACGAACAACGCGGGATGACCGTGTTCGGGAGTCAGAGTGGCGGCGATGATCTCGTCTTTGCTGAAGAAGCCGCTCAACGGCGGCAAACCGCAAAGCGCGAGCGACGCCAGGAGAAAAGTCCAAAACGTTACCGGCATTCTTCTTCGCAGCGCTCCCATTTTCCAGATGTCTTGTTCATGGTGCATCGCGTGGATGACGGAGCCGGCGCCGAGGAAGAGGAGCGCTTTGAAGAACGCGTGCGTGGTGAGGTGATACATCGCCGGCGCCGGGCTGGCCACGCCCACCGCCAGCACCATGTAGCCGAGTTGAGAAAGGGTCGAATAAGCGAGGATGCGCTTGATGTCGTTTTGCTGCGTGGCGATCAAGGCCGCCAGCAACGCCGTGATGCCTCCGATCCATGCGATGACTTCCAGCGCGTGCGAATCGGGCAGATCGAGCAGAAAGAACACGCGGCAAAGCATGTACACGCCCGCGGCCACCATCGTCGCGGCATGGATCAAAGCGCTCACCGGCGTCGGGCCTTCCATGGCGTCGGGCAGCCAGACGTGCAAGGGAAACTGCGCCGATTTGCCGACGGCGCCGCAGAAGATCAGCAAGCCGGCAATCGTCGCCAGCGAACCCAGCGCGGCGGGATTCCGGATCAATTCCACCTGGATCGAACTGAAGTTAAGTGTTCCGAACGTGTCCCAAACCAGCAGGATTCCCAGAAGAAAGCCGAAGTCGCCGAGCCGATTGGTCAGAAACGCTTTCTTGCTCGCCGCGGCGGCGGAAGGCCGTTCGAACCAGAATCCGATGAGGACGTAACTCGAAAGCCCGACCAGCTCCCAGAAGATAAACAATTGCAGAAAATTATTCGCCAGGACGATTCCAAGCATGGAGAACGTGAACAGGCTTAGACCGGCGAAGTAACGCGCTACCCCTCGGTCCTCGTGCATGTAGCCGTACGAATAAATGTGAATCGCGCCGCCCACCCCGGTGACGATGAGCAACATCATCAAGCTCAGCGGATCGAGGCGGAGGCCGAAGTCCACCTGCAACGGGCCGACTTCCAGCCATGACGCCACGGTCTCCTTGCCGGCGGGTTCCCAGTCGTTCACGGCGATGAAGAAAAGCGTGAGCACGAAGCCCAGGACGATGGCCCCGATGGACAGGCCGGCGCTGCGTTCACGGTTGTTCAGCGTGAACAGCGTGATGCCGGCCGCCGCCAGCAGCGGCAGAAACAAAATGAGCCAGGGCAAGACTTGGAGTTTCATCGCCTAGAGCTTCATCAACGTGAGATCTTCGACGTGCGCGGTCTGGCGTTTCCGGTAGAGCGCCACAATGAGCGCGAGGCCGACGGCCACTTCCGCCGCCGCCACGGTGATGATGAAGAACACCATCACCTGGCCGTTCAGATTGTTGTTGAACCGTGAGAGCGCCACGAACGCGAGGTTGGCCGAGTTGAGCATCAGTTCGAGCGCCATGTAAATAATCAGGAGATTCCGGCGCGCGATCACGCCGAACAGGCCCAGGCAAAACAGCATCGCGCTGACGACCAGATAATGTTCAAGGCTGACGGTCATGGGTTGAATCGTTAAATCGTTAAAAAGGTTAAAGCGTTACAACGTTCAGCGAATGAGGCCGAACGCCGGAGGTCTCGCTTGTTTGCAGCGCTGTAACGTTTCAACGCTTGGAACGCTGTAACGAGCTTCATTTCAGGTCCTTTTTGCTGAGCAAAATGACACCGACCATCGCGACCAGCAGGAGCACGGACAGAATTTCAAACGGCAGAAAGTACTGCGTGAAGAGAGCGACGCCCAGGGGTTTTGCCACGCCTTCCAGCGTCGGCTGGGGCAATCCGGCGCCGAGGGTTGGCGTCGTCAGGACGAACACTTTGAAAAAGATTCCGAACACGGCCGCCACCGCCGCGCTGCCGGTGATCAAGCCAAAGAGCTTAATCTTGCGCCGCGCTTCTTCTTTCAGGTCGAGCAGCATGATGACGAAAAGAAACAGCACCATCACGGCGCCGGCATAGACCAGGATCTGGACCGCGGCCAGGAAGTAAGCGTGCAGCAGCGTGAACAGGCCGGCGAGCGACACGATGGTCAGCGCCAAAAACATGGCGCTGGTCACCGGGTTGCGGCTGAACGGATTCGCCACGACCAGGAAACCGCAAAGCACGGTCAACGCTGCAAACAGATAAAACAGTGCGTCCTGCATTTAACGATCCAACGCTGTAGCGTTATAACGATTCAACGATTTAACGGTTCACCTCAGGGCGCCACACCCTGCGCTTTCGCTTCTTCGGCCTTGCGCTTCCATTTCTGGATGCGGTCATTGTGCGTGCCGCCGAGCGCCAAGAGCTTTTCTTTGTTGTAAACCATTTCCTCACGGCTGCTGCCGGTCAGGGAGTAATCCTTCATGAGGAAAATCGCCTCCTCCGGGCAGACTTCCTGGCAGAAACCGCAGAAGATGCAGCGGAGCATGTTGATCTCAAATTCGAGCGGCATTTTCTCGGCGTTCGGCCGGTCGGCTTGGGGACCGCTCAATCCGGGGGGGGTGATCTTGATGGCCTTGGGTGGACAGACAAATTCACAGAGCTGGCAGGAGACGCACTTGGTGTTGCCTTCCTGGTCGCGCACGAGATACGGCGCGCCCCGGTAATCCGGCGGCACGGTCCATTTCTCCTCCGGGTACTGCATCGTCACTTTCTTTTTGAAGAAGTGACGGAGCGTGACCTTGAACCCGCCAAGGATCGCGGGCAAATAAAGCCGTTCCCAAAATGTCAGCGGGCTGCGTTTGACGATCATTTGAACCTCCACCACATCACCACGGCGGTGACCAAGATATTCGCCAGCGCCAGCGGCACGAACCTCCGCCAGCCCAGATCCATCAACTGGTCGTAGCGGAAGCGCGGCAACATCCAGCGCACCCAGATGATGAACACGATGAAGATCACCACTTTTCCGAGAAAGATGCCGATGTGCAGCAATCCCGCGCCCAGGCTCGCCGCCGGTTGGTCCAATCCGAAAAACGGCAGCGTCCAGCCTCCAAAAAACAGCGTCACCATCATCGCCGCCGAAGCAATCATGTTGAAGTATTCCCCCATGAATAGCATGGCGAACTTCATCGAGCTGTATTCGGTGTTGTAACCGCCGACCAATTCCTGCTCGGACTCCGGCAAATCGAACGGCAGCCGGTTCGTCTCGGCGAATGCGGCGACCATGAAAATTAGAAACGAGAGCGGTTGTTGGAACACCAGCCAGCCGAACAACCCGCGTGACTGGTGAGAGATGACATCGCTGAGGTTCAAGCTGCCCACCAACATGAACACCGGCACCACGGACATGCCCATCGCGATTTCGTAGGAAATCATTTGCGCGCTCGACCGGATGCCGCCCAGAAAGGAGTACTTGGAATTCGCCGCGTAACCGGCCAGGACGATTCCATAGACGCCCAACGAGACGATCCCGAAGGTGTAGAGAATGCCGACGTTGAGATCCGCGATGACCATTTTCTGATTGCCCAGATTGGATCCGAAAGGAATGACCGCCACGACGAGCAACGCCGGAATCACTGTGATCGCCGGCGCCAGCCAGTAATAGACTTTGCGCACGTGCGCCGGCGTGAAATCTTCCTTGAGCAGCGCTTTCAGTCCGTCCGCGATGGGCTGGAACAAGCCGAACGGCCCAACGCGGTTGGGCCCGATACGATCCTGAATGGCCGCCGAGATTCGGCGCTCGGCGACAACCGAGTAAGCGAACATCGTGGGCAAGACGACCACAACCGCAATGATCTTGATCAGGCTGAAAAGCACCAACTGCGCGGTCGGATTCAAATGGTTGATCCAGTCCATTCGTCTTATCAAATCGGCACGGCAACTCCGGTGTCGCCCAACGCGGCCCAGGTCAGGCCCGCAAACGCCGGCACTTCCTTCGCCATCTGATTGAACAATCCTTCGATGCTCACAAATCCGTTTTGCCCGGTAACATTGAGCACCAGTTCGTGCAGGAACTCCCACTCCGGGCGGGCGTCACCGGGCGGCTCTACCGCTTTCATGAATTTTTGGACACGCCCTTTGACATTGGTGAACGTCCCGCGTTTCTCAGCGTGCGCGCAACCGGGCAACACGTAATGGGCGATCTCCGCAGTGGAACTGGGCAAGATGTCGCTCACGATGAGTGTATCCAACCTCTTCAGAAGCGGCGCGCCGAGACCGTGCCGGGCCACATCCTCGCCGAACACGATCAACGTCCGCACCGTCCGCGATTGCACGGCGTCGGCGATCTTTTTCAAGTTCGACCCGATTTCGGCGGAGAGAAATCCCGTCAGCCTCGCGCCGGTGGAATTGGGGTTGCGATCCGAGTGAAGCAGGAGCTTATCGGCTTCACCGCAACGAGGAATGGAATCGGTCAGCGCGCCCAGGCGTTTGGCCAGTTTCGCCAATAAGTAAAGCTCCTCGTTCGTTTGTCGCGCCGAAGCGATGATGGCGACTGAGCCCGGCGCCGCGGTCCTCAATTTCTCGGAAATCTCTTTCAGAACCGAGGCCCACGTGGTCCTCTCACTTGGACCTTCGGACCGCCGCCTTCTGACCTCCTTGAGCCGGTCGCTTCGGTCGATCCACCTGTAATTCAGGCGGCCGTAATCGCACATCCAGCACCCGTTGACGGCGTCATTCTCGCGCGGCGTGTAGCGATAGACCTTTTCTTCCCGGGAGCCGATCACGATGTTGCAGCCGGTGCCGCAACTGGCGCAGAGGCTCTTGGTTTCCTTGAGAAACCAGACGCGCATCTGGAAGCGGAAATCTTTCGAGGTCAGCGCGCCCACCGGGCAGATATCCACGGTGTTGAGCGTGTAATTGTTGTCGAACGCCTTTCCCGGATAATTCGTGAGAAAATTATGGCTGCCCCGGCTGGCGATGCCCAGGGCGTCGTCGCCCGCGATGTCCTTGGAGAACCGGATGCAGCGCGTGCAGAGAATGCAGCGTTCGTCGTCGAGAATGATCCTCGGCCCCAGATCGACGCGTTTGGGCTTGTGCACCTTTTCCTCGGCGAAACGGCTTTCGGATTGCCCGTACTCGACGGAGTATTCCTGAAGCTTGCATTCGCCCGCCTGGTCGCAAATCGGGCAGTCGAGCGGATGATTGATGAGCAGCGATTCGAGCACGGCCTCGCGCATTTGCTTCGTCGCGGGGGAGCTGGCGTAAATCTCCATGCCCGGCGAAATCGGCGTCGCGCAAGCAATCGCGCCGCGCGGCAGGCTCGGATCATACGGCAGCGCCTGGCGAATGATCTTGGGCGTGCCGTCTTCGTTGAGAATCGGTTTGCGGTCGGGCCCGATGGCGGGCAGGCCAAATTCAACCAGGCACATCCGGCAATTGCCCGCCACCGGCAATTTCGGATGATAACAATAATGCGGCACCTCCACGCCCGCGAGCTGGCAAGCCTGGAGCATGGTCGTGGGCACCAGCTTGCCCTGCCAATCGGGCATCAGCTTCGGCACGTCCACTTCGCGCCCATCCACCTTGATCTTGATTTTCTCGACCGGTGGCGGGGCGGGTTTGGGTTCAGTGACCGTGCTCATGGGGATCCGGCTTGAGGGCTGGCCGCAATTCTCATTTCACGTGTTGGGCCCGCGCTCGCGCTTAGCGTGTGGCGTGTTTCGGCCGCGGCACCCTTGGACTCGAATTCATCTTTGAACTTGCTCACGAAACTCAGCACCGGCCAGGCGCACGCTTCGCCGAAAGCGCAAATCGTCCGGCCCTGAATGTTCTTTGCGATGTGCAGCAAGTAATCCGCGTCCTGCTTGCGGCCGTGCCCGTGCGCCAGGCGATGCAGCGCCTTGGCCATCCAGAGCGAACCTTCGCGGCACGGGGTGCATTGCCCGCAGCTTTCGTGCGCGTAAAACTCGGTGATGTTCTCCAGCGCCTCAGCGATGTCCGTGGTGTCGTCCATGACGATGATCGCGCCGGAGCCGGACATCGAACCCGCCTGCTGCACGGAATCGAAATCGTAGGGCAAATCGAGCAGATCGACTTCGACCGTGGTCATCTGCCCGTCCGGCGCCTTGCGCTTGAGTTTGAATTTCTCTCCGGCCCTGAAAACTTTGGCCGAAGAACCGCCCGGAATCACGGCTTTGAGTTTGCGCCCGTCGCGCAGTCCTCCGCCAAAAGCCGGATCGTTGATGAGCTCGCCAAGCGTCGCCTTGCCCACCTCGACTTCGTAATAGCCCGGCTTCTTGACGTGTCCGCTGATACTCACGATGCGCGTGCCGGTGTTGTTGGGCGTGCCGAGCTTGGCAAACTCCGCGCCGCCCATGGCCACGATGTGTTTCACCGCGCACAGCGTTTCGACGTTGTTCACGATGGTCGGACACATGTAGAGGCCGAGAACGGCCGGGAAGTAGGGCGGCTTGATCCGGGGATAGGCGCGCTTGCCTTCCAGCGACTCGATCAAGCCGGTCTCCTCGCCGCAGATGTAAGCGCCCGCGCCGCGATGAACGTAAATCTCCAGGTCGTAGCCGCTGCCCAGAATGTTCTTCCCCAGAAAATTTTTGGCGCGCGCCTCCGCCAGCGCGCGGTTCAGGATCTTGGCGCCCTCCACGAATTCCCCACGGATGTAGAGGTAGGCCAGGTGAACGTCGTTGGCGAAACAGGAAATGATCATCCCCTCCAGGAGTTGATGAGGGTCTTTGTAGATGATCTGTTTGTCTTTGAACGTGCCGGGCTCCGATTCGTCAGCGTTGCAAATCAGGTAAATCGGCTTGCCGCTCTTGCGGTCCACGAACGACCACTTCAGGCCGCAGGAAAAGCCCGCGCCGCCGCGCCCGCGCAGGCCGGACTTCATCACTTCATCGCGAATCTGTTCCTGCGCCGAAATGTTCCGCCCGTCCGACAACACCTTGGGCGGCAGCGTGAGCGACTTCCGCAACACTTCATATCCGCCATGACGCAGGTAACAGTCCAGGTCATGGCTGTAACCCGGCTGGTCGGCGTATTTGAGGATGAGGCGGTATTCCTGCGGCATACGTCTCAATGTCGTGAGACCGTGAGAGCGTGAGAGCGTGGGAGCGTGAGAGAACCGGAGAGCCGGAGTGGCGGAGTGGCGGGGCGTGCGGCGCAAAACGCCTCGACGCCTGCACGGTCGGACGGTTGAACGAAACTTGACTTCATGAGTAATGCCTCTACGTTTCGAAGCGCTCCGGCATGCCCGATGGTGTAACGGTAGCACAGCAGACTCTGGATCTGTTTGTCATGGTTCAAATCCATGTCGGGCAGCCAAGGCCCCTTTGCGATTTCGGGTTTGCAACCCGAATTTTGCATCAGCTTTCTCACTCGCTTGCCGGTTTTCCCTTTTGCTTGGTTTGAAGCAAACGGAGCGTTTCGTCGATGTAGTGGATATGGGCGGCATCTTTGGGCCGCATCACGGCCAATTTGCTGCGGCGGATGGATTCGAGCGGCATCACCGAAATGGTCAGCCCCTGAAATCTCAGTTTTCTGGCTTTCCGAAACTCGACGGTGAAACTTTTCAAACCGGCGACTTCAAAAATGAAATTCGCAAGGGTGCCGTCAGCAAGCTCGACCACCGTATTACGCACCATCGTTGCGCCCTGCGCCAAGGCAATTTTAACGGCGCGCATATACCGGCGTGACGGAAGGTCAAGCCACAAATCCACATCGAACGTCGAGACTGGCACGCCCTGTAAAATAGCGGCTGACATACCTATAAGTTGGAACCGAATTTTTTCAGAGTGGAGCGCCCCCATAAGCCGAGCGAGCGGAGAAACGTCACGTTCGTCTGCCAGCGTTCGTCTGGTGTCGCGGCGAGGCTTCGCGCAAACAGGAGTTTTTCGTGGTCGTCCAGCCCGCGCAGCCTCTTTATTTTCGCGTAAACCTTTGGCCAATCTTTCCGCACATCTTTGATTTCTTTTTGGCGACATCCGCCTGTTGCCCGTGAGTTGACTAATGACAAATGAAGCAAGGGAATTCCACGGAGACACCTAATCCCCGCACCATTTCGATGGCCTCCTTGCCAAGGCCTCGCTGCAATATTTTCGCGGCTGACTCTTCCGAGATGAATGCAAAGGTCTTGAGCTTCGATTTGTGGTATTTGTTGTAGACGATCACCTTGAAGACATCTTTGAAAAACTCGTGGTGAGGGTTCTTGGAGGAGAGCTTCAATTCATAGGCAATCCCGTTCACCACATCCACGATGTCAATCTTCTCATTAAATCGGCGACCAATGGGAACTTCGGCTTTAAACTGTCTGGGGTTTCTGGCGATCAAGCGGTTTTGCCAGGCCTTGGTAATCGACACGGACTGCTTTGTAGCCCTGCTCACATCGGAAGCCGGAGCCCATCCGCGCTCCTCCATCGCGTTGATAGCTTCGAATAGCACAGCCTGCGTGTTCATATTCATTTGCACTTCGCCAAAATCTCATCCGCCTTCTGTTCGCCGACGCCCTCGTAGAAATCGTCGTTGCACATCATGACGGGCGCCGTGCCGCAACTGGCCAGGCACTCGACGAATTCCACCGAGAACTTTCCGTCCTTCGTCGTCTGGATGCCGTGGGCCTGCGGGTCCAAACCGAGTTTCCGGCAAAAATGTTCGCGCAGCTTGTAAGCGCCGCCCAGCGCGCAGCTCAACGTGCGGCAAACCTTGACCTGATATTTCCCGGCCGGCTGCTGGCGGAACATCGGATAGAACGTGACCAGTTCATAGACATTGATCGGCTGCAGCTCCAACTTCCGGGCGATCCATTCCATCGCCTCATTCGAGATGTAGCCGAAATGTTCCTGCAGCGCGTGCAGAAGCATGAGCGACGCACTCCGTTTCTGGGGATAGTGCGTGATCAGATCGTCCACCTCGGCCTCGAGAGTGGCTGGGATAGTGAAACTCATGAGACGAGTTCCTCCTTTCGCCATCCAAATGTCGCATGTCGAAATCCCAATGACGAAAGAATGACGAAGCCCGAATGCCCAAGGCTCGCCGGTCCCAGGTTCCATTCGGGTTTAGTCATTCGGATTTCTTTCGTCATTGGCCATTCGACATTCGTCATTTCCCTCACCGGTCGCATTCCCCCATCACAAAATCGATCGATCCCAGGATGGCCACACTGTCGCTCATCATGTGCCCGACGAGCAGATAAGGCAGGATGCTCAGGTTCGCAAAAGACGGCGCGCGGATTTTCAGCCGGTGCGGAGTACCGCCGCCGCGACTGTTGATGTAGAAGCCGAGTTCACCTTTGGGGTTTTCCGCGCCGAAGTAGATTTCGCCGGGCGGCGCGTTGACGCCCTGAGTAACGAGCATGAACTGGTGGATCAATTCTTCCATACTCGTGAGCACCTTCTCCTTCGGAGGGAGAACGACTTTAGGGTCGGATACGTTGATGGGTTCTTTTGACTTGTTCTCCGCTCCACCTGGCAAGCGATCGAGGCACTGGTGCAGGATGCGAACACTCTGGCGCATCTCTTCCATCCGCACCAGGTATCGATCGTAGCAATCACCGACCGAACCGACCGGAACGTCGAACTCAAGTTGATCGTAGCACAGATAAGGGTGCGCCTTCCGCAAATCGTGATCCAAGCCGCTGCCGCGAAGGTTCGGCCCGGTCAACCCGTAGTCGATCGCCACATCCTTCGGAATAATGCCGACGCCTTGCGTGCGGTCGGTCCAGATGCGGTTTCGGGTCAGGAGCTTCTCGGTTTCGTCGAAGTTGATGACAACCTCGTTCAAAAACTTGCGGCATTGCGCGACCCAGCCCGCGGGCAAGTCGCGCGAAAGGCCGCCAATTCGTGTGTACGTCGTGGTGAATCGCGCGCCGGTCAGGGCCTCGATCAAATTGTAAATCTTTTCGCGTTCCGTGAACGTGAGCAGGAAAACCGTCATCGCGCCGCAGTCCATCGCAAAGCAGCCAACGCCGAGCAAGTGCGCCGAAATCCGCGCCATCTCGCAGCACATCACCCGAATGAACTGGCAGCGCGGCGGGAGTTGTCGGTCGATGCCGAGCAGTTTTTCCACGGCCAGCGCATACGCCACGTTGTTCGCCAGCGGCGCCAGATAATCCAGACGATCCGTGTAGGGGATGAACTGCGTGTAGGTCATGTTCTCGGCGATCTTCTCGTCACCGCGATGCAGATATCCGATATCCGGAGTCGCTTTGGTGATGATCTCGCCGTCGAGTTCGAGCACGATCCGCAGGACGCCATGCGTGGACGGGTGAGAGGGCCCCATGTTGAGGACCAGCTTTTCACCCTGGATGTCGTCCAATTCCGGGGCAATGGCCGCGGCTTCAGCGGCGTCTCGTCCTCGAGCCGCTGTGTCTTTGATTTCCAAATCTCGCACTGCGTTCATGGGTTCAGGGTGAATGCGAGGGCGAGGTTACAGCATCCGCGGCTCCAGACCGCGTGGGATCGCTCTCGGGCGTCCGAACTCGAGGTTCCCTTTTGATGGCATCCTTTCCGCCTGGAGTTGTCACGAACGGACCGCCTTCGAGTGGCGCGCGCCGGGTGAATGCAATTTCCGGAAGGTCCGTTGGCTTCCCGGACAGTGGAAAATCCTTCCGCAGGGGAAAGTACGGATAGCCTTCCCACATCAGAATGCGGCGCAAATCCGGATGGCCGCGGAAGCGAATTCCCATCATGTCATAGACCTCGCGCTCGTGCCAATCGGCGGTTCGCCAGACCGAAGTCACGGTTGGAAGCTCTGGTATGGCCTCGCTGACGTTGGTCTTCAAGCGGAGGTGGCAGCGATGCCCGTACCCATAAAGGTGATACACCACCGTGAACCGAGGTTCATCCCCGCAGTTGTCCAAACTGGAAATGTCCACCAGGTAATCAAATCCGAGGCTCTGTTTGGCCGCTCGGCAAACTTCCGCGACGCGATCAGCGTCCTTCAGTGTCAAAGTGACTTCGCCGCGGAACTGAACGGACCCTTCAATCAAGCCCTCGAATTGAGTCGCGAGTTTCTGGGCATGATCAATCGCGGGCATGGAGGCAATGGAAAGGAGGCAGTTGCTTCAGGCCACTTTCTTGAGCGTCGCCAAAAGCGGCTCCTTGGAAACTTTGCCTTGCAGTTTGATGATCGCGTCCAGCAAGGCCTCCGGCCTCGGAGGACAGCCGGCCACGTAGACGTCCACGGGAATGATTTGATCCACGCCCTGCAACACGGCATAGCTGCGGTACATCCCGCCGGTCGAGGCGCAAGCGCCCATGGCGATGACCCATTTGGGTTCGGGCATCTGGTGGTAAATTCGGCGCACCGCCAGCGCCATTTTGTAGGTGACCGTGCCGGCCACGATCATGAGGTCAGACTGGCGTGGCGAAAACCGCATCACTTCGGCGCCGAAGCGTGAAATATCGAACCGGCTTGCGCCGGCCGCCATCAGTTCAATCGCGCAACACGCCAGCCCCATCGGCATCGGCCACAGCGAATTCTTGCGAAACCAGTTGAGCACCGCGTCCGCGCGCGTGACGATGACGTCGCCCTCGATTTTCGAATCATAGCCGACTTCAGTATGGGTCCGCATGAGCCAGTCTGACTTGGTGACGCTTTCTGGCTTGAAACTACATCACGGCACCCGAACTGAGGCAAGTTAATTTGTGAATTTTTTCACAAGCGCGGCGGATCGTCAGCGTTTCCGCTTCGCCGCGTGGTGCGGAATGAAACAATTGCGCAGCACGACAAGGCCGCAGCCAAATCGTTACCGTTGATTCGTGTGCGCGGTGGGACGTGCACAGCAAAGCAAGCAAAGTCACGCAGCCAGCGCATCGCATTCGGGGGCTGCGTTTTTTTCACGGTATTTTCTGCGAGTCTTTTTTACGCGAAGATGCGCCGCGGCCCCAAATCTTTTTCCCTGCTTGACTCCCTTTCGGACCTTCGCATTATTCCCCGGCTAATTTGAGCCTCAGCTTTTTGCAGAACGGCTGTCCCAAAACTATGGTTAAATCGAAGGTGAAGAAATCGGCGCCGACGACCGAGGAAAGAAAACTCATCCGACCTGGCCGGAAGCCGACCCCCAAACCCTCGGAACGACCGCACCGAACGGATTCTCTCCCGACCCCGGAAACCATGGGCGAGGCTTCTGCTCATCCTGCTTCCGGCGCGCGCGCCAACGGCGAACTGACTCCGCTGAAGAACGGCGCGAGCCCGCCTTCGCTCGGCAACGAAACCATCAAGAGCCATTCCGGAATCGACCTGACGGAAAAAATCAAGGAATTGCTGCGACTGGCGCAGGAACAAGGCTATCTCACTTACGGCGACATCAACGACGCGTTGCCGGACAACGTCGTGACGCCGGAAGATCTGGACGAGATTTACATCAAGCTCCGCAATCTGGAGGTGGAGATTGTGGATCAGGCGGAAGTGGACCGCGTCAAACAGCCGGAGCCGGAGGAAGAAGAGGACAAGACCCGGTTGGACATCCTGGATGACCCGGTGCGGATGTACCTCAAGCAAATGGGCCAGGTGCCCTTGCTGACGCGCGAACAGGAAGTGGAAATCTCCAAGCGGATCGAAGATGCCGAGAACGAAGTCAAGAAGATCATCTACGGCTTTGGGTTTGCGGCCAAAGAGCACATCGCCCTGGCGGAAAAACTAATCTCCGAACCTCCTAAAGAACGCTTCGACCGAGTCATCCTCGACAAGAAAATTGAAGGCCGGGAGAATCATCTCAAGGCGCTGCGCAAGCTCGTCAAAGAAGTGCGCGCCATCGACCAGGGCGTCGACGACAAGTACGCCGAGTGGCAAAACGCGCCGACCAAACCAAAGCGGGACAAGGTCGCCCTGGAATTCAAACGCCTCGACGAGAAATTGCAAAAGACTTTTCACAAGTTCTACTACAAGCAGAAGGTGATCGAGGAGATGGCGCTCGTCGCGGACAACATTCACGACAAAATCCAGTTGAGTCTGCGGACGATTCAAGACCTGGAGGCTCAACGCAAAAGCGGCCAGCATCAGGCCATCATCCAGTCCGAAGAGCGCAAGATCAAAGCTCTGGAAGAGTTCGTCCGCATGCACTATGCGGAGTACCTGGAAGCCTACAAGAAGCTGCAGCACTTCACGCGCAAGGCGCTCCAGGCAAAAACCGAGATGGTCGAAGCCAATCTCCGCCTCGTCATCTCCATTGCCAAGAAATACACCAACCGCGGCCTTTCTTTTCTTGACCTGATTCAGGAAGGGAACATGGGGTTGATGAAAGCGGTGGAGAAATTCGAGTATCGCCGCGGCTACAAGTTTTCCACCTACGCCACCTGGTGGATTCGCCAGGCCATCACCCGGTCCATCGCCGATCAAGCGCGCACCATCCGCATCCCGGTCCACATGATCGAGACCATCAACAAACTGATGCGCGTCCAGAAGCAATTGGTCCAGGATTTCGGACGCGAAGCCACGCCGGAGGAGATTGCCGACGAAATGCAAATGCCGGTGGAACGCGTGCGCGCCGTGTTGAAAATGGCCCAGCAGCCGATCTCTCTCCAGTCTCCGGTCGGCGACAGCGACGACACCAACTTCGGCGATTTCATCGAAGATAAATCCGCGGAGAACCCCTCCGACATGACGAGCTACAGCCTTCTGAAAGACAAACTGGGCGATGTGCTGACGAGCTTGACCGAGCGCGAGCGAAAGGTTCTGGAACTGCGCTTTGGCCTCGGCGACGGTTATTCGCGGACTCTGGAGGAAGTGGGCAAGCAATTCAAAGTCACGCGCGAGCGCATCCGCCAGATCGAAGCGAAAGCGTTGCGCAAAATGCGGCATCCGACGCGCATCCGCCAGTTGCAGGGTTTCCTGGAGAGTGAGGAACTGGAATTGGCGTGAGCCCTTCCCATCCACCCGTCTCCCGGAGCGTGGCCTTTAGCCGCCTTTAGGCGCCTTTAGGCGGCTGAAGCCGGGACTACATGCGGGGGCCGCTCGCGCCCCTTCGTTGGCTTCGTTTCCTTCTGTGAGATCGACAGAAGCAACCGAAGGTCACGAAGGCGTGGTACCACGTTTCGTGTATTTTGCGTAGTTCGCGGTTCCCTCCGCGTCATTGCGTTTTCTCGCGGCGAAGATTCATTTGTATGGACCGGGCTGCCGAAGAGCGATCCAGGTGTCTGTCGAGAGTCGAACAAATCGAAACTGAGTTGGCCAAGCTGTCGGCTGAAGAACTCCGGCAAGTTCGGGATTGGTTGGACGACATGCTGGAAGATGAGTTGGAGTTTACGGATGAATTCGAGGCCATGATCGGACAGTCGGAACGTGAAAACGAGCACCCTGACGCATGCGAGCACGGCGCCAGCGAGCGCAGACGCTGACGCCACTATGACCGTTTCGTCGACCGCGCCGAAATAGACGATGTTGTTGGCGGGGGTGGCGATGAAATGGGAGTTCCTTGAGCCGCGAAACTCCGGGAGCAAGTCGCCGGCGGGCGGACGCAGGTCGGGGTTGCCGGTGCCTTGGAAGGCGTACCATTCCTTCGGCGTGCGCCGCACCTTCTGACACCACGCGGCGTAGAGGTTGTTCAGCGCAATCATGATCTGGTTGGCGTGATGATCGCGCGTGCAGAAGATGACGGTCTTTTGGAGCGGGTCGCCGGTTTCCAAGAGGAACTGGAACAGGTTTTCCGACATCGCCTTGACCCGGTCGTCGCAATTGGTCGGGTGTCGCAAAATTCGTGAGCGGCTGGGCATCAATGATTCGCTGTGTGTCCTCGCCAAACTCCGCATACAAATGGCCGTTCGTGGAAAAATGGAACGGCACGTGGTGCTTTGTGCGCGCCGTGCTTGTTGAATGCCGAGGGACGGCAGTTTGTCCTCTGCCTTTGCTTCCAACAACGCGAATGCTAAGGGGTCCGTTTCGTAAATACGCTCACGTTCGTTGCGCCCAATTTGGCCTGGGGCAAGGCGCGACGAGCGAGCATCCCCCGCCAGTGGGGCTGTGACCGAGGAGCAACGCAGCCCCAGGCAAAATTCGGCGCAACCC
>Ga0194121_10003889_pt1 | contig 22201 bp, 16 predicted proteins | sample TA2MahCa50mmetaG_FD_148609 | JGI IMG/M metagenome (GOLD analysis project Ga0194121, IMG submission 148609) | Freshwater microbial communities from Lake Tanganyika, Tanzania - TA2015020 Mahale Deep Cast 50m | ecosystem: Environmental > Aquatic > Freshwater > Lake | place: Tanzania: Lake...
CGTTGAAGAGGGGGGAGGGGCGAGGGGCGAGGGGCGATGAAAAAGTGGCTTGCGAGAAGGCCGAGCAGCACGACGACCGCGCAACCGACCAGCGCCCAGGCGATGCGTGCTGGCCAATTGCGAGGAGCGGGCTGCGAAATGGGATTGGCCGGTTGATCTGAGCTTTCGCTGGTCCCGCCTCCCATCATGTCCACGAGGCCAACCAGCGATTCATCGCCCAACTCCTCCTGAAGCAATGAGTCGAGCAGCATGAAATCGAGATAGCGCCGCCGGGCCTCGGGATCGGTTTTGAGCAGGTGCGCGAGCCGTTCCCGTTGCTCATCGGTTAGCTCGCCGTCCAATGCGATGGAGAGAAGCTCCGTCATGGGATCGGGTGTCATATCGGTTAGTTTCATCCCGCTCCCTCCACTGCAAGCTCTTTCTCAATGCAACGCAAGAGCGCCTCACGAATCCGATACAGCGTTTGCCGCAATGACCCCGGTGGTCGGCGCAGCGCCTTGGCCATGGTCTCGATCGGCTCATGCAACCCATACCGGCGATCCAGCAACAACCGCTGCGGCGCCGGCAGTTTTTCCAGGCAGTGCTCCAAAGCGGCGCGGCGTTCGTCGATTTCGGCCGCTGGCCCCTGGGCCTCCATCGCCAGTTCGTTCACAACGCTTTCGTCAAAAAGGTGCCGGTCGCGCCCTTGTTTTTTCAAATGCGTCAACACGGAATATCGCGCGACCTCGCTCGCCCACGACCAGAAGTTCGTCCCTGGCTCGAATTGATCCGCCTTGTTCCACAAAAGCAGATTCGTCTCCTGAAGCACGTCTTCCACGCTCGTCGATTGAAAGAGCAGACAGCGGATGAAGCCGCGCAGCCGTGACTGATGCTTCGTCAGTTCCTGAACAAAGGTATCCGGATCCCGTGGCACTGCCATGCGAATGAGTCCGTGACTCTGGTCTTGGGAAGGTGATGGCGCAAACTCGCCAAATATCAACATCCGGGTGGGGCGAAGGGCTTACTTGTCGCGGCCCAGGCCTTAAAACCTCATTCCAGGGGCTTCACACGAATACTGCGAAAATACACGATGCTGCCTGGGTCGTGCCCCTGAATCGCGAAGGTTCCGCTGGCTAGAGTTCGGCCTGTCTTCGCCTCATGGGGCAACGTTGTCTCTACCGTGATTTCGCCGTTCACCTTGAGCGTCACCTTGTTTCCACGGACGACGAGATAACACTCGAACCACTCGTCATCCTTGGCGACGACACGGTTCATGGGCTTCGCTGGATAGATGCTGCCCGTGCGAAACGCCTTGTCGCTGCCGGTGTTGTTGATCTGGAATTCAAAACCCTTGTTGGGAAACCCCTTGTCCTGGAACTCGGTATGAAAAATGATTCCGGAGTTTCCCTTGGGTCGAGTCTTGACCTCGGCCTTCAATTCGAAGTCCTTAAATTTGGCGTTCCGGACTGGTCCGACGTAATAGAGGTGGGTTAACGGCGTCCCCCCGGCAACGATGAGACCGTCTTCGACCTTGAACGCCTTCGGGAAGTCCGCAACTTTCCAGCCGTCAAGCGTCTTCCCATCGAACAGACCGTACCACCCATCCTTGTCCGGCTTTGGGGCCTGAGCCTGGACTGGAACAGGGCAGATCACGAACGCGACAGTGGCTGCAAGTAAAAACCGGATCATTTCTGTCTCCAAAAACTGATGTGGCTCACGCAATCAAATCGCGAATGACTGTGCCGTGCACGTCGGTCAGTCGATGATCACGGCCGCTGTAGCGGAAGGTCAGGCGTTCGTGATCGATGCCCATCAGATGGAGCATCGTTGCGTGGAGGTCGTGAACATGAACACGTTTCTCGACCGCGCGGAAACCGAACTCGTCGGTCGCGCCATAGGCCGGGCCCCCCTTCACGCCGCCGCCGGCGAGCCAGACGGTAAAGCCCCAGTGGTTGTGGTCGCGGCCGTTGCTTCCTTCGGTCGCCGGGGTGCGGCCAAATTCGCCGCCCCAGACGACCAGCGTGTCTTCGAGCAAACCGCGCCGCTTGAGATCCGTGAGCAACCCCGCGATAGGTTGATCGACGAGCCGCGCGAGGGTTTGCTGGCCACGGGCGTTGTCGCTATGGGTATCCCAAGGTTGCAGATTGCCACAATAAATCTGGATGACACGGACGCCCCGCTCGGCCAGCCGACGAGCCAGCAAACAGTTGCGTGCGAAGGTGGCGCGGCGAAAGCCGCCGTTGGTGTTGGCGGATGCGTTGGCGTTGGGCCCGGTCAATCCGTAGAGGTCAAGAATCGGCTGTGGTTCGCCGCGGATGTCGAATGCCTCCGCCGCCGAGGTTTGCATGCGATACGCCAACTCCAGCGAATCCATGCGAGCAGCGAAGGCATTTTCGGCTCCAACACGGTCGCGATGGAGATCGTTGAGTCGCTGCGTGAAGTCGAGTTGTCGGCGCTGTGCCGCGGGGGAGAGGCTCGCGTTGTGAAGGTTTGCAAGCACATCTTGCGGTCGGTAATCGACGGGAAGCGCGACCTGGCAACCCTGATAGATTCCCTGGAGAAATCGGCTGCTCCAGTTGGAGGGCCCGTTGACCGGTTGCCCTTCACCCAGGACGATGAAACCGGGGAGATTCTCGTTCTCCGTGCCCAGTCCGTAGAGCAGCCAGGAGCCATACGACGGCCGAATGGGCTGAACGTTGCCGGTGAACATCAGCCAGTTGGATGCCTCGTGAACCGGCGTGTTCGTGTGCATCGAACGAATCACGCACAGGTCGCCGGCATGACGGGCAACGTGGGGAAAGAGTTCGCTGATTTCCAGGCCCGATTGTCCGTGCCGCGTGAAGCGGAACGGCGAGGGCATCAGTCCGCCGGTCCGGCGTTCCGTGCTGAGCCCGGTCGTGCTCGCAGGACGTTGACCAGCGTATCGATGCAGGGCCGGCTTCGGGTCAAACGTGTCGACCTGCGAAGGCCCGCCGTTCATCCATAGATGGATGATGCGCTTGGCCCGCGCGGGGAAGTGCGGTGGCCGAGCGGCTAACGGCGTGTTGGCCTCCGAACGGCCAGCCAGCACCGACGCTAGGCCAATCATGCCAACGCCGTAGCTCGTCTGGGCCAACATCTGGCGGCGCGAAAGTCGGCAGATACTTTCGAAGGACATTTGCAGCTCCTTTGTGGGCTACCGGATTATTATGGCACGAACGCGAACTCGTTGGTTGTCAGCAGAGAATGACAAAGCCGTTCCCACGGCCCGAGTTTTTCCTCCGCTGAACTGGCTTCGCGCAAGAATTCTCGGGCGATGGCCACCTCTCGCTCGGTCGGCAGCCGGCCGAACGCCAGCTGCCACCCCAATAGCAAGCGACGCTCCTCCGATTTTTCCGACGCTTCGAGACGGGCCGCGAACGAGCGGGACATCGCCAGAACGAACGGGCTATTGAGCGCGAACAGCTGCTGTTGCGGTATCGTCGTCGCGGTTCGCTGATCGCTCGTCACGTTCGGCTCGGGGAAATCAAACAGCGTCAACGTCGGGTTCGGCTTGAATCGGCTGATGAAGCCATAGATCGTCCGCCGGCGGTTTGAGGGATCTTCGGGATGCAGTTGCACTTTGCCTTTGGAATCAAGGTAGGGCGGTCCGCCGATTTGCGGGTCGAGCTTGCCCGCCACGGTCAGCATCGAGTCACGCCAGGCTTCGAAATCAAGCCGGCGCGGCGTCACGCGCCAGAGGTAGTGGTTGTCGGCGTCCTTGGCGAGATTCTTCGCATCAGGAATGCTGCTGAGTCCATACACGGCTGACAGCATGATCTCGCGATGCAGCCATTTCGTGGACCAGCCGTTGTCCATGAAGCGAACCGCGAGGGTATCGAGTAATTCCGGATGCGTGGGCCGATCGCCGAGTTGACCGAAGTTGCTGGTCGTGCCCACGATGCCCCGGCCAAAATGGTAATGCCAGACACGGTTGACGTAGACCCGGGCCGTGAGCGGGTTGTGCCGGTCCACGATGGCGTCGGCCAATTCGAGTCGCGTGAATTTCAACTCCGTCAATGCATCCTTGGATTTCAAGATCTGCAGAAAACCGGCAGGGGCGACGTCGCCAAGCTGATCAGGATTGCCGCGCACGTTGACCCGCATCGCCTGACCGCCACCGGAGACGGCCGGCCCCTTCACCATGGCTGGAGGAGCTGATTGATTGAGGCGAGCCAGTTCCGCCTGAAGCGATTCCAACGCAGCCTTCGCGTCAGGCGTGGTTGCATTCTTGGCTGCATCCTTGATTTTTTGGGAAAGTGAAGCGGCCTGCTTCTGCCATTCGTCCCTGGCTTTTTTTGCTGTCGGTGAGCCAAGGGCGATCTCGTCGCTTAGCTTCGCACCGTTGTATGCCGTCGCCAGCGAGTAATAATCGACGGTCGGAATCGGATCGAACTTGTGATCGTGACAGCGGGCACACGATACCGTCAGCCCAAGCAAGGCCCGCGTGACCGTATCGACGCGATCGTCGAGTTCGTCGGCGACCTTTTTCTTGACCATGCCGACGGCATTGCCGCTGAAGCGCTGGCCGAGCCCTTGAAAGCCGAGCCCGCCGAGCCTTTCCGCATAATCCTTGGCAGGCTCCGGAATAAGATCGCCCGCCAATTGAAGCCGAACGAACTGATCGTACGGCATGTCGCGATTGAAGGCCTGGATGACCCAATCACGATACCGAAAAGCCGTCGGGGCGAGCACCGGTCCCACGGTTCCGCCGAGATCGTCTGTGTAGCGAGCCAGATCGAGCCAGTAACGTCCCCAGCGTTCCCCGTAATGCGGCGAGGCGAGCAAGCGATCGACCACCTTGGCGTGGGCCTCAGGCGATTTGTCGTTTTCGAAGGCCTCGGTTTCTTCGGGCGTCGGCGGCAGGCCTATCAGATCAAAGGTTGCCCGGCGAATCCACTCGCGCTTCGTGGCGGCCCGAACCGGCTCGAGGCCGCGTTTCTCCAGTTCCGCCAGAATGAAGCGATCGATGTCCTTCCGCGGCCACATGGCGTTCCTGACTTGTGGAGGAGCGTGGACCTTCGGCGGCTGAAACGCCCAGAATTCGCGAGCCTTTTGCCAGTCGATTTTCTCCGTTTGGGTAAGCGGTTTGCCGTCACGCGGATCCGGAGCGCCCCGTTCGATCCAGGAGGCAAAATCAGCAACGACAGAATCGGGCAATTTCCCCGACGGCGGCATCTTGACCGTCTCGTGCCGCAATGCCGCCAGAAGAAGACTCTTCGCAGTATTTCCGGGAACGATTGCCGGCCCGCTCTTCCCTCCAGTTCGGATACCTTCCCGCGTGTCGAGTTGGAGTCCCCCCTTGACCTTGCCACCCTTCGCCGCCCCCGAAGAATGACAGCGATAGCAATGCTCGACTAGGACGGGGCGAATGTTCTTCTCGAAGAAGGTGAATTGCTCTGAAGGCGCCTTCTGTTGAGCGAGACATGTCGCCGAAGCAAAAAATGACGATGTGCCAAGGACGAAGACAAGATGGAGTGTGTATCGAATCATGACGATCTCTCAGTTTGGAACAGCTCGTCAATCGTGCCGACCGGCGTAGCGGTAGGTCATCCTGCCACGCTCGACCAGGCGGCGTGCCAGCAGGATGATCTCCTAAACAAAAGGTATCTGGATCCCGTGGCAGTGCCATGCGAATAAGTCCGTGACTCTGGCCTCATAAGGTGATGGCGCAACCCTGTCGCCAAATGTCAACATCCCCTTGGGGGGGAAGGTGACTACTTGCCGGCGGCCCAGACTTTCAAGACACCCTTGCTGCCGGACGCGATCCGGGTGCCGTCGGGACTGAACGCGACGGACATTACGCCGCTGTCGTGTCCGCGCAGCGTCGCCAGCTCTTTGCCGGTGTCAATGTCCCAGATTTTCACGGTTGCATCTTCGCTGGCCGAGGCGACGCGTTTGCCGTCCTTGCTGATCGCAATGGAGGTGACGCTATCCTTATGGCCGGCGAGTGTGTGCAATGGTTTGCCGCTGGCGAGATTCCAGATGCGCACGGTGTTGTCCATGCTGCCGGAGATTATGCGCTTGCCATCGGAGTGAAACGCAACGGACGTGATGGTGGCCTCATGCCCTTCGAAGATTTCCAATTCCTTGCCGGTTTTAGCATCCCAGAGTTTGACGTTGTTTTCACCATCGCCCGAGACGACGCGGCTGCCATCGGGGCTGAAGGCGACGGCGTTGATGTCGTATTCGTTGTCTGGATCGATGGTCAGCAACTCTTTGCCGGTCTCGGCGTTCCAGATCTTCATCGTGTCATCCGCGCTTCCGGAAACGAGGCGCTTGCCATCGCGGCTGAAGGCAACCGAAGTGATGCTCTCCTTGTGGCCGCGCAGGACGAAGACCTCTTTGCTGGCCTGCCAATCCCAGAGCTTAAGGTTCTTGTTCCAATGACCGGAGGCAATGTGTTTCCCGTCGGGGCTGAATGCCAGGGCGGTAATGCCCTTGCCGTCGGCGCGAAGGATTTTGACTGCTTTCCCGGTTTTGACGTCCCACACCTTGACCGTATCATCGGCGCTGCCCGACGCGATGAGCGTGCCGTCCGGACTGAACGTGACGGCCGACACCCAGAGATCATGGGCGCGCACCGTCAAAAGCGAGCGATCCTGCGCTTCCCCGGGCAGGCCGATCAACAGCAGAGCAAAAGACATTCGCAGCATTCGTTTTGCAACTCCCTGTAAGCTAATGGCGGAAGATCGGCGGATGTCAACAGGATCGCCCATTATTTTATGGTTGCCATGTTGACAATTTGTGGCATCGCGCCATTACCCACAAGCCCACCGGCTGAGCGGAATCATGAAAATACTCGGTAAGCCAAGCCTGGTTCTGTGCAATCGCGCCAAAATCGCGTCCCTGCTGGTGCTTTGCCTAGCTGCCACGAAGTTGCCGGCGCAGGATGAAACATTCCAAAAGGTTGTCGCCCCCTTTCTCCAGCAGCACTGCATCTCGTGTCACGGGCCCAAGAAACAGGAGTCCCGCCTTCGCCTTGATGAGGTGACAGGCGTCCAGGCAGGCAATCGCAATCTCTGGACCATGGTGCATGAGCGGATCGCTGCTGGCGAAATGCCGCCGAAGGAGCGACCGCAACCAAACGAAGCGGACAAAAAGAAGATCCTGGGCTGGATTGTCGAACAGCAGCGCGCCCTCGGCCCCGGCGGCACGCGACGCCTCAACCGGCGTGAGCTGTCGGCCGCACTCCGCGACGTGAGCGGGTTGCAAGTCGATTTTGCGCAGGCGTTGCCGGGCGATGGCACGGTCGGCGGCTTTGACACCGGGGCGGACGCGTTGCAAGAGGCATCCGACGCTGTCGCGCAGTGGCTCCAGGTCACGCGCCGCGCTGTCGCTGGGATTCATTTCCTTGAACCGGCCAAAGGGAGATCGTTCACAGCCAACTTCCGCGATGTGCAGCCGGTTGAGAAAGGCCCCGATCCCTACAAGAAAATCATCGATGGGTGGAAAGAGCAAGGCGTCAATGTTAAGCTCCCCGGCCAGCTTGCCATCGGTCGTCCCGGCGTGGGTCTTCTTCTCGCGCCGCGGACTGTCGGCGAGCAGGATACGTTCAATTTCACCATTCCAACTCGGCCCGATCGCGAAGGCGTGCTGCGACTGACCATGGTCGTCTCCGCCATGAAGCCGATGGAAGGACTTCCCAACTCGCATCTCTGGATCAAGGTCGGCGGCAGAGAGATCGACTATCGCGAAGTCGTCGGCACAGAGGAGAAGCCAATGCGCCTCGTCGACGAGGTGCAGCTTGGCGATGTCATCGTGCAAAGCAAAGGGGTCAGTATTCATCTCAGTAACAAGGTGGAAATCCCATACGCGGTCAAGGGCTACGAGAACGAAGATCGCACCAATCCCAAGGACAAGAACCCACCTCCCAATGGAACAGGTCCATTTCGGCCGCTCTTCGATCGCAAGACTACGCCGCCTGAGAAACAGCCCGCGCCGTACCTGGTGCTGCATCAGGTTGAAATCGAGCCCGACGTGACGATCGCCTGGCCTCCTGCGTCATGGAATGCAAACGTCGGTACCGTCAAGGATGATGCCGAATCTGCAAAGCGTCTGCTCGCGCTGTGGATCGATCACGCCTGGCGGCGGCCGGTAACCGAAGCCGAGCAAGCGCCGTTTCTGAAGCTTTACGAGAAGCTTCGCACCAAGGGGATGTCGTTCGATGAGGCGCTGCGGGCGGCATTTCAATCGGTCCTCATGAGCGCGGCATTTCGCTATCAAGCGTCTCCCGCGAATCCCGATGGCGTAATCGCCCAGCACGCCATCGCCTCCCGCTTGAGCTTCATGCTGACCGGTGCGCCGCCCGACTCGGAGTTGCGCCGCCTCGCCGTCGCGGGCAAGCTGCGCGCCCCTGGAGTCCTCGATGCACAAGTTGATCGTCTGCTGGCGGGACGCGCCAGCGATGGTTTCTTCCGCCCCTTCGTGATGCAATGGCTCGAGATGGAGCAGCCGATCACGATCGCGCAAAATTACATCCAGGAACAAGATTTCCGCTGGGCGCGCTACTACAAGGCAGCGATGCGCGAGGAGACCATCCGCTACATCGCGCATCTCTTTCATGAAAACCGTCCCGCGCGCGAGTTGATCGTCAGCGACTGGACGATGATGAACGATGCCCTCGCGATTCATTACGGCTATCCGGCCATCGATAGTAGCGAACTGCGCAAAGTGAAATTGCGCCCCGACGACCCGCGCGGCGGCGGCATCCTCGGGCATGCAGGCATTCAATCGATGCTCTGCTGGATGGGCGAAAATTGGGTCATTTACCGCGGCGCGTGGACCATGCGGCACATCCTCGATCAACCGCCGCCGCCTCCGCCGCTCGAAGTGCCGGAACTCAATCCGTCCGAGGCGAAGAACAAAGGAAAGCCCTTCCGCGAGTTACTCAAGCAGCACCAACAAGACAACCGATGTTCGGTGTGCCACAAGAGCATTGACCCGGTGGGTTTCGCGTTCCAGAACTTCGACCTCAGCGGCCGCTGGCGGAATGTCGAATTCGAAAGCTATGCCCGCGGCGAACTCGACGGCCGCGTCTCCTGGCGCGGGGTCGGCAAGACGCGGCTGGTGGACACCGTAGGCGCGCTGCCGCGCGGCGAAGAATTCAAGACGTTTGCCGAGTTCAAGGGCCTCGTTGTCAAACACTATCAGGACGACCTGGTGCGCGGCATTCTGAAAAACCTGACGATCTACAGCACGGGCCGATTGCCGGGTATCGATGACCGCCTGGAAATCGCGGCCATCATGAAGCATTATCGCTCCCAGGAGTATCCTTTGCGCGATATGCTAAAGGCCATCGTGCGGTCGCAAGCGTTCCTTGAACAACCCTCCAAGACCCCACCTTCCCTTGGCCGGAGTTCTCCATGAATCCGAAGAATCCTTTGAACCGCCGCACGTTCCTGCGCGGCCTCGGCGCCACGATCGCCGTGCCGTATCTGGAAATCATGGGTCGTTCGACCATCTTCGCGCAGGCCGGTCAGCGCGAGCCGCGCCGGCTGGCGTGCTTCTATATCCCCGGCGCCATCGATCGGCACGGCTGGTTCCCGCGCGACACCGGACGCAACTACACGCTCGCGCCGACGCATCAGCCGCTGGCGGGGCACCGCGATGATTTCACCGTCCTCACGAATCTTCTGCACATCCAGGGACGCATCAGCGGACACGTGCATCCCTATAACTGGCTGACTGGCCACAACATCAATCTGACGCCCGGCACCATCACGAACACGGTTTCAATGGACCAGGTCGCCGCCCGCCATCTCGGGCCCACCTGGCTGCCATCGTTGCAGCTCTCGTTCGCCGATGGCGTTGGCACCGCGACGCTCTCGCGCAATGCGCTGGGCGTCGATATCCCAGCAACCTCGAATCATCGCAACGTCTTCGAGCGATTGTTCCCGCCGGCCGATCGCGACCAGTTGCGTGCGGCCCAAGCGCGCATCGAGCTCAACCGCAGCATTCTCGACGCCGCCGGCGAAAGCGTGCGTGACTTTCAGCGTCCGCTGGGCGCCGCGGACCGCCGCCGGCTCGATCAGTATCTCGAATCGATTCGCGATGTCGAACGCCGACTCAACGACAGCGAGCGAATCCTGGAGCGCGGTCGGCCGCGCTTCAACGAGGCAGCGGTGCGGGTGCAGCCGGAAGCGCGCAACAGCATGCGCGAGCACATCGAGCTGATGTTCGACCTGATCGTCCTCGCCTTCCAGACCGACATGACGCGCGTCGTCACGCACAGCCTCGGCGGCGAAGGGGGTCCGAACTACGACGAGTATCGCGAATGGGCCATGCGCGCCGGCGCTCCAGTGCGCGGCGCGCACGACGTCCATCACAAGGGGGGCCAGGCGGCGGCCGAATCGGCGGATGCCGCCGTCATTCATTCGCGCGATGTGATGTTCTGCGACCTGTGCGCTCGCATGATTCAAAAGCTCAAGGACATCCGTGCCACCGAGGGAACCCTGTTCGACCACACCGTTCTGCTGCTCGGCGGCGCCCAGATCAGCAGCCACTCGGGGCGCAGCTTCCCGACCTTGCTCGCCGGCGGCCGCCATCTCGGCTTCCGCCACGGCCAACACATTCGCTTCCAGGGGGAACGCAAACCGATGTCGGACCTGTACCTGACCATCCTGCAGCAACTGGCTTGCCCGGTGACCTCGTTCAAGGAGAGCACCGGACCGATCCGCGAACTTTTGGCGTAAAAACTCTCCGGAGCAAAAAAAATGAAATCGTGCATGCTCGGTATTGGTCTCCTGTTTCTCAGCGCAGCCGTGACGGCGGACATGCTCGCCCAGGAGAAAGGCAAGCCGCGTACCATGAACGCCACCGGCGTTGTCTCGAAGGTGGCAGCCGACTCGCTGACCCTCGTGCAGCGCGGCGACAGCGGTGAGCGCTCGACGATGTTTGCTATCGGCGCGCAAACCAAGATCCTTGTTCAAACCAGCGACGATGAAGTCGTCAAGGGAGAAGGCGGCCGCGAGCGCAAGACCCCCAAGACCAAAGAAGGCAAGGCAGCCGACCTGAAAGTGGATCAACGTGTGACCGTCAGCTACGCCGAGGCGGGCAAGGCCGACAGCATTCTGGTCCTACGACCAGCACCAGCCCGCAAGAAAGAGGGCGAAAGGTAGTGTCCGACTCCTATGCGTCAGTTGATCCGCATGCCGGGTAGATCTCCATGACTTTGCACCGATCGCTATTTCTTGTTCTTGGTGCTCTCACGATCGCGGTGACCCCGCCAGGTGCTTCCGCGCAGGAGCCCTTGTTTGAACGCGACGTGTTGCCGGTCCTGACCAAGCAATGTCTCGGCTGTCATGGCGGCCTGCGCCAAAAGGGCGGTCTCGATATGCGCACGATGCCCCTCTTGCTCAAGGGGGGCAAGCACGGTCCTGCCGCCAAGCCGGGCGACGCCGATACCAGCCTTCTCTGGCAGCGCATTGCCTCCGACGAGATGCCGCCCGGCGAGACCAAGCTCAGCGCGGCCGAGAAGGCACTCATTAAGCAATGGATCACCAAGGGACTTCGCACGGAAACTAAAAAGGACGAGGATGCCCACCTAACGCCCGGCGTCAAGCATGATCCCAAGGAAGTAGCCGCGGCGATTGATAAGCACATCCAGCAGCGTCTCACCGCCCTGAAACTCGACGCGGCACCGGGAAGCGACGATGTCGAGTTCCTTCGCCGCGTGACGCTCGATCTGAATGGCTGCGTCCCCACCGCTCAGGAGGCGGCGGCTTTTCTGGACAGCAAGGCGCCCGACAAGCGCGCTCAACTGATCGATAAGCTGCTCGCCAGTCCGCGCTTCGGCGAGCAACTCGGACGCACCTGGCGCGAATGGATTTGTCCGCCCGAATTGCCAAGCGACATGAACGGCGGCGCTCAGCCCCACAAGCAGGCTTTCGCCTTCGGCGATTGGATCGGCAAGCAAATCACCAAGGGCGCGACGTGGGACAAGATCGTTCGCGACATTCTCACGGTTGATGGGCAAATCAAGGACAATCCGCATGTCATCTTCTACAGCCTCGTCGGCGAAGGGGGCAAGGCGACCCCGGATGGCTCCGCCCGGGCCACGGCGTCATTCTTCCTGGGTGTGCAAATGCAATGTGCCCAGTGCCACGACGACCCGTACCGCAACTGGGCGCAGAACGAATTCTGGGCGCTCGCCGCTTTCTTTGGCCGCACACAGGGCGATTTCAACACGGTGACCGACGGCAAGGCGCCGCCGAACATGAGCAAACGAGGGCCAAAGCTGCCGGTCGCCAAGGGGGCAGAAATCGTCATCCCGCCGTCGGCGTTCAAGAACTCCGGCAAGGCGGTTCAGGCCGCATTCCTCGGCAGCAAGTCGATCGACCTGGCCGTCGAGAAGCCGTTGCGCCCGGTGCTAGCCGACTGGGTGACGGCAAAGGAGAACCCGTACTTCGCGAAGGCATTTGCCAATCGCACGTGGTTCTACTTCTTCGCCCGCGGCCTGGTGAATCCGGTCGATGACCTGCGCGAACTAAACCCGCCTTCCCATCCCGGTTTGTTGAAGATGCTCGGCAATGAGTTTGCGGCTTCAGGCTTCGACGTCAAGCACCTGGTGCGCTCGATCTGCAATTCGGAAACCTACCAGCGCACGAGCCGGGCCAGCGTCAAGCAGGACCGCCAGGCGATCGCCGCGCAGACTGCCGCGTTTGGCCGCATGCCCGTGCGGGTCATGACTGCGGACGTCCTCTACGATTCGCTTCGGCAAGTCTATGGCGATCCGAAACTTGACCTGCGAGCCGATGACGCCAAAGGCGCGGCGGCAATGGGGCAAGCGGCGCAGATCGCCGACCCGTACATCGAATTCCTGCGCCGCTTTGGCACCAACGAGGACGACGCGACCGATTTCACGCACGGCATCCCGCAGATGCTGACCATGATCAACCACCCCCGCCTGCTCTCCGGCAGCAAGGCCCTCGATGCGTTCCGCAAGACGAATCCCACACCGGAACATACCGTCGAGTGGCTCTATCTTTCGACGCTCGCGCGCCGGCCCAGCGCTTCCGAGCGCGAGGCGGCGGCCAAATATCTCGCGAATTCGCAAAACTCCTATGTCGGCGTGCTGTGGATGCTCGTCAATCGCAGTGAATTCTTGTTTGTTCGGTGATTCCCGAGGACCTTGACATGGCCATGCCCTTGCTTCATCGTCGCGATCTGCTTCGGTTGTCGGCTGCCGGTTTGCTCTCCGGCGTCTCCGTTCCCTGGTTCGAAGCGCTCGCCCACGCCTCGGTAGGCCGGCCGCGCGGCAAGGCGTGCATTCTGTTGTGGATGGACGGCGGGCCCAGCCAGCAGCACACCTTCGATCCCAAGCCGGGCGGGCAATTCCGCGCGGCGCCGACCGCCGTACCCGGCATTCACATCGTCGAGCAGTTGCCGCAGCTCGGGCAGTGCATGCGCGACATGGTCCTACTGCGTTCGATGCGGACGGAGATCAACGATCACTACGATGCCAAGTATTTGCTCCACACCGGTTACCGCCGGGCCCCGGGCTTCGAGCATCCGGCGGTCGGCTGCATTGCTTCGCATCAGCTCGCTGCGCCGAACAGCGACATGCCGGCCTTCGTCACGATCGACGCCGGGTACGATCTGCGTCTCGATGGCGGGCGATCTTATCGCAATGTCCCTGGCTATCTCGGCCCGCAACACACGCCGCTGGCAGTCAACGACCCGGCGCGCGGGCTGGAGAATCTTCGCGCCGCCGGCAACGACCTCGCCGCGAGGCTCGAACTGCTTGCTGCAGGCGAACGGGGATTCAGCGAGGAATACGCTCTCCCCAATGTGAATGCGAGGCAGGCGGCCTTCGACCGCGCCGTGCGTTTAATGCGCTCGCCACGGGCACGCGCCTTCGACGTCGAAGCCGAGCCGGCACGCATGCGCGAAGCGTACGGCAATCATCGCTTCGGCCAGTCGTGCTTGCTGGCGCGGCGATTGGTTGAAGCGGGCGTTTCGTTCGTCGAGGTGTTCCACCGCGGCTGGGACGATCATGACGGCGCCGCTCGCAACATGGCCCAGCGCGCCCCGTGGCTCGACCGCGCCATGGCGACTCTTATCCGCGACTTGAAGGACCGTGGCATGCTGGACGACACGCTCATCATCTGGATGGGCGAGTTCGGCCGCACCCCGGGCAACGGCGATGGCCACTTCTGCAACGCCTGGAGCACCATGTGGGCGGGCGGCGGCATGCGCACCGGCCAGGTGATCGGCCGTACCAGCGAAACCGGCCGCAATCCCGGCGGCACCATTGAGGAACGCCCGATTTCCGCCGTCGACTACATGGCCACGTTGTGCCTCGCCCTCGGCATGAACATCCGCCAGGATTTCCAGGCACCCGGCCAACGTCCCGTGCCTATGGTCGATCACGCCGCTCAGCCGCTCCGGGAGTTGCTGTCATGATCTCCGTGCGATGCTCGCTCGCCTGCTGGCTTCTTCTGGTAACCATCCCTGTGGTTGGTCTAGGGCAAGCGCCTCCTTACAAGCCGGCGGCAGATGCGGCCGAGGCCATCAAGCGCATCGAGGAAATTGGCGGCAGCGTTCGCAAGGCGGCTCTTGAAGGCGACGCCCTTGAAGTTGATCTGCGCAGCAGCGCCGCGACCGACGAGCAGTTGCAGTATTTGCTTGCTCTGAAGAACGTCGCGGTTGTTCGGTTGCGCGAATGTCGAATCGGGGACGCGGGTCTCGTCCATCTCGGTAAGATCGCGGGCCTGAAGAAACTGCACCTGGAAAAAACGCAAATCACCGACGCTGGTCTCAAGCATCTCGCAGGTCTGAAAGAGCTTGAAGTACTCAACTTGTTCGGCTGTGGCATCAGCGACCCTGGCCTGAATTCTTTGCAACCGTTGCCCAATCTCAAGTCCCTATTTATCACGGAAACAAAGGTGACGGAAGCGGGCATTGCGGCCTTGCGAAAAACGATGCCTAAACTGGTCGTCGTGCCTGACCGTGCCATGGAGCGTGGGCAAGCGGAGGCGGCGTGGGACACTGCCAAGAAAGCACTTGCCGAGATGGAAGTCCGTTTTCAGGCGGCGAAGAAAGACGCCGAAGTCCTGGTGCCGAAGGTTGCTGAACTCAAGAAAAAAATGGACGAAGCTGCGAAGAAACTGAACGAAGCCAAGGGTAAAGGCGGGGACGTCAGCGAGGCGCAAGCCGCTCTCAAGGTCGCCCAGCAGCAACACTCGCAAGCTGCCAACGCCGCCAAGAATTTTGAACTCGCCCAGAAACACCTCGCCGCCTATCGCCAACTCGAAGCGGACACACGGTCACGCGTGGAAGCGTTGCGCGCCAAGTAAGTCGGCCGGTTAACCGTGTCATCAGTATTCGTTACGGTTCATATCGTCGCTCGTCTCCATGTCGATAAAAATAAATTGCTCCAAAGACGCCGAAGAACTGGGCGATCTGGAGATGAAAATTGGATCAGGAGTGAAGAAATGTATCTTGGAATCTATCGAAGAGGCACCGTCTACAAGGTCCTCTGCTTGCTCGTTGGTTTGAGCTTCGAGATTCACGTTCGAGCCGACGACATCGTTCTGATCTTCGCCGGGCAATCGAACATGGAAGGCAAGGGGACGACCAACACGGCCTCGCAGCTCACCGATCAAGAAAAAGCCGTCATTCCGAATGTCAAAGGTTTCTATTGCAACGCCTTGCCGGACAAGGGCAAGCCCGATCCGTGGGGCCTGAAACTCTACGATGCCAAAGGACAATTCTGGTTCAACTGGGCCAGTTGGAGCGACAAGACATTTCCCGCAGTGAGCGGCACCTGGCAAGACTATGCCTATTGGCGAAACAGCTGGATGGGCAAAGACGCCTATGAGCACGGGCCGCAAGGCGAGTTCTGGTATCTCGGTATCAATCCGGGCGAGCCATGGTCCAACGCGGCTCGCTTCACCTCGGGCGAGGATGTGAAAGAGTTCGGCCCAGAGTTCGACGTGGCTCGCGTCGTCGCGGCGGCCAGGCCGAAGGACACGATCTACATCGTGAAATATGCTCCAGGCGGCACGTCCTTGGCCAACCAGTGGGATTTGTCCGACTCGTGGAAAGGCTATGGAGCGTACACGGCCATGAAGCAGTGGGTCGATCTCGCTTTGGCCGCCAAGCCAGGGGCCAAGGTTGCCGGTTTCTTCTGGCTGCAAGGCGAATCCGACGCCGTCAAGGGCGAGTACGCCATGGCTTACGAGGCCAATCTGAGCGAGCTTGTCGCCAAGGTGCGGAAAGACTTCAAGGCGCCGAAGTTGCCTTTCGTCCTCGCGAAAATCCATCCGGGGCATCCCGATCGCAATTACGGCGTTGTCTGGAGCGGCGGCAAGAAAGGGATCGACGCCGTGCGCGCCGCCCAGACCAAATTGGCCCAGACTACCGCGAATGTTGCCGTCGTCGAAACCAGCGATCTCAAGTTGCTCACCAAAGAGTGGTATCAGAAGAAGGGCAAGGACCGCAAAACGTTCAACGACGGCGTGCTGATCGATTTGATGGACAAGGACAAATTCCTGGCGCCGGTTCACTTCGATCATGACGGCATCCGCACCATCGGCAAACGAATGGGAGCCGCGTGGCTGGAACTTCACGGCAAGGACACGTCGCCCAAGGGGGCGAAGGAAACCAGGCCGAGCCGAGCGTTTCATCTCAGCGCCAAAGGGGATGACGACGCCGACGGTGCCACGCCTCAGCGTGCCTGGCGATCGCTGGACAAGCTGCGCGGCATCGACCTGGTCGCGTGGGATCAGATTGTCCTTGCCGAAGGGGAAGAGTTTCGCGGCGGCATCAGTTTGTTGCCGAGCGTCGGCGGCTCAGCCAAACAGCCCATCGTCATTCGCGGCGGCGGACCGCGGCGTGCGACCATTATCGCCGAGGAATTTCCGGCAATTGATGCGACCGCCGGTGGGATCGAGATACGCGATCTGATCTTGAAGGGTCCGGGCATGCCGCCAGGTGAAGGAAAAAAGCCAATCCCCGGCATCCAATTCTACACCGACGACGCCAAGGGAAAACGACACGCGCATCTGCGCATTGAGCGCGTAGAAGTCTCCGGCTTCAGCGGCCCGGGCGTCAGCAGCGGCGGCTGGCACGACAACCAGCCCGGTTACGATGACGTGCTGATAAGCGAAGTCCGCGCTCACGACAATCAGGGCGTCGGCATTACGTTCTTCGGGAAACGCGATCCAGCTCAATCTGCGTATGCCAACCGCAAGGTCGTCATTCGCGATTGCGTCGCTTCCAAGAATCTTTCCGGTTCCGGCATCGTGCTCGGCGGCGTTGACAACGGCCTTGTCGAATATTCGCTGGCGGCCGAGAACCTTGGCAAAGGAGGCGGGGTCGGCATGTGGGCGTACGACTCCAAAAACGTTCGCTTTCGCCATTGCATCGTTCACGGCACCCGCACCGACGGCAAAGACGGCGGCGGTTTCGATCTCGATGGCGGCTGCCTGGATTGCCTCGTCGAACGCTGCCTGAGCTTCGACAACTTCGGTCCCGGCTACATGCACTGCGATTATCCCAAAGCCGGCAAAACCCAGGGCAACGTCATTCGTTTCTGCATCAGCATCAACGATGGCCGCAAAACGAAGCAACCCGCTTTCGGCTTCGGGTTTGTTGCGTGGGGCGCCGGCCTCGACGAATGTCGCCTCGAAAACAACCTGGCGATCGTCACAAAAAACGCGAAACAGCAGCAGGCCGAGGGCCTGTTGTTCGTCACTGTCGTGACTGGCTTCGCGGACAAAACCGATCAGACGCACATTCGCGGTTGTGTCGTATCCAAGTGCATCGCTTTTTCCCAGGCGACCGATGTCCCACTCGTTTCCACCAGCATCGAAAAGATGACGCCTGCTGACGTCCGATTTGCGGGGAACGCCTATCTTTCGCAATCGCCGCTCTTTTCGATTGGCAAAGAACGCTTTCCTGGTATCAACGAATGGCGGAAGGCGACGGGCCAAGAGACTCGCGATGGGAAATCGACGGCCGTGCGACTCGATCCAGCCTCGCTCGAGTTGCCGGCGGATTATCGCAGCGTCGAACCCAGATTGTTGGCGAAATATCGCCTGTTCGACGCTCTGCTTGCAAAATGACGCTGGCTGTCCCATCGAGCAAGGTGCTTGGAAAGTTTACGCTGCTCGCCCTCAGTATTGTGGCAGTCCCGGCCGGTTTGTTGACGATTCATATCCGCAAGGACCTTGGCGTGAAAAATCTCCCGTTCGTGATTGCCGAGACCGGCATGAATGGGCCGCAAGAGTAACACCCGCGTGCGATTTCTCTGATGAAGGCCCAGGCCGCCGTGGCCGAGTACAAGGAACTTCAGGAAACGTCGCATTCGTTGGCACGAAGACGTTCTGGCGGGAGAAGGAAGTGTCGCCGACCGGCCAGGGGTTTCACTGGAACACCAACGCCGAGACCTACTATTTGATTGGCGAAGCGATGGGCCACGCCATGAAGAAGTTGTGCGAAACAAAGTCGACAGCCAAGTGATCACCACGAAAGGTTGATTCCATGCCGAACACGCAATGCCGATCTTGGTTCACGGCGAGCCTGGTACTCGCAGCCTTTCTGTGTTCGTCCGCGGTCGCGACGGCTGACGAGCCTCCGCAAAAGGCGGAGATGGCGGGCTCCCTGTTTGTCCCGCATAGCAGAGCCCCCAAGACCTTTGACGCCGGGTTCTCCATGTCACGGTTTGCGGGGGAGGATCGGCACATCGCAGAACGAGAGAGCGGCGATGCCGTTCACGCCAACCAGCAACGTTTTCTGACTCCATGCGGCACTGTCGAGGTAGGTGATCGTCCGCGCGTCGACAGCGCCGGTGAGTTTAAACGTCACCCGATTTTCAGCCACAGTTCCTGATACAACGTTTCCTTTCTGCCCGTTGAGATAGAACTGACCCGACAAAGAATTGTCCCATTTCACGGGTTGGTCGAACTCGAGCGTAATCGTTGCCTTCTTCTCGTTCGTGAAGTAGGCACGTACCAGGTTCGGTGGAGCGATCGAGGTCGCGGGTTGTTTGCCGTAGAAATCACGTTCGACCAATGGCATGATGAGCCGGGCGAACTCAGCATAACCCGCGGCGGGGAAGTGACAGCCGCCAGGCGGGTCGATTCCCAGAGTGGACATGAGGTGCAGGTTGGAGAAGGCCGTCGGTAGGTTTCGCTGCACCTCACGCAACCGGTTGTCCGAGCCGTTGACCCCCATTGCGCAGGCCTTCGGCCAAATTTGAAAGACGTAGTAGTGTTGGATATTCGGGTAGTCCTGTTTCCATGCTGCCGCCAAGTCGATGAAGTACTGTCGATAGGTCTCGTAGCCGTAGCCGCCGGTGGGCCCGTCGGCGCCCTGATCGTTTTCGCCTTGATGCCAAATCACGCCGCGAATGCCGTGCGTCAACTTCGCCTGGCGCACGCGGCCAAGCAGCCGGCCGTAAATGGTTGTGGGGTCTTCCGGGTCGGCCTCATTCCGCTGGTGCTGGTCGATCCGCGTTCCGCCGACTGCTCCATTGATCAGAAAAATGGGCACCTTATGGCTTTCGACCAATCGCCGACCGAGTTCCATTCCCCAGTAACCGATCTGGAGCTTTTCACCATCACGGCTGCGGTGCGTGGCGGCGCCCCAACCGCCGCCGGCCTTCGGATTGCTGGACATGCTGCCGAAGGTGCGAATCCAGTCGCTCCGGAACGCCGGTTCGTCCTTGCCGAAGTCGGTCGCCACCGCGTTGGACTGGCCGTTGATCAGGTAGGCGTCACCGCACAGCAGGTCGCCGGCTTTGTAGAGCACCCTCTCAATGTCGCCGCTCTTGCTGCCGAACTCGACCCGGTACTTGATCAACCCCGGCTTGAGCTTCACTGCAAACGCATACGAGCCATCTGGACCAGGTTTTTGACTCGTGTTAGTGAATGGCTTCTCGTCAGCAAAGACCTTCAGGAATACCGATGCGGCCGGTTCCTTCAGCACACCGTTGTAGTAGAGCGTTCCCTCGTTCTTGTCATCGCGGGCATAGAACTGGCCGTCCACGGGTTTCTCATTCTTCTCGGCCAGACGCTCGACCCAGGCGTCCTTCGCCGGTTCTTTCACCTGGATTGTGACGGACTGGAGCGTCGGTTTGCCGCCATTGTCGATCGCTGCCGTTACCGTCAAGTGGCCGCTGTTCTGACAACGCTTCAAGATGAGTTTGCCCGGCAACACCTCCTTGATCGTGGCCAGGTCGGCAACACTCCACTTGATGTTCAGCTTGTTGGCCCCCTTGGCCCGCATCGCTTCCATGTTGGTAATTTGCGGGACGATCTCGATCGGTTTCCGCCCGTCCCATGCGACTGGCGCCTGAAGGTTGAAGATTGGCTCCGGGATCTCCTCCTTGATGGTGACGCGCACATCTTTCGTCTTGGTCTCGGTGGGATAGACCGCCTTGAATCGCAATAAAACAGACTGATCCCCGACCACTCGGCCGGCATCGAACCTGTACGAGAATCGATCCACGGCCAAGACGGTCTCTTTGCCGCCTTTGACGACGCACCAGGAAACCTTGTCCGCGCCGCCGGCCTTCGCCTGAAAGGTCTTGCTCTTGCCCTCCGGGACCACAGCCACCGTTTCCGACAGGCCGAACTCGTTGCCCGGCCGCACCAAATGGCCAACCAGCGTTTGGAGTGGCTTCTGATTCTCGTACTGCAGTTTGATCCAGTCGGCGGACCGAGCGACCTTGGAAATGCGGACCTCGTCAATGTCGCCGACGAAGTTGTAATTGTGGTACCAGCCGCCGATCCACAGCCGGGCCGGGCTCTTGATGCCCAGCGGGGTCCCCAGCGATTTGTTGACTCCGTCGAGAACACCATTCACGTAGATGCGTGAATCTCCCTTCTCATAGGTGTGAACCACGTTGGCCCATTCCGACCGGGTCATCAAGCTCTTGCCGGCGACATTTCCTCCGGAGAAATAACAGTCCATATTGATGTGCGGCGGGCTGCGATATTGCATGACCACCTTGCCCTGCGCATGCTCGTTACCCCAGGCGATGACATTCCCGTTGGGCTTTTCGGCCCGGAACCAGGCCTCCGTGGTGTGCGGACTGGCGCCGGTGGGATAACTGGGAATCGTATCTCCGCCAAAGATTCCTTTCTGACCCGGGAAGTGCCTTGCCGCGCCGATCACTCCAGGGACGTGTGTCGTGCCCGTGTCCTTCGAGGTCAGCGTGCCCGTTTCATCAGTCACCGGCCCGCTCATGTGCCAGACGCTGACATAGCCGTTCGATTCGTTGAACACGGCCTTGCCCTCGGACTGCGACCTGGCGTCGGTCTTGCCCCAGTGCAGTTTCAACTCCTGTCGGGCGTTGCCGACAATCTTCGGAACACGTACCCAGATGGAAGCAACGCCGTTGGTCGGATCCCATTCGTCAATCTGGTACGCCAGCGGCTCACCCTTGGCTGATGAAAAGCGGACATCCTCGCCGTTGGCCTTTGCCTGGGTGAAATCGAAGAAGTCCTTGTGCAGTCGCACCAGGAGCGGAAAGTTCTCAACAGCGGCGGATGCCGGCAAATCCGCCCCGGCCGGCGTCGTGAGAATAAACATCGACCCAAAATTCTTCCACTCGGGATACTGGGCAGCAACCGGTGTCGCGAATGTCACGAAAAGAAACAAGGCCAGAGTGAGCGGGGAACGCATCTTTGTTATCCGAAGGAGGAATGGCAGGTCGTTTTGTCGGGCTACAGTATTATTAGCATCCGGCATTGCCGACGGCAGGTCTGGTCGTGGCCCCGATCGTCGGCATCACCACGACGGAGACGGGTCTTCTCATCCTGCGAACGACAAAAGGCAATCCGGCGATCAGTGCGTTTGAAGCCTACAATGACACAAGCGAAGGGCGCGATCTGAATTCATCGGGAAAGTAACCTATGCCCTGCACGAAATTCGTTGCCGGTCTTGTGTTGCTGCTGCTTCTCGCCAGCAGCGTCCATGCCGGCGAGAAAGCCGACCGCAAACTGCAGTCTCGTTTCGAGGAGACGGTGCAGCCGTTTCTGAAGTCGCATTGCATCACCTGCCACGGCGCGAAGAAGAATCGCGGCGATGTGACGTTGCATGAAATGCGAGCCGATCCGAAGGACCTCTGTTTCGCTTCAGTCGAATCTGGAAGATCGCTCCGTTTGGGTTAGTCTAACCTGAACGGAGGTTTATTCATGAACAGCGAACGTCGGCATGTCGAGCCTCACGAGAGGATCGCCGCACTCAAGCG
>Ga0194121_10003891_pt1 | contig 22198 bp, 25 predicted proteins | sample TA2MahCa50mmetaG_FD_148609 | JGI IMG/M metagenome (GOLD analysis project Ga0194121, IMG submission 148609) | Freshwater microbial communities from Lake Tanganyika, Tanzania - TA2015020 Mahale Deep Cast 50m | ecosystem: Environmental > Aquatic > Freshwater > Lake | place: Tanzania: Lake...
CATATGAAGAGGCACAAGATGAATACATCAAGTACGCATCGCTGACGCGGGTTGAAATGGTAAGTCTGGTACAGGCACTTAATATCAAACATGGGTTTGCAGACGAAAGAATGCAAAAGATTTTTGATGAATATGGAAAACTGCCAAGATTTGAAAATGATGAAGATGAGGCTGTGTGTTATGGATGCGATTACATAAATGCAGAAGAGCTTCTTGCAAAAGCTAATCCCAATTCACAAGAAAGCACAATAACGTTTGTTTCGTCTGAAATTAAAAAAAATCCTGATGTTAAAATTGAGAGTCCAAGGGATGCTGCAATAAAAAGACTAGAAGACAAGATAGATACTCTATCAGAGCAGCTTGCAGCCGAATCTGATCCTAAAATACAACAGGATCTTGTCAAGTCAATTGAGAAAATAGTTTCACTTTTGGACAGACTCAAAAAGCTAGAATAGCCACAATTTTTCTTATTTTTGGCTAAAACCACTGCTCCAGTGTTTGACTCTTCTTTTCAATGGTTTTTTTGAGCCTGTTTAGCGCAGTTTCTACTCTCTCTTGTGAAAAATTCCTCTCTTTTACTAGATAATTAATAATCGAATCATAATCGGCATCATTGAAAATAATGTCTTTTATCGGTACAGCTTCAGATTTTAGGAAAATTTTTCGGATTTGTCTGTAATCAATTTTGCTCAGCTGTTCCTGGATTTGTGGTATGTCTTCTAATCTACCACGCTCTTTTACCATTTTAAGTGCAGTTTTTGGGCCAATTCGCTCAAAACCATCTGGATTAAAGTCTGTTCCAATCAAAATTCCAATATCTACAAGCTGTTCTCTTGTAACTTTTAGCTCATCAAGATTTTTTTGTAGATCTATTATTTCAGGCTCAATGTCGATGTAGGTGTTTCTGTTTGGTAGTTTTCTTCTTCCACTGTTTGTAAAGTTTCTTACTAGTTTTTTTGCACCAAAAAGTATGGAATCAAAGTCTTGGCTTGCTGTTGCATATGCTTTTCCTGATATAGTAAGTTGTGCTGCAGTTGCCTCCCCCTCTCCAGGTGCCTGCATGTGTGGAATCCCAAAAAGATCTAAGAGATGTTTTGACTCATCGACCATGCCATCACGCATTGCAGTTGTCTGCTGTGCAAATTTTCTTGCCTCCTCAAGATTTCCTTCTGAAATTGCCCTTTCGTATTTTATCGTGGCTTCTTTTTTTATTTGTCTTCGCCGCTCAATCTCTGCTGATTTTAGTGAAGGAGGTTTTCCATCAAAGACATAGATTGGTTTTATTCCAAGCGATAAAAAATTGATGTTTCTATAAAAAAGGCCACTCAGATGGCTAGTCACTCTTCCATTTGAATCAGTTAGATGTTGGCCGTCAGGTCCACGAATTATCGCAAGAAACTGGTAAATTGCATTGTATGCGTCGATTGCAATTACCTTTGATGTAAATGACTCTAGCTTTGTTTTTTCGCGTTGTAATATTGGCTTTAGATCTAGTCCCATAACAGAATTAGAGTCTGCTTGGTTTTTTGTTTTTGCTATTTGTTTGGCTTGCTATATTAGGGAGCAATTTCTAAAAATTGTTGCCAGGTTAGCCAAGTGGTACGGCGGCCGTCTCGAAAACGGCTGTGCGCAAGCGCTCAGGGGTTCGAATCCCTTACCTGGCGCTATGAATTAGAATTTATCATTAAAAGCTAAAATCTAAGACTGATTTACCATCACCACGTGAAAACACACAAAGAAAATTAAAACAAAAAGAAGCAAAAGAACGCAAAGAAGAAATTGTAGGTCTTCTAAAAAAACTAAAAAATGCACACGAAAAGTATGAAAAAATTCAAGAAATAATTTCTAACCTTGAATCAATACTCCAAGAAACAAAACCATTCTGTTATTTACTTGGAAGATGAACCAAAACATTATCTAATTTTTTCCCATGGTACAATTAACTCTGCGTTAATCATGCCACACTGTCCTATATTGTCACAGTAAATTGAAGAATCGGAAGACTGAGGGATGGTGTTTTCTTTAATGTTTTTCACAATTTCTTCTAAGGACATTACTGGATCTATTTCATTAATTAGTTTATGGAGGCAACTGTTCGGCTTGCTGTGGTTGAAAAAGGAATTTTTGGATACGGAAAAATCCAACTATATGAAAGAACTACAATTGATTATAATTTCAAACATAGAATTAGAACAAACACGATTACTAATTAAAGGGATAAAGAAGTACTAAGTCCTAAATTTTTTGGTCCTGTTAGTCCTTTTGGCACTTATAGTTGGTGCTTTTGATCTATCATTTTTCGAAATTATTTTGATCACATATCCTTTTACATAGCTTGACTTAGTCTCTTTTTAAGACTGGAATAACTCTTCTTTTTCCAAACTGGTTTAGGATTCTTTCTTACTAGATTATTTTATAGAGATTAACTTGCCAAAACTTTCAGAAATTGTTGAATCGGAGGCTTTTCAACTTCTTCCAGCTTGCTTTTTATCAAATCCAATATGATTTTATAGGCATCACCAAAATAATCTTGAAGTACTATTTTCAGATAAGCTGGATTTTCTAGGCAATCAGAGAATTGACAGTTGTAGTCTCTTTTCAGTCTTTCAGAAACAGTATCTCGCATGTATTCTCCTAGTTCAAGTAACGTATTTTCAACAGCTTGCGAAACCTGTTTTTTCCTTAATTGACTATCCTCAACCTCATACATAGACTACATTAGCAACTGAATTAACTTAAATAAATTTGTCTACAAATTTGTAAATGCATTTTTCATCGATCAAGATATTTTTGTTCACTAAAAGTGAACAAATAATTCTTCTAATAGTTTCATTGTTGAACCCATACAATACAAAGAATATGGGTGCAAATGAAGTGCAAAAAAGAGCAACTTTTTATTTTGTATCACAGAAGAAAAACAGTTGAATATACTTGTAATAGACGATAATGAAGATATTACTGAATTGTTAAATATGGTACTAACTGCTATGGATCACAAAATCTCCTTTACAAATGATGGTAAGGAAGGATTAAGGCTAATTCGAGAAAACAAATACGACGTCATTCTCTTAGATATAGCCATGCCAAATTTTTCTGGTGTAGATATAATAAATTCACTAGAGAAAGATAACAAGATAAAAGATAGTAACATCATCTTGTTTACGGCATCATCTATTAAGGACAGTTCGATAGAGGAACTTTTGCATAAAGGAGTACGTGGCATAATAAGAAAACCAATCGAAGTAGAAGAACTTGTGAATCAGATAAGCAAGTTGGTTTAAGGATTAAAAATGGAGGATAAGTCAACATTTTCCAGTTTTTTTAGAGCTCTAAAGGATGAATACCAAAAAGAGCTGTTTATGAAATTTATTATTGACTTTTCTAGTAAGAAAATTGAGGAACTAGAAACAATAAAATCAGAACTGGAAAGGGAAAAGCGTGACATGGAGCAATCTAGAATTCTTACTAGAAAACTTGGTAATCAATTAAGCAAAAAAATTAATGAATTGGAAGTATATAATGAGAATCTGCAGAATGAGGTTGAGGCCAAAACCAATCAGGTCATTAAATCTGAAAGGTTAACTGCAATGGGAGAATTAGCTTCAAGGTTAGCTCATGACATGAGAAATCCACTTTCAATTATTAAAAGCGTGCACGAAATTATGAAAGCAACTAATCCTCCTCCTGACAAAAAGACTCAAGAATATTATTCGAGAATAGATAGAGCAATTTCACGGATGAGCCATCAACTAGATGACGTACTTGATTTTGTTAGGATCAAACCTCTCCAGATTGGCCTTATTGAATATGCGATTAATGTTTAATCATATATGTTTGGAAGACAATGGAATTTTGAAGTAAAAAGTAGTTCCTTTTCCTACTTCACTTTCCACCCATATCTTTCCTCCAAGTCCTTCAACAATTCCTTGGCATATTGATAGGCCAAGGCCACTTCCGCCGTGTTTTCTGGTGGCAGATGTATCTGTCTGGTAGAATTTTTTGAAAATATCTTTATGTTTAGTAGGCTCTATTCCAGGTCCGTTGTCTTTCACATAAAAAATAGCTGCCGAGTGATTCTTTGTAGCGTTGATTTCGATTCTGCCTGTAAATTTCGGCACGAAATCAATAGCGTTGTAAATGAGATTGTTTAATACCTGCTCTAGTCTGTTCCTATCACTTTCAATGACAAAGTTTTGTTCAGAAGAGTTTACAATTTCGACATTCTTCTGTTTGGCTGTGTTGCTAATGTTGGAGATTAGACTATCCAGTAGATAGACTACGTCAATATTTTCATAACTGAACTTAATCTTTTTTAGGTCAAGTTTTTGTGCATCTAAAAGATCATTAACCAATGTTATTAGGTTTCGAGTATTTGACAAAATTTTATCAACTGCCAAGGACTGCTCTGGTGTAAGTTTGCCTACTACTTGGTTCTTTTTGAGAACATTACACCAACCCAAGATGGGCATCAAAGGTGTCTTTAATTCGTGAGCAATCATTGATGTAAATTCTTCTTTACGTCTATCCATCTCTCTAAGTTCATTTTGTTGTTCTCCTACTTCAGATGTATGTAACATGATTAATTTTCTTAAATTTCCAACAAGCAAAAAAGTCATGACTGAAAAAACTCCAATAATTGCAAATATTCCAATCGATATACCAGTATAATCTTGGCGTTCTTCAAATGAATAATAATTAAAGAAGATTATGGTAAGTATTGATACTGTTACGATGGTTAGGAAAGTTAAGGGTATAATTAATCTGTTTATTGTTTCTATTCTAATAGATCCAACAATTGTCGCATTATCTTGCTCTTCATAAGATCTTGCTCTTTTAATGTAGTCGTTTAACGCAAATATAAACAAGACATATGTTGCAGCCCATAAAATGTCGACAGGATGACCATCATAATAAGAGTCATCAACTATCATATACAAAAATATGGTATCTGCTATGAATGTAAGTAGAAATCCAATTAATATCAATCCCCAGAAATAATTTCTAGTTCCTCTGAAAAAGTATATGATTCCAATTATACAAGTAGCAAGAAGGAATGAATCAGCTAAAGGATATGCTAAAGCTATTGCTATTTCTAAATAATTGCTTTCCTCGAAGTTTAAATTGTAAGTTGCAAGCAGTGAAGGTACCAAAAATGCTACTGATATTATGGTAGAAAATATGATGACTTTGTTTGTGATAAATTTTTTGATTGGTAATACATAGTAAAGGACAAATGCAATGTAAAATGGATACGCAGCTAGATAGAAGAAATCTGCTTCTGATGGAAAAGGGTCAACTCCCAAGACTTCATATAAAAGCCAAATTTGTTCTGCAATGAACCAACAACTATTCGCAATGGCAAACATAAGCATTGCTTTTCCATAATCAGTGTTTAACGATTTATATTTTATAACTACAACAAAAGCCAAAATTGTCGCCAGTCCTGCACCTATTGCATATACAGGACCAGAAATCCAAATGAATTGCTCAGATGTAAATAAAGATCGACTCAGATATGCAGCTACAACTGCAAGTAATGAAAGAAGTAAAAACTTGTAAGATTTTAATTTAGCGGTGTGAGAATTGGAATTAGATTTATCTAAAGATTTCAAAAGACCATCATCTGCAGGCTTGTTGATTTTCCTGTAATCTAATGTTTGTGGGGGATTACATGACTTTGACTTTAAAATTTCTAAAACCAAGTTTGGTTTTTTTATGGCAGCATTGATAATTGACACCATACCAGCATCACCAAAGTCTTCCATTATTTGTCTAACAAGCTGGGGATCTGCAATTACTTTTTCTTTTGATTCGTTTGTTGTTTGTTTTTGTGAGTTGATAATTGCAGCTAAGAATTGTTTTTCAATGTTAGCAGCACCTTCTGCAAAATTTTCTCTCAAAATATCAGATAGTTTTTCATAATGTTGATTGACAGCCTGATAAAGTGAAATTCCATATTTTTCAGCTAGCCTCTTTTTTATAACTTGAAGTGGTTTTTCTCCTAAAGACTTGAGAATTATAGAAGAAATTGTCTCTTCAAGCAAGAAATCATCTGTTGACTCTAGCATGGACAGGACATCATCTTTAATAATTTTAAGATAACTGTATGCCTATCTTTCTTTATATAATCGCACAAAAGCGTAATCTAATCTGAAGAACTCAAAAATAAAAAATGATGACAGTATCATCGAAATCAGAGCTAGTGATCATAACAATAATGTAAAAATTGAATTTGAAAATTCTGGACCTCAAATACCTAAAAATAATTTAGAAACTATTTTCGATCCTTTGTTTACAAGTAAACCTTATTCAGTAGATTTAGGATTAGCTGTTTGCAAAGAAATAGTTGAAAAGTGCTTGTGATGAATTCATCTTCTTGAATTTGTGGTTAATGTTTAATCAAATAATGAAAGATATTTTTGTACCACATACGATCAAAATAAATCTGCCAAAAAAAGACGTGACAACAAATTGCGACATTTACAAATTAACGTATATTTTCTAATCTGATCAAAAACTAGCACAGTATTATAATTAAGGCATGTTTGCAACGTTTAAGATAATATCTTTAAGTTTTGATATATCAAAGGGTTTTTTAATAAACGCCTTTACACCTTTTTCAACATAATATTTATGTTCCTTATCAGAAATGGCTGAGGCAGTTATTATTATGATTTTTTTTCTATTAATAAGACCATTATTTTCAAGCGAATCAATTATGTCTTTGCCGCTAAAATTTGGAATAGCCAGATCAAGTAATATTATATCATAGTCTTCGTTTTGAATCCTTTCCAAGCCTTTTTTACCATCATTTTCTGTGTGGCAATCCATTGAATTTTTTTCAAAAAATATTTTGAATACTTCTGTGATGTCCTTATCGTCATCAATCACTAATATTTTCAATCGTTACCTGCTCCTTTGGAATGGTAAAGTAAAAAGTAGCTCCAATTCCTCTATCGCTTTCCACCCAGATTTTTCCACCTAATTTTTCTACAATGCCCTTACAAATAGTCAATCCTAGACCAGTACCGCCAAATTTTCTAGTAAGTGATGTATCAACTTGATAAAATTTTGTGAATAGTTTAGATTGTTTTTCCTTTGGAATTCCGACACCATTGTCCTTGATATAAAAAAGACTACTTTTTTCCTCATCTTTGAATGCTATCTCAATTTTGCCGGTTTTTTCAGGTACGGCCTTTATCGCGTTTGTGACTAGATTAGTAAGTACTTGATAAATACGATCAGGATCACTAAACAATCTTGCCGTAGCAGAAGAGGTAATGACAGAAATTCCTTTTGATTTAACTAGAGGATCAATGTCTAAAACTAACTTGTTGATCAACTCAGATGGTTGAAACTCTTTTTTGTGGATCTCAAGTTTTCCTAGCGCTAATTTTTTAGCATCTAGTAATTCTGATATCAAATTATCAAGTCTTGTAGAAGCAGAGTTGATTGCATTGGCAGCAGTTTGCTGGTCTTTATTTAGCGGTCCCAATATCTTATTTTTTAACATTTCAGAATAAGCCATCAAGGGTGTCAGAGGTGTCTTTAGCTCGTGTGAAACCATAGACGAAAATTCATCTTTTTGTTTTTCAGATTCTTTTAAGGATTCTGTCATTTTATTAAAGGTGCTAGTGAGTTCTGAAATTTCGTCTTTTCCAACAACTTTTATTTCAGAATTAAACTTTCCTTTTGAAATTTCGTTAGCTGCATTAATTAATTTAGAAAGAGGCTTAGTGAACCTTTTTGAAATATAAAATGTTGCAAATACAACTCCAATACTGACAAGCGTTGAAAATGTAGCAATGGTTACACCAAGTCTTTCCACAGATTCTTTATTTTCTGATACTATGAGAGATCTGGATTCCTCAAAGATTAGAATCCACTCAAAGATTGGCAGTTTTGTATATACTGCATAATAAATTTCTCTATCATCTTCGTAACTAATTGTACCACTTTCCTGCGTCTTGAATTCTTCTATAAAATCTAGAAATCTGTCAGATGATGGAAATTTGATTTCATGAAGGTCTGAATGTTCCTCTTCTGTTGTTTCTTTGTCAGCTACTGTAGTCTCTTCTTCACTGGTTTCTTCTTCGCTCATTGATTCCTCTTCAGATATTTCTTCTGAAATGTTTTCAGTTGGAAAACTATAATTTGAATCTGCAATGACAAAACCTTGTGGATCAACTACAATAAACCGTCCATGATCTGTTTTTAACAAATCTTGGAAAACAATTTCCAATTTTTCTGAAGCATCGTAATGAAAACTAACAATTTCTAGTTTTTTAGTCGCAAGTTTTTCTTTCATTTTTTCACGGTCAGCGTGTATCATAACTTCTGTTATATGTTCCATGTAAAAGGCAGCAGTAACGACAATAATGAGTAAAGATAGAATTGAAAAAGTTAGTGGAAGTTTATACTTGAGAAACATGCGGCCATTAAAATTAACATGAATTTAATTTTTCACAGACAGAGGCATCTGTTCGATTTTCATGTTACAACATGTATAACATCGAATCTAATGTGATGCATATCGTTTATGAGTAAAATTTGGTTTCGTTCATGAGTTTACAATTTTAGCACAGTTTTCATGTTTCTTCAAAATAAAAAATCGTGATTTTTGCAAGTTCTTCATGGCCTTTCGCCATCTTTTGAAAATTTTGGAAGTTAAGGTACATCTTACTGTGGTTGCTGGATTCCTTCAAGTCCAGAGGTTTCAACGCTAGTTCCATGTTAAAAATAGATTTCAAGTGTAATATTTTTCATACCTGACGTTACTAACATAAATATAGTTGACTTTATACATATATATCTTGCTTTACAACCAATTCCAAGCTCAGGATCTTGGTACTTTGGCACAATCGTATGAAAAAATTGAATTGGAAAAAATGATGGCGACAGCTGAGGAGAAAATAAAAAATGGACGATTCAGGTCCATTGGTGAGCTTTCTACAAGAATTGTACATGATATGAGAAACCCATTAAATGTAATTTTGGCTTCATGTTCAATTATTAATAATGTTTTAGATAATGATGTAGTTAAAAAGGAAACATGCAGAATAAATCGTAGTGTTAAGAAAATCTCCAACCAAATAAATGAGATTCTTGATTATGTTGGAACTCGTCCTTTAGTACCTAAAGTAACATCGATCAGAAATATCATAGATTCATCGTTAGATTCACTTGATATTCCACATAATATAGAAATAAAAATTAATGCAAAAGATGTTAAAATTTACTGTGATGAAGAAAAACTTGTCAGCATGTGTATAAACATAATTCTTAACGCAGTTCAAGCAATAGGAAATCAAAAAGGTGTTATTAAAATTCGAAGCTCTGAACTTACCAAGGGAGATATTAGCATTGAAATCGAGAATGACGGACCGCCAATTTCATCAGAAGTATTGCCTAAAATATTTGACCCATTATTTACAACCAAACAATGCGGTACTGGACTGGGTTTGTCTGTAGTAAAGACTGTCATTGAGCAACACAATGGAATGATTATAGTAAATCCAAATCCAGTCGTGTTCAAAATTATTATCCCAAAACAAAGATTCTAAAACATTTTTAAAAACTGTAAACGCCATATCTTTGTATTGGAAAAGAAATCCTTGTTGTGTATCCTCCTCTAATTTTTCGTAATCTTAATTAGGATTACAATAATTTAGTTAGTAATTTCTATTCTAAAGGAAAATCTACCTCACACAGAGAGTGTCAAGTCTTTATCATCATTATTGTAAGCATTCCAATCATTCCTGCCGTTTTTTAGAAATTATCTAATGGTGTCTGTATATCATATACGTTAAGGTTACTTCGAATCCGTTACCAGATTTAGCATGTGGACATCAAACTTTTTGTACCTAGCAATACCTGACGCTTTGAATCACTGTTTTTGCAGTAAATAACTAGCATGCTAATAGTAGATGCCAACACCAACAAAGCTATTGGAAATTCTGGAATCACTTGCAGAGAAATAACTTCGCCTTTTGGTCCACTCCAATTATCATGATCACCTGGCAGGCCAATTCCAAGAATCGTCACTTGGATATCAACTGGACTTTCAGAATCTAAGATTCGTGTTATGTGTAGCCCCTCACCTTCAGCCTCATATGCATTATCTGCAAAAAAGACTAGTTCTTCATCTTGTTTGCCAGTTATTGCATAATTTACGTGTTCGATCTTTTTTTCATTCATATCGGTGAATGTTACATACATGTACATTTCTTCACCTGCTTTTGGTGGATCTGATTCTACGTAAACGTTGATGGTCCCATCAGAGGAAATACTTTTTGTCAACACGGACTCGCCATCTATTATTTTAATTGTCATTTCGTAATGATTGTTATCTTCATTTTTTTCTATTACTTGATTAGTAAAGTCTGCATCAAAAACAAGTTTGTACATTCCACGCATTTGGGGCGTCCAATCATATTTCATAGACACACTCCCAATTTCTAATCCTGATTCATTTGATGATTGAAACACTATATTTCCTAATTCATCTATAACTTGAAGTCTAAATTGTACAGACGGGGGGTTATCTTGACTAGTATTTTGTACATCTGCACTTATAGACAATGATTCGCCAGCCTTGTAGGTTGTACTTTCTTGCGTTCCAATAACTTTGATTGTTTCTGGAATCCAAGCAAGATCAGCTATTTCTCCAGCATAAATTGGAGATACAATGATTGGTGTTATTACACAAATTCCAAAAACAATAATCAAATAATTTACATGAAATCGCAATTGCAAGAATTAACTAAACTTGTGATAATTAAAGATAATTGTATTAGTGAATTAGTGAGATATCTAGACAACTTTACATCTTCATTTTATTTTTTAGCATAAATCTAATAAAAGAAAACAATCATCTACACGAAATTATAAATTCAACAACAGAGTGTGGGTGGCATACCAAATGAACAAGCAACAAAAAGAATCCAATCACAAAACCGAACACAAAACAAATGATAATGCAAGCTCACAAGACACTCACATAAATTCTGAATTAAAATTAACTCAAGAGGTAATCAAATGCAAAAGGATTCTAGAGTTGGATAAATCAATACGATATGCTGGCATATGTACATCTGATGGAACACTAGTTGCATCTGAATACAAAAACGAAATAACTCCTTTGATTAATGGCACAGAATTAGACTTTGCTGTAAAGCTTTCTGCCATAAGAGCGATGGAACGAAATGTCTTGTCTGATAAACTAGGAAGACCAATGTACTCAATTGCATCTTATGAAAATGTAAAAAGAGCAACAATTTCATTAGACAAGGGAATGTTTCTCCTAGTTTCTTTTGAGAGAAATGCTGATGATGCTTTGATCATAAATAAAGTCATGAACGAAATGAACATTAGCTATACATTATCACTTTGTGAATTAGGTTCTCGCTTGGCACAAAGTCTCCAAAATCCATTATCAGTAATTAAAAGTCTTGTCGAAATCTCAAGAAAACGACATCACAATACAATGAACAAAGAGATCAGCGATAATCTTGACACAATAGAACGAATAACACTAAAACTCTCTCACCAAATACATGATGTTCTGACATTTGTCAGGGCATCACCATTACAATTGACCCACTCTTCATTAGCAGAGATATTGAGTCAAACAATTAAGGAGATTTTTATGCCATCTACTATTAAAATAAACTTACCAAAAAATGACATGACAATAAAGGGTGACATTAACAAACTAAAACGTGTTTTTTCTAATCTAATAATAAATGCAGTACAAGCAATGAATTATCAGGTACAATAAACATTAGAACTTTGGATAAAGATAATCACACTGTAATCGAGATTGAAGACACTGGGAATGGAATTCCTGAAAATTTAATGGATAAAATATTTGAGCCTCTTTTTACAACAAAAGAATACGGAACAGGATTAGGCTTGAAAACATGCAAGAATATAATCGAGCAACATAAAGGTAAAATAACCTTTAGAAGCAATCCTACAACTTTTACCATAATGCTGCCAAAATAAGAAAAACCATTAAATTTTCTTATCAATAATTCAAATGTTGACATTATAAACTACAAAGAATAATTGCTAATATTGCAAAAAGATAGAACCTCTGAATGGTTCGTACCTAAATTTGGTCCAAGAAACTTTAGAATTGGTATAGGAATACTTTTTTTGCCATATACTGGTATGGTGGTCTCATTTGCTGCATGGGGATCACTGGCAAGCAATTTTTCTTTAGAAAGACTTGTTGCCATATGTCTTGTTTATTTTTTAGCTACAGGTGTATCTGCACACTTTCTTGACGCAATTGGAAGCAGGACAAAACCGTGGGGTATTCTACCACAGAAAAAGCTGTGGGCAATTTCCTTAATCTCACTTGGATTAGCTTGTCTAATTGGGTTGTACTATGCACTATTGGATTCTGTACTTTTGATTCCACTTGGTATCATTGAAGGTTTTTTTCTGTTTGCATATAATTTAGAGTTGTTTGGTGGAAAATTACACAACAATACTTCATTTGTAATTTCATGGGGTATATTGCCTGTACTTGCAGGATCTGCAATTCAAACAAATTCAATTTCAATAGAGAGTGGTGTTCTTGCAGCATTGGCTGGACTTTTAAGCTATGTCTTGATAAAAACTTCGCGACGATACAAAGATCTCAAAAGAGAATCTACAGATTATTCTGCGATAAAGAAAAAAGAAATCACATTAAAAATCATAAGCATAGGAGTAATGATTGGAACAGTCTTATTTTTTATTTTAAGATATGTTTAACTGAATTGTAAATTATAGAATTGATTGTAATGCAAGATTCTTTTGTTAACAGTCTACTTGATGTTCCAGTAGGACAGATAGAGGCATTTCTTAAGCAAAAATTACGAGGAGATGTTCATTTAGAGGTAGTAGAACAAAACCGCATATCGGGAACAAATTTTGTACGAAAAATAGTAATTACCGCAAACACCTTGCCAGTAATTCGTGCTACCGTTTCATTTGATTCGTCAAAACTTTCAGAACCAATTTTTTCAGAATTGCTAAGAAAAAATGAAGGAATTGGTTCTATTCTTACAAGAAATAAGATCACTGCACAAAGAAATATCCTTTCTCTAGAGTCTAACTCTAACGGTACAGTGAAAAGAAACTATGAGGTTATCAATAAAAATACCGTCTTGTTTTACGTTTCAGAAGAAATATTGTTAGCTAATCTTCTTGCCAACAAGGATGGCAGATGATCCAATGGTTAGAAATTTTTGTTCTGTTTGAAGACCATTATCTGCCATTGTTTTTTCATAATCGTCTAACCAATTAGTTGATCTTATTAATTTTGGAAGATCGCGAAAAACCTCTTTCCAACTCGGAATAAAAATTCCTATAAAATTTAACGCCGCAAAATACAACTCCCAGAGGTTTTTCATAAAACTATTTCTTGGATATATAAAATCATGAAAAATCACTTGTCCATCATCTTTTAGATGTTTGATGCACACTTTAACCAATGTTTCAGTATTACAATATTTTGGAAGGTAAGACGATGTTATGCAATCAAATTTTAAATCAAGATCTAATTTTTCTGCATCTTGATTTAGAAATGTTATGTTGTCATATTTTTGAGAATTTGTTTTTGCTACATCAAGATAATTTTGCATAATATCCACTCCAACTATTTTTGCATTAGGATTAACATTTGCAATTAATCTTGTAAGTATGCCAGTTCCACATGCCAGATCTAAAACTGCATTTACAGATGGGATTTTCTTGAGAATTTCTTTTTTCCAATACTTGTCTTGTCTAAATGTGGTCCAAGTAACAACTTTATCATAAGATTTAGCAGTTTTTTCAAAAAATTTTGGAACTAATTTTTTTGGTGACTCCATCAACATATTATAGTGAAATCTGTAAAATTTAAAGCGATTTTTAAAGGTTGAAATGAGCTATACTTGAGAAATCACTGCCTTCACACCCTCCTTATATGTTGGATATCGAAACTGAATCAGCCTTGCAATCTTTGCATTTGATGTTTTAATTGACGTTGTCAAGAGTTTTACAAAATCTCCTCCCATAACTGCCTTGGCAAGAATTGTTGGAATGTTTCCTGGATGTTTGATGCCAAGCTCATCACAAGTATAATTGATGAACTCTTTGAACAAGACAGGATTTGAATCTGTAACAATAAAAGTTTCATTTACTACATTTTTTTCGGCTATTGCAACTAAAGCACTTACTACATCATCAATATGGACAAAGCTTCGATAATATTCGCCTGATTTTGGTAGCTTAAATATGCCTTTTTGTAATCTTTGAATCATTTGTGATACAAACCACCCTCCATTTCCATAAACTTCACCAAAATAAGCAACAGTAAGTGGAATTGAGTTATCCTTGCAGTTTTTTTCCAAGAATCGTTGAGCCTCTAGCCTAACTTGTGTGTAATAGGTATGTGGTTTTAAAGGAGTTGTCTCATCAACTATGCCACTAGGTTCTCCAAAGACCCCAAGACCAGATGCATATACAATAAATTTTGTTCTATTTTTTAGATGGTTGAAAAGATTTACAGTTCCATCGTAGTTGACTTTTTTGATTGTATTTTTGTCTTTTTCCATAGGAGTAACTGCTGCCAAGTGAAAAACGACATCATAGGTTTCATTTGGGATAGAAAAATTTGAATTGACAAGATCAACTGTGTGTTTTTGAATTGACAGATTGATATCATGTTCATGAATTAAACCTGTTACTATGTGCCCATTCTCAGCTAGTTTTGCAGCTAGTCTTGAGCCAATAAACCCAGATGCTCCTGTAACAAGAATCTTCAATATTATATCTGAATCAATATACATTAAAAAATATAAAAAAGAATACTATTGCTTCCAGTTAACTTTACGCAATATTGCATAAGGTGGTTCTTCTATATTTGCAAGATATTCGGCATTATCTGATGTAATCCTTAACCCCTCACTATTTCGCATCATTTCATCAAACTGGGGGTCGGCTTCTAATTTCTTTAGATATTCTTCTGTCCATTTCCAGTCACTATCTGGGTTACAAGAATAGATAATCCAATGATACGCATTGTTGCTCCAAACTATATCGAAGGGATACATTTTACAGTCAAAAGGCCGGTTATTGTATACTGAACATAATCTTTTTTCTTCATCCCAAAACATGCAGCTAGTGGAATTTTCCTTTTTCTTTATTGTCTTTACAACAGTTCCATTTATTCTGATATTTTTTATAAAATCGTTCTCTGATTTTCCTGCATTTTTTAATCTTATTAAATCAATTGGATAAAGTAAGGGTGGGAAAAAGTCAGTACAGCATGACAATTTCTTACAATTACTACACAAGCGGGAAATACTAAATCTGTCATTGTCCATAAGATGTCATATGTCCCTATGTTTGTATAAAGCATAGCATACTATCATAGTTCCTGCAACCCACATTCCATTTGCAGGATCTGCTCTATCAAATATTCCAAATAATTCAAAATAATAATACGGTATATCCCCAAATGTGTTCAAGGCAAAACCTACAAGCAGCAGCCCCCAAGCAGGACCAAGAACAGTTCCTCGAAAAACCTGAGCACCAATTGTAGCATAAGAAAATACTAGTGAAGTGGCAAAAACAAATGCTGCTCCAACCCAAAACTCTTTGTGGTAATCCAGATCATATTCTGGAATTGACAAAGCTGTTGTAGAAAAGATTCCATTAGATGCATCAAGTGGAACATATCCAAAAAACGCGTACAACAACGTGACTCCAACAGGAATGATAAATATCCCAAAATTTTGTTTGGGACTAATCTTTCGCTTAAAGTAATGGACATTGGTTCTTATGTGATAAATTGCCAATGGATAATAGGCAAAATAGAAAATATCAGGATAGTAAGGATAAGGATTTTCAACCTGATAAAATATTTCATAAATAAACCAAAGTGCCCATCCGACAAAATATGATGCATATCCTAGTGCTAAAGCTAAATATGCCCTGCCAAAAACTTTCGAACCCCAATATCTTTTTGCTACAATAAATCCAAAAATCGCCGCTGCCGCAAAACTTATTGTAAGTATTGCTTCAAAGAAATCTAGCTCAGAATCGATATCAGGCTCAAGTGCTAGCCCTACAGTATAAAATATACTTGCGACAAAAATCGCTGCTATTACATAATAATTAATTCCGCTATCAAGTTTTGCTGGTTTATTTTCAGTTTCCATTAATTATCTGTCCGTTTGTTTTACATGGTTATACTTAAGGTAATCAATTTTCTTTTACTCAGAATCTTAAAGTTATCTTAAAAAGCAAAGAAAGATGTCTTTGATCAACTTTATTTAAGAATGATTTATCATCTTCCCAATGAAATTAGCCATTTTTGTAACAATTTTTCTCCTTTTTTTTGTTTATTCTCAATCATTAATAACTGCAGAAGAATCTGAATATCATGACATAGTTGTAATAGGTGCTGGCATGGCTGGCATTGCAGCTGCAAACCAATTAAACGAAAACGGCTATGATGTTATAGTTTTGGAAGCTCGTGATAGAATTGGTGGTAGAATGTTAACTGATAGATCATATGAGGGCTACAATCTTGATGTAGGTGCCTCTTGGATTCATGGCACAAAAGATAATCCAATTGCAGAATTAGCTGAAAAACATGGCATTAAAACGGTACCATTTGATGATGAAGAATCGGTTATTTTCTATGACGAAAATGGAATACCCGTTGATGAAAAAACAAAAAATTCAATGCGAGAACTTTATAGGCAATTTGAAGAATTCTATGATGATTACCGTGACAAAATTTTAGAACAGAATGCGAAAGATGTCTCACTCAACGAAGTAATTAACAAATTTATCAAAGATAAAGAATTGACAGAACAAGAACTCAATACTTTTAATTTCATGGTTGTTTGGAACATTGAAGGAGATTATGCTACAGATGCATCGAAACTTTCACTTTTATCTTTTGAAGAAATGGGATATACGATGGATGGAAGGGAAGTTATCTTTCCTGGAGGTTATACACAAATTATTGATAAATTAGCAGAAGGGTTAACTATTAGACCTCAATACACTGTAACAGAAATAGATTATACAGATGAAAACATTATTCATGTCAAAACAGATAAGGGAAATTTTGATGCAAAATATGTGATAAGTACACTTCCACTGGGGGTTTTAAAGAAAAATAGTGTAACCTTTTCACCAGATCTTACACAAGAAAAGATAAACTCAATAAATAAATTAGATATGGGAATTCTCAATAAAGTCTATTATGTTTTCCCAGAACCCCCCTTTTGGGATACAGATTATAACTGGATTGCACACATCTCAAATCAGAAAGGTCATTGGGCATACTTTGCAAATCTATACGGTGTTTTAGAGGAACCTGTTCTCTTAGCATTTAACACTGCTGATTTTGGGCATCAATTAGAAGCCATGGAGAAGAAAGAAATCGTAACAGAAGGATTAGTAATATTAAAAAAATTATATGGTGAAACAATTCCAGAACCCACCTATACCTATGTAACAAAATGGGATTCTGATCCATTCTCATTTGGCTCTTATTCTACTACTGGCGTAGGTTCAACAAACGATGATTTTTTTGTATTGTCAAAACCAATAAAGAGACTCTTATTTGCAGGCGAAGCAACTGAAGTAACTTATCCAGCAACTGTACATGGGGCATTTTTTTCAGGTGTGCGCGAAGCAAACCGAATTCACTGGATGGAAGGAAATTATCTTTCACCCAAGGCTCAGATTGACAATTGGGTGTTGCCAGAATATGTAATTTGTAAGGAAGGATTGGAATTATTGATAAGCACAGATGAGGAATCAGTTGCGTGTGTAAATCACTATACAAAATTGAATCTTCTGGATCGTGGCTGGGGTTATGTTACTCCGTATAGCTACTATAACTAACGAGCAGCTGGAGTAGGAGTTAGGAGAATCTTTACCAAGTAGCTCTCATGTAGGATATTTTCCTTTAGCATAACTTTTACAACAAGATTTCCATTCTGAATATCCATGTTTATGTTCTTAAATAACGCAGTATAGAGTGTGACCTTTCTTCCCTCACTCATAGTAACACCTTCTTCTGCTAACAACCCGTCATCTACAATTTCATTAATTATGCGATAACCAGATGATTTTGGAATTTGGCATGTTTCTAATATGTCAAGTATAGCACCAGGTTTTTGTAGTGCAGCATCTAGGATTAGCTTCTTTTCTCGATGTCCATATGCTTCTAAAATTAACCTTGCAAGATCCTGATTTTCTATAGTAATCCATGGTTGGCCCTTTTTCTTATCAAGAGATACTAGATGATCCAAAAAGTCCTTTTCAAGATTATCGGCGCCCGCACCAAAAAACTCACGAAGTGTAGCATCTAATGTGTGAAAATCCTTGATTGCACTAACTACGTCAAACCCGTATCTTTCTTCGAGTCTCTCTTCAATCTTTTGATATGTCTTGTCTCCAAGTTTTTCTTTAATAACAGATGCTAGTGCTTCTGCAAGAAGCTTATCTAATGCATTCACATGTTGTATTGGGGCAAGCTGGTTTATAATCATATCTCTGATCTGAGAATTAGGTGTCTCATAGTTATTTATATGATGGCTAATTTTTCTCAACAATTGTATTGGTAATATGTTAGCATACTTTATAATTCTAAAAATTGGGAATTTGAACATAATCTTTATATACTTTGTTACGTCTGATCAAATATCTTTATTAATTAGTAGTTCCTAATTCCCAAATATGAGAATTAAGCCTTCAGAAACAGAGAATTTCGAAGAAATAATTCCCAAGTCTGAGAATATACGATCAGATTATGCAAGAAAACTAACATTTGGAGACACGATCACATTCTCAGAAAAATGGCTTGACTGTTGTGTGGGAATAGTTGATATGGTAAATTCGACAAAGATCTCATCAATACTACACAATTCAAAACTGGCCAGGTACTATAGCATATTTCTTAATTCTATGAGCAAAATCGCAAAGCAATTTGATGCCACAATAGTCAAAAATGTGGGAGATAGCATTCTTTACTATTTTCCTCAAACAGCAGATTCAAAAAACAAAGACGCCTTTGTAAAATGTCTAGAATGTAATTTTTCAATGATAGAGGCACATGATGCCATTAATGATAAATTATTCGAAGAAAAGTTGCCTTCTTTAGACTATAGAATAAGCATCGATTATGGTGCCGTTATGATGGCAAGAGCAGCCAATTCCTTATGTGAAGATATTTTTGGGCCTCCAGTAAACATGTGTAGTAAAATAAATCGCCTTGCTATACCAAATACAATTGTCATAGGCGGCGATCTGTACCAGCTAGTCAAGAACTTTAACTATTACAAACTAGTGCAAGTACAAGGCTTTTCGCTTGGATTCAAGCATACTTATCCAACATACTCTCTAAAACGCAATGGCATGGGCCCAGTTGGCTCAAGATTGGGATGTTGGTTTCTATGAGTAAAGTAGGTAAAATCAACTGCATAGTGTGCGGCTCAAAAGACGCAATGAGGATTGTAGATGAAAAGTATAATGGCTTTAGGGGTATATGCCCAGAATGTGGCTGTAATTGGCCAGAATCATGATATTCTAATATCTAGCCTAATTTCTTATATTATTTTTAAGGCTCGTAATTTGTTGTTGGTTAAATCCAAATTTGATTTTAATACTTTAAGCATATTGATTTGTTTGTTATTTTTATCAACAATAAACGCATTTTCTAACTCACTTATTTTTGTCTGAATAGATTTTGTTTTGCTTTCAAGAATTTTTACGGTTTTTGCAACATCCTTTGATTTGATTAGTTTAGCTTGAATTGTGTTAGGATCAACGGCCATTATTCTAGTATCAAATGTATCACAAAGGCCTGGCCGTATTTGCTGATTGATTTTTTCTATAGTTGCAGCACTCTTTGAATACACCAAAATTACTGCGCTATTTAATGAATTGGACCCAGCACACACATTATAGGTGTGGACAAACGCTCCTTTGTACAAACTAGTTTCAATTGGGACAATATACGGCTCCTTTTTTGTAAGGGCGTCAGCTTGTTGAAAGTATGCTAACACTATAACTCCAAACAATATAGGCAGACAATATTTTTTCATCATTTTCATCCTTTTTGTATTAAACGAATTCCGAATATTAGCATAAGATCTGCACTATACTTTGATTAAAGAGAATAACTTTGATTTTGTGGCATGCCTAGAGGGTGTTTTAAAATATAATGTAACTCAAATTATGGTTCTATTACATGGATTAGATCCTTTAGCTTTCTTCTAGATTTTGGGAGTCGTTTCTGTCGTGGATACCCAATACATAATAAAGAAGACGGTCTCAAATCGGTTCCTATTATTTGCTTTACTTTCTCTTCATCAAACATACCGATCCAGATTGAGCTTAATCCTAAAGCCGAGGCGGCTAGCTGGGAATATGCCGCTGCGAGTGTAGCGTCTTGTAAAGAGAACTTTTCAAGAATCATCTGAGGAAATTCAAGTTTTACTCGCGATGGGTTCATGCAAAATACAAGAACAACTGGCGTGTTAACATAAGGCTGATTGTTTGCAGCAGCCACTAGTTTTTCTTTTATTTTTGGGTCATTTATGTAAAAAACCTCGAATCCTTGAAAGTTTCCAGCAGTTGGTGCAGTATCTGCTGCAGCTAAAATTTTATCAATTTTCCATTGTTCAACAGAACGCGAATCAAATTTTCTAGTAGACCTTCTTTGAGCCATAACATGGAAAAGGTCTGTATCAAGTTCTGGTTCTTGTGGCTTTGGCATTAAAATTGCGTTTAGGATCTTATTTCGAGTAGAATCATCATCTTCTAGCTTGACAGAAGGCTCGTATCCTTTAGGGTATAGTTTTGTCACTTTGACTCTCCAAAAAATTCTGTTATTTTTTCCTTTAATGTCTGTGGTTCAACTTCTAAGGGTTTTTTTCCAGCAATGTGGAATTCTACCATGTCTGAATTTATCATAATCGAGCTTGTCTCATCCTCAAGCTCAATCTTGTCAGTTGAATTTTTTGCAAGAACATCATAAAGATGCTTTAGGTCCTCACTGCGCAAAAAAATTACTTGCTCTTTATCTTTTTCAGAATCATGCCAGACTAATCTGCAGCCTTTTTTAATATAAGAAGAATCAATCTTAGAAAATTTCATGGATTATGTGGATTTCATGGTCCTAACATATCTTGCGGCTTTACGTCCTGATCCCATTTTCCTTTAACTCCTTTTATCAAAGACACAATCCCCGCTGCAATCAAACCTACAATAACTCCAGTCAGAACTAACTTGTCTTGTAACACAACATTGCAGTCTATCTGTGCAGGTGGAGTATCTTCATTATAATCAAAACAATCTCCAAACTCTTGTGCTTGAATGGATGCTTCCATGTATTGGCTGCCGAAAATTCCCAAGATCAAAAAGCCAGCAAAAATCAAAGCAATACCAAGCATGGTAAAACGGATATCGCTCACAAAAGAAATTTGGTTTTATTGTATTTAATCTTGTTAAGGTTCTAATTGGGATTTGAGATTTCTTAGCGATTTTTCATAAAAGGTTTCTAGATACAAAACAAATCCTCTGAACTCTTTTGTTGTCATTTTTTTACTATTTAGATATGATGACCATGTCAAATAAGCCGATTTTTTATTTTTTGATTGAATTAAAAGAGTTGCGTGATATACACGCAATGGAAGGCCAGTTGTTGCAATATATGAAAAAGAATGTTTTGGGTTCCATATGACAACATGTTCTTCGATCACATTTCCATCATCAAAGGTTAATTTTCTAATGGTGCCTACCCCTCGTTTTATTTTTGACAAATACGTGGCCTTTTTTATTTCATCAATCCATTCAGGCAAACCAACAATGTTGCTGATCTTTTTCCATACTTTATCATGTGTAGCATTAATTAGAATTTTCTTCTTTACAGTTCCGCTATGAAATTTTTTTGCACTTGCCATATTATCTCACACAAAAAACGGTTTTTAAATTTTTGAAACAGTATACACTTCTAACACATTTAATCTACTATGTCTAAACTAACAACATGGTTTTTGGATGGGGAAAAAAGAAGACAGAGCAAGAAACAATAGAACCACAAAAAGAAAAACAAGTCAAACTATCTGAAGTAAAAGGCATTTTAGATGATGTTATTTTAGTACGAACAAAAACTATTGTTGCCGAAGTTAAA
>Ga0194121_10003894_pt1 | contig 22191 bp, 12 predicted proteins | sample TA2MahCa50mmetaG_FD_148609 | JGI IMG/M metagenome (GOLD analysis project Ga0194121, IMG submission 148609) | Freshwater microbial communities from Lake Tanganyika, Tanzania - TA2015020 Mahale Deep Cast 50m | ecosystem: Environmental > Aquatic > Freshwater > Lake | place: Tanzania: Lake...
CATGGCCGTGGTCACAGGCCGGCGGCAGGAGCCCGGCGGCGACCAGCAGCGCCGACAGCGCCGCCGCGCCGGCACCGAGCGCCACGAGGAGGTCCATCGTCGCCTGCCGGGCCGCCAGCGACCGGACCGCACCGACGAGGAAGCTGCGGCCGGGCAGCGCCAACGCCGCCACCGCGAGCAGGGCGCCGGCCGGCGCCGGGAGCTCCGGGGCATGGGCCAGCGCCGCCAGGAGGGCGGCCTGCAGCAGGGCGCTCCCCTCCCGCCGCGCGAGCAACGCAGCGGCCAGCGCGCCGGTGGGTGCCGCGACGTAGCCCGCTCGCGCGACCGCGGCGATCAGCGTGGCGGGCGAGAGCCGCGTCCCGCCGACTCGCGCCAGTCCGGCCACGTCGCTCACGTCGACCGCCGCCACGCCCGGCACTGCCGTCAACGCCGCGGCGATGGTGTCGGCACACCCCGCGCAGCGCATGCCCTCGATCGAGAGCTCGACCGACTCCCGGCCGTCCATCCCGGCACGCTACCGACTCGAGTGGACTGCCGCCGGCTGTTCGCCAAAATGCGCCGCGTGCGATTCGCCTCCGACGCGCGGCTTGCCTGGGGACTGCTGCTGCTCAGCGCGCTCGCGCTCGGCGCGTTCGTGGTCGTCGGTTTCGGTCCGCTCCCGTCCCGGGCGCTGCGCGCCACCGAGTCGGTGCCGCCGGCCGCCCCGATCACCGCCCCGACCGAGTTCGTCGACGTGACCGAGGAGGTCGGGCTCGCCGGCTGGCGGCACGACGTCGAGCACGGCGTGCTCTCGATCGCCGACGCGGTGGCGCCCGGCATCGGCCTGCTCGATCTCGACCAGGATCGTGACCTCGACCTGGTGCTCCTGCGCGGCAGCGCCGCCCCGGTCGGCATCGGGATCCTGCTGAACCAGCTGGTGCCCGAGGGCAAGCTCCGCTTCGTCGACGCCACCGCCGAGTGCGGCATCAGCTGGCGCGGCGCCGCGCAGGGCGTCTGCGCCGGCGACGTCGACCAGGACGGCGACGTCGACCTGTTCATCAGCGCGCTCGGCCGGAACCTGCTGCTCCGGAACCTGCTGCTCGACCAGGGCGAGCTCGGCTTCGCCGACGCCACCGAGGAGGCGGGCGTCGGCGGCACCCGCTGGCACTGGGTGCGGATCGACGCGCGGCGCCTGCCGCTCGCCCGTCCGGGGCCGCCGACCGATGCGCTCGGCGCGACCTGGCTCGACCACGAGGTGCCCGAGTTCTCGACCGGCGTCAGTTTCGGCGACCTCGACGCCGACGGCGACCTCGACCTCTACGTGGCCAACTACCTGGCGTACTTCGCCGAGCGCCACGCGCTGACTGCGGCCGACGAGACCACGCGCGAGGACCGTCCCGAGCCGCCGGAGTTCAAGCCCACCACTTTCGAACCGCAGCAGGACCGCCTCTACCTGAACGAGGGTGGCGAGGAGCAACTGCTGTTTTCCGACGTGACGCGTATCGCGCGGCTCGACGACCACGGCGGCCGCGGGATGGGCGCGGTCTTCCTGCGCATCGACGGCGACGACTACCCCGACCTCTACGTCGCCAACGACGCGACCGACAACATCTGCCTGCACAACATCGCCGCCGACACCCCCTCGATGCCGACGCTGCGCCGGCGGCTCGAGCACGCCACCGACGGCTTCGGTCTCGACGACCGTCTCTCCGGCATGGGCATCGCCCGCGGCGACGCCGACGGCGACGCCGACCTCGACGTGCTCACCACCAACTGGCGGCGGCAGTCGGCGTCGCTGTTCCTGTTCCGGATCGACGAGCGGCCGCAAGCGGACGGGACGCTGCGACCGTCGCCATTCTTCGAACGCCTCACCGAGCAGTCCGGGCTGGCCGAGGCGACCAGCCGCTTCGTCGGCTGGGGCTGCGTCTTCCTCGATTTCGACAACGACGGCGACCAGGACCTGTTCATCGGCAACGGCTACACCAGCCCGCGCCAGCCGCAGGCGGCGTGCCAGGCGGAGTACCCGCTGCTGTTCCTCAACACCGGCGGCGGCCGCTTCGTCGACGTGACTTCGAGCGCCGGGGCGGCGCTGGCGCGCAGCTACGCCGCACGCGGCGTGGTCACCGGCGACATCGACGGCGACGGCGACCTCGACCTGCTGCTGGCGCAGAACCACGGCCCGGTCGTCTGCCTCGAGAACCGGCTGGCGCGCGGCGCGCAATCGCTGGTGGTCGAGGTGCGCATCGGCGCGCTGCGGCGCTCGATCGACGCCGCGCCCGACGCGCGTCAGGAGATCCGCGGCGACGCGGTGAACGTGCAGCTCTTCCTCGACTCCGGCGGCCGCAAGCAGGTCGTGGAGCTGCTCTCCGGCGGCTCCTACCTGTCGCAGGGGCCGTTCGAGGCGCATTTCGGCCTCGGCTCGGCGGCGCGCGCCGACGAGGTCCGCATCGTCTGGCCCTCGCCGCGCGTGCGCAAGGTGACGCTCGAGCGCAACCCGAAGGCCGGCCGGCTGCTGGTCGAGACGGCGCCGGAGCGATGACGATGGAAGGCGTGCCCCGGATCGACGCCCGCCATCGCATCCGCAACAAGGTGCTGGCCGTGCTGGTCGCGGTGGCGGTCCTTCCGGCCGTCGCCGTCTCCCTCTACGCGCTGCGCAAGGCGTCCGACGCGCTGAGCGAGCAGGCGCTCACGCTGCTGTCGGAATCGTGCGTGACCGACGCGCGACGGGTGCGCGATGAGCTCGAGGGGGCGCGCAAGCAGCTCGATTCGCTGGTGAAGGAGAACCTCGATCCCGACAACCTGCTCAAGGTGTTCGTCCCCGATCCGGACGAGCGCTCGAGCGGCGAGCGGCGCGCGTTCACCCCCGACGAATGGAAGCGAGTGGAGAAGGACCTCGACGCGGTCGAACAGGCGCTGCGCCGCATGCAGGACCGCCAGGACGCGTGCGAGCTGGCGCTGGTCCTGTCACCGGCGTTCGGCGGCGGGCGCGATACGCCGCTCCTGTGGGTCGAGCGCGACGGCGCGCCGCGAGCGCGCCAGCTGGTGGAACGCGACCTGCAGGGTTTTCCGCGCCCGCTCCCGCCGCCGGAGTCGCCCCTGCTCCCGCTGCTGTTCGCGGCGTTCGCGCAGGTCCGCGACGCCCATCCCGAGCGCGACCTGCTGCGCGCGACGGTGCCGCGGCCCGGCGGCGACGGCGGCGACGCGCTCGAGCTGTTCGCCAGCCGCGTGCAGGGGCAATACGGCACCGAATACGGCTGGATCTTCCTGGTCCATTCGTGGCGGCGGCTGCTGCGCGGGTTGCACCAGGAGCCGACCGCGGCGCCGCCGGCGCACGACCGCGACGGCTCGCTGCGGACCGTGTTCGACGCGCGCACGATGGCGCTGGTGGCGAGCTCGGCGCCGGGCCGCGCGGCGGCGCTGCCGACCGAGTTCGGGCTGCGCGACCACGCCCGCGCGCTGCAATCGAACGCCGCGCTGTTCCGGAGCGGCGAGATGCTGGCGTTCGCGCCGCTCGAACCGCGCAGCGACGATGCGACGCTGCGCTACGTGCTGGCGGTCGAGCGGCCCGCGCGCGAGCTGCTCGACAGCGTGCACCACTTCCGCGTCGTCTTCACCGCGGTCCTCGCGGCAGCGCTGCTGCTCGCCACGCTGGTCGGGCTGTTCCTGACCCGCCGCCTCACCCGGCCGCTCGAGCTGCTGCGCGACGGCGCAAGCCGCATCGGCCGCGGCGAGCTCGGCCAGCGCATCGACATCCGGACCCACGACGAGGCGGAGGAGCTGGCGCGCGAGTTCAACGCGATGGCGGGCGAGCTCGCCTCGCTCTACGGCGGGATGGAGAAGACGATCGCCGACCGGACCGCGCAGCTGCGCGAGGCGCTCGACGAGCTGCGCCATGCCCACGCGCGCATCGTCGACTCGGAGAAGCGCTATTCCGACATCGTCGAGAATGCGTCCGACCTGATGCAGGTGACCGACGCCGAGGGACGCATCGTCTCGGCCAATCGCCGCCAGGCCGAACGGCTCGGGTTGCCGGCCGAGGCGCTGCGCGGACGGCTGTTCCTCGAGTTCGTCGCCCCCGAGGCGCGCGATGCCACCCGCCGCGCCTTCGAGCACGTGCTGGCCGGCAACCCGCTGCGCGCGTTCGATTCGGCGCTGGCCGGGCCGGACGGCACCGCGCCGTTCCCGGTCGAGATCTCCGCCACGCCGGTGGTCGAGGCGGGTCGCGCCACCGGCGTCCGCTCGATCCTGCGCGACGTTTCCGAGCGCAAGGCGATCGAGGCGCGGCTGATCAAGGCCGAGCGGCTCTCCTCGGTCGGCGCGCTCGCCGCCGGCGTCGCCCACGAGATCAACAACCCGATGGGCATCATCACGATGTTCGCCCAGCGGGCGCTCGAGCGGGCGAAGAAGGGCGAGATCGACCTCGACAAGCTGGCCAAGATCGTCGAGCAGGGGAAACGCGTGGCGGCGATCACCCGCAACCTGCTCGACTTCGCCCGCGCGGCGCCGACGCGATTCGAGCGCTTCCCCCTCGACGAGGTGGTGCAGGGGACGGTGGCGCTGCTGAACGACCGCGCGCAGATGCAGCAGATCCGGGTGACGGTGGAGCTCGAGCCGGGCCTGCCGCCGCTGTGGGGCAATCGCCAGCAGCTGTCGCAGGTGCTGCTCAACCTCATGCTGAACGCGTTCCAGTCGATCGGCAAGGACGGGACCGTCGCGGTGCGCGCGACCGTCGCGCCGGCGACGCGCCTCCCGACCGGCGGTCGCGCCGTGCGCATCGCCGTCGAGGACAGCGGTGCCGGGATCCCCGCCGAGGTGCTCCCCCACCTGTTCGAGCCGTTCTTCACCACGAAGGCGCCCGGCGAGGGGACCGGGCTCGGCCTTTCCGTCTCGTGGGGCATCGTGAAGGAGCACCACGGCGCGTTGTTTGCCGAGAATCGCGCCGAGGGGGGCGCCCGCTTCGAGCTGGAACTCCCGCTCGACGCCGGGCCGGCCGCCGCCGGCGAGACGAATCGCCCCGATCCGGGCCCGAAGAGGGAGAGCTGATGCCCCGCATCCTGGTGGTCGACGACGAAGAGGCGATCCGCAGCGGATTGGCCGAGATCCTGGTCGAGGAGGGCTACACCGTCGAGCAGGCGGCCAACGCCGAGGCGGCGCTGGCGCGCGTCCGCGAGGAGCTGTTCGACCTCGTCTGCACCGACGTGCGGATGCCGGGGATGGACGGACTCGAGCTGGTGGAGCGGGTCAAGCTGGAAAGCCCCGAGACCGAGCTGATCGTGATCACCGGTTTCGCCAGCCTGCAGTCGGCCGTCGACGCGGTGAAGCGCGGCGCGGAGGACTACCTCTCCAAGCCGTTCGACCTCGACGAGGTGCGGCTCACCGTCAAGCGGGCGCTCGAGAAGAAGTCGCTGCGCGACAAGCAGGGGCGGCTCGAGCGGCGCGTGGCCCATCTCTCGCCCGGTCCGACCCTGATCGGACGGAGCGTGCCGTTCCAGAAGAGCCTGCAGCTGCTCGACCGCGTGGCGCCGACCAACTCGACCGTGCTGATCCTCGGCGAGACCGGCACCGGCAAGGAGCTGATCGCCCGCGAGATCCACCGGCGCAGCCCGCGCTCCGCCGAGCCGTTCATCCCGATCAACTGCGGCGCGCTGCCCGACAGCCTGCTCGAGAGCGAGCTGTTCGGCTACGCCAAGGGCGCCTTCACCGGCGCCGACAAGACCACGCAGGGGCTGTTCGAGGCGGCCGATCGCGGCACCCTGTTCCTCGACGAGATCGGCAACATCTCGCTGAACATGCAGCAGCGCCTGCTGCGGGTGCTGGAGGCCGGCGAACTGCTGCGCCTCGGCGAGCGCAAGGTGCGCAAGGTCGACGTGCGCATCGTCGCCGCGACCAACTCCGACCTGAAGCGCGACGTCGAGAAGGGGCTGTTCCGCCAGGACTTCTACTACCGGCTGCGGGTGATGAGCCTCGAGTTGCCGCCGCTGCGCGACCGGATGGACGACCTCGCGCTGCTGGCCGGCCACTTCCTGCAGGCGTGCGCCGCGCGCTTCCACAAGCGGATCGGGGGGTTCTCCCCGACGGCGATGAAGGCGCTGCAGGCGCATCGCTGGCCCGGCAACATCCGCGAGCTCGAGAACGCGGTCGAGCACGCCGCCATCCTCTGCGTCACGCCGCAGGTCGAGCTCGAGGACCTGCCCGGCGAGCTGCGGGAGAAGGTGGTCGCGATCGAGGCCGGCGGCGAGCCGACGCCGGTCACGCTCGACGCGCTCGAGCGCCAGCACATCCTGAAGACCCTGCGCGAGTGCGGCGGCCACCGTGGCCGCAGCGCCGAACTTCTCGGCATCAACCGCCGGACGCTGTACCGCAAGTTGATCGAGTACGGCGTCGCCAGGGACGAGGACGACGAGGACGCCGGGGACGATTCGCCCCAGCCGAACCCGGCCTGATTGGGGCGATTCGTCCCAGCGCCTGCCGCTTGGGACGAATCGACCAGCCGCCCGCCCGATCGGCCGCCACCGGCAGATCCGACGAGAGTTCGCAACCGACTGTCGCTGCTTGGTTTGCGCTGACGACCGCGCAGCTGGGACAGATCGCTCGCCGACTGGGACATCGCGGCACACCGGTTGCTAGTCGGATGGGCGGAGTCGCTTGCGCGTGCTCCGCTGATCGCACCTGGGTACCGGCAAGTCCCTGCGGACGAACAGCTCCTGAAGTGACCTTGACCTTGAAGTGAACTGAACGCAGTGCAGTGCTGGGATGCCCGCGAGCGAACGGGCGTTCCGTCGCGGAGGCCGCCTCGGCAAGGGCGGCCTCCGCTGCTTTCGAAGCCCCCCGCTTCCGGACTCCGGCGCCGCGGCGGCGCCGCGTCAAGCGCTCGCGCTGAAGTCGTAGCGCATCGGCACCACCACGATCCCGCCCGGCGAGACGGTGAAGCGGCGGCGGTCGCGATCGGCATCGATGCCGATCGTCTCGCCCGGCGGCACGCGCGTCCATTTGTCGATGATCGCCCGCCGCACCCGCGCGCCCGGACCGACGAGGACGCCGGCGTGCAGGATCGAGTCCTCCACCACCGCGTGCTCCTCGACCCGGCAGCGATAGGAGAGCAGCGACCGCTCGACCCGCCCGCCGGAGACGACGACTCCGGGCGACAGCACCGAGTCGAGCACCTCGCTGCGCTTGCCGGTGCCCGGCGGGTCGGCGAAGACCGTCTTCGCCGGCGGCTCGTTGTGCTGCATGGTGAAGATCGGCCAGTGGTGGTCGTACAGGTTGAACTGCGGCTCGACCGAGATCAGGTCGAGATTGGCCGCGTAGAACGAGTCGATCGTCCCGATGTCGCGCCAGTACGGCTCCGCCTTCTGGTTCTCGTCGATGAAGCGATGGACGGCGACCTTGTGCTCGCCGATGGCGCGCGGGATCACGTCCTTGCCGAAGTCGTGGCTCGAGTCGGCGCGCCGCGCATCCTCGATCAGCAGCTTCTTCAGGACCGCGGTCTCGAACAGGTAGATGCCCATCGACGCCAGCGACCAGCCCGGCCGGTCGGCCATCTCGCGCGGCTGCTTCGCCTTCTCGGCGAATCCGCGGACCGCGTCGTCCGGGCCGATGTCGAACACGCCGAAGCGGCGCGCCTCGTCGCGCCGGACCGGGATCGCGCCGATGGTCGCGTCGGCCTTGCGCTCGACGTGGTCGACGATCATCCGGCCGTAGTCCATCTTGTAGATGTGGTCGCCGGAGAGGATCAGCACGCGCTTCTTGCCCTCCGCCTCGATCGTCTCGAGGTTCTGGTGCACGGCATCGGCGGTGCCGCCGTACCACGTCTCGCGCGTGGCGCGCTGCGGCGGCAGCGGGGCGATGAACTGCGCGAGACGGCGCGGCAGGAAGTTCCAGCCGAGCCGCAGGTGGTCCTCGAGCGAGCGCGAGCGGTACTGCGTCAGCACGTAGACGTGGCGCAGGCCCGAGTTGATGCAGTTGCTCAGGGTGAAGTCGATGATCCGGTAGATGCCGCCGAAGCTGACCGCCGGCTTGGCGCGCTCGGCGGTCAGCGGCATCAGCCGCTCGCCCTGGCCGCCGGCGAGGATCAGGGTCAGCGTCTGCTGCAGCTCGTAATGGATCGCCATCGCAGGCCCTCCCTCAGCGCGGGCGCGCGGCCCGCCATGCGGCCACCGCCGCCTCCGAGACGTCGACGCCGCGCAGGTGCCGCGCCGCCTCCTCGGGCGGCGTCGGGTTGATGTGGAACCCGCTGCCCCACTCGAATCCGGCCACCGGGGCGAGGCGCGGGTAGATCATCAGCTGCCAGTGGAAATCATGGCGCAGCGTGTCCCAGAAACCGCTGCGCCGCGGCTGCGCGTGGAGGTTCGGCTCGGCGTGCAGCACGATGTTGTACGGCGGATCGGCGAGCCCGAGCCGGATGCGCAGCAGCGCATCCTTCAGCGCCCGCGCCAGCGACTCGGCCTCGTGCCGCGACAGCTCGCCGAAGCTCCAGCGGTGCTCGCGCGGCGTGATCATCAGCTCGAACGGGAAGCGCGAGGCGTAGGGCGCGAAGGTGGTGAAGCCGCCCTCGTCGTGGACGATGCGGCTGCCGTCGTGCCGCTCGTGGCGCAGCAGGTCGCAGCAGAGGCAGCGCTCCTTGCGGCGGAAGTGCTCGCGGAAGGCGTCGAGCTTGCGGCTGATCCGGATCGGGTGGACCGGCGTCGCGATCAGCTGGCTGTGCGAGTGGTCGAGCGTCGCGCCGGCGGCCGCCCCGCGGTTGCGGAACAGCAGCACGTACTTGAGCCGCGCGTCGTGGTAGAGGTCGACCAGCCGGTCGCGGTAGCAGAGCAGCACGTCGCGCAGCTGCGGCATGTCGAGGTCGGAGAGGTCGTGGTCGTGCACCGGCGACTCGACGATGACCTCGTGCGCTCCGACGCCACGCATGGCGTCGTACGGGCCGTCGCCGTGCTGGCCGCTCTCCCCCTCGACGGTCAGTGCCGGGAACTGGTTCGGGAAGACGCGCACGCGCCAGCCGGGACCGTTGGCGTGGCCCGCGCTGTCGCGCAGGGCGAGGATCTCGGGCGGCGTCAGCGCCTCATGGCCGGGACAGAACGGACAGGGATCGACCGCCTCCACCGGTCCGGGCGCGAGCCCGAGCGCGCCGCGCGGCCGGCGGGCGCGCTCCGGCGCGATGATGATCCAGCGCTGGTCGAGCGGATCGCGGCGCAGTTCGGACAAGGGGCGTTCCTCCGGGTGCGGGTCAGTGCGGCGGGGTCGGGACCGGCGCGCCGGCCAGCGGCCGGAGTCGCAGCAGCACGCGCCAGGCTTCGCCCGCGAGCGTGCCGACGTCGAAGCACAGCAGCAGCGCGCTGCCCTGCAGGCAGGTCTCGACGCCGCTCTCCGAGCGCGAGACGGTGCAGATCGGGGCGATGCGGCCGAGGAACGGTCGCGACGCCTCGAGCCGGAAGCGGCCGCGCTCGTCATGCAGCTCGAGCGCGTCGCCGGCGAAGCGCGCCGCGACGCCGGCGGCGATGTGCCGGCCGTCCTGCAGCACGAAGCGCCGCTGGTCGAGCCCGGCGCCCGGCACCGACAGGTCGAACCGCACGGTCGCCTTGCCGACCGGCAGCGGCCGTCCGGCGCCCTGCAGCGCGATCGTCGCCTCGAGCGTCCCGTCGTCCTGCAGCTCGTAGCTGCGCAGCAGGTCGAGCCGCGTGCCGCGCGCCGCCTCGACCGTCGCCGCGAGATCGACCCGCGCGCGATCGGCCTGCAGCGGCCGCGCCACGCGCAACGGCGCCAGGGCCAGGCCGTGCCGGTCGGGGCCGGCCGTCTCCGCGGTCGCGTCGAGCGCCGCGTCGAGTTCCGGCCCGTCGGCCACCAGCTCGAGCGCGAACGCGCCGCGCGGGCGGCGGTCGTAGCGCAGGAGCTCCTCGGCGTTCTCGAGCGCGAGCTTCTGGTCGTGGATGCTCTTCGGCGCGGCCTCCGCGGCGGCGGTGGCGCCGGCGTGGCGCAGCTCGTCGTGGTAGGCCTCCGGCACCCGCGCGATGCCGTTCAGCAGGTTGCGCCGCGTCGGCCAGTGGTCGAGCAGCTCGATCAGGCCGCCGCGGGCCGGCGCGATCCACGCCGACCAGCCGCGCCCTTCGAGCAGCACCTCGTCCACGCCGTCGGCATCGAGATCGAGCAGCTCCGCCTTCGGCGAACCGGCCTGGTCGCCGCGCAGCTCCTCGAGCTGCGCGCGCGCGGAGAGCTGCTCGTCGACGATCGCGTCGCGCAGGAACGGCAGGTAGAGCCCGCCGAAGACGCCGTGCCAGTAGGCGCAGTTGCACTGGCCGCGGAACAGCGCCCGCAGCGCCGGATGGAGCTGCTCCATCGCATGGAGTCCGCCGTGAGGACGCAGCCCCACCCGCTGGGTCTGCTCCGACAGGCGCACCATGCGCTGCGCGAGGCGGTTCGCCTCCGGATAGCGGGCGAGGAAGTTGCGCCACGTGGCGCCGCGCAGGAACGGCTTCACCGCCGCGGCCAGCTCCGCCTGCGCCGGCGCGTCGAGCGCCTTCACGGCGCGCTCCAGCGCGAGCTGCGCCGGCGGCGGCAGCGACCAGTGGCCCAGCTCGAAGTAGGAGGCGGTCGGCAGGTAGACCCGCCCGCTCGGCGGCAACGCGCGCGCCGCCTCCGCCAGCGTGGTCGGCCGCAGCCACGCCTGCGCCGCCTCCACCGCGGTGAGGAACTGCTCGAGCCAGCCGGCGCCCCAGACCCACTCGGCGGTGCCCGGCCACAACCCGAACTTCTCGCCGTCATCGCCGAACACCAGCAGCTTCTGCCCGGCGGCGTGCCGCTCCTTCAGCCAGCCGAGGATCTCCGCCACCGGCTTGAACGGGATCAGGTAGCGCAGCTTCTGGCTGATCGGGAAGAGGCGCACCACGTGGCCCTCGTCCTCGGTGGCGTAGCAGCCGTCGAGCGCGTCGATCGCGAGCCCGGCCCCCTCGAAGTGGGTGTCGTCGACCAGCACCGAGCGGATGCCGGCGGCGGCGAGATCGCTCGGCAGCGACGGCTCCCACACCCGCTCGGTCAGCCACAGGCTCGCGGCGTCGGCGCCGAACAGGTCGGCGAGCCAGGCGCGGTGGAGCCGCACCTGATCGATGCGGTCGCGGCGCGGGATCGACGGCAGGATCGGCTCGTAGAGCCCCGACGCCTGCAGCTCGATCTGGCCGCGGGCGACGCCGGCGCGGACCAGCTCGACGAGGTCGCGGGCGTGGCCGAGCCACCACTCGAGCAGCGGGCCCGACACGTGCAGCACGAACGGCACCCGCGGATGACGCGCCAGCGCCTCGAGCAGCGGGCGGTAGGAACCCGCCGTCGCTTTCTCGATCACCCAGCCGAAGTTGCCGATCGGCTGGTGGCAATGCAAGTCGAGCACGAGGCGAAGCGCCTCGGCCATGGTCCTCTCCCCATCCCGCCTTGCCGAAGCTTCCGGCCGCGCTGCGCTCAAACGTACCAACGCGCCGAGGCGAATTCGCGATCGGGCACGCGCAGGCGCGCCAGTCGGTCGGCCGGCCAGTGCAGCACCTCGCTGTCCTCGGTCTCGAGCTCGAGCCGGAAGCGGAGCGTCGCGCCGGCGCCGGCCGCGAGGTCGCCGAGCGCGATCTCGAACCGCAGCCACGGCAGCGCCGCGGCGCCGCCGTCGTGCACGCTGTCGAAGCCGCGCGGCCGCGGCTCGGCGAAGAAGAGCCGCCCCTGCTGCAGCGGCGCGTCGCGCTCGACCGCGACGTGGAGCACGCCGGGCTCGAAGCCGAAGAGCAGGCGGCGGGCGACCCGCCGCGCCCGCGTCATCGCCCCGCCGGACGACTGGAACTCGAACCAGCCGGCCGACTGCCACTCGAACAGGTCGCCGGCGCGGCCGCGCGGCCGGACCGGCTCGAGCGGCTCGCGCTCCGGCCGCAGATCCTCGCGGCGGGCGTCGGGCGCCGGCAGCGGCGGCGGTTCGTGGCCGGCGGCGCGGAACACCACGCGCAGGTGGGCGTGGAACAGCTCGGCGAACTGCTCGCGCTGGACGGTGAAGTGGTCGTCGCCGAACCACCAGTACCAGTCGCTCCCCTCGAGCGCCCGCAGCGACGCGGCCACCGGCGGGGGCAGCTCGGTCAGCCGCTTTCCCGCGAACAGCGCCCGCGCCCGTGCCAGCAGTCGCCAGCCGTCGAGCTTCTCGCGCTGCCCGGCCCAGGTGTCGAGGTTGCCGCCGATCCAGCTGCCCTTGGCCAGTCGCGGCAAGGTGCCGACCGCCTGACGCGCCTGCGCGCGGTCGAGCGCCTCCGCCAGCGTCACCGGCTGCAGCCGCGGGTGGTTCGCCAGTTCGCGCCACAGCGCCTTCAAGAACGGCTCGCCGGCGTCGGCGTAGCTCTCCCACGGATTCTCGCCGTCGAGGATCAGCGCGACGGTCGGCTCCTCGTGCGCCGAACCGGCGCGCAGCTCGTCGAGCCGCTTCACCAGGTCGCGCACCGCCGCTTCCGCCGGCCACGACTGGTAGACGAAGCCGATGCGGTCGGACAGCTCGTGGTCGCGGAAGAACAGCGCCACCTCGCCGTCGGGCGTGCGCAGCACATGCGGCCGCAGCAGTTCCTCGCGCGGCGTCGCGGCGCCGGCCAGCGAATGGAACAGCAGCACCTCGTCGGTGGCGGCGAAGCGCATCCCGGCGCGCGCCAGCTGGCGCACGGCCGCCTCCGAGACCGCCCCCTCGGCCGGCCACATCCCGGTCGGCGCGGCGCCGAACAGCCGGCGGAAGGTGTCGACCGCACGCGTCACGTGGTCGGCGGCATCGTCTTGCTGCTCGAACGAGAACGGCGCCTCGAGCCCGCCCGACTGCGGGAACTCGGCCGAGTCGAGGCGACAGAGCAGCGGCAGGATCGGGTGCTGGTCGGGCGTCGTGGTCAGCTCGACCTGCCCGCGCTCGCGCAGCGCGCGCAGCCGCGGCAGCAGCGTCGCCAGCTCGGCGCGCTGGAGGTCGAGCAGCGCGGCGAGGTCGGCGGGCGTGAACTGACGCCCCTTCGCCAGGAGCGCCTGCACCTGCGGCGCGCGGCGGAGCCGGAAGCCGCTCCACGCCAGGTGGAACAGCACGGCGAGGTCGAGCAGGTCGCCATCGTCGAGCGGCAGCCGGGCGCCCGACTTCAACGCCGGCTCGCACCGCTCGAGCAGCTCCCGGTAACGCGGCAGCGGCGCCACCATCCGCTGCCGATGGGCGCTGCACAGCAGCGACACCAGCGCCGCCTTCTCGCCGTCCGGCAACGCGCAGGGCAGCGCCCGGCACTGCCGGAGCAGCCGATCCTCGTGCGCGCCTCCCCACGCGTCGAGGCAGCGCTCGAGCTGGCGCAGCAGCACCGGCGTCACGTTCAGCGTGACCCGCGCGCCCGGCTCCTCCTCGAGCGCCGCGAGCATGTCGGAGTAGCCGCGGATGCCATGCATCCGCACCCACGGCAGCACGGCGACGCCATCCTCGGGATGGGCGTAGTCCGGCTGGTGGAAGTGCCAGAGGAAGGCGACGTTCAGGCGGGCGGACATCCGCTCACCCCTCCACCGGCTGCTGCTTCTCCGGGATGCCGTACTTCCGCATCCAGTAGCGCACCTGGTCGCGGTTCAGCCCGAGCAGCTTGCCCGCGGCGGTCTTGTTGATACGGGCGCGATCGAGCGCCTGCAGCAGCAGGTCCTTGTGCACCTGGTCGAGGTCGACGCCCTCCTTGGGCAGGGTGAAGGTGGCGCTGTGTGCGGCGCTGGCGGCCGAGCCGTCGCGGATCTCGAAGGGCAGATCCTCCAGCGTCAGCACGTTGCGGTCGGCCAGCAGGATCGCGCGCTCGATCGTGTTCTTGAGCTCGCGGATGTTGCCGGGCCAGGGGTAGGCGAGCAGCGCCTTCTCGGCGTCCGGCTCGAACCCCTTGATCGCCTTCTTGAACTCCTCGGAATAGATGGCGACGAAATGGCGGGCGAGATCGACCACGTCCTGCTTGCGCTGCGCCAGCGTCGGGATCTGGATCGGGATGACGTTGAGGCGGTAGTAGAGGTCGTTGCGGAAGCGCCCATCCTTGACCGCCGCCTTCAGGTCGCGGTTGGTCGCCGCGACGATGCGCACGTCGACCTCGATGTCGCGCGTGCCGCCGAGCCGCCGGAACGTCTTCTCCTCGAGGAAGCGCAGCAGCTTCCCCTGCAGCGACAGCGGCATGTCGCCGATCTCGTCGAGGAAGACGGTGCCGGTGTCGGCCAGCTCGAACAGCCCCTTCTTCATCACGCGTGCGTCGGTGAAGGCGCCCTTCTCGTGGCCGAACAACTCGCTCTCGAGCAGCGTCTCCTGCAGCGCCGTGCAGGTCACGTTCATGAACGGGCGGTTGGCCTGCTCGCTCTCGAAGTGGATGGCGCGAGCGACCAGCCCCTTGCCGGTGCCGGTCTCGCCGGTGATGAGGATCGTGCGCGCGCCGCTCTTGGCGACGCGCTGCACCAGCGTGCGGATCTGCTGGGTCTGCGGCGAGCTGCCGACCAGGTTCGCCACCGAGAAGCGGGCGCGGTCGAGCGAGTGGTAGCGCGACACCTCGGCGCGCAGCGACACCGTCTCCAGCGCTCGCTGGCACTCGAGGACCAGCTCATCGAGGTTGAACGGCTTCTTCACATAGTCGTAGGCGCCGAGCCGCATGGCCTCGACCGCGTTCTGCACGCTGGCGAAGGCCGTCATCAGGATCACCGCCGGCGCCGGCCGGCGCTCCTTGGCGTGGCGCAGCACCTCGATCCCGTCGACGTCGGGCAGCTTGAAGTCGAGCAGGAGGAGGTCGAATTCCTCCTGGCGCAGCCCCTCGATGGCGGCATGCCCGGTCTCGGCCTCGACGACGACGTACCCCTCCTTCTCCAGCCGCTCGCGCAGGGTCCAACGGATCAGCTTCTCGTCGTCGATGACGAGGATGCGGCGATGGCGCAACGGATGGTTCATCGGTGGCGTTTGCTCCGGGCGGCGAAGCCTATCCTCTGGCCCCACCGATCCGACCGCCGGCCCGGGAATCCGCGAGATGGCGACCGCCGACCGACCACGTCCGCGCACGCGCAGGCAGACGCGCCCCAAGGATCCGCTCGACCGCCTCGGCCGCGACCTGCTGGTCCGGATCATGGCGGAGATCACCCGCGACGCGGTGCTGTCGCTCGACCGGGACGGCCGCATCACCAGCTGGAACCAGGGCGCGCAGGCGCTGCTCGGCTGGGCCGCCGAAGAGGTGCTCGGGCGCCACTTCGAGTTCCTGCTGCCCGAGGAGCTGAAGCGCTCGGGCGAGGTCGAGCGGCTGCTGGAGGAGACCGAGTCGCACGGCTTCCTGCGCGACCGCGAGACGGTGCGCGTGACCAAGGACGGCCGCACGGTGCATGTCGCGCTGACCCGGCTGCACCAGCTCGACGCGAACGGCAAGCCGCTCGGCGCCACCGCGATCCTGCGCGACATCTCGACGCGCAAGGGGCTCGAGGAGGAGCTCGTGCGGGCGCGGACGCTGGCGGCGATCGGCGAGGCCGCCGCCCGCATCGCCCACGAGATCCGCAACCCGCTGACCGGCATCCACAACGCCATCACGCTGCTCAAGGCGGAGTTCGGCCCCGCCCACGCGCGTGCGCCGATCTTCGAGGAGATCCAGCACGAGATCCGGCGCGTCGATGTGGTGCTGGACGACCTCCTCACCTTCGCCCGCCATCGACCGTTGTCGCGGCAGCGCCTCGACCTGGTGCGGATGCTGGAGAAGGTCGTCGCCAACCTGCTCGCCGCCGGCGAGCTCGAGGGCGTGGTGGTGCGCCGTTACATCCCCGACGAGGTGGTGGTGGAGGCCGATCCGAGCATGCTCGAGGACTCGCTCTACAACCTGGTGCAGAACGCCGGCCACGCGCTGCGCGGGCGCAGCGATGCGCTGATCACGCTGGCGCTCAAGCCCGGTCCGAAGGGCGTCGCCATCACCGTCACCGACAACGGCCCCGGCATCACCGCCGACCTGCGCCGGAAGATCTTCGACCCGTTCTTCACCACCAAGAGCCATGGCACCGGGCTCGGCCTGCCGATCACGCGCAAGCACATCGAGGCGCACGGCGGGCGGCTGCGCGTCCGCTCGGCGCCCGGCAAGCGCACCACCTTCGAGATCCTGCTGCCACCCGCCGTCGGGGCGTCGGTCTGATGCGTCTGCCCGATCGCCTCGACCCGTGGATCGCCGGCCGCTTCGTGCCGGCCGCCCGCCACGTCGAGCTGGCGTGCCCGTGGGACGGCCAGCCGTTCGCAAGCGTGGCGCAGTGCAGCGTCACGGAGCTCGCCGCGGCGATCGCGGCCGCCGCCGCCGCGCGCCGCACCGCCGCCGCGCTCTCGGCCCACGAGCGCTTCTCCTTCCTGCGCGGCGCCGCGCGCGAACTCGCCGCGCACCACGACCTCTTCGCGTCGACCATCGCGCGGGAGAGCGGCAAGCCGCTGCGCGAGGCGAAGGTCGAGGTCGACCGCGCGATCCAGACGCTCGAGTTCTCGGCCGAGGAGGCGAAGCGGCTCCATGGCGAGACGCTGGTGCTGGACGCCCACCCGGCCGGGAAGGGCCGCTTCGGCTGGACGCGCCGCGTGCCGCGCGGCGTCATCGCCTGCATCACGCCCTTCAACTTTCCGCTCAACCTGGTGGCGCACAAAGTCGGCCCGGCGCTGGCCGCCGGCAACACCGTCGTGGTGAAGCCCGCCGAGGAGACGCCGTGCTCGGCGTTCCTGCTGGCGCTGGCGCTGCAGGCGGCCGGCTGCCCCGACGGACTGGTGCAGGTGGTGCCGGGGCTCGGCGCCGAGATCGGCGAGCCGCTGGCGCAGCACCCGGACGTCGCGATGGTCTCCTTCACCGGCTCGCGCGCGGTCGGGACGCGGCTGCGCGCCGGCGCCGGGCTGAAGCCGGTGACGCTCGAACTCGGCGGCAACGCCCCGGTCGTGATCGACGACGATGCGGAATGGCGCGGCGCGCTCGATCGCCTCGTCGCCGGCAGCTTCGCCCATTCAGGCCAGGTCTGCATCCACCTCCAGCGGGTCTTCGCCACCAGCCGGCGCGTCGCCGACGAGGTCGCCGCGGCGCTGGCGGAGCGCGCGCAGGCGCTCCGGATCGGCCCGCCGACCGACCCGGCGAGCGAGCTCACCGCGCTGATCCGCGAGCGCGACGTGGTGCGCGTCGGCGCCATCGTCGACGACGCGCGCGCGCACGGTGCGCGAGTCGCCACCGGCGCCGCGCGCGCCGGCCATCGCACCTACCTTCCGACCGTGCTGGAGGGCATCGATCCGGCCATGCGCCTCGCGCAGGAGGAGCTGTTCGGCCCGGTGGTCGCGGTCGCCGCGACCGGCAGCTTCGAGGCGGCGATCGCCGCCGCCAACGCGACCCGCTACGGCCTGCAGGCGAGCGTCTTCACCCGCGACCTCGAGCGCGCGCTGCGCGCCGCCGACCTGCTCGAGGCGGGCGGCGTGATCATCAACGACGTGCCGCTGTTCCGCGTCGACCAGATGCCGTACGGCGGCACCAAGGAGAGCGGGCTCGGCCGCGAGGGGCCGAGGTACGCCTGCGAGGAGATGAGCGAGCTCAAGACCGTCGTGGTGCGGCGGGCGGCGCACTGACATGCGCCTCGCCCCCGCGCTCCGGTCGCGCGCGCTGTTCGCCGTGGCGCTCCCCGCCGCGCTGGCCGCGGGATTGCTGCTCTCCGGTGCCGCGCGCCGCGGCGCGACGCAGGAGGCGCCGCCGCGCGAATGGCCGCCCGGGGCGATGGTCGATCAGCACCTCGCCATGCTGGCCGACAAGCGCGGCACCTACGGCCCGGCCGATGGCGGCGGCAGCGCGCGCCTGGTCGAGCCGGTCGACGCCGTCGCCGGCGGACGCGCGCGGTTCGTCCTCGAGTATCGCGCCGGACCGCTCGGCATCGCCGCAGGCGGCGCGCTCTTCCTGCAGGTGTCGCCGTTCTGGGGCTGGAGCACGCCGCAGGTCGTCGATCCCTTCAGCGCCGGCTTCACCACCGTCACCTGCAGCGACGCCGCGGTGACGGTCACGGCCGAGACGGTGGCGCCCCAGTGCCTGCGCATCCGCATCGACGGCGCGCCGCTGCCGGCCGACGCGACGCTCACCATCGATTACGGCGCCGGCGTCGAGCGCGCGATCGTCGACCGCTTCGCCGAGTCGGCCGAGGCGTTCTACTTCTGGGTCGACGGCGACGGCGACGGCACGCGCAAGCTGATCGCCGCCGATCCGCGCGTCGCCATCAAGGCCGGCCCGCCGATGGACCTGCGCGTGACCGCGCCCTCCGAGGCGGGGGTCGGCGCGCCCTTCGAGCTCACCCTCGCGTTCCTCGACGCCGCCGCCAATGCGGCGCCCGACTTCACCGGCGCAGTCGCGCTCGCCGGCGCCGGCCTCGAGCTCCCGGCGACGGTCGACTTCACCGCCGCCGACCGCGGTCGCAGGAAGGTGATGGCGCGCGCGCTCGACGCCGGCATCCGCACGGTGGTGGCGCACGCCGCCGGCCGCGACAGCTCGAGCAACCCGATATTGGTCTCCACGGCACCGCGCACGCTGCTGTGGGCCGACCTGCACGGCCACTCGCAGCTCTCCGACGGGACGGCGACGCCGGTCGAGTACTTCGAGTACGCGCGCGACGTGGCCGGCCTCGACGTCGCGGTGCTGACCGACCACGACCACTGGGGGCTGCGCAAGCTCGACATGGAGGCGGGGCTGTTCGAGCAGATCGCCGCCGCCACCCGCGCGTTCGACGCCCCCGGTCGCTTCACCACGCTGCACGGCCTCGAATGGACCAGCTGGATCCACGGCCATCGCCACATCCTCTGGTTCGACGACGCGCCGGCGGTGATCTCGAGCCTCGACCCGGGGACCGACTCGCCGCAGGGGCTGTGGGCGGCGCTGCGCGCGGCGCAGGCGAACGCGATGACGCTGGCCCACCACTCGGGCGGCGGCCCGGTGCCGACCAACTGGGAGATCGCGCCCGACCCCCACTTCGAGCCGCTGGTCGAGATCGTCTCGGTCCACGGTTCGAGCGAGGCGAGCGACGGCCCGCGGCCGATCTATGCGCCGAAGAAGGGCCATTTCGTGCGCGACGCGCTGCGCCGCGGCTATCGGCTCGGCTTCGCCGGTTCGGGCGACAGCCACAACGGCCACCCCGGCCTGACCCACCTCGGCCAGCCGTGCGGCGGCGTGACCGCAATCCTCGCCGCGGAGAACACGCGCCCGGCCATCGCCGCCGCGCTGCGCGCGCGCACCTGCTACGCCACCAGCGGACCGCGCATCCTGCTCTGGTTCCGTCTCGGCGCCGAACGGATGGGCGCCGTGGTCGCGCCGCCGGCCGATCCGGCCGCGAAGTCGCGCTACCTCGGACTCGCCCTCGGCACCGCGCCGCTCGCCCGCATCGAGATCTGGAAGAACGGCGCGCGCGTCGCCGCCGTCGCCGGCGACGGCACCTTCGAGAGGTCACTCGAGTTCGTCGACTCCGAGCGCCGCTCCGGCGATCACGTCTACTTCCGCGTCCTGCAGGAGGACGGCCACGCCGCGTGGTCGAGCCCGATCTTCACCGAGTGAGCGCCGGCGTTCGTCGCCGGTCCGCGCGGCTCACAGCCCGTACTTCATCGCCACCCCGCAGCCGAGCACCAGCAATCCCGCCAGCGCGTGCTGGAAGCGGGCGAGGCCGGCGAAGCGCGGACGATCGAGCAGGGCGGCCGAGCGCAGGCCGATGGCGACGCAGGCGAGCATCGCGGCGAGCGTCGCCGCGGTGAAGGCGAGGACGATCGGCAGGAAGGCGGCGGACTGGCCGGCGAGCTCGGGGGCGAGCACCAGCGGCAGCAGCGGCTCGCACGGACCGAACAGGAAGATGGCGAAGAGCAGCCACGGCGTCAGCGTGCGCCGGCGCGGCTCCGCGCCGGCAACGCCCGGCGCGGCGGCGACGCCGTGGGCGTGCAGGTGCGCGGGCTCCTCGTGCGCATGCGGATGGAGGTGCACGGTGCCGTCGGCGTGGGCGTGGACGTGCGCATGGACCCGGCCGCGCGCCGCCTGCTTCAGACCCCAGGCGGCGTAGACGCCGCCGAACCCGATCAGGAGCCACGTGGCCAATCCGGCCCGGACGTCGGCCAGGCCGGTGACCCCCGCCACCGCCCCCTCGAGGGAACGGCCGAGGGCGACCGCACCCAGAGCGAGGAGCAGCGAGCCGAGCACGTGGCCGAGGCCGCAGAGCAGCGTGACCGTCACCGTCTTCCGCCCGCTCCAGCGCCCCGCTCTCGCCATCGCGATGAACGGGACGTAGTGGTCGGGTCCGGCCAGCGTGTGGAGCAGCCCGATCGAGGCGGCGGCCGCGGCCAGCGCGGCGACCGGTTCGTCGGCGAGAGGAGGGGGGATCACGGAGCGGCGGGTCCTTTCTGCATGCGCTCCGCGATCTTCGCACACCAGGGCTGCCCGGCGGAACGGGCGAGCCACGCCGCGGCCTCCTCGCCGCGACCGGTGAGCCAGGCGAAGACCGCCTCCGCGCTCGGCGGCAGGCCGCGACCGTCGGGCCGATCGGGCGCGTCGATCTGGTCGCGCGCCTGCGACAGCACCGCGCGCGCCTCGTCCCAGCTGGTCGTGCCGCCCTCGAGGAACAGCGCGATGCCGAGGTTCACCCGCGCCTCGATCAGCTTCGGGTCGAGCTCGGCGGCGCGGCGCAGCTCGCTGCAGGCGTAGAGCAGCGCCTTGTCGGCCTGGTCGGCCTTCAGCACCGGCGCGCCGCTGCACCAAGCCAGCAGGAACGCCATGCCGCGCAGGTTGGCCAGCCGCGGTCGCGGCCCGATCGACGCCTCGAGCTCGAGCGTCCGCGCCCCCTGCGCCGCGAGATCGAAGTTGCCGACGCGGATCTGGTGCAGCAGCAGGCGGACCAGCATCTCCTCGGCCGGCTCGTGGTCGGGCCGCTCGCGCAGCAGCATGCCGGCGAGCTGGAACGCCTCCTGCTCGAGTTCCTCGGGGACGTTCCGGCGCGCCTCGGGCGGCAGCGCGCGATTGGCCTGCGCCAGCAGGAAGTTGGTCTCGGCCTCGTAGAGCCGCCACATCGACCGCGATTGCGTCGACAGCTCCCGCTTCAGCTCGGCGAGGCGCTTCTTGTCGATGGCCGACTGGGTCATGCGGCCGACCACGTCCTCGCGCAGCTCGAACAGGCGGCGGCGGTTGTGCAGGGCGACGACGTCGTCGCTCTCGACGCGGCGCGCGGCGGCGTACTCGACGAACGGGCGGTCGGCGGTGAGGAGTCCCTGCCCTTCGAACTTCTCGCGGAAGAACCACTCGTCGGCCACATAGAGCGCGAGGAAGTCGCGCACGTCGGCGATGCCGAGCCGCCCGAGCTCGCGGCGCAACGGATGGGCCGCGAGCCGCTCGCCGAGCGCGATCGGCTCGATCTCGAGCCGCTCCTTGCCCGCCACCAGCCCGAGCACCGGCAGCGAAAGCGCCGGCCGCGCGATCCAGAGCGTGGCGCCGTCGAAGACGTCGCAGAAGGTCCGGCCGATGGCGCCGAGCTCCTCCCAGCGCAGCTGATGGCCCGGCAGCCACTGGCAGAACAGCCCGCCCGGAGCGAGCAGCGCCTTCACCCGCGTGAAGTGCTCGCGCGTGTAGAGCTGCCCCGCGCCCGCCTCCCACGGGAAGAACAGGTCGCCGACGACGAGGTCGTAGCTGCCGGGCGCCGCCGCGCGGACGAACGAGCGGGCGTCGCCGGTGTGGACGTGCACGCGGCGATCCCGGGAGATGCCGCGGTTCTCGGCGGCGAACAGCGGCAGCGCTGCGACCACCGCCGGCAGCAGCTCGACCGCGTCGACGTGCGCGCAGCCGCCGTCGAGCAGCGCCGCGACGGTGTGCCCGGCGCCGACCCCGAGTGTCAGCGCGCGCCGTGGCTCCGGGTGGAGCAGCGACGGCAGCAGCCCCTGCACCTGTTCGACGCGCGAGTCGCCGCTGCCGCCGAGCGCCAGCTGGTTGTTGACCGCCAGCACCTTGCGGCCATCGGCGTGGACCAGCACCGAGACGGTGGCGGCCGGGTCCTCGACGTGGTGGATCACCAGGTCCCCGCCGCCGCTCTTCACCCGCTGCACGAACAGGAGCGGTTCGTCGAGGCTCGACCGTCCGCCGATCGGCGCCAGCAGCAGCAGCGCGGCGAGCGCCGCCCCGCCCGCCGCGAGCAGCGTGCGGCCGCGCGTCCAGAATCCGGCGCGCAGGCCGACCAGGCCGAGCAGCAGCACCGGCGCCACCG
>Ga0194121_10003896_pt1 | contig 22188 bp, 22 predicted proteins | sample TA2MahCa50mmetaG_FD_148609 | JGI IMG/M metagenome (GOLD analysis project Ga0194121, IMG submission 148609) | Freshwater microbial communities from Lake Tanganyika, Tanzania - TA2015020 Mahale Deep Cast 50m | ecosystem: Environmental > Aquatic > Freshwater > Lake | place: Tanzania: Lake...
AAGACGTTCGAGGAAGTCATCGTAATCGCGCAGCAGTCCTAGCTCATCATCGTTGATATACACGCTGGCGGCAACATACATCGCATTGACCAGCACCAACCCCTCGCACACGCCGCTCTTCCGGACGGTAGTATCAGTCTGCGGCGTGATATTGAGATATGCCCGCCTGGCTTCGGTCTCGAACCACAGTTCTTCTCGATAGGACTTCATGCAGCATCCGCGCGGACTCAATTGTGCCTGCCGGATCGTGAAAGATTCAAGAGAGGGATATTTCTTTCAATAGCTCGGTTGCAAGAGTCTAACCGCCTATCGATCAGGTAGCCGCGAACATTAAGTGCTGGCCTGCTCCCATGTGCAATCGTGCTGAACGCTGGTTTTATCGAGATGTCACGCTCCGTTTCGTCAAAATGCCCCATCAAATTGAAACCCTTTCTGGTTGGTGATAAGTATTTTCCCGGATTCTGATGATTGGAAACAGGCTATGACAGGGAGATGCCTGATGTCCGCTACCGTTGAAGACCCGTCGCTTGCCGGCAACCCTCTGACCTGGAATCTTCTCTTTGCCCGCCAGCCGAAACCGGATTTGGAATTTACGGAAGAAGAACTGGAGCAAACAGCGAATATCCAGTCTTCGGCACCGATAAAGCCCCCAAGAAATTAGGTGGCCATTACCTCATCTGAATTCTCTTATTGAAGTTGATCTGGGGAGGAGCCTATGGGCAATGGAACCAGAGATGTTCACAGATCTCGTGGTACCGCTCCTCGGCGAATCATCGGAGCCACACCGCCAGTGGTGGGCTCAAGACCAAATCAGGCCAGACCACCGACACCAAACCCACCACCTAATCAACCTGCGCCTATAGCAGCCACTCCCATTGCACCAGCTCCTGAACCATCATCGAGCGTGCCGACAGCTTCACTCCAAGCCCTACCGCACCTGCAGCTGTTGCCCAGCCAAGATCGCCACGCCGCCCTCTACATCACTGGCGCCGCTGTTCGGTGAAGACCAACGCGTCACCATGTTACCAAACCCAGCCGCCCCACGTGAGAAGATGGCACTCAAATAGAATGCCTCCGGCACAACTGCAGGACCGGCCATTCCAGCTGGAACGGCCTTCACCATTCTGGGCGGCGAGTTAAGGGCGGCGGCACATGCGATGTGCCGCCGCCCTCTGTGCTATACTGCCACTCCAACTTGCACCCGCATCTTGAACTCAAGTGAGGAGAGATCGCTGCATCCATGCGCGCCGTGATTTTCGATTTTGATGGAGTCATCGCCGATACCGAACCAGTACACTTCGAAGGCCTGCGGCGAACGCTGGTCGGTATCGATATTACACTGACCGAACCGGATTACTACGCCACCTACTTAGGCTTCGATGACCGCGGCTGCATCCTGGAAGCGCTTCGAGTCAACCAGCGCCCGATCACCGAACCGATCGTGCAGGAACTGATGCGCGCAAAGGCCACAGCCTACTTGGCTGCAATTCAAGACCGCCTCGTTATTTTCCCCGGTGTCAGAGAATTCGTGGAGGAGGCCGCAGAGACCTATCCGATCGCGATTGCCTCCGGCGCCCTTCGCCAGGAAATCGAACTTATTCTGGAACAAGCCGGTCTCCGAAAAGCATTCTGCCATATCACAAGCGCGGAAGATGTGGCCAAGAGTAAGCCGGACCCTGAGCCATTTTTGCACGCTCTTGCCGGATTGAACCGGCAATCGGGCCACTCGACACTGACAGCTCAGTCTTGTTTGGCCATCGAGGATTCGCTGCCTGGCATTCGTGCCGCCAAGGCAGCTGGAATGACGGTGCTGGCCGTCACTAACACCCACATAGTCCAAGACCTGCACGAAGCCCATGCGATCACCACGAGCTTGCGTGAGACGCGGCTTACCGAACTGCGAGGCCGACTCTGGCCATCATGACCACCGCCGACGCCCAAGCCTACTGCATGGCCTACACGAAGCAGAGTGGCAGCAACTTCTACTACTCATTCCTCTTCCTGTCCAGAGCCAAGCGCCAAGCGATGTATACCGTCTATGCTTTCTGCAAGGCAGTAGATAGCGCGGTCGACGAACCGCCGCCCGGCAGCAATCCTAAAGACGAGTTACGGCGGTGGAGACAGGAACTGGACGCCGTGTATGGTGGCACCCCGACTCTTCCGATCACCGTGAGCCTCGCGCATCACGTCAAGACCCTTTCTATTCCCAAGGTCTATTTCGAAGAGCTCATTAGGGGTGTGGAGATGGATCTTTCTAATAGCCGATACGCCACGTTCGACGAATTGTCGCTGTATTGTTATCGAGTCGCATCGGTCGTAGGCCTGATTTGCCTGCACATCTTCGGCACCACATCGGCCCGCGCACAGGACTATGCCGTGTCGCTGGGCATGGCATTTCAATTGACCAATATCTTGCGCGACATCAACGCCGATGCATCCGACAATCGCGTGTACCTTCCGCTCGACGATTTGCAGAGCCATAACTACTCTGAGAAAGCACTGCTGCAAAAGAATTATTCCCAGGAATTCAAGACGCTCATGCAGCAGGAGGCGGCCCGTGCGCGGCAATATTACGAGAAAGCGCGTGCTGCCCTCGCATCAATGCCTTCGTCTGAGCGCCGCACCCTCATCGTCGCGGAAATCATGCGCGGCATCTACAGCAGAATCTTGGATAAGATTGAACAGTCCGGTTATCAGGTGTTTGGGCCTCGCATCAGTCTCTCCACCAGCCATCGGCTGGCCATTGCCATACGCATTTGGTTTCGTGCCTAGCCCCCGTGGCCACTCCGACTGAACAGACCGTTCTTATCTTGGGCGCCGGCTTAACCGGACTCGCGGTGGCGCATTTCCTTGATCGACTGGGGTATCGAGTCACCCTCCTGGATCATCCTGATTGGCAAGACGGCTATGGGCTGAACGCAACCGACACAGCCCCCCTTCTGTTCGGACGCCATCAGGCGGCCTGGCGCCTGCTCCGCTCGATCGAGCACACCACCTCGTCTCAACTGGACCGGACGGTCCCGCTCGAATTTCGACTCTCGGATGGACGGATCACCGCCTATCAGTCTACTCACCTTCCGGGGGCACTCCAGTGGATGACCAGCCTCTTTAGCTTTCATGGGCTGGCTTGGCAAGACCGCTGGACCCTATTCTCGCATCTGGAACAAATCTGGGAGGAAGCACAGGCGCTCCCGGCTGACCTAGACAGTCACCTTGCCGACGAATGGCTGAGGTCAATTGGCCAGAGCCAGACGGCTCGACAGTCTATCTGGAACCCGCTCATTCGATGGTTGACCGGCAATGAGCTGAGCCGCCTTTCGTCCACAATGTTCGTACAGCAGCTTTCAACTCTCTTCTTGGGCCGAACCATGGACGCACGGCTGACATATCTCCACGGATCCATCAAAGACCGATTCCTTGCTCCTCTGAAAAAAACATTGAGCCAACAAGACGTACAAATCCTGCCTCTCACAGAAATGCCAATCCTTCGATTCGGACCAGCTGGTTTTAGCGGTGTCCAGCTTCACAATGAAGCTGTGGTTCAAGCCCACTGGTACATTGCCGCCCTCTCTCACCGACAACTGCTCCCCCTGTTACCCGAACGCCTGTTGACGCGCTATGCCTATTTCGCACAAATCGGGGAACTGGAGACCGTGTCGCAGACAACTGTCCAGTTTGCATGGCACTCTACAATGGCGTCACCACGGCTATTGTTGCTCGCAGACCGGCCATTCCATTACGTCACCGTCGCCGCAAGCGGAACAGACGAGATTCAATACCGACTCTCGGCCGTTGGCAATCCTGCGCTCATGGATGTGCATGATGAACAACTGACCGACCGCGGACGCGCCGAGCTTCGATTACTGGCCCCGGAAATCAGGCAGGAGAACATACACGCTGTCGACATTGATCGGCGGAGCCACGCAGCCCTGTCACTCAAACCAGGAGCAGCCCTGCTCCGACCCATCCAACAGAGTCCTGTGGACAATCTTCTGATCGCCGGTCCTTGGACCGACACCGGATGGCCCGCCAACATCGAAAGCGCGATCGTGAGCGCACAACGATGCGCAGGCATCATCAGCGGACTCGGCAGATGTTGAACCGCGCAAGATTGTGGGGACTGTCGTTTCACGATTGACAATCTCGCGCAGTCCTTCCTAAGATATTGCCGATTTTTGAATCGATTTGTGTCAATCATGCCCCTCACACCTCTCCAAGACCTTGCCAAATCTCTCCATAATTGCCAGCGGTGCAAACTGGCTACATTGGGACGCAACCAAGTCGTCTTCGGTATGGGCAATCCTCACGCGAACATCATGTTCGTGGGTGAAGCGCCGGGTGCCAACGAAGATCTGAAGGGAGAACCGTTTGTCGGTGCGGCAGGAAAGATCCTGAACGACCTTCTGGCCTCGGTAGGGTTGTCGCGCGACCAGATCTACATTGCCAATGTCATCAAGTGCCGACCGCCGGATAATCGCGACCCGGAACAGGATGAAGTCAATACGTGCAAACCGTTCCTCTTGCAACAGATCCAGCTGATCCGGCCAAAACTGGTCTGCACGCTCGGCAACTGGGCCACGCAAACGTTATTGGAGCGCAAGGTGGGAATTACTAAGGTGAAGGCGCAGCCCTTCCACATGAAGAACTTCGTAATCTTTCCTTTGCTGCACCCAGCCGCCGCCCTGCATCAAGGCAACTTGATGGACACACTGAAGGAAGATTTCGAGAAGTTGAAAGAGTTTCTCGACCGCAATACTAAACCAGCCGAGCCGAGTACCACTACTACACCCGCCGTACTTACCCTGAATATCGAGTCACCTCAACCAGCACAGATGGATTTGTTCGGATAAGAACTGGCCTTCGTATTGTGTTGCTCGCACCTCGCAGCTACCGACTTGCCACAACATAATCAGTTCCGCTGAAAAGTTCATGACGTCCATTTACCTCACTCCCTTATAAACAGGCTCTCTCCCTCCGAGCCAAGCGACGCCGTGCGACAGTGTCGGAAGAAATTCGGACGGCTTTGGATCGTCCTCTTGAACGGGACGATGATAGCACGTTACAGTTGGGCCTCCTCGCAGAACAAGCCAACAAGGCGCTGATCCGCATGATCGACAAGCTGGATGAGGCCCATATTGCAGTCAGCCACCTCAAGAGAAGTCTCGCGGGGAGAAAACGATGAGCTGAGCCGGCGATGCCTTAGCGGCCCTGCCCACGATCATCACGTTTGAGGAGCGAGTGGCGACACTGACAGATGATATCCATGAACTGACCAAGATCGTCAGAGATCTTGACCACCGGCTCGTAAAACTTGAAACGAAGCTCGAAGTCTACGAACGCTTAAGCGCGAAACCCCGCTCCCGCCGTTTGCCACTCACGATTAGGGAACGCCCTACTCCAGGCCAGATGGATCTGTTCGGATCTAGTGGAGCTCCTTGCTCCTATGAGGGGTTAAACTACATGGCCTTGTCGCCGCTTGGCTGTGCAATTTCTTCCGTTCCAGATTTCATCCAAACAGAGCTTCAACCAGTACTCGCCATCACTTTCGACGATCGCAACGACAAGCCATGCGACCTCTCACATGTCGGAGTCAGCTCACCTATCCTCACTTGGCAAGGGAGCAAGATCTTGGTACTGCGAACTACTGGCTACTTGCCAAAATAGACCGATACTGAACAACGTTCGTCACTACTTCCCCCACAGCGCCCGACGGATAATGACGCACGCATCTGCGTCTGCGTTTCTCGCCGTCGCGAAGTCGAGTGGTCTGCGCATCGCGGGTGTCCCAGATGTCCGAGCTCCATTCGACCAACGGTCAAAACGGAACGAGTTCCTGGAGCAGGTGTCACGAAGAGTATCGGGGAACTAACAGACGCTGGCAAAAGCAGCGCGGACGCTTAAAGCTCAGACCTCAGACTTACTCTCTAACGAGGGATCCGATTTCTTCTCCTTGCCACCTTCTTCCTCGTCCAGTCTTTCTTCTTCTGGCACATCGAACCACTGCACCAGCATGTCGTCCCACCAAGCTTCGGTGACGTCGCTGCCGGGGTCGTTCCCCAGAAGCGCGACATCATTCTTCTTGATCATAGGTCCAACGAGCTGCGGCTGGAATTTGATCCGGTCGATGACTTCCTTGGTCGCGTAGCCCCCAAGAATCCACGAGTCCGGATCGGCCCGGCGGGATTTGTATGCTTTAAGTCCCAGCTTGAGATAGATAAAAATCTGCTGCTGGACAGGATCCGTCACACCGGACTGAGGCAAACTGAGAGTCTTCTCAATACGCTTCCGCCAGTGCCGATCATCGTACCGTGACGTTACCAGCTGGAGCATTTTCTTTCCAATCTCGGCATCAAGTGGCATGGTGTTGCTCTATACAGCACAGAACGACGCTGGAGGACATATGCATCAGCCGAGATATTTCTTGAAGAATGCTTTCGTCCGTACCCACGCGTCTTTCGCCGCTTCCGGTCTGTAGACGGAGGGATCGTTGTCCCGGAAGAACGCATGCGGTGCGCCGGGATAAGTTTTGATCTCACCAATTTTGCCGTGTTTCTTGAAAGCCGCCGCCAGCCGTTGCACGTCCGCCTTGGTGATCCAGCCGTCGTCCTCTCCATAAAAGTATAGCACCGGTGCCGACAGCTTTTCGAGGCACCCGTCCGGATTCGGGACTTGACCGTAAAATGGAACCGCCGCCTTGATATCCGCACTCACACAAGGTAGCAACAGAGCATAGAGCCCACCCATGCAGAACCCCGTCACACCGATTCTGGTCCGATCAACCGCTGGAACCGACTTGATGTACGTCACGGTGGCAATCAAATCGTTGAGCCCGTCCTCCTGCTTGAGCGTATTCATCAGCTTACCCGCCTCAGCCGGATCGGTGGTCAACGCATGGCCCAGCCGCGAGTATAGATCCGGCGCAATCGCGACATATCCTTCTGCCGCATAGCGTTTGGCGACCTCCTTGATGTGGTCGGTGAGCCCCCACCATTCTTGAATGACAATGATGGCGGGCCGTTTTTCTTTGGTGACTGGAGCAGCGACGAACGCCTTCATACTGACTGTTCCGCTGATATATTTCACTGTGGCTTCGCTGATCGATTCAGCCATGATTCACCCCTTGTGGGCTAAGAGCGTATGACTGATAGCTGATGGCACAAGCGATTCTGCGTTTTCCAATTTGGTGCTATATGCTATACGCCCTACACTTTCAATTGCCTGCGACCATCATTTCGGAAATCTTGAGCGTCGGACTGGCAATGCGGCCACGGAAGGCCAGGTCGTTTCCGACCAGTTCAATGTCCCTCAGCATCTGCCTTAGATTACCCGCGATGGTGATTTCTTCGACGGGGAAAGTGAGCTCGCCGTTTTCGATCCAAAATCCGCAAGCCCCCCTGGAATAGTCCCCTGTCACCATATTGATGCCGAACCCAATCACCTCGGTCAGATAGAGCCCCTCCTTCACAGAGCCGACAATCTCTGCAGGCGTTTTCACGCCCGGCACCAAGTAAAAATTCGTCGGCCCGACCGAGGGACTTTCCCCGACACTCCGTGAGGCGTTTCCGGTCGACGAAAGTCCCAACTTCTTCCCCGAATAGGTATCGAGCAGATAGCTTGTAAGGACTCCCCGCTCAACGATCGTATTCTTCCGTGTGGCCAAGCCTTCGCCATCGAACGGACGCGATCCTAATCCACCGACCATGCGTCCGTCGTCATACACCGTGACCCGATCGGATGCGACGATCTGGCCAAGTTGATCAAGCAGAAAGGACGCCCGCTTGTAGAGACCGTAGCCGGAGACGGCACTGCACAAATTCGCTAACAGGCTGCCGGCAGTCGCCTGATCGAACACGACCGGCACACGGTTCGTCGCTACTCGCCGGGCACCTAATCGGCGGACCGCGCGCCGGGCCGCTTCCTGCCCAATCGATTCCGCCGAAGCCAATCGTGCAAACTTGTGCTGGACTTCGTACCAGGCATCACGCTGCATCGCACCGGTTCCGATTTCGGTCGCGATCGGCGACACCGACAAGGAAAAACTTGAACTCTGATACGATCCGACGAAGCCATGACTGTTGGCGAGCACTACCTGACCAGACGACGAATCGAACTCCGCGCCTTCGGAGTTCGTGATCCGTGAATCGGCAGAAAAAGCCGCCGACTCTCCGCGCTTAGCCCAATCGATCTGAGTCTCAGCGCCAAGCACTGTCTCATCATACAGATCGAGATCCGGCCGATCGCTGTCCAATTGCGTAGCTTCCGGCAACCCAGAGACCGGGTCCTCGACGACAGCTCTCGCCAGCGTACAGGTCTCGGACACGAGCCGGTCAAGAGATGCTTTCGAAAAATCGGAGGTCGATGTGGTTGCCGAGCGCTTTCCCACGAACACGCGCAGACCAAGCTGCTTTTCTCTCGCCTTGGTCAATCGATCGACAGCACCGACTCGCACCTGCACGGAAAACGTCTCGCCATCCGCCACAACGATGTCGGCCTCGGTTGCGCCACATTGTTTGGCATGCGCAAGCACGTCCGCCGTTAATTGGGCGTAGCCGCCGTTACTGACCGCGATCGAGCGCTCTGCCCGTTCCTTGCGCACGATATCCATCAGGCTCTCCCGTCAAAACGTCACGCATCATTCCTCTACCGGAAATGCATTTCACGCTCTTCCTGAATCTTTCGATTAACGATTACTGCAGCCTCTCACCCTTGCGTTCCACCCACAGTGATTTCGTCGATCTTGATAGTGGGCAATCCGACCCCAACCGGAACCGACTGGCCGTCTTTACCGCAAGTCCCGATGCCGTTGTCCAACTTAAGATCGTGCCCGACCATCGACACCTTGGTGAGAATTTCGGGACCATTGCCGATCAACGTCGCCCCCTTGACCGGCTTCGTCACCTTGCCGTCTTCGATTAAGTAGGCTTCACTGGCCGAGAACACAAACTTGCCGTTGGTAATATCGACCTGCCCACCGCCGAAGGAAACAGCATAGAGTCCCTTTTTGACGGAACGAATGATGTCGTGAGGGTCTAAGTTCCCGGCCAGCATGAACGTATTCGTCATGCGAGGTAACACGACACTCTGGTAGCTCTCACGCCGGCCATTGCCCGTCAAGGCGATACCCATTAGGCGCGCATTGAGTTTATCAGTGATGTACCCACGGAGGATACCCCGCTCGATCAGGGTTGTCCGACCAGTGGGTGTCCCTTCGTCATCCATGTTCAAGGAACCGCGACGATACGGTAGCGTCCCATCATCCACAATCGTGCAAACATCGGACGCCACTCGCTTCCCAATCAAGCTCGAAAAGGCCGACGTTTTTTTTCGGTTGAAGTCGGCTTCCAATCCATGCCCGATCGCCTCGTGCAAAAGAATGCCGGGCCAGCCTCCGGCCAACACCACCGGCATGGCACCGGCAGGCGCATCAACAGCGGACAGATTGAGGATCGCCTCACGCGCGGCTTCCTGCGCATAGTTCAGATGCCGATTTTGATCACGATAAAATTCGAAGCCGACACGCCCACCCCCGCCGAAACTTCCGACTTGACGATTGCCGTTTTCTTCAGCAATGCAAGTGATTTGTAGGCGAGACAATGGCTGCACGTCGCCAACGAGGACTCCATCAGACGTCGCCACCGCAACAACTTTATATTCCGTATTGAAAGAAGCCATGACATTTTTGATGCGAGAATCATAGCGTCTTGCTGCGGCGTCGATTTCATTCAACAGTGCGACCCGCTCAGGCGTCGCGACATCAGCCTTGGCCCGCTCGATTGGATACAGATCCCTCGTCGGCCGCCTCTGCGTAGGCAACGGTACCGCGCGATCTCCCTTGTGCGAGCGGGCAATATACCGTGCCGTGTCAGCCGCAATTTCCAAGTCTTTTTTCGTCAGCTCATCCGAATAGGCAAACCCGGTTTTTTCACCAGCCGTCGCCCGAACTCCGACGCCTTGCGAAATGCTTTTCGCGGCTCGCTTGACGAGCCCCTCCTCCATCGACACCGACTCCGAGATCCGGGACTCAAAGTAGAGGTCCGCGTACTCCACGTCGCGTACGTTAAGTCGGTCCAGCGCATGCTGGACCTCGAGTTCCGTGATTCCGAAGGTAGCAAGTTGAACGTGATCTGCCATACGTCATACTGTCTTCGAGATTGCTGGACGCCGCGAAGTATAGCCCATTCATTTCCGCAGCCGCAATGTGAGGCTATGGAGCGGCCACCAGAAACACGCCATTCTCCGAGAATCGTTTGACATTCACTTTTTCCCCCCAGTAAACTGTATTTATCAATACTTAATCCGATGGGAAGGAGCACGATCAAAAGTTTATGCCGTACCCCCCCTCCTTCAACCTCGACCAACTCTCAGAGCATGATCTGATCGCCAAACTGGAATCGGAACTCTTACCCAAACATGTCGCCGTCATTATGGACGGTAACGGACGGTGGGCGGAACTCCGTGGACTTTCCCGCATCGAGGGGCATCGGGAAGGCATCAATTCCATCCGAGAAATGATTTCACAATGCCTGGAGCTCGGCATCCAAGCCCTGACAGTCTATGCGTTTTCCCAGGAAAATTGGAACCGCCCTACACAGGAAATCAACGCCCTCATGGGCCTCTTGGAACACTACCTGTCTACTGAGCGAGCCAGTTTGATCGAGCAACGTGTTCGCTTCCAGGCCATCGGCCGGCTTGAGTCGCTGCCTCAGTCGGCCCAGCATTGGGTGCGGACTACCGAACGGGAAACCGTCGATTGTAACAGAATGGTCTTCACAGTTGCGCTCAGCTATAGTGGCCGCGCAGAAATTGCCGATGCCATCAAAGATCTGGTGCTCGATGTCCGAGCGGATCTTATCCAACCAGATCAGATCGATGAATCGTTACTTCGACAATACCTATATACCCATCCCCTTTCCGATCCGGACCTGCTCATTCGGACTAGCGGTGAAAAGCGGATCAGCAATTTTCTCCTCTGGCAACTGGCGTATACGGAACTGTGTTTCACCCCGACGCTGTGGCCGGACTTTCGTCGGCGTGAGTTTCTGCTAGTCCTCTTGGAATATCAACAACGGGAACGCCGCTTCGGCAAGATTCTGAACGCTGTTTCATTGTAATTTCTGTGGTAGCCCCCCCTGTCACCGATGTCACGACATACACCCCGACGCGTGTGACACCCCTCTCGACTAGCACCCGACGCTTCGACCTCCGGCGTGTCTATACCGCAGCCTTGCTCATCCCAGGTGTCTACGCCATCATCTGTCACCTTCCTCCTTGGGCCTTAACGCTCCTTTTGATGGTTGGCGGAGGCCTTGCCTTGCTGGAACTCTATCGCATCAGTTTTCCATCCCGCCCGAACCATGCACTCGTCGGCACTGGATTGACACTTTCCGCACTGGTGTTGGCCCGGCATCACCTGTCCTTTGGCCTGACGGATCTGCTCGCGGTTGGAATAGTGGCGCTGCCGGCTGCCCTCCTGCTATCACCCGGCACAGTTGAGCGCCGCATAAAGGATACGGCCATTACCGCGTTCGGTGTTTTCTACGTTGGCCTAGCATTGAGCACCGTGGTGTCGACACGTGTGCTGGCCGGTGGTGAATGGCTCGTGCTGTTCCTCGCGATGGTCACATGGGCGGGAGATATAGGCGCCTATTACGCAGGCACCCTGTGGGGCAAGCACCTGCTCGCCCCGAAGATCAGCCCGAAAAAAACCGTCGAAGGCCTGCTGGGAGGCATCGGACTCGCCGTCGCCGCCGCCTTCCTGGCCCAAGTCTGCTTTGTCCCGCAGCTGCAACCGATGGACACAGTGATTCTCGGCGTGGTACTGACTGGAGCTGGGCTGTGTGGCGATCTCTGGGAATCGGCCATCAAACGCCGCGCGAGGGTAAAGGATTCCGGCAGTATCTTGCCGGGCCACGGAGGGATGTTGGACCGAATCGACAGTGTCTTGTTCACCGCCCCCACGTTCTACTGCTATGTCACTTGGGTTCGCGTGATCACACCGTCCCCATAATGAGGAGAGGATATGAAGTCCATCATCATCTTGGGTTCAACCGGATCGATCGGCACCAATACGCTCGATATCGTCCAGCGATTTCCTGAAGATTTTCAAGTGGTCGGACTGACCGCCGGCGGCAACGTCGACAAACTGGAAACACAAATCCGTTTATTCAAACCCAAGATGGTTGCCGTCTCGACCGAATTGTCTGCGGCCACGCTTCGAACCAGGTGTGCGGGACTTCCCGTCGAGATTCTGGCCGGAGAGGACGGGATCGTCCAAGTGGCCACCATACCTGGAGCGGAACTCGTGATCTCTGGGATCGTGGGTGCCGCCGGCCTTGTCCCGACCTTGGCCGCGATCCGCAGCGGGAAACATATCGCGCTGGCCAATAAAGAACCCATGGTCATGGCCGGCAAATTGATGCAGGACGAAGCCCACAGGCACAAGGTCCGGATTTTCCCCGTCGATAGCGAGCACAGTGCCATTTTCCAATCTTTGGAAGGCCATCGGCTCAAAGACGTCCGTCGGCTGATTTTGACTGCGTCCGGCGGTGCCCTCTGGACGCTCACGAAAGAACAGCTACATTCCGTGACGCCGGAACGCGCGCTCCAACACCCGAATTGGAAGATGGGTTCGAAGATCACTATTGACTCGGCAACCCTTATGAACAAAGGCTTGGAAGTCGTCGAGGCCCGCTGGCTGTTCGACATCTCCGAGTCCCGCATTGATGTCCTTGTACATCGGGAGAGCATTATCCATTCTCTGGTCGAATATGAGGACCGGTCGATGATCGCTCAACTCGGTTTACCCGACATGCGAACACCCATTTCGTACGCGATGCGGTATCCGGAACGCATGCCGTTAGATTTGCCGTCGCTGGATCTGACTGAGGTTGGGAAACTGACGTTTGCTAAGCCCGACCATGACCGGTTCCCCTGCCTGAACCTCGGCTACGAATCGCTTCGAGTCGGCGGGACCATGCCAGCCGCCATGAATGCCGCCAACGAAGTCGCCGTCGAGGCGTTTCTCAACGGTGGCCTTCGTTTCGTGGAAATTGCCGACGTCATCCGCAGCACGATGAATGCCCACACGCAACGGGAGATTGCCGGGCTTGATGACGCCCTGGAAGCGGATCGCTGGGCACGAGAGAAGGCCGAATCGTTGGTTCACGCCTTGCCGCGCTGACAAGTATCATTTTGCATTCTGCTCGATCGATGTTAGAGTAACCCCTGATACGTTCAATAGGAGATTGTCACAATGCTCTCCACCTTCACCTGGTCTCCCGACACCCTCTGGCTGTTGATGCAAAAAGCCGGATGGTTCCTCCTTATGATAGGGGTGCTCATCGCATTCCACGAGCTCGGCCATTTTCTCGCGGCTCGCTGGGTCGGGGTGAAAGTCCTGAAGTTTTCGCTTGGGTTTGGCCCCAAGCTGATGGGGCGCCAGGTTGGAGAAACCGAATATTTACTCTCTGTCGTGCCGCTGGGGGGGTACGTAAAACTGTTCGGTGAAGACGAAACCGAAGCAACGACACCGGAAGATCGCAGACGCTCCTTCTTGCATCAAGGACTGTGGGGGAAGGTGCTCATCGTCGCGGCAGGACCGGGCTTCAACTTCATCCTCGCCTATCTGATATTTGCTACTTGGCTCGCGTTTGGCGGTGGCTTACCGACATCGGCAATCGGTTCATTGATGCCAGACATTCAGGCTCTGCGTCTGGACTCGCCAGGGTACCTAGCTGGATTGCGAGTGGGAGACCGTGTTCTAAAAATTAATCAGAAAGAAGTGACGATTCGCAATGAAGTGTTTGACATCATCGAAAAAAGTCAGGGCATGCCTCTTGTGGTTGAGGTCCGCCGAAAATCTGAGGTGCTGACGTTTGAGGTGACCCCTCAGGCCATTGTTCCCAACGGGACACAGCAGAAAGATCCCCACTACACCATTGGGATCGAGGAAGCTGCACCGGTCATTATGCAACTCACTCCCAAGTACCCTGCTGCTGAAGCAGGGATTCGGGAAGGCGACCGTATTGAAGGTATCAATGGAGAACCCATCTATACCTGGATTCAGATGACCAAGATCATACGGGACAACCCCAATAAACCCTTACAACTCGATATCAACCGAAATGGGCAACGCCTCACCATCCAGATTACCCCGAGCCTGGAGCAAGAAACGGTCGATGGGAATGCACGGGCGATTGGACGGATCGGGGCAGGTCCCGGCCAAACGTTATTGCATTCATCCACACCGCTTCTGGCACTCACTGACGGCCTCAAGGCCACATGGTCCTGGACGGAGTTCACCATCGTCTCCCTCTACAAGTTGATTACCGGAGACATCTCGCGAAAGAACATCGGCGGCCCTCTCATGATCGCCAACGTGTCCGGTGAAGCGGCGGAGAAGGGGCTCTCCAGCTACATCTTCTTAATCGCATTGCTCAGCATCAACCTTGGCGTGCTCAATTTGCTACCCATCCCCATCCTCGATGGAGGACACTTATTCTTTTTCTTGATTGAGGGCATCCTGCGCAAGCCAATCGGCGAACGTCAGCGCGAAGTTGCACAACAGGTCGGACTGTTTCTGCTGGTTGGGGTCATGATCTTCGCTTTCTGGAATGACCTGGAGCGTATTTTTTTCCGCTGAGCTTCAATGAAAACTTCACAACTGCTCATCCCCACCCTGAGGGAGGATCCCGGTGAGGCAGAGACTGTCAGCCACCGGCTCATGTTGCGCGCCGGGCTGATCCGAAAAACAGCAGCCGGCATCTATACGTACCTCCCGCTTGGTCTGCGGATCATTCGCAAGATCGAACAGATTATCCGTGAGGAGATGAACCGAGCCGGAGCGCAAGAATTGCTGATGCCCATCACCTCCCCCGCCGAATTATGGAAAGAGACTGGGCGCTGGGAGTATTACGGCAAAGAACTGCTGCGCTTCAAAGACCGGCACGAGCGGAATTTCTGCCTTGGCCCAACACACGAAGAGGTCATTACCGATCTTTTCAGGCGCGAGGTACGCTCATATCGCCAGCTGCCGCTGAATTTCTATCAAATCCAGACGAAGTTTCGAGATGAAATTCGCCCTCGGTTCGGCCTCATGCGCGGACGCGAGTTCATCATGAAAGATGCGTACAGTTTCGATATCGATGACGCCGGCGCCAAGATCAGCTACCAAAAGATGTACAACGCCTATACCAGAATCTTCACGCGGTGCGGCCTGACGTTCCGCGCGGTCGAAGCGGATACAGGGCTGATCGGTGGCGACGTCTCGCATGAATTCATGGTCCTGGCCGAAACTGGAGAAGCGACCGTGGTCTACAGCGACCAGGGCTCCTATGCTGCCAATCTTGAACGGGCGGAGGTGTTGCCTTCATCGCACCTCAATGAGGAACTACTTCGCCCGCTGACCCCCATGGCGACTCCGCAATGCCGGACCGTGGAAGAAGTCACGGCGTTCTTAACAGTTTCTTCCAGGCAGTTGGTGAAAACCCTCCTCTATCGGATAGATACAGACATTGTGGCCGTCCTTCTTCGCGGGGATCACGATCTCAATGAGGTCAAACTGGCCAGACTGCTAGGCGTGACGGAAGTCCAGCTGGCCGATCCCGACACCGTATCACGCGTAACGGCCGCACCCGTTGGATTCGTCGGCCCGATCGGTTTGACAGGGGTACGCATCCTGGCAGATCACGCCATTCATATGATGAGGAATATGGTGGTGGGAGCGAACCAGGTCGATACGCATTATGTCGATGCCAATTGGGACCGGGATTTCAGGGTGGATCAGTTCGCGGATCTTCGTAACGCGCAAGCCGGCGACCCCTCACCAAAGGGACCTGGGTTCTTGACCCTCGCCAAAGGCATTGAAGTGGGACAAGTCTTCCTGCTGGGAACAAAATACAGTAAGAGCATGAATGCGACAATTCTCGACGATCAAGGGAAGGAACGCCTGGCCATTATGGGCTGTTATGGCATTGGAGTCGGCCGCACTGCGGCGGCCGCGATCGAACAAAACCACGATGAGAAGGGTATTATCTGGCCCCTCCCAATTGCCCCGTTTCACGTCCATCTATTGCCGGTGAGCCAGTCAGCAAAAACCGCTGACGCGGTATCGCGCCTTTATACCGACCTGTCGGCCGAAGGCTTTGAGGTCTTATGGGACGACCGCGACGATCGCGCCGGTGTCAAATTCAACGACGCCGATCTGATCGGAGCCCCATTCCAAATCGTCATCGGTGACAAAGGTCTGGCTAACGGGGTGGTGGAACTCAAAGTTCGGCGGAACGGAGTGACATCTCGTGTCGCGCCGCCAGATGTCGTTACACATCTCTTCAGATTATTTGGCGACACCGGACTGACTCCGCCCATTCACTCCACTTTTCGCGCATAATTTGTTCACGGATAGTCCACTCCCTCTCGTGCGACCGCCAGTGAGCCTCGAAGAAATTTGGGTTTCCTTGCCTTCCCGCACTATTGAGCTAGACTGAGACTCGGCTCTCGATTTCGGCACCCGTTTCGGCCATTCTCTTGGGATGTCCGACCGCCCGGTATGCACAGGTTACCTGGCCGAATGCAACAATCATGCAGGCAAAACCCATTCCTCACAATCCTCAGGAATTGCAACTCAAAGTCGACCATGCCGAGCATGTTAAGAAAATCATCGCGCAGATTAATGGCGACTTGATGGCCTGGACTACTCAGTGCCTGAGTCATCACCCGTGCACCTTTGGCCAGCACATCATACACCACGCCTAAGCTCCCTCGTCAAAAGCTCGCCATTGCTTTAACCCGACCAGAGCGAGCAAGCATGGAAACGTTGCCGGAACGCGAACACGAGAATGCCGGCGCAATTGCACGGAGGTCGTGGCCTGGGTTGACGATCGACGTATCGTCTCCATCTCATCTTAGTCCTTTCTCCTTATCGTAAGATTCATAAACTTAGTCAACAGGCTCGAAGAAGCCTGAGAAATCTTGCGGGAGGCGAGTCCATATCTTTGGTCTCTGATCCACTGAACCATCGCGGCAGTAATCCTGGCCAATGCGATTTGTTTCGGCAATCGCCGGGTAAGTCCCCCCACATCCCCAGGTTCCATCTCAACTTCGATGCTCACACACACACCGTGCAACGACAGGTCGTACACAACTTCGACATTTTCGTCCGGTACGCGAAATCACCACCAGATGCTGGACTCAGATCGTGTGAACGTACAGCTGAATGATGTGGAGACCCTGACCTTAGGATGGCGACAGAACGTATCGAGATGAGATCTCTACTGATGCGTCGTCTGCATGTGACACCAGCCCTGTGAGCATCACTCTACCCCACAAGGCCGGGTTCGCGTATCGATTTTAGATTTTACGCACCTATTGCTGGCGGGCACCACGATCAGACTGGCCGGCTGATACGCCTCCGTAATAGGGGCGGCGCCCAGCAAACCGGTGACGAGCCGCAGACGGCCGTTCACCACTATTCGATGCACTGTTCCGCACATGAGTCTGAATGGACGGCGCTGGAGCAGCACTGCCAGGGGCAAGTGGAACCGCATGCCCCAACAAACGCTCGATGTTTCTAAGCTGCTCCCGGTCTTCCCTCGTGACAAAACTCGTCGCCCGCCCAGTAGCTTTCATCCTCGCCGTTCTTCCAATTCTATGCACGTAGTCTTCCGGGCAGTTGGGCAAGTCGAAGTTGATCACATGGCCGATGTTCGCCACATCGATCCCGCGGGCCGCGATGTCCGTTGCCACCAGCACACGGAACGTTCCTCGCTTGAACCCTTCCAGGGCGAAACGCCGTTGTGACAAACTGCGATCGCCATGCAGCACAGCCACCCGATGTCCTGCACCTCCTAACATCCGCCCTAATCGATCGGCTCGATGTTTCGTCCTCGTAAAGACAAGTGCGGTATCCCTATCTGATCTTAACAACGACAAGAGGAGGTCGCTCTTGGCGTCATGCGAGATATGATGTACCGCCTGCGTGATCCCATCAGCCGTTGTGGCGGATGGAGTGACCATCACGCGCACGGGATCGCTGACGCTGACCTGAACCAACCGTGCCAGATCGCCCGGCAATGTGGCTGAAAACAGGAGCGTTTGTCGTTCTTTCGGCAGCGCATCGAGAATCTGATTGATTTGCGGCGCAAATCCCATATCCAGCATCCGGTCGGCCTCGTCTAGGACCAGAATCTTGATGGCAGACAACAAAATCGTGCCATTCCACATATGATCCAACAGTCGCCCGGGAGTCGCAACCAACACATCCGGCCGCTGTCGTAAGCCTCGCACTTGTGCTTGCATATCCGCGCCTCCAACGATCAGGGTTGCCGACACGCGGCGGCTTCGTCCAAGTTTTTCAATCGTCGTTAAGATCTGCAGTGCCAATTCGCGCGTGGGAGCCAAGATCAATGCTTGCGGCTGCCCCTTTGAGAGATCCGCAAGCCGCTCAATCATTGGGATGACAAACGCGGCTGTTTTTCCGGTGCCGGTTTGCGCGCAGCCGATCACATCACGGCCCGCAAGCGCGGGAGGAATCGCTTGCGCTTGGATTGGGGTTGGATTGGTAAACCCGGCGGTGACCAAGTCCCTCAAGAGGGGCTCAGATAAGCCGAGAGTGTGAAAATGACTTCGAACAGACGTATCCACTACACTATCCTTTCAGTTTGATCGCATTAAGACGGGATCAGAGAACCGAGGGGAGAAACAACCAGGAAGGGTGCTACTCCGGACTGGACCTGGTCGCGATGCGATCGCGAAGTCCGTTATGACATCACAGCATTTCCTCGCCGGACTACTACGAGTACAATGCAGGAGTACACTACAGTATAATGCTCCTGTCGTCAACTCGTTTATTGATTCCGTGCATGAGCCAGAAAAATCACTGGTGATCGCCATTGGGTCTTTGGCCCTATGGTCAAAGGCATCTTAGCATTCATCCGCTAGACGATTTGTGCAATAATCCTGGAATGATAAAGCGCTGGCTCGTCGGGGACCCACTGAAAACTTCTCAGGCTGCAGGCCAGCGACTGTCAAAAACGCTGGCTCTCGCCATTTTCTCTTCCAATAATATTTCCTCCGTCGCCTATGCCACGGAGGAAATCTTGCTGGTGCTGGTCCTGGCCGGAACGGCTGCCCTAACTCTGTCGATTCCCATCAGCCTGGCGATCCTATTCCTTGTGTTCGTTCTCACAATCTCCTACCGCCAGATCATCTACGAATACCCGGAAGGCGGCGGGGCCTATGCCGTGGCCAAGACAAACCTTGGAGAGTTCCCAGCTCTGATCGCTGCCGGCGCCTTGATAATTAGCTATATCGTCACCGTCGCCGTGAGCGTGGCGGCTGGGATCGCCGCGCTCACGTCGGCCATTCCCAGCCTCTTCGTCCATCGGGAAGCGCTCGGACTTGTCGCTATTATTTTCATGATCATCATGAATCTCCGTGGCATCCGAGAGTCGGGAAAGTTTTTCTCCATTCCCACCTACTTTGCCATTGGAGTACTCAGCTTGTTGGTGGCAGTGGGGGTCATAGGTTCGCTGTACAAATTGACACCGGTTCCTCCGGCCATGCCAATAGGAGCACCCGTTGAAGGGCCAGAATCTCTAACCTTCTTTCTGGTGCTTCGCGCATTTGCTGTGGGCTGTTCAGCCGTCACCGGCATGGAGGTCATTTCCAACGGCGTCAAAACCTTTCGTTATCCTGAGTCGAAAAACGCTGCCACCACCATACTCTGGATGTCCGTCATCCTGGGGTCGCTCTTCATTGGTATCAGTTGGATGGCCTACTACCACGGCATTGTGCCCAAAGCCGATGAGACGGTCGTCTCGCAGCTGGCGCACCTCACGTTCGGCACGGGAGTCCTCTATTATGCTGTTCAGATTGGAACCATGCTCCTTTTAATCCTCGCAGCCAACAGTGCATTTGCAGGCTTTCCCCAGCTCGCTTCAATTTTGGCAAGAGACGGATTCATGCCGCATCAGATGACCACCTTTGGCGACCGCCTGGTGTTTTCCAACGGCATTATCATTCTCGGATTCTTTGCCGGTCTCCTCCTGGTGATCTTCAAAGGTGATACCCATGCATTGATCCCCTTGTATGCCATTGGCGTGTTTGTCTCATTCACGCTATCCCAATCCGGCATGGTCAAACGGTGGTTCGAGAAAAAAGGGTCCCACTGGCGCAAGAAATTTTGCGTGAACGGCGTCGGAGCCGTTACGACCGGCATCGCCACGATCATCATCGCCAGCACCAAGTTCACGGAGGGTGCCTGGATTGTATTTTTCCTGGTCACCATTCTCATCATGATGTTCCGTGGGATTCGTTCTCATTATAAAGCCGTAGCCGAACAAATCTCGTTGGACCGCCGAGGAAACAGACCTCCGCTGCCGAGAAAAAATGTCGTCGTCATCCCGATCAGCGGAATAAACCAAGCCGTGATCCGCGCCGTGGACTACGCAAGAAGCCGTCCCGGCGAGATTCGAGCCGTGTATGTCGATCTGGACCCGGAAGAAAGCGCCAAAGTCAAAATTCAATGGGCGCAATGGGGCGGCGGCATCAATTTGATTGCCCTTCCGTCTCCCTATCGGTCGGTCGTGGGATCCTTCCTTGCATACATCGAGGAATTACTCAAAAATGAGCCAGATATCTGGGTCACCGTCGTGATTCCAGAAATCCTTCCGGCCCACTGGTGGCAAAACATCTTGCACAATCAGCGGGCTCTGATGCTGAAAGGGGCCCTCCTCTTCAAGGAACGGGTCATCCTAATGGATGTGCCGTTCCATCTAACACGATGAATGTAATCCGTCAGGCATCAGGCGTGGGGCGTGGGGCGTGGGGACTGGCGATTGCCTTTGGCCTCGCCGCCATACTACCAACCATTGAGTGGGCCTTCGCCTTCAAAATCACTGAGCCAGTGGATGGAACCACGCTGGCCTCTGGAGCCACCGTGACCGCACGTGTGGATCTAGGGAAGGACAACGGTATTGTTGCCGTTCGCTACTATTGGTACGGCGAGCAGGACGAGGCGTTGGTTGAGCAGGACGACGCCACCACCACAGGCTCCATCGTCGCACCGGTTGTGTTGACCGGACAGGCCCAACACACTCCGCCGTTCGGCGGCCCCTTGCTCGTGCCGAAGGACGGCATCGGGCCGATGCGGTTGCTGGCTGTTGCAGAAATTTCGCGCGGACGATTGGGGACCCGCTCGATCTTTGACGAGGTGATGGTTCAGGTTGCACCCAAGGCTGACCTCACTGCTATCGACTTTGAAACGGAGAAGCCGCTGCAACTCGGCCGCAACGGACAATCAGCCGCCTTCGGCCATGTGGATTCGCTGGGCAAGATCTTCGAGTTGCCCGTCGTGGGCGACTTTGCCGATGGCATCACACGCCGCATCAGCGCGCTGGGAACAGGAACAAGCTATATTTCTTCAAATCCGAAAATCATCAAAGTGTTATCCGGAGGCTTGCTTCAAATCGTCGGGACCGGTAAGACAACCTTGACCATCTTGAGCCAAAACAAACAGGCGCACCTCGATGTGGACGTGAATGTGAACGAGGAGCCGAATGAGCCGCCACTCGCCGATGCGGGAGCGGACAAGACGGTGAAGAGTGGATCGAAGGTTAAATTGAGTGGGTTAAAAAGCCGCGATCCAGAAGGTGAAGCGCTCTATTATAGTTGGAGCCAGATCCGCGGCAACAAAGTTTCGCTCCTCGATGCTAACAATTCAGAAGCCTCTTTCCTGGCCCCCACTGTCTCAGAGCCTCGAACTTATCGTTTTAAATTACGCGTGACAGACAAAAAAGGGGCGGACTCCCTCCCGGTATTTGTGAATGTGATCGTGGAGCCTTAGCAAGGATTTTGGGAAAGACTCTCGAGTGTGTTCTCGCATCGCTCAACACCTGCAACATATCCCAGAAGAAGTACCTTACTTTCCCTCACACTGTGACCCCGTTGAACTACCTTTCAGCAACCTGGAGAAAGGGATATGTATTAGCCAAACCGCTGATCTTAGAAACAGTTACGCCATGGGAACCGTGTTCAGGCTCTTCATTCTGTTAAGCTTCTGACCGGTCCGGGCAATTGGGGTGTAGGGTGCCAGTTAGGCTGGCCGGCAACCCAGGAGATCAGGGGCATGTCCAAGAAACGGGTACTCTCCGAAGAGATCATGCTGCAGCTGCGCACGGAGAGACTGACCAC
>Ga0194121_10003902_pt1 | contig 22164 bp, 24 predicted proteins | sample TA2MahCa50mmetaG_FD_148609 | JGI IMG/M metagenome (GOLD analysis project Ga0194121, IMG submission 148609) | Freshwater microbial communities from Lake Tanganyika, Tanzania - TA2015020 Mahale Deep Cast 50m | ecosystem: Environmental > Aquatic > Freshwater > Lake | place: Tanzania: Lake...
AACCCCCCGCGAAAAATCCGAAAGGCGGCGGAGCCGCACCGCTGACAATTTCAAGTTTTTCTTTGGCGGCAACTAATTTGAGTTTGCACAGCAAACACAATTTGAATCTTATATGAAATTACAAATCTGCTCAACTGAAAAGAGAAAGGGCGCACCATTCGTGAGAATGATGCGCCCGGTGTTGTTCCTCGGAACGAGGGGAACGGTTCTTATCCTGCCCAGCTTCTCCGCGAATGGAGAGAGGTGCAATTACCCGTTTAGGAGTCTCCTCATCGGAAACTCACCCTGTCGTCCTTTTGGAACGTGCGGACTAGCCGCGCTGATTGGGAGCGAACGCCTCCTCGACCAGCTCGCGAACGATACCTTCCGCGAACTCCATGGCTTCCTCGGTGGAAATGCCGATGTCCTTGGCGGTGTTGCCGACCTGTCGCCGAAGATTCGGCGTGAGGCGTACACCTTCCTCGCGGAGCTTGTTCTTGAGGTAGGCGATAGCGATCTGTCCCTTTCTGATGTCGTCCATAATGGACCTCCTGTGAATGTACTATTGCCACGAAACCTTGAAACCTTCGTAGCCAGGATTCCCAAGTCCATCTTAGGAACGTTTTAAGTATAACATAAAACACACTAGCTGTCAAGTCAAATCGTGGCAACAGAAAAAGCCCTTATTTTAGGGCTTTTTCAAGGTATTTGTCTTGGATTAAAAAATTTTCTTTTCCCCGAATTAAAATATGGTTCGCGCCGATGTTTTTCTCCGGGCTCTTTTGCGGTTTTGAGCGGTGCGGCTCCGCCGCCTTTCGGATTTTTCGCGGGGGGTTCTCGCCGCCTGCGGCGGCGAAATGGGTTCGCACTAATTCAAGAATAGAGCACATATAAATAAAACCGCGTATGCGGTTTTATTTATATGTGTTAGGGATTCGAACCGAAGGTCAAAGTTTTTAAGGAGGCGTACCGCCGACTATAAAAACGAAGATTTCCGACGTTCGAATTCATCCCGAGTTATAAGGTGAGGTTAGAATTCGATAAGGAGCGTCTGAGGGAAGTAAAACGACGAGGACGAGTCAATAATTGCGAGGGAGAGGGGAGTCCTACCCCGAGCATATACAAATCAAACCATAAAGGTGTAATGTATACATATGGAATTTATCAAGAAAAATATAACATTGGTTTTTGGCATATCAATTCCAATTTTAATGATTTTATTCGTGGCAGGTAGTATCTATTTGCCCGGACTTTTTATAAGACCACATTTCAACTTTTTGTATGTCAGTAATAATGATTCCTATTATTATAATCATAACAATGGTTATGAGTATGCCGTACAAAGTAACCGATTGGTAAGAAGTGAAATGAGACAACCAGAAAATCAAAATTACAACCCACCACAAGTTGAATTAAAATTGTATGTTTATGATGTTGTCGAAAATAAAGCAAAAGAAATTTCTTTTGCGGACGCGCAAAATCTCAATTTAGATTCAAATGTGATATCGCCAGACGATTTTGAGATTGTATACGGAAGTCGAGGTGATAGCTCCTTTCCGTTCTTTTGGGGAGGAAGAACAGATTACAATACCCGATATTTGAAAGGTCATAACGTGAGCAAAAAATTAAACCTTCAGCTAAACGGAAGTTCTCATTACAATAATTTCCGTTTTATTGGCTGGATAAAATAAAACTATATGGCAACCAAAGAAGAAGCTTTGCAATACATCAAGACGCTCGCTGAACAGAAAGTCATTTCAAAAGAAGAACTCGATGCCGCTTTTAATTCTGGAAATAGGATAAAAACGGATATTGTTTTAACAAAAAAGCTTGGTATCGCCGAAATTTTGTATTATATTGGCGGCGCGATTGTATTTTTGGGTATTTCAATTTTACTTTGGCAAAATTGGTCAATGTTCGGGTTTGGGACAAAAGTTTTAGCTACGCTCGGCTCTGGTATTGCTGCCTATTTTGTTGGGCTGCTGTTTAGCAGAGACGAGAATACGGAGGCTGCTGGCTCAGCTTTTCATCTCATTTTTGGACTTGTAACACCAATAGGTCTCTGGGTTGTTTTTGATAATGCAGGTTTTGACGCCAGCAGTTACGGATCACAAAGTCTGATTTCGGGAATAATGTTGGGAGCTTGCTTGCTATCTCTATTTGTTTTCCGCAAAAATATTTTCACTTTATTCAGTATTTTGTTTAGCACGTGGCTTTTCTTTAGTCTCACGAGTTGGATGATTGGTAGGGGTTCATATTTTTACGATTGGAAGTTCTACCAATATCGAATTTTAGTTGCCGCTATTGCCTATATATTGCTCGGTCATGCTTTCTCAAAAAATGAGCGCGCTCCACTTCAAGGTTTTCTCTATGGTTTCGGGATTTTTGGATTTCTCGGTACTGCTTTCATGCTTGGATATAAAAATATATTTTGGGAATTGATTTACCCTGGCTTAGTGTTTGGTACGTTATTCTTGAGCGTTCATATCAAGAGTAAGGCATTTCTAACGTGGGGTACGCTCTTCCTTATGGCTTATATCCTGAAAATCACATCAAGATATTTCTCAAGCGGTTTAGGTTGGCCTCTCGCACTTGTAATTGCCGGACTCTCGATGATCGGTATTGGTTACATGTTTCTCTCGCTCAAGAAGAAGTATCTTTCCGTTTAAGAAATTAGTCGTCGGATTTTTTGCCTAATAAGGACTCGAACCGATGCATTGCATCTTGTTTGTTTATGGGCCTACTATATATATAGTCCTAAACAATAGAAAGGAGGTGATCCTAACGATCTCATCCTTTAGAGAGGAGGTGATAGTATACAGAATTGGCCTTTGCTAACTTATCGCGAATAGAGGCACGACTTGTGGGTCGTGTATGCATAGATGCATATACGACCCATTTTTTTATAAAACTATATAGTGGACATTTTTATAGAATAAGGGTATTGTATTTTTAAGTTCTTTCCCATTCTTTAACATATAAGCCCTCATGAAAGGAGGTAGGGCGCATAGTGTGAACATTTCGCATTTCTCATATCAAAATCTCACGTTCGTTATTAGGAAAAGGAATTCACTATGTCTCGACCGTTATTCCAAAAACCAACAAGACGGAAGCGTCCTATCATGGGAGATGAAGACGTTGCTTTGTATCGATCGGTGAGTCCAGCAGCCGCTGCTGAATACATTAATTCGCAAGGTGATGCGCCACATGATGTCGATTTGAGTGCTTGTATTTGTGGAAAATGCCAGCAATCGATTGATGTGACTGATGAATGCCGTTTTTATGCAGTGCGTGGCGGTTATTATAACGGTTTGCGTATGGCAGCGCATGCCCGTTGTTTGTCTTGCGACGACGCGGTTTCGGTTTCTTTACCTGCGGCATTCGCCATTTTTCAGCGCCAGTCTGCCCCCGTCAAAAAACAATCAAGAAGAGGGAATGGACGCCATGCAGCTTGAATTTAATGATCCACAGATTACTGATTTAATGCGTTCGATTCGTATGAGTCGGCTGCAGCCAAAGTGCATGCATTGCGATTCCATTCTTACGTTTCCAGCATTTGAAGTTCACCTTATTGGAGGAGAGGTGAAATGCACTTGTGTGGGATCTTGTATGTCAGAAAAGAGCGTGCGTAAGCCAATGGTTTTACAGCATGCCTCATAGTTTCCACGGGCTTTCTTTACGGCAATCGTTCAATGCGAATGATTGCCGTTTTTTTTATTTCATGACATTATAGTTTTCTTAGGTATATATGCGTATTCTTTCTGTAGAAACCAGTTGCGACGAAACAGCTATTGCTGTTGTTGATTGTGCGGGTGGTGCTCAAGCACCTTCGTTTACTATACGTGCACATGTAGTAGCAACGCAGATTGCAACGCATCGTCCATTTGGTGGTGTGGTGCCGTCGCTTGCAAAACGTGAACATCTTATTAATTTGCCACTCGCGTATACAGAGATTATGGCTCAACTTGCTGCGGCTGGTTGCGAGGCGCCGTTTGATCGCGTGGCGGTAACTGTTGGTCCGGGTCTTGAGCCAGCGCTATGGACAGGTATTAATTATGCACATGACATTGCAAAAAAGATCGGCGTTCCATGCGTTGGTGCTAATCATTTAGAGGGGCACATATATTCAAATTGGCTTGATGCATCTTCTGCTACAAAAATAGTATTTCCTGCGGTTGTGCTTTTAGTGAGTGGCGGGCATACAACCTTAATTGCGATGGATGCAATGGGCGTGCGTCGCATGCTTGGCGAAACACACGATGATGCGGCTGGTGAAGCATTTGATAAAGTAGCAAAGATGCTCGGACTCCCATATCCGGGAGGGCCAGAGGTGGAGCGTATGGCGCATAGTGGTAATGCTGATGCAATTGCATTCCCACGACCCATGATACATTCCGGTGATTTTAATTTTAGCTTTTCAGGATTAAAAACAGCGGTCTTGTATTACATAAAAGAACATCCTCAAGCATCTATTGCTGATGTGTGTGCGTCATTTCAAAAGGCGGCGATAGATGTGCTGGTGGCAAAGACTATGCGCGCAGCAGAGGAGTGTGGTGCGCAGTCGGTATTATTGTGTGGTGGTGTTGCTTCGAATACCGCCCTATCATCTGAACTAAAAAAGCGCGTAGAAGAAGTGGGTATGATATTTAGTGCACCACAATCACAGTACAATGGTGATAATGCGGTAATGATTGCCGCTGCATCGTATCTGGGTACTTGTTATCCTGCAGAAAAGGCTATCCCTCATTTACAAGGCGCATAAACATATGGATATTGCATAGCTTTGTGGTGCAGTGTATGTACTTTTATTTTTTATTGCTATTTTAACGGCCAAATTATAAACTTCGTGAATATATGACGAGCGAAAAGCCAGAAAAAAAGCCATATAACCCAAAAGATACAGAGAGTGGTATGTATGCTCTATGGGAGCAGTCTGGCTATTGCAATCCTGATGCGTTGTCGCGCAACAATGGCAAACCATTTGCGATTTTTTTACCTCCACCAAATATCACGGGTAATTTGCATATGGGGCATGCGCTTAATGCAACATTGTCGGACATTCTTATCCGTATGCGTCGCATGCAGGGGTATGATGCAGTATGGTTTCCCGGTACGGATCATGCAGGTATTGCAGCACAAAATGTAGTAGAGAAAGAATTAAAAAAAGAAGATACAACGCGTCACAAGCTTGGACGCGAGGCATTTGTTGCACGCGTATGGGAATGGAAGGAAAAATATGGCGGCATTATTATAGACCAGTTTAAAAAAATTGGCGCTTCGTGCGATTGGTCGCGTATTCGTTTTACACTTGATCCTGCTTATGCAGAAGCAGTGCGTGATGCTTTTATTCATTATCACGATGCAGGGCTTTTATATCGTGCATATCGCACTATCAATTGGTGCACACGATGCGCTACCGGTATTTCGGATTTAGAAGTTGAATATAAGGAAGAGGAGGGGACTTTGTATTACATACACTATGGTCCATTTATGGTTGCAACGTCACGACCTGAGACAAAGTTTGGTGATGTTGCGCTTGCGGTGAATCCTAGAGATAAGCGATACGCACAGTACATTGGTACGAAAATTGAAATAACGACACTAGATACGACTACAGAAGGTAAGACGATGACGGTGCGTTTGCCTATTGTAGGTGACGAGGCGGTTGATATGGTATTTGGTACGGGTGTTATTAAAGTTACCCCTGCGCATGACATAACAGATTTTGAAATTGGCGAACGGCATGCGCTACCTATGCAGCAAGTTATTGATGTGCGCGGAAAAATGATGAATGCGGGCAGATTTGATGGATTGAAAGTTATGGAAGCGCGTGAAAAAGTAGTTGCGGAATTGCGCAGTGCAGGGCTTATTGAGCGCGAAGAAAAATATATGCGTAATGCAGCGGTGTGTTCGCGATGCAGTACGGTGATTGAGCCATTGCCATCACGTCAGTGGTTTTTAAAAATGAACAATCTTGCGCAGGCGACACTTAGTGCTATGGAAAAAGGGGATACCACTATTATCCCTGCAAATTTTACTGGTCCTTATAAGGCGTGGCTTGAAACAACGCGTGATTGGTGTGTGTCGCGTCAGCTGTGGTGGGGGCATCAATTGCCGGTATGGCTGTGTGCTGCGGGGGGTGATGATGCGTATGTAGTTGCAAAAGAAAAACCTACAGCATGCCCTGCGTGTGGCAAGTGCGCTATGACACAAACTGAGGACGTTTGTGATACGTGGTTTTCGTCTGCTCTGTGGCCCTTCGCAGGACTTTCTGTAGCCGATAAAAAACGTTTTTATCCATCACAGGTACTTATTACCGCACGCGACATTATTAATTTGTGGGTTGGGCGCATGGTATTTTCTGGCCTTGAATTTATGAAGAGTGTTCCTTTTAAAGATGTTTTTATTCACGCAACAGTGCTTACTAAAACAGGTCAGCGTATGTCTAAGTCGCTTGGTACAGGTATTGATCCACTTGCTTTAATTGAAAAATATGGAGCAGATGCAACGCGGTTCGGTATTATATGGCAAGCAATGGGTACGCAGGATATTCGTTTTGATGAAACTGCGATTGTGGCAGGTGGTAAGTTTGCAAATAAGATATATAACGCTGCGCGATTTGTGATGGGTCGTTTAACAGATACTCCTTCACAAGTTATTGATATAACACAGGCAACGAATGCGGATCGCACTATAGTGTCACGCCTTATCAAAACAAAGCAGGCGGTAGAAACGCATATAGCGCAGTATGAGTTTGGGCAGGCGCTCCATGCTTTATATGATTTTTTTTGGCATGACTATTGCGATATATATCTTGAGGCTGTAAAAAAAGAATCGGGTAGCGAAACAGATGCAGTACTCTATACCGTACTTATTGGATCGTTAACGCTCTTACATCCTTTTATGCCGTTTGTGACTGAGTATGTATGGCAGGAATTACTGCATAAAGAGGAATCTCTTTTAATGATTGCGGATTGGGACGCACCTTTTCGTGCGATAGCTGTGATATAGTTAGGTAATGGATTTTTCCTATATTATATATGGCATGCTTGGTTTTATACCGGGCATTATATGGCTTTTATTTTTTTTACAGGAGGATTCTAAACGTACTGAACCTAAGCGTCTTATTATCGCCACATTTATATGGGGCGGACTTTCCACCTTTCTTGTATTACCTATTCAGATAGTCGCAAAGCATTATTTGCTCGCAGGTGGTATTGCAAGTGCTAATCCATGGCATGTGCTTACACTTGCGATAATTGAAGAGGTGGTTAAATTTTTAACAGTATTTTTTTTGATATTAGGGCGCAAAGAATTTGATGAACCGATTGATGCGATGATTTATATGGTGGTTGCCGCACTTGGTTTTGTAACAGTTGAAAATGTTGCCACAGTATTACGCGCTACATTAGTTCCTGAACTTCTAACACTTCGTTTTATCGGTGCTACATTATTGCATGCACTTGCTTCGGGTCTTGTCGGTTATTATTGGGCGCGGGGGATTATGCGCTGTGCGATATGGAAATATGTTGCCTACGGTATTGCGATAGCTTCTGTGTTCCACGCTATCTTTAATTATTTGATGGTTATATGGGGTCCTTCGTTGCGCGTTACTGCATTACTTATCGCTTTTGCTTTTATTGTACTCCGTAATTTTGAAGAATTTAAAAAAACCTCCTCGATGAATGGAGAGTTATGCGAGCAACCGTTTTAGTTGTTAGGAAATAATACTAAAAAAGTTTGTTTCGTCTGGTAATATCTCTATCTCTATTTTTTGTTTACCAAATTTACGTGCTTTTTCGATTGATAAAAATACGATATCAATACGTGCAGGGAAGGCGGCTGTGTAGCGACTGTTCATGCGATCTTCTACAGTATAAATTTTGTTGTTGATTTTGACACGTGTACCAAAAGGCAACCAATTTGCAGCAATAACGCCTTCGCGTGTTTTAGTGCCTGCTGCTGTAAGCCACGGCGTTGAATCTGTTTCTTCAGGGCGAGGAGTATATGCCGTTGCAATAACCGTCATTTTCACTGACTCAATAATCTTTTCCTGTGCTAATGCGGGTGTGGTTAAATTAACGCCTGTGGCGATAGCATTCATTAATGCAAGCGTAAAAATAAATGTATCCATGCAACTATAGTCTTATTATATTAGCATACTTTAAAAGAGTAATGCGGTAACGAAAAATCCGCCTTTTGAGCGGAATTTTCATTATTATAAGTATAGCTTTATGAAGGCGTTTTGTCAAGTATAAAATTGGTATGGTGTTTATAGAGTAAATTGACTAATTTTTAATATTATTTGTGCTCCCACGGAGAATCGAACTCCGATTTCTTCCGTGAAAGGGAAGCGTCCTGGCCGTTAGACGATGAGAGCGATGCGTTCTAGTATGCCTATTTTTTAGTTAAACGGCAAGTGCTCTTTTGGCGGGTGTTACGGGCTATAGAGCTCTTTCGTAGATGTGGATAACGTTCTCGTGGTATACTTATCACAAGAAATAAAAGGTCGTTCGATTAGATAGTTAAATTATATATATGATTGATTTTGACATTAGCATGCTCGTCCTTCGCCTTGCGGCAGGTTTTATTTTTATCGCGCATGGGTGGCCTAAGGTGCGTGGTATGCGTATGACAGCGCAACACTTTGAGTCCATGGGATTTAAGCCTGGGCGTGTATGGGGTACTGCGGTTGCATTGGTTGAGTTTTTTGGTGGCATTGCTATCTTTTTTGGTTTTATTGCTCAGCCGGCAGCTTTGGCACTGGCCATTGTTATGCTCATCGCGCTTTTTTGGAAGCTCGGTAAGGGGCAGGGTTTGGTAGGGGGTTATGAGTTAGATCTTTTGCTTTTGGCGGTAATGATAGCAATTACGCTTTTGGATTCGGGTGCGTATTCGATAACAGGCATTTACTATTATTAATCACTAATGCATACACAAAAAAACCGCTATGCGGTTTTTTTGTTTATTCGAGGTGAACAGTCTTTTTAAATACAGCAAGTTGCTCGTAGATATGTGGGTGCGCTTGCAAATCTTTATCTGCCTTTAATATATGCGCTGCTGCTTCGCGCGCAATCTTTACCAACTCCATATTATTTAATGCATTCATAGCAATATCGGGCATGCCCGTTTGTGTGCGTCCAAGAAATTCACCAGGGCCACGCATTGCTAAATCTTTTTCTGCGAGCTCAAAACCATTTTTTGCGGTAGTGAGCGCTTTAAGGCGTTCGCGTGCAACTGCTGATGCGCTACCGGTAAATAGTAAACATACGGATTGATGTGTGCCACGACCAACGCGTCCGCGAAATTGATAGAGCTGAGCAAGGCCAAATCGGTCTGCATCTTCTATAGCCATAATTGTTGCATTGGGTACATCAACACCAACTTCGATTACGGATGTAGCTACCAATATATGTGTTTTATTTTTTACAAACGCTTCCATAACAGTAGCCTTCTCAGTACTCTTCATTTTTCCATGAAGCATACCAACCTTGAGGTCGGGGAATATCTCTTTTGCTAATTTTTCATATTCTTGCGTTACGGCTTTTACATCACTCCACCCGCCATTGATGGGCGAGGCAAGTGGATTAGATGTCATGATTACCTCATTTATTTCTTCTGATTCTTCGATGCGTGGGCAAATAATAAATGCTTGTCGTCCTTTTTGTATTTCTTGTCGTATAAAGGCGTGTGCTTTTGATCGGTCAGCGCTTGCAACTATTTTTGTGATAATTGGTTTTCTGCCACGCGGTAATTCATCGATAATGGAAAGATCGAGATCGCCAAAAATAGTTAATGAGAGTGTACGGGGTATAGGCGTTGCACTCATAGAAAGAAAATGTGGCATAGTTGGCGTGCTATGCGTTGTACGCTTTGTAAGGGCCGCGCGTTGTTCTACTCCAAATCGGTGTTGCTCATCCACCGCAACAAGTGCCAAGCGTGGAAAGATAACATTTTTTTGTATAATGGCGTGCGTACCAACCACTATTTTTATATGACCTTCGGCTATGCGAGAAACAATGCGCGCTTTTGGCATATCTGTTTCTAGTCCGTCTCCATACGAAACGCGTGATTTAGCGCTCGTGACAAGTGCAAGGGTAAGATTCCATTCATGTACAATGCGATCGAAAATAGTGCTGAGTGTGCGGTAGTGTTGTTGTGCAAGAGTTTCGGTGGGGGCGAGTATAGCTGTTTGAAATCCGTGTAATCCGGCAAGTAGTGCTGCAACCGCAAGTACTACTGTTTTGCCTGACCCCACATCACCTTGTAAGAGGCGATTCATCGGATGCGGGCAGCGCATGTCTTGCAATATTTCATCCAAGCTTGCGCGCTGTGAGTTAGTGAGGGTAAAGGGTAATTCGGCAAGTAATGTGTCGCGTTCGTGCTCTGTCCATGGAATAGCGTATGCAGGTTCTTCTGCTAATTTCATTTTTGCCTGTAAGTTAGTCAGTTGTAGAAGAAATAAATCTTCGAGTGCAATACGTTTTTTTGCCGGTTCAATTATTTCGGTTGAATCCGGTGCATGCAGTGTGCGTAATGCTTCAAGAAGATTGGGTAAGTGTAATTTTTGTAAAACAGTATTCGGTACACATTCAGGCACAGATGTAAGCGCGGTAAGTATGGGGCGTATGAGATAACGGAGACCACGGCTTGTAATTCCTTTTGTTTCGGGATATATCGGCACAAGGCCGTCAGTGTGCTGTGCTTCGGCATACGCTGGTTCGTATACGGGATTTGAAAGATAAATACTTCCTTGGGATGCCGTTACCTTGCCAGCAAAGTTGCCCGTTGTTCCTACAGGGAGTGAGCGCACTACATATGGTTGATTAAACCACACAGCACGCACTGACCCCGTGCTATCTTCAATAATTGCCTCAACTATCGCCATGTTACGCCGAAAAGAACGGCGCATGCCTATTTTTGCTACGCGACCTTGAATGGTTGTGGTTTGTCCTGCAATAAGATCAATAATGGATGCGCCGGCGCGGAAGTCGTCGTATCGGTGTGGTAGATGGAGTGCTAAATCGCGTACGGTTATCAGGCCGAGTTTTTTTAACCCGTCTTGTAGTCGCTTATTAATCCCTTGTATGTGTGCAAGTTCGGTGCGTAGTGTTAGCATACGCATGAGATCCTACTATGCGGTAGGGTGTTGTAGGTTGCCACCTTACTTTTCATATCCTGTATTTAAATACATTGTATTACTCGTATGTATACCGTGTGGCTTGCTTGTATAGTGGTGCCCCCACATGGAATCGGACCATGGTCAATCGCTTAAGAGGCGAGTGCTTTACCATTAAGCTATAGGGGCAACAGTTAGTGCTTTTCTGCGCCTAGTATATCAAAAAAAGCGTACGGGGGACAAGTCCGTACGCTTTGCGGCGTATATTTAGGTGATATCGTATTTACTGATGCGATTGACTGGATGAAATTGGTTTAAGCTCTTTTTGACGAAAGGAATATCAAACGGCAATGTGCCTGCCGTATGATTATCATTCAAACTGAAGCGGAAGACATACGCGTCCTCATCGGCGTCGTCGTAGTGACCGCGAAGTACAAGCACTGCCTTGAAGCTCATTTTCTTGAAAAAGAGTTGGGCGGGTAGATTGCTTTCGCCGACTACTACAATGATTTCTTGGCGCCCCAGTTTGCTTAGTTTTTTCACAATCTTTTCAATCATGCTTGTTCCGATGTCAATTCTGCGGAATGCAGGGCTGACTACGAAATTCAAAATGTGCACTTTATCCTTGTGTAGTTCGTAGATCATAAAACCCATGATGCAGTGGTTGTATTCGGCCACCATACCGATGCAGTTCCGCTGACGCAGACAGTACAAGAAATCTTCCTCTGTCCATGCGAATTTGAAGCACACTCGTTCGATGTCGAGGACTTCGGGCATATCCCTGCGTATTAGCCAACGAACATTCACCTTGAGTGGTGGCTTTTCCGGTTCGGTAGAGATGTCTATACCGAATGGATAGAGAATAGAGAATAACATGGAAAACTCCTTTGCACATACCTCTAGATAATTACACAGACGACGTTGTCTGTATTTTCAGTGTTCTATTTGTTAGACTACTCCTCTTGGTGTATATAGGCAAGTGAATATATGTGTCCTCGGAAGGATTCGAACCTTCAATGACTGCTTCGAAGGCAGTAGTGATATCCATTTCACCACGAGGACTCTGCAAAGAGCCTATCTCAAAAAAAGAAACCGCGCTACGGCATATAATTGTTAGCGCGGAGTTGTAATTATAGGTAGGGTTATGGTTAATGAGGCGGGCTCCTGCTAGGATATGTTCGTATATATGCTATGTCAATTACAGTACCGGATGAAATAAGCGCAGTTGGCAAAACATTACGGGATGCCGGTTTTGAAGCGTATTTAGTGGGTGGATGTGTGCGTGATTTTTTGCGTGGCGTTGTTCCAAAAGATTGGGATATAGCTACTAACGCATTGCCGGAAGAAATGCAGCGCTTATTTCCGAATACCGTATATGAAAATACGTTTGGCACGGTTGGTATAAAAACAGGGTCCGAAAATCCTGCCTATGCAGTGGTTGAAGTTACTACATATCGTACTGAGAGTGCATACAGCGATATGCGCCATCCTGATGCTGTTACTTTTGTAAAAACAATAGGAGAGGATTTGGCGCGCCGTGACTTTACGGTTAATGCTATTGCGGTGCGCATGGTTACCGAGATGTCGGTAGAGGATGTGTATGATCCGTTTAATGGTGTTGTTGATTTGCGTAATAGAATAATCCGCGCCGTGGGTAATCCCGACGAGCGTTTTACAGAGGATGCTCTGCGTCTTATGCGTGCAGTGCGTTTTGCTGCGCAATTAGGATTTTCTATTGAAGAAAAAACGAAAGAGGCGTTACAGCACCATGCAGGTCTTTTAGGGGCTGTTGCAAAAGAGCGCGTACGCGACGAATTGGTAAAAATTATCGAAAGCAGTGGTGCAGGTATGGGCGTGCGCATGCTTACCGACTGCGGGCTTATGCGCTATGTAATACCAGAATTATTAGATGGCGTTCATTGTGGACAAAACAAACATCATATATATACGGTATACGAACACAACGTACGTGCTTTGGAATATACGGCAGGGCAAGGATATTCGTTTGAGGTCCGATTAGGTAGTTTGTTGCATGATATTGCTAAGCCTGCAACGAAGCGTGGCGACGGGCATGACAGCACGTTTTATAACCATGAAGTGGTAGGTGCTAAGATGACGTGCGTTATATTAAACCGTTTACATTTTTCTAAAAAAATTGTTGAAAAAATTGCGCATCTCGTGCGCTGGCATTTGTTTTATTATAACGTTGGCGAAGTTACAGAAGCAGGCGTGCGCCGGTTTGTGCGTAAGGTTGGTCCAGAGCATATTGACGATTTATTAAAAGTGCGCGAAGCAGATCGTATTGGTAGTGGTGTGCCGAAGGCAGTGCCCTATAAGTTACGCCATTTAATGTTTATGATTGAAAAGGTTAAGCAAGATGCTATTGATACGCGCATGCTTACATTAAATGGTACGGATGTTATGCGACTTGGTGGTATTTTGCCTAGTCCAAAAGTTGGTTGGATACTCGCTATATTGCTTGAAGAAGTTTTAGATAATCCAACAAAAAATACAGAGGAAATACTTACTCTACGTATTAAAGAATTGCATACGCTTACTGATAGTGATTTGCAAGAACGTGCTCTGCGCGCAAAAGAAGGTAAGGAAGAATTTGAGCGGGGAGTAGAAGAAGAAATAAAAGGAAAGTTTTACGTAAAATAAAAAAGAATACATCCGTTATAAACGGGTATATATAATTGCGTGGTCGGGGTGCCGGGAATCGAACCCGGTCTTTACGCACCCGAAGCGCACGTACTGCCGGTATACTACACCCCGATATATGTACGCATTACTGTAGCGCATTAAATGCTGATTCTTCAATACTATTAACACTAAAATAGCATTCTGTTACTCGAACGTTTTGCTAGAGGCTGAAGAGTAAGACTGTGGCGCCTGCAATCTGATCGATTTCCGGCGCTTATGGCTACGTGCATCCGTTTGCATACATAGTGGTCATTTTTTTATTTTTGTCATACAAAAATAACCCTGCAAAGACTTGGCGTAGTAGGGTAATTCCTTTACTATTTCTGTATATGAACCATAAAGCGCTTTCGTTTTATTTTTTACTTGCATTCCTCGTAGTAGTGTTTGCGGTTGCATTTTTTATATTTAAGCCCTTTTTTTCACCTATCATACTTGCAGCAGTGTTTGCGGTTGCCTTTCAAGTTCCATATAAAAAAATACGAGAAGCGGTGCATGGGAGCGCAAGTATTGCTGCTCTTATAACAACACTTCTTATTCTTATTGTTATCGTCACGCCACTTATTTTTTTGGGAACACAAATGGCGGCGGAAGCGGGGTATGTATACCGTTCGTTTACAGAGACAGGTTCTGCAGGAACGATTTTTGATACTCTTCGTGGATTTTTAGGGGACAGCATGCCGTTTGATATTGGTATGTATATGGAAGAAGCTCTCGGATATCTTGTGGATAATGTAGGTATTTTTGTTTCTGGTATTACGAAGTTTTTTGTTGATATTGTTCTATTTGTTATGGCGCTCTTTTACTTTTTAAAAGATGGTAATGCATTTCGTCGTGCATTTATTTCGCTTTCACCTCTTTTAGATGAAGATGATGAAGAGATTGCGCATATGTTAGCGCGCGCTATTAATTCGATTGTGACGGGGCGGCTTTTAATAGCTGTTATACAAGGACTGCTTGCTATTATTGGTTTTCTTATATTTGGTATACCGAACGCCATTTTATGGGGGAGCGTTACCGCTATTACGGCATTAATTCCTGGTATTGGTACAGCGCTGACTATTGCTCCTGCTGTGGTATATTTGTTTTTGCATGGTGCACATACTCTTGCCGCCGGACTTTTTATATACGGAGTATTTGTTGTGGGACTTGTAGATAATATTGTAGGTCCACGTTTAATTCGTCGTGGTGTGGCATTGCATCCGTTTATCATATTGCTTTCGGTGTTGGGCGGTATAGCATTTTTCGGCCCTACAGGATTCGTTTTGGGGCCACTTGCAATAAGTTTGTTATATACACTTTTGAACGCCTATCATCGTGACACATCCCGTTGATAGGAGCTGTATTGTTTGGTACTATAGTGCAACAATGAAACAAGCAAAAAAGATCGGATTTTATATCATAATGGCGCTTATGATATGTATGTTTATCGCTCCGCTTTTTATGATCGGTTCGTATTAAAGGCACGGGCCTATAGTTCAGGGGCAGAACGCGTCATTCGCATTGACGAGGCGGCGGTTCGATTCCGCCTAGGTCCACATCAGGAGAGTTCGTAGTTATAAATTCCTCAAAAAGTCTTGTGGCGCAAGGGATTTTCGCGGTTCGATAACCCTCAACTCGGTGATACGGTAATTTTTGCTCGAACATGAAGTAAAAAAGCTTGTGTCGGTCCGCTAATTCCAGTTTTTGCCAAACACGATAAGGGTTTTTCAGTAAACTCGTCGCTTTGTCGAGTGCGGTTCGATACGGAACCGACCAGTCGATTTCTCCAACTGATTCTTCCTCGAGCTTTTCTATTTCCTGTGCGGCTTCTTCAAGCTGATGTTCATACGTCTTTTTCATAATCTCCGACCGTGCCGCAATAATCATATCGGTTAGTTTCCTCGCCTTTTCCTCAAGGCGGGATTGTTCCTGCTGTGATTCCATCTCACGTCTCTTCATTGCATCCGTTTCTTGTTTCCATACACAGTCAAATATAGGATTCAAGATTTTCGTAACTTCATCCTTCAGCGCGTTCCGTTTCAATAGGTTGTCGAACTCCTGCTCGATGTCTGCTTTGCGGATTGACTTGCCATACTCCGTACACGCCCTATTTTGGCATGCGTAATATGGGTAGCGGCATTTTCTTCCCCGCGACCATGCGCCTGTAATATGGCCTGTGCCGCAGTGGTCGCATATGAGAAGCCCGCGCAAGGGGAAATCGGGTGATAGGTCGAGTCGTATGCGTTTTCCCAGTCCCTCTCTGCGTAGTCGCTTCTGTATGAGTTCGTGGGTTTCGGGCGATATGATAGGGCTATGTTTTCCCTCTCTCCGTTCCACTTCCCACGGCAAGTATTCGATGTAGCCCGCATAAAACGGGTCGCGGAGCATTTCGTCTAGCTTGTCGATATATTTTTCAGGACGTTGCCCTTTCCAAAATCCTTGCGCGACTAAAAATCTACAAACATCTATTTTCCGCACCAATACGCCTTTCGCAAAATCCTCCATAGCGCGTTTGAGGATGGTGCTTTCTGCGTTAGGAATGGCGAGCTTGCCATGTATAGGGTCTTTCGTCATCGTATAGCCTTTCTTGCCGCAGAACGGCCAATATCCTAACTCAAGTCGCGCTTTCATTTTCTGAATAACCTGCCGCCTGTTTTGCTGCCGTTCCAATTGGTTATGTGCGGCATGGACAGTTTCTATAAAAACTCCTTCAGGAGTGTCGTCAAAAGTATGATTAGGGCTTTCGGGTAGTGCATTTCGCATTCGTAGTTCTTCCCGTAGCGCAAAATGAGCTTTCACATCACGAGCGAAACGCTTCAGGTCGTCGAAGATGACGACATAGTTGCGGTAGGGATGCCTATCAAGAAAGGCGATAAGATTGCGCATATTAGGTCGCCCCATGAAGTCCCCGCCGCCTGTGTAGGTATCCTTGAATACCCCGTCCACCATATAACCTTTGCGCGTGGCATAGTCCCTGCACCGTTGTTCTTGCGCATCAAGTCCATGCCCTTCGTTTGCTTGGCGGTCCGAAGATACGCGGCAGTATATGACCGCCCGTTCGTAGATAATAGGTGTTTTTCCAAACGAACCTTTCGTAGTTGATTTTCCGTTAGTTTTGTTCACGGGCTTTGAGTTGATAGAACATGGCGAGGGAACGGTATATGCGATTTTCGGTTGCGGTCTGGTAACGGGAATAGAGTATGAGTTTTTCCGCAAGCGACGGCTTCACAACGGGCGTATATGCGTTATCCGTGAATACGAGGACGGGTATTTCATTCGGAGACAAGGCTTCTTTCATTGCCTCACTCTCCGCTTTTGCGATGCGATGGAGTTTTATGGCGTTTGCGGTAAGGATTTCGACTAACAGTTCTTGCGTGCGGCCATGCGGCGTAAGGTCGCACGCAAAGTCGTTATACAACCCTTCTGCATTAGTCTTTTCGTAGTCGGTAACCGTTTCGCGGAGGATTGCATGCCGTATTGCATTGAAACGGCTCACTGCCTTGCCTTCAGGCGTTTTAGGGCCGCTGTTCGTGTTTCCCATGGTTAGTTGCTCTTTCATAACCTTCCAGTTCAATCTTTATAACGTTACGGCAAAACGCTTCGAGATATTCGATGCGTTTTGCAATCTGTTCATCAGTGCTGGTGTGGTCGTTGAGAAGTGTGCGGTATTGAAGAATGGTGATAGCCGTACCCATGCGTGTGCATAATTGCGGTACGGTTTCAGGGCGTACTGATAACGCATACGGGTTGGTAACGGCTTCGGTCTTTCCCGATAGCCCTGATTATTTTTTTGCATTAAAGCGTTGTTTTTTCGTAATGCGGACGGACCGACTGTTTCCGCCTTCGTATTTGGTAACAACTTCGCCGTATACACCTTCATCCTTGAGCTGTTTTTGTAGTTCATAGTTGGGTAACGGGTCGGTGATAGTATTAGTGGTTTCGAGTGCGGTGATTGCCCCGTCGCCGTCGGTCTTCACTTTTATTTCTTCGCTACATTCAACATGGATTTTTGAGAGTAACTCGATTTCTTCTTTGGTAAGACTGTGTAGGGTGTCAGCCCGCGCTATTCTTTTTATGCCCATATCCTTGAGGATGGATTTCAAGGAAATAAGGAGCATATCTTTGTTTCCGCGCAGCATTTTTCCAAGCTCTATATCTCCCGATGAGCCGACGTCTGCATCCCCATTCGCAAGAACGAGGATATACGGGTCGGCAGAGCTAAACCATGCTTTTGCGGTAAAGTATTCAAATTCGGGATAAAACTGCCCTTTTTCATGCCAGCGCATAACCTGTTTTTGTATACGAGCTATGGTCTCGAGAGATAGGCCGAAAGTGCGTAGCCGCTTTATTGCTTCAAGCCATACCCGTTCGATGAAGTTGAAGCGCCGCCATGAACCATTCGATTCTTCCATGCCATCAGGAAGTAGTCCCTGCGCATCCCAATGGCTTAATACGCGATAAGTAACATCAGTTTTGCTTGCGGTATATCGTTTCTCTCGCACAAAAGCCCTCACATGAGCGAACCGTTCGTCCTCATGATAGAAGGCGTAATCAAGGTCGTTCGTATGGAGGATAAGTATCGGTGTATGGCTTATTTCATCCATATTATGGATTATACAAGTGTGTAAGGATTATGCAATAGCGGGATATGAATAAGTGTTTTGGTTATAAAAAGAGCAGTAAATAAGAGGTTTTAGGGTACTTGACTTATTTTAAGTATGGTGATATAATGGTAACAGAACATCCAAATCCGTTAACCCAAGGAGTCGTGCCATGTTTGTAATCGTCGACCACAAAATGTGCCTGCGAGTGTTTGGCCCGTTCGACACCGTTGACAACGCCATTCAAAGCATCATTGATGATGTGGTGAATGGCTTGCCACAGGACGACTATGCCGCTGAGCGCGCAGTGCTTGTGAAAAAACAAGTTGTCGTGGAAAAAGTCAGCACGGTGCAAAGGTAAAAACACAATGGGATGAGCTGGAAATTGTTCAGCTTAACTCAAAAAGTTATTACTCGCACCCCGGGGCAATCTAACCCGGCGACACGAGTAACCCATCTCGTAAAAACTGGGCAGTGATATCGCGGAGAAGCCCCGCGACGCTCACTAACCTAACAGGGCGGACACATGTTAGACGACATACGACCTTCCTCAGTGGAAGGTCTAGCGCAGGTGAGCGCTAGTAAATATCTCACCGACTGTCCGTAGATGTGTATCTACGCTGATGAGTCTGAAAAGACGAAACAGTGATGACTTTCCCTGCTCTTTAACTCTTGTTGATGGAGAAAATGTCCATGTTCGTTATTTCTCTTAGCGGCCGCCACTTTTACGGACCCTTCGAATTATTAGAAGAAGCCGATGCTTATCTTCGTGAGCTGGGGTATCATAAAGCCCCAACTTATTCAGTTAGCTTTCGAAGCCTTAACTACGAAACGTCAACGAATGCCCTGTACTGTCCGTTTCCTGAGAGTGCGAGTATTCATGAAGTTGAGCCAGTCGTCCGGCGAAATCCGACCAACTCATGTCGTTAAACGGAGCGTAATATCGGCGGTGAAACTCCGTGACGCGCAAACTAAACTCACTGCGCGGCCAAAAGTGAGAAACAATATAAATCCCTCGCATCCGAACTTTCGGTGCGGGGATTTTTTATCGTCTATTCCATTTTCAATACTCTCCTTGTGAGGTGGTAACGGTAACCAACTCATTATTTTCCAATACTTTTTGGAACATTGGACTGGATTGATATACTTCCCAAAAGCGTGAAAGGCAGGTTTTTATACGGTTCAATGTTTTACCCGCTGTGTCCACCACTTCGCTTATTGATAAATCAATAAGCTTCAGAGTGCGAGCACACGACGAAGATCAAAAATCCGTCCATTGGCGGGTTTTTGGTTGCTTAAGGATTATGCAAGAGCGGACATGAATGGGTTATAAGGCGATAAAAAGGCAATACGAGAAATACAGAAAGCATACGGTGCTGATGCTAAAAAATTATTATCAGTTTGCATAATCTGGTGGATAGGGCGTTTTTGAATAACACGTGCTGTTTTTGTAATGCATGCCGCGTAATAAAAAAACAAAACAAGTCCGGTAAGCATACTAATGACATAGGTTGCGTTATACGCACCTAAAAAAAGATTGAAGTAAGTGTCGTTATGATAATGGGCACGAAAGAGTAGTGGATGCGGGGCATTATGGTTTTTACTGTAGCTATTTTTAATAGTTATCCACACAAAGAATATCTGTATGTGATGATATTATATATATTAGTCACGAAGTGAGGCGTGATATATTTGTGCAGAAAGTCCGTTTTATAGCGTTTTTTATTGTCGTATCTTTGTATGGCAATTTAGCGTTGGCAAAAACGGTAACACAAAATAGCACTGGGGGTGGGAGTGATGATGTTAGTTCTTTTAATTATCAGGCAAAAACAGTAGTAGCTGACCCAGGTGTTGGTGGTTCTCAAAGCACTAACTATATCTACGATCATGGCACTATATGGTTTGATGATGGATTGACGGATACAGTTTCGTCGCCAGAATCAGTGCCAGTAACTAATGTAGGAGGTCGTAGTAGTGGTAGCGGATGGATCAAAAGCCTTTTTGATATTGAGCCACAAATAGGAGGTGTTTCTCCTGTGGTTGAAGTGTCTTTTGAAGATACATCGACAGCAAATGCCTTTATGGCAAATATTCCGCAGACATCCAATATGTCGGCAGTGCGCATGGTAGATGCGCCACAGGCTGTTTTAAATGCCATAGAGAATCCTCAGCCTCTTCCGCAGATTATCCGTTTGGTTGATGATGCGGGTATTACGCGGGAGATATATATAGTGCTCTTTAAGCGCATTGTGCCGTGGCTATTATGGATAGCATTTGCATGTATTGCGCTTGGGGCGCTTACTCTTCTTGCTTTTACGCTTATACGTGGTGCAGGGGAGTATGTGTTGTGGGTTGGTGGCGTATTGATAATTATTGGCGTTATTGGCAGTGTGGTTATTCGTTTTGCATATCGTTCTGCACCAATAGATCCTCGTGTTGTGGCTTCTATTAATGTGGTATCGGAGGCGGAAGCGACTCCGGCAGTAATGAAACTTATGGATACTATGCCGATTGGCGTGCACGTCATAAAGGTCGCAGATGCACGTGGAAAAGTGCCGCTGACAATAAAGGTATTTATCACTCCCGCACTTCCTATTTGATATTTATAATGAAAAAACAGTATATATATGGAATTGGGTCAGGCTTAGCAGTATTTTTATGTACTGCTTTTTTTGCTCATGCTGCCGTTCCTACTCTGATTAATTATCAATCTCGCTTACGAACAGCATCGGGTGCTCCTATTACCTCTGCCACGCGTTTTTCATTTTCTTTGTATTCTGCTACTACGGGTGGCACTGCGTTATGGACAGAAACGTATGACGCTACAAATGGTGCGTGTCGCAAGATAACGCCAGATGCGAATGGATATTTTTCGGTGCAGATGGGTAGTTGTAATGCATTTCCTGCAACGCTTACTTTTACAACGCCATTGTATTTGGGTGTAACGATCGAAAATGATGCAGAAGCATCTCCACGCGTTACGTTTGCGCCTGCGCCCTATGCGATGAATGCTGTGCGAGTTGGCAACTTTGTATCTGACACAGCAGCAAATACATTAACAGGTGAACCTGCCGGAACTGCAACTGGAGGAACAGAAGGCTTTAATTCAAGCGCTCTTGTTTTGCAGGGTTCGGGTTGGGATGGTTCTGTGGCGCAAAATAAGGGTTTTCGATTACGTACTACAGTAACTGATTCGACGAAGTATCGCTTTGGTGTTTTTGATACGACAAATGGCAGAGAAGCTATTTCAGTTTTGTCGAATGGGCGCGTTGGTATTGGCGTAACTGATCCACAACCTGACGCAGTATTAGAAGTTGCAGGTGTTGTTTATGCTGATGATTTTCGTAGTCCGCGTCACGGCACTATTAGTACGACAGGTGATGGTACGAACGACTTAATACGTTTTACACGCCCTAAGCTTTTTATTGGGCACACTACGAGTTTATCTGGAGCGCCTAGTACAGAGTCTTTAGCTACTTTAATGCAGCTGACGTCGTCAGATGTAACATTTTTAGCGCCCGCTTTTTTTAATAAGCTTGTTTCTATTCCTGAGCGGAAAATACAATTTGGTGATAATACCTTTACATTCCCTGAGGCAGCACCTGATTCTGATGGATTAGTTTTAACTACTGATTCAAATGGTAATCTTTCGTGGACTTCAACAGGGAACGGTACGGTTACTTCTGTGGGGCTTTCTGCTCCATCTGATTTCACTGTTTCTGGCTCTCCTGTTACTGGGTCAGGCTCGTTAGGCTTTGATTGGAAAAATCAATCAGCAACAGA
>Ga0194121_10003912_pt1 | contig 22115 bp, 18 predicted proteins | sample TA2MahCa50mmetaG_FD_148609 | JGI IMG/M metagenome (GOLD analysis project Ga0194121, IMG submission 148609) | Freshwater microbial communities from Lake Tanganyika, Tanzania - TA2015020 Mahale Deep Cast 50m | ecosystem: Environmental > Aquatic > Freshwater > Lake | place: Tanzania: Lake...
CCGACACCCGAAGCAGGTCGCCTTCCGGCGGCTCGACCTTGACGACGTCGGCGCCCATGTCGGCCAGATGCTGCGTGGCGAACGGCCCCAACAGCACGGCCGTCAGATCGATCACGCGCACGCCCGCCAGCGGTCCCGGCATTTCCACTCCCCAGTCTCGTTGTTCGACAGTGCAGAATTGCAGGCCGTGGCGGCGAATGAAATGCCTGACCTGCGTGCCGTCAATGCATGACCGTCCGATGCCGTGGACTCAATTGGCCTGCAGCCGCACGCCGTCGGCGTTGCGCACATGGTCGTAGTTCTGGTTTTGATACCAGGTCATGAAGGCGGTATAGGTCGTCGGCTCGTACTTGGGTGGATGCCGGGCATCGGTGCAAGATGGCAGGCACACCATCTCGTGGTCGATGGTGCAGTCGAAGAAGAACGGAATGGCATAGCGCTCGCCGCCCGAACGATTGACGACGCGATGCGGCGTGGCGCGAAACCGGCCGTTGCTCCAGCGATTGAGGAGCTGGCCGCTATTGACCAGAAAGGCATCGTCGATCGCCGGTGCATCGATCCAGCGGCCCAATGCCGCACGCAGCGAGAGGCCCGGCACCTTGTTCTGCGCCAACAGCGTCATGAACGACGTGTCGGCATGCGGCGCCAAGCCATACTCGCCGTCACCCAAGACCGGCGTGTGCGGGTAGTGCGACATGCGCAACGTGTACTGTGGTTCGCCGAAGGCCGGCGCGAAGTGGTCCGCCCGCAGGTCGAGCGCAACGGCGTAGATCGGGAGAACCGACAGCGCCAGCCGCTCCATCGCATCGCAGTAGGCGACGATCGCCTCGCGAAAGCCCGGCAAGCCGACGGGCCACTGGTTGGCGCCGCGGAAGCGCTTGTTGGCGAGCACGTCCGGATGATCGGCCGGCAAGTCCCGCTTGACGAAAAACGCCTCGTTTATATTGGGCTTGTTGTCGGTGCTGACGTCGGAATGGCGCGTCGTAGCGGCTTTCATCGCCAGATAGCCGATATTGTGCTGGTTGATCTTGAGCCGGAGCTTGTCCTCGAGTGGTTGGGCGTGAAAACGGACGGCTTCGGCGAACACGCGGTCGACCACGGGCTGTGGCACGCCGTGCCCGGTCATGAACCAGAAACCGACATCCTCGTAGGCATGACGCAATGCACTCGCGCAGCGCGAAAGTGCGGCGGCATCACCGGCGATCGCCCCTGACACGTCGATGATCGGAATTTCCTCGCTGCCTGTGGCAGACATCAGGTGCTCTCCTGGAAGATGGCAGCCATTTCGCAAAAAGGATCGGCTGTCGGTACGAGTGTCGAAGCCTAAGGCAGCGCGACCGCGGCATGCAAGCCGCGCCCCTGGAGCCAGCCGCACGGGCCTTGCCGGCCAGTATAGGCGGGCCCACAATCCCCTCGGGGAAGGAAGAGGCGGGCTCGGTCCATGCAGCTTTCAGCAAACCGGGTGATCGGCGCTGAGATCACGCGACTCGATGTCCACGCGCTGGACGACGACGCCTTCGCAAGCCTCGATCAAGCCTTGTTGCGCCACCAAATGCTGGCGATTCGCGAGCAGCGGCTCACGCCCGACCAGTTCATCGCCTTCGCCCGACGATTCGGGCCGATCGACCTGCATGTGCTCGATCGCTACTGGATGCCGGGCCATCCCGAGATTTACGTCATCTCCAACATCGTCGAAGGCGGCCGGCCGCTCGGCAATCCGCGAGAAGGCTTCGGCTGGCACACCGACCTCAACTACTTCGCCAACCCGACGGCTGTGACCCTGCTCTACGCCATCGAGGTGCCACCCGAGGGTGGCGAAACGCTATTCGCCGACACCGCCCGTTCGTTTGCCGCCCTGCCGGCATCACGCCAAGCGGAGCTGCGCGGGTTGCGGGCCTGCCATAGCTACCGCATGCTGCACGAGTCGCGACCTTGGTTGCCACCGATGACGCCCGAGCAGATCGCGCGGACTCCGGACATTCACCACCCGGTCGTGCGACGCCACCCGCGCTGTGCGCGCGAGGGTCTGTACCTCTGCGATTGGAGCAACACGCGGCTCGAACTCGCTGACGAGACCGAGGCCAGGCGCCTTCAGGAGGAGCTTTTGGCCCATATGGTCCGCGGGGAGTTCGTCGAGGCTCACCGCTGGCGGGCCGGCGACCTCGTGCTGTGGGACAACCGCACACTGATCCATACCGCGACAGAATATGACCGAGAACGTCATCGTCGCCTCGTCTGGCGCACCTCGGTGCGCGGGGAGGTGCCGATTGCCGCCCATTGACCGTTCGTCCGAGGAGTTGTCGTATCGCGTTCAAGTCGCACGTTCCAAACACAAAATCGACCAAGGGAAGAAACGCATGACTCGTTTTACCAGATTGGCTCTTGCCGGCGCGCTCGCGCTCGGCCTCGCTGCTCCCGTGCCTTCAAGCGCCCAGGCGGACAAGAACGTCCTGGTGTGGGGCGACACCTTGCCGGCCGGCCTCGATCCGCACGCCATCTTCGACGTACCGATGCAGTTCATCCTGCTCAACATGTACGACACGCTGTACCGCTACAGTGGCAACCCGCCCGTGCTGCAGCCGTGGCTGGCTTCCGGCCACAATGTGAGCGAGGACGGCCTCACCTGGACTTTCAAGCTGGTGCCGGGCGTGAAGTTTCACGACGGCAGCCCGATGACTGCCTCGGATGTGGTCTACAGCTTCCGCCGGCTGCTCGGCATGAAGCGCGGCCCGGCCGGCGCCTTCCTGCCGGTGCTGAAGCCCGAGAACGTCACGGCTCCAGACGCCGAGACCGTGCGCTTCGTGCTCGACAAGCCCTATGCGCCGTTCTTGGCGGCGATCCCGTTGGTGGCGATCGTCAGCCAGAAGCAGCTCGAAGCCAACGTCAAGGACAACGATTTCGGCTCGGCATGGCTGTCAGCCAATGGCGCCGGCAGCGGAGCCTACCGCCTCGACCCGGCTTCCTATCGCCCGCGCGAAGCCCTCGATCTGATCCGCAACAAGGACCATTTCAAAGGCTGGTCCGACAATCCCAAGCCGATCGACCTCGTCCGCTCGCGTCCCGTGGCTGAGACCTCGACGCGCGTGCTGGCCTTGATGCGTGGCGAGATCGACGCTACCGACTCCTACCTGCCGACCGACCAGGTCGAGCGGGTCGAGAAAAACGCGCGCACGCGCGTGGCGCGCGACGAGTCGATGCGCATTTTCATCATTCGCATGAACAACAAGAAGCCGCCGTTCGACAACGCCAATGCGCGCAAGTGCTTCGCCCAGGCGTTCAACTATGAAGGCTTCAACCAGGTGATCCTGAAGGGTTACGTCGATCGCAACCCCGGGCCCAATCCGCGCAACCTGTGGGGCAACCCGCCGAACCTCGCCGGCTACAAGTACGATCTGGCGGCGGCCAAGGCGTCCTGCGACAAAGCCAAGGCCGAGGGCGCCAAGCTCGATCGTGAGCTTGAAATCCACATCCAAAGCGAGCTCGAGCAAACCTCGCAGGCGGCGCAGATGTTCCAGGCCGACCTGCAGAAGGTCGGCATCAAGATGAAAATCGTGCCCAGCACCTGGGCGCAGATCACGTCGGCGACGGGTAAGCCCGAGACCTCACCTGACCTCTGGATCCACTGGGTCAGCACCTACTTCGTCGACCCCGAGAACTGGATCGGCCAGATGTATGACAGCCAGTTCTTCGGTACCTGGAAGGCCTCGTCGTACTACTCCAACTCCGCTGTCGACGAGCTGCTGCGCAAGGCTCGCTCGACCAGCACCCAAGCGGAACGCGACAAGCTCTACCAGGACGCGACCACGCGCGTGGTCGCCGATTCGCCCGACATCTGGGTCTACAACACCATCCAGCTGCGCGGCCTCAACAAGCGTGTCCAGGGTTACAAGTTCAGCCCGGTCGGCGGCGGCGGCGATCTACGCTGGATGTCGCTGTCAGAGTGATGGACGTGGGCGCGCTCACCCACTCATATACCTCTCCCCCGCAAGGGGGAGGGGCTAGGTGAGAGGGTCGGCGAGAGCTGTGCGTAGCCCCCTCACCCAACCTCTCCCTGTCGCCGGGGCGAGGAGCATGATGTGCTGCTGTTCCTGATCCGCCGCCTGTTGCTGGCGATCCCAGCGCTGTTCGGCCTGATGGTGCTGACCTTCGTGCTGGTGCGCGTCGTGCCGGCCGATCCGGCGGCGACGCTCGCCGGCGAAACGGCGAGCCGCCAGCAGATCGAGGAGATCCGCAAGAAATACGGCTTCGACCGGCCGCTTTACGAGCAGTTCGGTATCTATGTCGGCCAGGTCGTCTCGGGCGACCTCGGCAACTCGGTGTTCTCCAATCGTCCAGTGGCGGCCGATGTACGACGCACGCTGCCCGCCACGATCGAGCTGATCTTCTCGGCCTTGCTGCTCGCCACGCTGCTCGGCATCCCGCTCGGCACCCTGGCCGCGGTCCGGCACAATGGCGTGCTCGATCACACCGTCCGCATCGCCACGGTCGGTGGGCTGGCGGTCGCCTCGTTCTGGTTCGCGATCATGCTGCAGCTCCTGTTCTCGATGGAGCTGGAGTGGCTGCCGCTGCGCGGCCGCATCGGCGTCAATATCGGCGCGCCGGCCAACGTCACCGGCTTCTTCCTGATCGACTCGTTGCTAGCCGGCCGGTGGGACCAGTTCGTCAGCAGCCTGAGACACATCGCCTTGCCAGCGATCACGCTGGCGGTGCCGGCGCTCGCCACCATCGCTCGCTTTGCCCGCGCCGGCGTTCTCGACACATTGCAGCGCGATTTCGTGCAGTATGAGACGGCGGTCGGCTATCCGCACCGTCGCATCGTCTGGATCTACGTGTTGCGCAACTCGGTGATCGCTGCCGTCACCCAGATCGGATTGCTGTTCGGCGCGTTGGTGTCGAGCGCCGTCGCAGTCGAGGCGATTTTCGACTGGCCGGGCCTTGGCAGCTACGCCGTGCAGGCCATTCTCGCCAGCGATTACAAAGCCGTTCTGGCGGTGACCTTGGTGGTGGGTGTGATCTACGCCCTGATCAACATCCTGGTCGACTTGGTGCACGGCCTGCTCGACCCCCGCGTCGCCGAGCAGCTATGAAACTGGTGGTGCTGAAGTTCCTGCGCGACCTGCCGGCCGTCCTGGGGCTCGGCATTGTGCTGTTCGGCCTGTTCGTGGCGGTGTTCGCCAACCAGCTTGCGCCGCATCCCGATGCGGCGTTCCAGTCCAACCTCCTGCAGCGCTTCAAGCCGCCGTCGGCCGAGTTCTGGTTCGGCACCGACAATCTCGGCCGCGACATCTTCAGCCGCGTCGTGCTCGGCACGCGCAGTGCTTTCATCATCGCCTTCACGGTGGTCGGCTCAGCCATGCTGATCGGCGTGCCGCTCGGCCTGTTCGCCGGCTATCTCGGCGGCTGGCGCACCGAGCTGATCATGCGGCTGACCGACGTGGTTCTGGCGGTGCCGCAGCTCATCCTGGCGCTCGCCCTGGCCCAGCTCATGAAGCCCGGCCTCGACACTGCCATGCTGGCGCTCACCCTGACCTACTGGCCCTTCTTCACCCGCACCGTCTATGCTGAGACGCGGCGGCTCAAGAGTTCGTTGTTCGTCGAGGCTCTGCAGGGCGTCGGGGCCTCGACCACGCGCATTCTGTTCCTGCATATCCTGCCGAACGCCGCCTCACCGATCATCGTGCGTGCCACCATCGGCATGGGCTTCACCATCCTGACTGCAGCTGTCCTCGGCTTTCTGGGGGTCGGCGCTACGCCGCCCGACCCGGACTGGGGCCTGGCGATCGCCGAAAGCCGCAAGTTCCTGCCCGAGACTTGGTGGTTCGCGACATTTCCTGGCCTCGCCATCCTGGTCGCCGTTCTCGGCTTCAACCTGTTGGGTGACGGGCTGCGCGATTTGTTCGATCCGCGCCTACGGCGGTCGCGATGAGCGAGCCGCTGCTCAAGGTATCGAACCTCGCCGTGTCGATTCGCGGCGACGAAGGGGTCGCGCGCGTGCTCGACCGTGTCGACCTCGAAATCCCACGCGGCCGCATCGTTGGTGTGGTGGGCGAATCGGGCTGCGGAAAGTCGACTCTGATCAAGGCGATCCTGGGCGTCCTGCCGCCGCGTGCCGAGATCGAGGCCGGGGAGATTCTATTCGAAGGCCGCGACCTCGCCCATGCGTCGCCTCAGGTCCTGGCGCGCGAGGTTCGCGGCAGCGCCATCGGCTTCATCCCGCAAGATCCTCTGCTGGCGCTCAACCCGGTATTCCGCGTCGGCACCCAGATGCTGGAGACCATGCGCTGGCACGCGCCACCGCAATGGAAAGGCCGTCATCGCGAGCGGCTGGTCGAGCTCCTCGGCGCTGTGCAGGTGCCCGATCCCGAGAAGGCCCTGGACCGCTACCCGCACGAATTCTCGGGTGGCCAGCGCCAACGCCTCCTGATCGCCGCCGCTCTGTCTTGCCAGCCGCGACTGCTGATCGCTGACGAGCCGACCACGGCACTCGATGTCACCACCCAGCAGCAGGTGCTGAAGCTCTTGCGTGACCTGGTTGCCGAATTCGGACTCTCGATGCTGTTCGTGACGCACGATTTCGGCGTCGTCGCCCAACTTTGCGACGACGTGAGCGTGATCTATGCCGGCCAGACGGTGGAGGCGGCGCCGACGCGACGGCTGATCGACGAAGCCGCCCACCCCTACGCCCGCATGCTGCTCGCCTGCCATCCCGACCGCGCCACCGAGCTTGGCGGCATTCCGGGCAGCGTGCCGAGCCCATACGTGCCGCCGACCGGCTGCCGTTTCCATCCGCGCTGTCCGATCGCCGTGGCGGAGTGCACCAGCAGACGCCCGGACCTGCAGCGGCCATCGGGTGATCACAGCATCGCCTGTCCACGCCATCACCTCACGCTGCCGGAGGCGGCAGCATGACGGCGGCGTACGACGCAAATGGCGCTATCTTGCAAGTGCGCGGGCTGGTGACCGTGCTGGGTCGGCAACGGCCACTGGTCGGCCGCCGCTCGGCGGGCGTACGCGCCGTCGATGGCGTCGACCTCGATATCGCACCTGGCGAGATCCTGGGCTTGGTCGGCGAAAGCGGCTGCGGCAAGTCGACCTTGGCGCGCACCTTGCTCGGCGTGCAGCGCGAGAGCGAAGGCAACATCGTGCTCGACGGCCGATCCGTCGGTGGACTCGATCCCGGCGAGGCGCGGCGCACGCGCGGCGACATCCAATACGTCCACCAGGACCCCGGCGCCGCGCTCGATCCATGGTGGTCGATCGGCCGATCGCTGGAGGAAGGGTTGGCGATCCGTGGCAATCGCTCACCGGCAGACCGCGAGGCCCGAGTACGCCGTGCATTGTCCGAGGTCGGGCTCGATCCGGCGACGGCCGGCCGTTATCCTCACGAACTGTCGGGTGGGCAGCTTCGCCGCGTCGGCATCGCGCGCATCCTGGTGCTGGAGCCGCGCCTGGTCATCCTCGACGAACCGACGGCAGGCCTCGATCTTTCCGTGCAGGCCACGGTCTTGCGTCTGCTGCGCGACCTGCGAGCGCGGCTGGGCCTGACCTATCTTTTCATCAGTCACGATCTTTCCGTCGTGCGCCGCCTGTGCGACCGCATCGCCATCATGTATCTCGGCCGTATCGTCGAGACCGCCGCCACCGATCTGGCCTTCAGCGCCCCACGCCATCCCTACACGCGGGCCCTGCTCGCCGCCTCGCCACGGCTCGACAGCGAGCTGGTGCAACGCGTTCCAGTGATGGGCGAGCCGCCCAAACCCGGTGCCATTCCGCCCGGCTGTGCCTTCCACCCGCGCTGCCGCTATGCCGAACCGCACTGCGCGCGCAGCCGACCGGTACTCGAGTCTGCCGAGAGCAGCCATCTGGTAAGCTGCCTGCGCTGGCGTGACCTTCCTGCCGAACCGACTGCGAGTGCGACATGAACGACCTCAGTCCCCTCCCCATAGCGACGGCCTGCGATCCCGTGACTCTCGAGATCGTGCGCGGTGCACTACGCGCCACGCAGAGTGAGATGGAGGCGCTGATCGAGCGCACGGCCATGTCTCCGTTCATTCGCGAGAAGAAAGATTTCTTCGCCGCCCTGTTTGACGGCCATGGCAAGCTGGTGGTCGGCAGCAACATGCCGGCCTTCGGCGACATTCTGGCACCGATCCTGGAACACTACCCACTCGGCGAGATGAAAGTCGGCGACCTCTACTGGTACAACGACTGCTACCTCTCGAAGGGCGCCGTCTCGCACACGCCCGATCAAGTGTTCGTGGCGCCGATCTTCGCCGAGGGCGAGCTGGTGGCGTTCGCCCATTCCTGGGCGCACTTCAACGATGTCGGTGGCTTGCGGCCCGGTTCGCTGTCGCCGGACTGCGTCGACATCTTCCAGGAAGGCATCATGGTGCCGCCGGTCCGGCTGGCGCGGGACGGCCAATTCAACGAAGAGGCGTTGCGCATCTTCTACCGCAACTCGCGCTTCCCGGCGATGATCCAGGGCGACACACGCGCCGCCGTTGCCGCCGTGCGGCTGGGTGAGAAGCGGCTCGGCGAGCTGTTTGTGCGATTCGGCAAGGCCCGTATGCTCGATGCCTTCCGTCAGCTCATCGACCGCACCGAGCGGGCAATGCGCGAGCGGCTGCGAGCGCTGGCGCCGACTGGCGAGTACCGCTTCACGGACATGATCGATTCCGACGGCCAGGGCAACGGACCGATCCGTCTGCGCTATCGGCTTTCCGTCACGCCTGACCGCATCGCGCTCGACTGCAGCGAAAGCGACGATCAGACGCCCGGTCCCGTCAACTTCCTGATGGCACCACAAGTGCCGAGCACGGTGTTCGGCCTCTATCTGCTGGGTGGCGATCCCGAGAATCTGATGAATGACGGCACCGTGCGGGTGATCGACGAAGTGACGCTGCGGCCGGGCTCGATCTTGCAGCCGAAATTCCCCGCACCACTCGGGCTGCGCGGTGTGACGCTGATGCGCAACGTCGCGGCATGCCTTGGCCTGATCAACGTCGCGACCGGCGGCAAGGCGCCGGCGGCGCATGCCGCCTATGTGATCTGGTACCTGCGCGGCCAGAAAGACGACGGCAACCTGTTCCTGATGTCCGACGGTATCGGCGTCGGCTACGGCGCCCGGCCGACTGCGGACGGCATCGACGCGGTCTACCTCGTCGCCCAGGAGAACTATCCGGCCGAATTTCTCGACTCCGTCTATCCGGTGCGGTTGCGCCGCTACGCCATCAATCCCGACACTGGCGGGCCGGGCCGCTGGCGTGGCGGCTGCGGCATTATCCGCGAGGTCGAGGTGCTGGCGCCCGAGGCCGTCGTCTCGGTGCGACTGGACGGTGTGAAGAATCCGCCGTGGGGTGTGGCCGGTGGCAAGAGCGGCGGACCAGGTCGGGTGGTGATCAATCCTGGCCGGTCAGACGAGCGCCTCATCCCGCCGATCAGCGACGGCACCGTGGTGCGACGCGGCGACGTGATCCGTCTCGAGACCGGCGGCGGTGGCGGCTGGGGCCATCCGTTCGATCGCGAGCCGGAGCGGGTTCTGGAAGATGTGCAGGGCGGCTTCGTGACGCGCGCTGCCGCGCAGCACGAATATGGCGTGATTATCGACGTGGACGCGACGACGATCGATCGCAGCGCGACCGATGCCTGCCGTCGAAAGCGGCCGGTGTCTGCCATGTTCCACCGCACCCAGTACGCGGATGTCCTGACATGACCGTCCTCGACGGCGCCGCAGCGACGCGACGCACTGTGCTCGGCATCGACACCGGAGGGACGTTCACCGACGTTGCGGTGCTCGACATCGACACCGGGCAGTTGTGGACTGCCAAAACCTCGACGACGCCGGCCGATCCGTCGCTCGGCTTCATCGACGGCGTGCGCCAAGGCATCGCCATCGCCAAGGCGGCGCCCGAGCAGGTGGGACGCGTGCTGCACGGCACGACCGTCGCCACCAACATGATCCTGGAGGGCAAAGGCGCCGCGGCGGGGCTGATCACGACCGAGGGCTTCCGCCATGTTCTCGAGATCGGCCGCCAGGACATCCCACGACGGGCGAACATGTTTGCCTGGGAAAAGCCGCGACGGCCTGTGCCCCCCAGCCGCATCTTCGAGGTTGCCGGACGGCTGGCGCCGGACGGCCAGCAGCTCGAGCCGCTCGACGAGGCGGCCGTGCGTGCCGCGGCGCGCAAGCTGCGGGCCGGTGGCGTCTCGGCCATCGCCATCTGCTTCCTGCACAGCTACGCCAGCGCGGCGCACGAACGGCGGGCGGCCGAGCTGGTTCGTGATGAGCATCCCGAGGCACTGGTCTCGATCTCGAGCGACGTGTTGGCGGTGTTTCGCGAATACGAACGCAGCATGGCGACGATCCTCAATGTCTACGTCATGCCGGTGGTTTCCGCCTATGTCGGTCGACTGGAGCAGCGCCTGCAGGAAGCGAAAGTGGGTGCGCCACTGCTGCTGATGAAGTCGAGTGGCGGCGTGGCTGGCACCGAGACGGCGCGTCGCGCGCCGATCGAGACGGCACTGTCCGGACCAGCCGCGGGCGCCGTGGGCATGGCTTTTGTCGGCGCCGCAGCGGGCTTGGGCGATCTGATCGGCGTCGACATCGGCGGCACCTCGGCCGACATCAGCCTGATCAAGGACGGACGGCCGAGCGTCACCGTCAACGGCCGTGTCGGTGAGTGGCCCTTGCCGCTGCCGATGGTGGACATCGTCACCATCGGCGCCGGCGGCGGCTCGATCGCTCGCGTGAGCCGCGCCGGCGCCCTGACAGTCGGCCCGCAAAGCGCCGGAGCGGATCCGGGCCCATGCTGCTACCGCCGCGGCGGCAGTGAGCCGACCGTGACCGACGCCCATCTCGTGCTGGGCCATCTGCCGCCCTGGCTGCTCGACGGCAGCTTCGAACTCGACCTCGAGGCTGCCCAGCGCGCCGTGGCGACGCGCGTTGCCGAGCCGTTAGGGCTCGACATCATGACGGCGGCGCGTGGCATCCTGGCGATCGCCGACAGCCACATGGTGGGTGCCATCCGCATCGTATCGGTCGAGCGCGGCCACGATCCGCGCGACTTCGCGCTCGTTCCGTTTGGCGGCGCGGGCCCCTTGCATGGCGGCGCGCTGGCCCGCCTACTCGGGATCCGCACGCAACTCATCGCGCCCTCACCCGGCGTGCTGTCGGCACTCGGCCTGTTGGTATCCAACCTCAAAGCTGATTTTGCGCGCACCTGCTTGCAGCAGCAGGGCCGTTTCGACTTGGCACAGATGGCAACGGTCTTCGCCGGCCTGCAACAGGACGCCGCCCACTGGTTCGAGCGCGAGAACGTCGCAACGGAGTCCCGCCGAACCGCATGGAGCGCCAGCCTGCGTTACGAGCATCAAGGATTCGAGCTCACCGTCGACTGGCCGGGCACCGCAGTCGACGCGGCGGCGGTAAGTGAAACCGTTCGCCGCTTCCACGAACTGCACCGCTCCACTTACACGTTCGCGCAGGAGGATACGCCGGTCGAGATCGTGACCCTGCGCGTCGACGCCAGCGGCGCGCTGCCACAGCCGAGGTTGAGCGAACTCGAGCCAGGCGGCGATCCGCGCGAGGCGATGACCGGCCGGCAAGCGATCTATCTCGACAGCGGCATCGTCGAGGCGCCGATCTATGCCAGAGGCCGTCTTGGCGCCGGAACACGCATCGCCGGTCCCGCCATCATCACCCAACTCGATGCGACGACATTGCTGCTGCCGCGCCAGACTGCCGAAGTGCATCCCACCGGCAGCCTGATCGTGCGCGAAGAGTGACGTGGAGGTACCGATGACCGACGCCCGTTCCAACATACCGACCTTCGACGGAGAGGAGATCCTGGCCGGCATCCGCCGTTGGGTCGAGATCGAGACGCCGAGCCATGACGGCGTCGCTGTCAACCGCTTGGTCGACGTCGTCGAAGGCGATCTGGCGCGGATCGGCGCGCCGACCAGGCGGACGCCTGGTCGCGACGGCTTCGGCGACGTCCTCGAAGCGCGCGCACCATGGGGTGGCGAAGACGAGCCAGGAATCCTGATCCTCGGCCATCTCGATACCGTGCATCCGATCGGGGCTCTGGCCACCACCCATGTCTTTCGACGCGAGGGCGACGCGGTATTCGGGCCCGGCATCTATGACATGAAGGCCGGCTCCTATATGGCCTTCTACGCCCTGCAGCACTTCGTACGCCAAGGTCGGCGAACCAAGCTGCCAGTGCGCGTGCTCTATGTCCCGGAGGAGGAGGTCGGCAGCCCGACCAGTCGCGCCGCGATCGAGGCGGCGGCGCGCAAGTCCAAGTACGTGCTGGTCATGGAGCCGGCGCGCGACGGCGGCAAGTGCGTGACGGCACGCAAAGGCTGGGGACGCTTCGACATGACCATTACCGGTCGCGCCAGCCATGCCGGCTCGCGGCCGCAGGACGGCCGCAGTGCGTTGCATGAACTCGCCCGCCAAATCCTCGACCTGGAGGCGATGACAGACTACGCCACCGGCGTCTCGGTGGTGGTCGGCATGGCAAACGGCGGTAGCGCGCCCAATGTCGTGCCGGCGCTGGCGACGGCCACCATCGACTTGCGCGTGCCTCCCGGCATCGATGTCGACGCCGTCGTCAGTCGCGTCCGACAGCGCAAGCCGTTCAACCCCGACTGTCGCATCGAGGTAGTGGGCGGCATCAACCGGCCGCCCTACGCCAAGAACGCCGGCATCGCCTCCCTATTCGAGCAGGCCAAGGCCTGCGCCGCCGAGGTCGGCTTCGTGCTCGAAGATACGCCACTCACCGGTGGTGTAAGCGACGGCAATTTCCCTGCGGCCCTCGGCATCCCGACTCTGGACGGACTCGGCGCCGACGGCCGCGGCGCCCATGCGCTCGACGAACAGATCACCTTCTCCTCGTTGGTGCCACGCGCTCAACTCCTGGTGCGACTACTCGAGACCCTGAGTTGATACCTGCAGTCGTTCGCCGGCCGTCAGAATTTCGGCTCGCGCTTCTCCAGGAAGGCCGCCGTGCCTTCGTGGTAGTCGGGCCCGAAATACACGTCGCGTCTCAAACCGTGCAGGTACTCGAACGTCGCAGGGTTGATCGGCGCGGATTCGCTCAGCACCCGGATCGACTCTTTCGCCGCGGCGATCGCAGCGGCAGAGCGCGTCGTGAAGGTGCGCGCCATGTCGTAGACGGTCTGCTCGAGGTCGGCAGCGGGCACGATCCTGTTGACGATGCCGACGCGCTCGGCCCGTTCAGCCGGCACCGGTTCGGCCGCAAAGAACATCTCCTTGACGACGTTCAGCGGCAGGCGACTCATGAAATTCAGAAATCCCGCCACATTGTAGGGCAGGCCGAGCTTGGCCGGCGTAATGGCGAAGGCACAGGTCTCGTCGCCATAGACAAGATCGCAGGCCATGACGAGGTCGCAGGCGCCACCCCACACCGTGCCGTGCACCATGGCGATGACCGGCGCCGGGAAAGCCTTGACGGCGCGCAACAGTTGCTCGAGCGGGTCGCTGTAGGGCAACGGATCGACGTTGGCTCTGGGCAGCTCCTCGACGTCGTGTCCGGCCGACCAAACCTTGCCGGCCACGACGCTGCGCAGGATCACGGCACGAGCCTTCCTTGCCTCGAGGTCGTCGAGTGCAGCGATGGTTTCAGCGATCAAGCCGGCGCTCAGTGCGTTGCGCTTGGCCTCGCGATCGAAGCCGATCGTGCCGATGTCGTCCGTCAGCGATGTCTTGATGAGCGGCATGACGGGCCTCTCAGACAAGGGTGATCTTGCGGGCCGCTGCCAAGAGCTCGCCGCGAAAGTCGGGATGAGCGATGGCGATCAACGCTTCGGCGCGCTCCCTGGTGGACTTGCCACGAAGGTTGACGGCGCCGTACTCGGTGACGACCCATTCGACGTCCATGCGCACATCCGTCACCATGGCGACCTTGGGCACGATGCTCGAGACCGTGCCCCTTTTGGCCGTTGATTGCAGGGCGATGATCGACTTGCCGCGCTTGGCCAGTGAAGCGCCCTTGACGAAGTCGAACTGGCCACCCGAGCCGCTGTACTCGTGATCGCCAATGAACTCGGCGTTCACCTGGCCATAGAGGTCGATCTCGATGGCGGTGTTGATCGAAATGAAATCGTCATTCTGCGCGATCGTGCGTGCGTCATTCACGTAGGACGACGGGTAACTTTCGAAAGCCGGATTGTCGTTCATGAAGGCGTAGGATTGGGCGGTTCCGAAAGCCACCGTGAAAACGTGCTTGCGAGGATGAAGGGTCTTGCGGTGGCCGGTAATGACGCCCTTGCCGATCAGATCGGCCATGGCCGGCGAGAAGAGTTCGGTGTGAATTCCGAGGTCAGCGTGTTTCTCCAAAGCCGCCGCAACACCGGACGGGATCTTGCCGATACCGAGCTGGATAGTCGCACCATTGGGTACCATCGGCGCCACGGCGGCGCCGATGGTACGGCCCGCCTCCGACGGCTCGGTCGCGCCGGTTTCGACCAGAGGCAGGTGATTCTCGACCAAAGCCGAGACCTCGCTGACATGGATCTGCGACTGGCCGAAGACTCGCGGCATGTGGCGATTGACTTCGACGATCAGCCGCTTGGCACACCGGGCGGCAACCGACGAGAAGTCGTTGTTGGTGCCGAGTGAGAAGAAACCTGCCTTGTCCATGGGTGAGACCGTCACCACGAACGTGTCGAGCGAGATGATCTCCTCGAACAGCCTGGGAATCTGGCTGAAGTGCACCGGGACGAAACTCAACAACTTTCTCCCCGTCTTCGCCTGGCGCTTGATGATCTCGTGGTCCGGCGCGCCGATGAAGAAGCTATGTGCATCGACCTTCTCGATCACGTCTTCGGCCAGCAACGACTTGGCCAGCGGTTCCATGGCGATCTTGTAGTAGAGGCGGATGCGCTTGAGGTGGTTGGCGCGCAGCCGGGCGGCGATCGCCTCCAGCAGCGCCGGTGGCTGGCCGATCGCCATGCCGACCGCGACGGTCTCGCCATCGGCAATCGTCGAAACCGCCTTGTCAGCCGTCATGTGTTTGGCGGCATAGAACTCTGCCGGACTGAGGTGTGGCACGGACTTCTCCTATGCGAACGTGACCGATGACCGTAGAAGACAGCGGAAATTTCGACAACCTCGTGGTAGTCGAAGCGCCAACTTATGGCATCAGTCCGGTGCCGTAACCTGGAGAGACACTGAACGATGTCCGGAGCCTTGGACGATTTGCTGGTCATCAGCGTGGAGCAGGCGGTGGCCGCTCCCTATTGCTCGGCGCGCCTGGCTGACGCCGGGGCGCGAGTACTGAAAATCGAGCGGCCGGAGGGCGATTTCGCCCGAGCCTACGATGGCTACGTCAACGGCCAGTCGAGCTACTTCGTTTGGCTGAATCGTGGCAAGCAATCGGTGACCCTCGATTTCAAGCGCGAGGACGACCTTGCGCTGCTGCACCGCCTGATCGCCAAGGCCGACGTGCTGATCCAGAACCTGGCGCCGGGTGCTGCCGAACGTGCAGGCTTCGGCTCGGCTGCCATGCGCGCGGAACACAAGCGACTGATCACCGTCGACATCTCCGGCTACGGCGACCACGGTCCGTACAAGGATCGTCGCGCCTATGATCTCTTGGTGCAGGCCGAAAGCGGGCTGGCTTCGATCACCGGTACGGCCGAAGGCCCAGGCCGCGTCGGCATATCGGCTACCGACATCGGCACCGGCATGTACGCCCATGCCGCCGTGCTGGAGGCACTGCTGGCGCGCCAGAAAACCGGAGAGGGCCGCGCCATCTCTGTGTCGCTGTTCTCGGCCATGGCCGAGTGGATGACCGTGCCGATGCTGGCAAAGGACTATTCCAACTACGACTGGCCGCGACTGGGACTCACCCATCCCTTCATTGCACCCTACGGCGTCTACCAGACGGCCGACAAGGTGCCGGTGCTGATCTCGATCCAGAACGACCGCGAATTCGAGCGGCTGTGCCATGGCGTGCTCGACCGACCGGGCCTCGAGAAGGATCCCGACTACGCCACCAACCAAGCACGCAACGCGCGGCGCGACAGCACCAATGCCATCGTGCAGCAAAGCTTTGGCGGACAGACCTTCGCTGCTCTGGCGACGCGCCTCGATGCCGCGCAGATCGCCTGGGCGCGCGTCAGCTCGGTCGGCGATCTTTCCGTCCATCCGCAGCTTCGCCGCATGGTTTTCTCATCGAGCACAGGCGAGGTCTCGATCCCGGCCCTCGCCGCCTCCTGGCCGGGTCAGCCCGAGCGGCTGGGCGAGGTGCCCACGGTCGGCCAGCACACCGACCAAGTGCGACGCGAGTTCAGCGCCTGATGGCGCGTTGGCTGACGGCGATCAGGCTGTCGGGGTATGGCGGGGCCTACTTCTTCGCGGCCGGCGCCTTCATGAGCTACTGGCCGGTATGGCTGCGTGATCGCGGCGTCGACGATGCCGAGATCGGCACCTTGTTCATGAGCCGCCAGTTGGTGAGCATCGCGGCAACCTTGGCCATCGGCTGGTTGGCGCACCGGATCGGCAATGTCCGAGGGGTCATCCTGGCATTGGCGGCGGTCGCTACGGTGCTGATGACGGGCTATCAGTTCGCCCACTCCTTCCTCGCCATTCTTCTCGTCACCTTGGTATGGGGCAGCGTGTGGGCGCCGGCGTTGGCGCTCTATGACGGCGTGCTGGTGAACGAAACAAAGGCCCGTGGCTTCACCTATGGCAAGCTGCGCGCTTGGGGGTCGCTTGCCTTCATCGTGGGCGCGGTGGCGTGCGGCGTTGCCGTCGACCGAAACGGTCCGGCATGGGTTCTCTATGTCGGGTTCGCCGGCATCGTGCTGTTGGCGCCCTTGGCGCTGTTGCTGCCAACGACCGACGGACAGCGCGCCGACGGTGCCCGGCACGCGCCATTCGGCATCCCCGATCTGTTGCGTTCCAAGCCGTTCCTATTGTTCATGGTTGCTGCCGGCTGCTGCCAAGCCAGCCACGCGCTGCTCTACAGCTTCGGCACGCTCACCTGGCGCGACGCCGGTATCGATGACGTCACCATCGGTCTGCTGTGGGGGGAAAGCGTCGCCATCGAGATCCTGCCGATGCTGGCGAGCGGCTGGTTGATCGCACGGCTGGGTGTCTGTGGCATGGTCGGCTTGGCGCTGGGCTGCGCTATGGTGCGCTGGCTGGCAATGGCCTTCACGACCGAGCTGTGGGCGCTGGTCCTGTTGCAGGCGCTGCACGCCGGCACCTTCGCTGCCTGCCATCTCGGCGCCATGGCCTTCATTCAGCGCGCATTGCCATCGTCGGGCGTGGCGCTCGGCCAAAGCGTCTACGCCGCGATCGGTACCGGCGCCGCCCAGGCGGTGGTCTTTCAGCTTGCCGGCCTGCTCTATGCCGATTGGGGCCAGAAGGCCTTTCTCGGCATGTTCATCGTCAGCGCCGTCGGCATGCTGGCAATCGTCCTGCTCGCACGCACCTGGAAGGGTGGGTTGCTGGTCGGCGACTCCACGAACAGCAGCCCTGTCATTCATCGCCGAGTGGAGCCGCGGTGAGGTCGAGTGCGTGATCGTTCGTGCTCGTGCGATCCACAGACTTTGTACGGTGCAGGCGGACGCACACGACATATGCGATCGGCCCGAATCTTATGTTCGTTTTCCACCTAATGCACCGACGGTAACTGATGGAATCTGCCGGATCGCGTCAGCGAGTCGTGCTATCGAACAATCCGAGAGCAGTGGTTGGCCGAACCCCGGTTCTCTCTCCAAAAAAGACCAAACTCGGCGACCGGCTTCAGGCGCGGTGACGATCCGAAAGGGCGCGCCGCGGCGGGATCAGAGGGAACGCGCAAGCGGCTTCTGTGGTCTGCGAGGCTGGTAGACCAGGCGGTTCGTACGACCGCGCGGAGATTGCCTGAAGCGGCGACGCGACGGGCCGATTTTCGAGGTTGTTCAGGTCGCGAAGGTCCGGAAGGGGGTCGTTCCTCGGAACGGCCCCTTTTTCGTCGCGCCGACTCGGTCAGCGCGAGCGGCCGCGCGCCGTCACCGGCCAGATATCGACCAGCGTATCGCCCTTCACCACGTGATAGCTCTCGTAGAGATTGACCGTGGGATCGCAATGCGGCGGGGTCAGGATCACCTGCTCCGCCAATCCGGGGGTGGCCTTGCCCTCGGGCGCGATCACCGCGAGGTGCTCGTCGCCCATGAAGCGCGTGGTCGAGCCATCGACCGCCCCTTTCAAGATCATCGGCGGGCCCTTCTCGGTCGCCATGGCCTTGAGGCCGGCGTCGACTGTGACCAGGCCCGGCGTGTTGGCGCTCACTACCCGGGCATCGATCTGCAGCGCCTGCTCGAAGGTCGGCTTGTCGAGGCCGCGCAGGTCGCAGACGTTGTAATCGTGATCCATGAAGACGTAGGAGCCGACCTGCAGCTCGGTGAAGACGCCGAGCTTGGCGTCGATGAAGTGCGTGCCGGTCCCCGAGCCGGTGACGATGGCAGGCCCGAGGCCGGCGGCATCGAGCTTAGCCAGGATGTTCTTGAGATACTCGGTGCGCTCCTCGATCTCGGCCTTGCGCTGCTTGAAATCGACGATGTGCTGATGGCGGCCGCAATAGAACTGCACTCCGGCATATCTTAGAGCCTTGAGGCCCGTCACCTTCTTCACCAGTTCGACAACGCCGTCGGGTGTCGCAACGCCGGTGCGATGCATGCCCGGATCGATGTCGACTATCACGGTGAGCCGCTTGCCCGCCTTGGCGGCCGCGGTGGCCAACGATTCGGCATTGGCGGGATGGTCAACCACCACCATCAGATCTCGGACCTTGCCATTGAGCGCCATCAGCCGATCGATCGCCGGCGGCGTCACTACCGGCGAGGTGACGTGCAGGCTTTCGATGCCCGCTTCACCCAACGCCTCGGCCTCGCCCAGCTTGGCGCAGCAGACGCCGAGCGCGCCGGCGGCGATCTGCCGGCGCGAGATGTCGGCCGATTTGTGAGTCTTTGAATGGGGTCGAAGCTTGACGTTGTGCGCTTTGGCAAACGCCGCCATCTCGGCAATGTTGCGGTCGAGCATATCGAGGTCAAGCACCAGCGCCGGCGTGTTCAGCGACCGACGTGAACCCTGTTGACCGATCAGATGGCGGTGGAGCTTTTCGGCTTCGCTCATGGTCTGTCCCTCAGGTTGCGCACGACCATGGCCTCGCCAGTCGTGCCGCGATTGACGCCGACGCTCTTCATGAAGGTGTTGTTTCGCCCGGTACCCCACAGCGCGATACCCTGCGCCAGCAGGCCGCCGTCGACCTTGATGGTCTCGCCGGTAATGAAGCGCGCGTCGTCGGAACACAGAAAGGTCGCGACATCGGCGATGCAGTCAGGTTCACCACGATCCGGCCACGGCTGATGACCGAACTGCTTCTCGTATTTTTCGGGTTTGCCGCGATGAACCAAAGGAGTCGAGATGACTCCCGGCGCAATGCCGACGACGCGGATGCGGTCGGACGCCAGCTCGGCCGCAACATTGTCGATCAGGCTGATGACGGCAGCCTTGGCCGATGAATAGGCGTGACTACCACCACCGCCCACCATGCCGGCGATGGAGGCCGTGACCAGGATCACGCCACCTGCGCCGTGCCGTTTCATGGCGACCGACGCATGCTTCATGCCGAGAAACACCGAGCGCACGAGCACGGCGAAGGTGTAGTCCCAGTCCTCGACATTGGTTTCGGCGATCGGCCCGAAGGCGCCGCCGACGCCGGCGTTCAGGTAAGCAATATCGAGTCGGCCGAAGCGCTTCTCGGCTTCGGCGACCAGCGCGGCGACGTCGGATTCCTTGGCCACGTCGCAACGCACGAAGGCGATGTTGTCGCTATGGCCTTGCGCCTTCGCCACGGCAATCGTCTCCGCGCCATTGGCCGCGTTGAGGTCAGCCACCACTACCTTGGCGCCGCCGGCCAGAAAGCGCATCACGGTGGCGCGTCCCATGCCGCTTGCCCCGCCGGTCACGACCGCCACCTTGCCTGCCAGTTTCGTCATCTTCGATTTCGCCCTCCGATCCCATGGTGCTGTTGCTTAAGCCCGCGGACAAGCTTAGCGTTTCGAACCAGGAAATTGCACGTCGTGCCGAGCGAAGCCGCTCGATGAGCAGTGAAGTCGAAGTGCCTCACGTCAACGATCAGCGGCTTGTCGCGGAGAGAGGGCCTCTCCGATCGCCCCTATAGGGCCCTGGTCGGGACGACGGACGAGGAGGACGCCAAATGAAGTTCGGCCTGTTCTACGAGATCTCCATTCCGCGCCCCTGGACGCCGGAGAAAGAGCGGACCGTCTACAACAATTGTCTCGAGCAGGTGAAGCTGGCCGACGAGCTGGGCTTCGACCATGTCTGGGCGGTCGAGCACCACTTCCTCGAAGAATATTCCCATTGCTCGGCGCCCGAGCTGTTCCTTACGGCCTGCGCCATGATCACCAAGAACATCCAGGTCGGCCACGGCATCGTGGTCTGCGTGCCGGAGTTCAATCACCCGATCAAGATCGCCGAGAAGACCGCGACCCTCGACATCCTGTCGGGCGGACGGCTGCATGTCGGTACCGGCCGCTCCGCCACCTGGACCGAGCTGGGCGGGTTTCGCGCCAATCCCGACACCACCAAGAAGAGCTGGGACGAGTTCGTGCGCTGCCTGCCTAAGATGTGGATGCAGGAGACTTTCGCCTATCAGGGTGAGTTCTGGTCGATGCCCGAGCGCACCATCCTGCCGAAACCCTACCAAAAGCCTCATCCGCCGATGTGGGTCGCGGTCACCAGCCCAGGTACGGAGATCGACGCCGCCGACCGCGGGCTGGGCAGCCTCGGCCTCTCCTTCGCGGGTTTCGAGGAGCAGGAGAAGAAGATCAGGGAATACCGCCGGCGCATCAAGCAATGCGAGCCGGTCGGCGCCTTTGTGAACGAGCAGGTCGCCACCACCAACTTCCTGTTCTGCCACGAGGACGAGAAGACCGGCGTGGAGATGGGCAAGCGACTGGGCAACACTTTCAACTATCTCGCCACGCAGCTGATCTCGACCCGCGAGGTCTACTCCTCGCCATCCTACCAGTCGCTCGGCCTCCTGCCGGCGCTGCGCCGCGCCGCCACGGGACCCGACGCCAGCGAGCAACAGACCGAAGGCATGGCGTACGGCGATCCGGCGCGCATCATCCGCGCCGTCAAGAAGTGGGAATCGCTCGGTGTCGACTGCATCAACTTCATTCTGAACGCCAACGAGGTGGTGCCGCAGGAGCAGGTGATGGCAAGCCTCAAGCTGTTCGCCAAGGAAGTGATGCCGCACTTTGCCAAGAAGCCGGCCGCGAAGGTCGCGGCGGAGTAGATCATGCCCCTCTACGGAACACTCGACATCACGCAGAACACCAAGGCGCTGCCGACGCTTGCCAACCTCGACACTGAGGCGTGGACCTTGCCCAAGGCCGAGATGCTGCAGCTCCTGATCGAGGTGCCGCGCAGCACGACCGACGGGCTGCTGCCCAAGGCGATGCACCCGGCGCTTCCTTCGTATGTGGCCCTCGCGGTGACGCGATATTCGGACAGTCCGGTCGGGTCCTTCAATCTCGCTGTGCTGCGGCTGGGCAGCCGGGCCGGCGCGCATCCTCGCGGCTTCCTACTGGGTGCGGTGGCGAGCAGCGAGGCGGCTGCCAAGGAGCTTAAAGGCCGCTGGGGCCTTCCAGTCGAGGCGGGCGAGGTCAAGTTCCTGCGCCGGCACGATCGCGTCAGCGGCACGGTGAGGAAGACCGGCAAGACTATCCTCGACTGCGCCTTGATCGATCCCCAGCCTGTTGCCGGCAGCGACGTCCAATACATCAACTGGGTGACCGCGGCCAACGCACCACTCGACGGCCAGACTCAACCGCTGCTGATCCAGGTCGATCCCAAGTACACCTTCTACAAGGCCGAGCGAGGCAAGCCGCAAGTCGCGACGTTCGACGCGGCAGCCTGGAATGCCGCCTCGCTTCAGCTCGCCGATCCGATTGTCGGCACCTGCTGCACGGTCGATACCGACCTGCCGCGCATCCGCTTCGTAATGGATCCCATCAAACCGGTATTCCAGGGTACCCGCCGTATCAGGGAGTCGCGCGCTGACGAATAA